>Ga0209048_10000847_pt1 | contig 32591 bp, 31 predicted proteins | sample FrelakmetCRP12CR_FD_187146 | JGI IMG/M metagenome (GOLD analysis project Ga0209048, IMG submission 187146) | Freshwater lake sediment microbial communities from the University of Notre Dame, USA, for methane emissions studies - CRP12 CR (SPAdes)... | ecosystem: Environmental > Aquatic >...
GTCTCGCCGGGTTCTCGACCCGCCTTCGCCTGCGCGCCTTGCGCTGAGCGTTTTCGGCCATGCAACGCGTATGTGCCCATAGTGTGAACAGGCCCTAGACGATTTCGGACGAACTCGCGAGACAGCGCGCGAGTTCGTCGCGCCAGTCGGGCAGCGCGAAGCCGAACGCTCCCTCGAAGTGTGCGGTGTCGAGCACGCCGTAGGCCGGGCGCCGCGCGGGCAGCGGATAGTCGGCCGTCGTGATGCCGACGACGCGGGGCTTCGCGACATCGCCGACAATAGCGCGAGCGAAGTCGAACCAGCTCGCGCTGCCCGTCGCGCTCAGGTGATACAGGCCGGCCCGCTCGGCCAGCGCGGACAGCCCGCCCCCGACGATCCGCGCCGTGGCTTCCGCGAGCGATGTACACCAATTCGGCACGCCGACCTGATCGGCGACGATCCGCAGCTCGTCGCGCTCGGCCGCGAGCCTTCGAACCGTCAGCAGGAAATTCTTCCCGCGCAGACCGTAGACCCAGCTCGTGCGCAGGACGATGGCGTGAGCGCCGACGGCCGCGATCGCCCGCTCCCCTTCGAGCTTGGTCGCACCATAAACGTTGAGCGGCCCCGTCGGCGCATTCTCGGGATAAGGTGTCGTGCGCGTACCGTCGAAGACGTAATCGGTCGAGTAGTGGATCAGCACGGCGCCGATCCGCTTCGCCTCGTCGGCGAGGATGCCCGGCGCGCGCCCATTGATTGCCGCCGCCTGCGCGGGTTCCTTCTCGGCGAGGTCGACGGCCGTATAGGCGCCGGCATTGACGATCAACGCCGGCTTCGCGCCTCTCACGGCGGCCACCACGGCATCCGCGTCCGCGAGGTCGAGCCGCGTCCGATCGGCGGCGACGACGTCGCCGCGCGGCGCCAGCAGCCGCGCGAGGTCGAAGCCCAGCTGTCCGTTCGCGCCGGTGACGAGGATCGTCGGGCGATGCATCGCCGCGTCTACGGATAGACGTCGGCGGCCGCGAGCAGGACGCCCGCGGCGTCCTTCGCGTTCAGCGCCGGCGCCGCGACCGGCCAGGCAATTGCGAGCGCAGGGTCATTCCACATCAATGTCCGCTCGTGCTCCGGGTACCAGTAGTCGGTGGTCTTGTAGAGGAACTCCGCCCCGTCGGACAGCACGACGAACCCGTGCGCGAAACCGGGAGGAATCCACAGCAGCGTCCGGTTGGCCGCCGACAGCACGACGCCGACGGCGCGGCCGAACGTGGCCGAGCTCCGGCGGAGGTCGACCGCCACATCGAACACCTCTCCCGCGACGCATCGCACGAGCTTCCCTTGCGCATGCTCGATCTGGTAGTGGAGCCCGCGCAGCACGCCACGCTTCGACTGCGAATGGTTGTCCTGCACGAAGGTCGCGTCGATGCCGTTCTCGGCCAGCGCGCGCGCGTTCCAGCTCTCGAAGAAAGATCCGCGCTCGTCGGTGAAAATCCGCGGTTCGATGCGCTTGACGTCGTGCAGCGCGGTCGGCAAGACCTTCATCGGAACCGGATGTTCGGCTCGCGCAGCAGGTCGAGCAGGTACTGGCCGTAACCGTTCTTCGCCATCGAGTTGCCGAGCCGCTCGATCGCGGCGGCGTCGATGTAGCCCAGCCGGTAGGCGATTTCCTCGGGACACGCGATCTTCAGGCCCTGCCGCCGCTCGATCGTCTCGATGTACTGCGCCGCTTCGAGCAGCGACTCGTGCGTGCCCGTGTCGAGCCACGCCATCCCGCGCCCCATCACCTCGCACACGAGCTCGCCCCGGTCGAGGTACACCCTGTTCACGTCGGTGATCTCGAGCTCGCCGCGCGCCGACGGCTTCAAGTGCGCCGCAACGTCCAGCACGCGGTTGTCGTAGAAGTACAGGCCCGTGACGGCGTAGCGCGACTTCGCGAGCTTCGGCTTTTCCTCGAGCGAGATCACGCGGCCGTCCTCGTCGAATTCCGCCACGCCGTAGCGCTCGGGATCGGAAACCGGATAGGCGAATACCGTCGCGCCGTCTTTCCTCTCGTTCGCGCGCGTCAACTGAACGGACAGGTCGTGGCCGTAGAAGATGTTGTCGCCCAGAACCAGCGCGCAAGGATTGCCGCCGACGAATTCGCGGCCGATGATGAACGCCTGCGCGAGCCCTTCGGGCGCGGGCTGCACCGCATAGGACAGGTCGAGCCCCCACTTCGAGCCGTCGCCCAGGAGCTGCGCGAAGCGCGGCGTGTCCTCCGGCGTCGAGATGAGCAGGATCTCGCGGATCCCGGCCAGCATCAGCGTCGACAGCGGATAGTAGATCATCGGCTTGTCGTACACCGGCAGCAGCTGCTTCGATACCACCTGCGTGACCGGGAAAAGGCGCGTGCCCGACCCGCCGGCGAGGATGATGCCCTTTCTCGTCATTGCGTTTTGCGCCATCACGCGGCCGGCGCCGTCGCGTAATTCTGCGTGATCCATTTCTGGTACTCGCCGCTCGTGACGCTCGCGAGCCAGTCGCCGTTGTCGAGATACCACTGGACCGTCCTGCGCATTCCCGTGGCGAACGTCTCCTTCGGCGTCCAGCGGAGTTCCTCCCGGATCTTCGTCGCATCGATGGCGTAGCGGCGGTCGTGCCCGGGCCGGTCGGTGACGAACGAGATTTGCGCCGCGTAGTCGCGCCCCGGCCGCAGCTCCGCGAGGATTTCGCAGATCGTGCGCACGACGACGAGATTCGCCATCTCGGCATTGCCGCCGACGGCGTAGGTCTCGCCCGGACGCCCTTGCGCCAGGACCGTGCGGATCGCGGCGCAGTGATCGCCGACGTAGAGCCAGTCGCGCCTCTGGCCGCCGTCCCCGTAGACCGGGAGCGCCTTACCCGCGAGCCCGTTGACGATCATCAGCGGGATCAATTTTTCCGGAAACTGGCGCGGGCCGTAATTGTTCGAGCAATTGGTCGTCACCACCGGCAGACCGTACGTGTGGTGCCATGCGCGAACGAGGTGGTCGGAGGCCGCTTTCGACGCCGAATAAGGGCTGTTGGGCGCGAACGCAGTCGTCTCCGAGAACGCGGGATCGCCCGCGCCGAGCGAGCCGAAGACCTCGTCGGTCGACACGTGCAGGAAGCGAAACGCGCGACGTTCGCCGTCGGCCAGCGCAGACCACCATTCGCGCACCGTCTCGAGCAGCGAAAAAGTGCCGACGACGTTGGTGGCGATGAAATCCGCCGGGCCGTGGATCGAGCGGTCGACATGACTTTCCGCGGCGAAATTCACGATGGCGCGCGGACGATGCTCCGCGAGCAGCGCCGCGACCAACGCGCGATCGCCGATGTCGCCGCGGACGAAGATGTGCCGCGGATCGCGGGAAAGCGACGCGAGATTGCCGAGATTGCCGGCGTAAGTGAGCTTGTCGAGGTTGACCACCGGATCAAGGCCCAGGGCCAGCCAGTCGAGCACGAAGTTTGCGCCGATAAAACCGGCGCCGCCGGTGACGAGGATCATGTGGAAAGGCAGGTAGCGATGCGGCCGAACCGCGGCGTGCGCGGTTTCGAAAAGATCATGATTTTACCATCCGCGCGCATTCAGCCCGCGACCTTGAAATAGTCGCGGTACCACGCGACGAACCGACCGAGGCCCGCAGCGAGCGGCGTCGACGGCGAGAACCCGGTCAGCGCATTCAGCCGATCGATGGCGGCGTACGTCACCTGCACGTCGCCCGGCTGCATCGGCGCGTACTCCTTGATCGCCGGACGCCCGAGCAGCCCGGCGAGCGTCGCGATGAAGGACTCGAGCCCGACCGCTTCATGGTTGCCGATGTTGTAGATCGCGTACGGCGCGCCGTCGGCGTCCGCCCGAGGTGGTCGGTCGAGCACGCGCACCACGCCTTCGACGATGTCGTCGATGTAGGTGAAATCGCGGCGCATCTGCCCATCGTTGAACACGCGGATCGGCGTGCCGGCAAGGATCGCCTTCGTGAACAGCATCGGGGCCATGTCCGGCCTGCCCCACGGGCCGTAGACGGTGAAGAAGCGCAGCCCGGTCGTCGGCAGCCGATAGAGGTGGCTGTAGCTGTGCGCGATCAATTCGTTCGCTTTCTTCGTCGCCGCGTACAGGCTGACCGGATGATCGACGCTCTGGTCCTCGGAAAAGGGCAGCACGTGGTTCGCGCCATAGACGCTCGACGACGACGCATAGACGAGGTGCGCGACGCGCGCGTGTCGGCAGCCTTCGATCACGTGTCCGAACGCCACCAGGTTGTTGACGATGTAGGCACCCGGATTCGTGAGCGAATGGCGGACTCCCGGCTGCGCCGCGAGGTGGATCACCTCGGTGAATCCGCCGTCGCGAAAGAGCGCGGAGGCGGCTTGCGCGTCCGCCAGGTCGACGTGCGCAAAGCGGAAGCCGGGATGCGCCAACAGCCGCGCGAGCCGAGCTTCCTTAAGCGCGACGTCGTAGTACGGATCGAGGTCGTCGGCGCCGGTGACGGTGGCCCCATCCGCGAGCAGCCGTTGCGCGACATGCATGCCGATGAACCCGGCGGCGCCGGTGACGAGCACATGCCTCGAAGATTGCGGACTGCTCATCGGCTTTCTTCCGCCCAAAGTGCACGGAGCTTCGCATACTTGAGGAAGCTGTTCTGGCAGCCGATGGCGATGTGGACCAGGCCGGGCACGCCGTCGAGAAAACCGAGTTTCAGCACGTAGAACCGGAAGAAGCGCGCGAGCGGCGCGAGGACGATTCGCGCGACGCCCGCCCGCTCGCCGCGTGCGTGCATCGCTTCCGCCTGCAGCGTCGTGTACCGGTTCTGCTTCGCGAGATAGGCGTCGAGCGATTCGGCCGAGGCATGCAGCAGGTCGCCCGAGAGGCGCTCGACCGGTCCGTCGGCGATCACGTGCTCGTGCACCGGGTCGTCGCTCCACCGCGCGTGGCGCCGGTCGAAGAGCCGGATGTTCCAGTCCGGATAACCTTCGCCATGTGCGAGCCAGCGGCCGAGGAAGAGGTTGCGGCGCGGGACCGCATACGCGGAGGCGCGCGGCGCGGCGAGCTCGTTCGCGATCGACGCCGCCAACTCGGGCGTCACCCGCTCGTCGGCGTCGAGGCAAAGCACCCAGTCGTGCGTGGCCTGACCGACCGCGAAATTCTTCTGGGCGCCGTAGCCCGGCCAATCGCGCTCGATCACGCGCGCGCCACGGCGGCGCGCGCTTTCCACGGTATCATCGCGGCTGCCGGAGTCGACGACGACCACCTCGGAGGCGAACGCCGCCGACGCGAGGCAGTCCGCGATCTCACCTGCGGCATCGCGCGTGATCACACAAAGACTCAAGGGAAGCGGCCCGGACATGCGCGTAGCGATTATGGAAGCCCTTGTCTTGCGCTTCCCTGAACTGCGCGCATTCTACGGGGTTTCGGTCCGCATGGCGCTCCGCGCACAGGCCGCCGCCCTGAACTACTCATGAGCGCTGTCCTCGTCGTCCGGCCGTCGTCGCTCGGCGATATCGTCCATGCGCTGGCGCTCGTCGCCGACATCCGCGAGCATCGCCCCGAGCTCGCGATCGACTGGGTCGCGGAGGACATGTATGCGCCGCTCCTCGCGCTCGAGCGCGGAATCCGCCGGGTGATCCCCGTCGCGCTGCGCCGCTGGCGGCAGCGCCCGTTCGCGCCCGCGACATGGCGCGAGGCGGCGGCCTTCCGGCGCGAGCTGCAGCGCAACGACTATGTCGCCGTGCTCGATCTGCAGGAGCAGATAAAGGGCGCGTACCTTTCATCGCTTGCGCGCGGACCGCGGCATGGCCCGGATCGCGCGAGCATCCGCGAGCCGATTGCGACGCTTGTCCACCAGCACCACCATGCGATCGATCCCGATCAGCACCTGATCGACCGCTGTCGCCAGCTCGCGGCCGCCGCGCTGGGCTATCGTGCGCTGGGTCCGCCGCGCTTCGAGCTGGCGCCGCCGCCCCCGGCGGCGGACGCGCCGATCCCCGGCCGTCCGTACCTCGTCTTCCTGCACGCGACGAGCCGCGAGGACAAGTTGTGGCCGGAAGCGAGCTGGCGCGCGTTGATCGCGGCGTGCGCGCAGGCAGGCTTCGCTGTCGTGCTGCCGTGGGGGAACGAAAGCGAGCGCTTGCGCAGCGAGCGTCTCGCAGCGGGAGAACCGGCCGCGAGCGTTCCCCCGCGACAGTCGCTGCCGGCGCTGGCGACGCTGATGGCGCGCGCCGAGCTCGTCGTCGGGGTCGACACCGGCCTCGTGCATCTCGCCGCCGCGCTGGGCACGCCGACCGTGTCGCTGTTCGTCGCCACCGACGCGCGTCTCGCGGGCGTCGCTCGCGCGAGCGCGCGCGCCCGCGACCTCGGCGGCGTCGGCATCGTTCCAAGCGTTGGGGACGTGCAGGATGCCGCAGGCGCATTGCTGCAATCCGCGCCTCGCTGCTGATGCCGGGTCCTCGTTGATGCGCGCGATCTACACCTTCCTCGTGTTCCTCGCATTGCCGCTTCTGCCGCTGCGCTTATGGTGGCGCGGACGCAAGGAGCCCGGCTACCGCGAGCACGTCGGCGAGCGTTACGGCCGCTATGCGGGAGCGCCGGTGGCAAGGCGGCCGGTGCTGTGGATCCACGCCGTGTCGCTCGGCGAAACGCGCGCCTGTGCGCCGCTGGTCGAACGCGCGAAGCGGCGCTATCCGAACGCGACGATTCTGCTGACGCACATGACCGCGACGGGCCGCGCAACGGGACGCGCGCTCTTCGGCGATACCGTCGCGCAGGCGTGGCTGCCCTACGACGCTCCGTTCGCGGTCCGCGCATTCCTCGCGCACTGGCAGCCCGTGGCAGGCATCCTCATGGAGACCGAGCTGTGGCCGAACGTCGTCGCCCTGGCCGCCGCCGCCGGCGTGCCGCTGTTCCTCGTCAACGCGCGGTTGTCCGAGCGTTCGGCGGCGGGCTACGCGCGGGTGCCGTCGATTGCGCGGCCGATGCTCGCCGCGCTGACCGGCGTCGCCGCGCAGGCCGGTGCCGATGCGGGACGTCTGGCGGCGCTCGGCGCGCGGACGCCGCTGGTCACGGGCAATCTCAAGTTCGACCTCGAGGTGCCCGCTGCAGCGCTCGCGCTCGCGAACGAATTCCGCGTGCGGTTCGGAGAATCGCGCCGAACGTGGATCGCGGGATCGACTCGCGACGGCGAGGAAGCGCTGATTCTCGACGCGCTTGCCCGCACACCGCCGCCGAAATCAACGCTGACCGTCATCGTCCCGCGGCATCCGCAGCGGTTCGCAACGGTAGCCGAGATGTTGCGGCAGCGCGGCATTCCGTTCGTTGCGCGCAGCACCCATGCGCCCGTGACCTCCGACATCGCCGTGGTCCTCGGCGATTCCATGGGCGAGCTTCCCGCGTACTACGCAGCGGCCGAAGTCGCCTTCGTCGGCGGGAGCCTGCTGCCGTTCGGGGCGCACACGCTGATCGAGCCGCTGGCCGTGGGCACGCCCGTGGTGATCGGCCCGCATTCGTTCAACTTCGCCGACGCCACCCGCAATGCGGTCGCCTCAGGCGCCGCGCTCGAAGTCGCCGATGCGGCGGCGTTGGTCGCGACCGTCGGCGAATTGCTTAGGGATCCCGCGCGCCGCGAACGGATGCACGCCGCCGCGCTCGAGTTCCATTCGGCGCATCGCGGCGCGGCCGACCGCCTGTGGGCGTGGCTCGCGCCGCAGCTGCCGGAGACGTTGCGCGGTTAGGTCAACCCCGGAGCTGGCGGTTGACTTCCTCGACGTCGGCGTCGGTCAGCGTGCCGACCGCCGATTTGAGCCGCAACCAGCCGATCAGGTAATTGAAGTACGCCTGCGCGAGGTCGCGCCGCGTCGAGTACACGTTCTGCTGGACCGTCAGCACGTCGAGGAACGTGCGCACGCCGACCTCCTGCCCCAAAACGTTGGACTGGTACGCCGATTCCGCCGAGAGCACCGCCTGCTCGAACGCCTTGACCGACGCGACGGCGCTGACGACGCCGGTGTAACCGGTCTGCGCGAGCGTGAACGCCGTGCGGCGCGCGAACTCGAGGTCCTGGCGCGCCTTGTCCTGCAGCGCGATTGCCTGCCGGACTTGCGAATCGACGAAGCCGCCCTGGTAGATCGGAACCGCCACATTCACGCCGATGATGCCCTGGGTCGACGAGCTGGTTAATCCGAGGCTGACGGACCCGCCGGCGGAGTTCACGTACCCGTAACTCGCCACGAGGTCGAGGGTCGGATAGTGCCCCGCCTTGGCCTTGTCGATCTGCAGCGTGGCGATGTCGTAGTTCTTCTCGGACACCTTAACGTTGAGGTTGTCCGTGCGCGACCGGTCGACCCAGTACTGGAGGTTGTCGGGATCCGGCGGCACCGGCTTGAACCCGGGACCCACCCGCTTCAATTCCTTCGGGAAGCGCCCGATGATCGCGCGCAGTGCCGTGATCTTGTTGTCGAGGTCGTTGCGCGTCGCGATCTCCTGCGCGACGATCTGGTCGTACTTGGCCTGCGCTTCGTTGGTATCCGTAATCGTCGCGACGCCGACCTCGAAGTTGCGCTTCGCCTGCGCGAGCGACTCGACGACGGCTTTTTTCTGGCTGTCGGCGAGCTCGACGTTGAACTGGGCGAGCAGCACGTCGAAGTACGCCTGCGCCACCCGGAGAATCAGGTCCTGCCGCGCGCTCTCCAGAACGTCGTTCGACTGTGCGACCTGCTGCTTCGCCTGGTCGAGCGCCACGATGTTCTGGTAGCGGAACAGCGGCTGCGACGCCGAAACGAGCGCGTTGTATTGTGTGTAGCCATGCGAGATATCGGTCTTCGGATCGGTGTTGACCGTCGCGTCGTACTGCTGCCGCGATACCCCGCCGGTCGCGGACGCATTCGGGAGCAGGCCCGCGCGCGCCTGCGGCACGGCTTCCTGCGTCGCCTGCCAGTTCGCCTGCGCGGATGCGATGGCCGGGTCGTTGGAAACGGCCTCGCGGTAGATCTGCATCAGGTCCTCCGCGCGGACGGGGGCCGCGGCGGACATTGCGCCGAGCGCGGCGGCGAGGGCGAAAGCAGCGAGGGGTCGATTCGTCATATGCGTTCCGTCATTCATGCAAGTCACTCTTCCTGGCGCGCGCAATTTCAATAGCGCCTCATCGTCGGGTCGACATCCACTGCCCATTCCTCGACGCCACCGCGGAGGTTGTAGACGTCAACGAACCCGCTTTGCAGCAGCATTGCCGCCGCATGCCAGCTGCGGTTGCCGTGATGACACACGATCACCAACGGCCGGTCGCCGGGCAATTCGGCGCAACGCGCGCCGAGCTGTCCGAGCGGAATCAGGACCGAACCTTCGATGCGGCAGTAGTCGAATTCCCACGGCTCGCGGACGTCGATCAGCACGGGCTGCGTCCGCGTCGTGTCGGCCAGCCAGCTCCCGAGTTCGGCGGGCCCGAGTTCCGGAATCAAAACCTGAACCGTGAAGGGGCCTCGGCGTTCCGCAGCGGCGCGATCACGGTTTCGAAGAGGTCCTGCTCGGTCACCGATCCCGGGGCCACCCAGCGCACCATCCTCGCGGTCATTGCCGGCGCTTCCCCGACCACCGCGAAGACGCGGCCGCCCGGCTTCAGCTGCTTCACGAAGGAGTCGGGAAGGATCGGCGTCGAGCCGGTGAGCACGATGGCATCGTAGGGCAGAGTTCCCCACCCGCGCGCGCCATCGCCCACGGTGACCTCGAGCTCCGTCAGCCCCGCGCGCGCGAGTCGCTGCTTCGCCTCGGCCGCGAGCCCGGCGTCGATCTCGACGCTGGTCACGAGCGCATTCCTGCTCGCCATCAGCGCGGTGAGGTAACCGCTGCCCGTCCCGATCTCGAGAACGCTCTCGCCGGGCACGAGCTTCAGCTCCTGCACGACGCGCGCTTCCATTTTCGGCGTCCACATCCGCTCGCCGCCCGGCAGCGGTATCTCGAGGTCCGCAAACGCCAGCATCCGGTAGGCCGCCGGAACGAATTCCTCGCGCCGGACGGTGAACAGAAGGTCGAGGACCTCCGGATCCAGCACCTCCCAGGTGCGGATCTGCTGCTCGACCATGTTGAATCGTGCCTGCTCGGTGTCCATGCGGCGTCGCCGTCGTGTGAAATCCGACAAATGACCGACGGTCATTTATTTTGCTTACCATCATTATCGCATGTCAACCGGACGCGCTTCCGCGTCAGTCGGCGGGCCCGTGCGCCGGTTCGGGCAGCGCGGCGGCGCGGCGTGCGGCGCGCCGCGCCTTGCGCCACTCGGCGAAGCGGTCGAGGTACGTGTAGAGCACCGGGACCACGACCAGCGTGAGCAGCGTCGACGTGATCACGCCGCCGATGATCGCCCGGCCCATCGGTGCCTGCGTCTCGCCGCCCTCGCCGATGCCGAGCGCCAGCGGCGTCATCCCGCCGATCATCGCCGCGGTCGTCATCAGGATCGGCCGCAGCCTCACCTGCCCCGCCTGCAGCAGCGAATCGTGCAGGCTTGCGCCGCCGCGCCGTGCACGGTTCGCGAAGTCGACGAGCAGGATCGCGTTCTTGGTGACGAGGCCCATCAACATGACGAAGCCGATCATCGAGAACAGGTTGAGCGTCGTGCCGGTCATGAGCAGCGCGAGGAACACGCCGATCAGCGTAAGCGGTAACGACGCCATGATCGCGATCGGTTGCGTGAAGCTCGCGAATTGCGATGCGAGGATGAGGTAGATGAAGATGATCGCGAGGCCGGCTGCGGCCAGCAGCGCCGTGAACGATTCCTGCATGTCCTTGGCCTGTCCGCCGACGTCGAAGCGATAGCCCGGCGGGAGCACCGTGGCGTCCATGATCTTCTTGACGTCCGAGTTGACATCGCCGGACGGGCGCCCTTCGGCATTCGCGTACAGCGCAACGCGGCGCTGCAGTTCCTGCCGCTTGATGATCTGCGGGCTCGTGGTCTCGACGATTTCCGCGACCTGCCGCAACGGCACCATGCGCGCGTCGCCGTCGGGCCCGCGCTTGCCGGTCGTCAGGTAGAGGTTGGACAGATCCGCGGCAAGCCGGCGCGAATCGCGCGGCAACTGTACGTTGACCTCGTAGTTCTGGCCGTCCGGCCCGAGCCAGTAGCTCACGGTGTCGCCGGCCAGCAGCGGGCGAACCGTCGAGCCGACCTGCTGCACCGAGATCCCGAGATCCGCCGCCGCGTCGTTGTTGAGCCGGATCGCGAGCGCCGGCGCGGCCGCCTTTTCCGAGATCTCGAGGTCCGCGATACCCTTTATCTTCGCGACCTTGTCGGCGAATTCGCCGATCAGCTGCGTCATCGTCGCCGGATCCGGACCCAGCAGGTTGACCCAAACCGAACGATCGAAGCCGAACGCGCCCTCGATGCCGGGTATCGGCTTGATCTCCTTCCGGATCACGCGCTCGAGCTCCTTTTGCGAACGACTGCGCTGCTGGAGGTCGACGAGCTTCAGGTTGACGCGCGCGTAGTTGCGACCTTCCTCGGTGCCGATCGTGGTCATCGTCAGCGCGATTTCCGGAATGTTCTTCAGCGCCGCCTCGACCTGTCGCGCCTTGCTGTCCGTGTATTCGAGACTGGAGCCGACCGGCGTGTTGAGGCGCAGCGAAATGAACCCCTGGTCGGAATCCGGAACGAACTCGGTGCCGACCAGGCCGGCGATCGGCAGGCTCACGACGAACGAGAGCACCGCGATCCACAGCACGATGCCGCGGTGCGAGATGGTCGCCCACCGGGGCTTCAGTTCGCGCCAGTCGAGGTGGCGCAGCGCGCGCCAGATGCCGATGACCGGGATGTAGATCCGACGCTTCTCGTCCTTGAGCGCCCACTCGAGGATGCGGCCGTAGAAGCGATGCACCCACTCGACGCCGCGCTCGAACCGCTCCATGAAGCGGCCGAGCCAGGGCACGCGCTTGAAGCGCGAACCAGGCGGGTCGTGCCACACCGACGACAGCATCGGATCGAGCGTGAAGGAGACGAACAGCGACACCAGCACGGCGACCGCGACCGTCAGGCCGAACTGGAAAAAGAACTTGCCGACGATCCCGCTCATGAAGGCGATGGGGACGAACACGGCGACGATCGCGAACGACGTCGCCATCACCGCGAGCCCGATCTCGTCGGTGGCCTCCTGGGAGGCGGTGACGTGGTCCTTCCCCATGCCGAGGTGGCGGACGATGTTCTCGCGCACCACGATCGCGTCGTCGATCAGGAGACCGATACACAGCGACAGCGCCATCAGCGTCAGGAAGTTGAGCGTGAAGCCGAAGGCGTACAGCGCGATGAAGGTGGCGATCACCGCGATCGGCAGGGTGAGCCCGGTGATGATCGTGCTGCGCCAGCTGTGCAGGAACAGGAATACGATCAGCACGGTGAGGAGCGCGCCCTCGAGGATCGTCTGCTTGACGCGGTTGACGCTCTTCTCCACCTGGTCGGCGGTCGAGTTGATGATGCGGAGCTCGACGTCCTTGGGCAGGCGCTTCTTCAGCGCTTCGATCGCCTCGTTGATGCCCTTGCCGGTGTCGACGATGTTCGCGTCCTGCGCCTTCTGGAGGTCGAGCGTGATCGACGGGCGGCCGTTGATGCGGGCGATCGAGTCCTGCTCCTTCTCGCCGTCGATGACGTCGGCGACCTGCGACAGGTAGATCGGGACGCCCATCTGCTGCGCGACGATGATGCGGCCGAATTGCGCCGGATCCTTGATCTTGCCCTCGACGCGCACGATCGCGTCGGTCTGGCCGCGGGTGATCCGCCCGGCGGGCACGTCCTGGTTCGCGTTCTTTATCGCGGCGATCACCTGGTCGACGCCGATGCCGAGCGAGGTCACCGCGGCCGGCTTGATCTGGATGAGGATCTGTCGCGTAACGCGGCCACTGACGTCGATGCGGGCGACACCCGGTACAGGCTCGAGCGCCTTGACGATCGTCTGGTCGGTGAGCGAGCTCAGCTCGCGCAGGTCCATCGTCGGCGACATCACGGCGATCGACACGACCGGCTGCTGGTTCTCGGCGTCGGCGCGGATGACGAGCGGGTCCTTCACGTCGCGCGGCATCGTCGGCTTGACCTGCGCGATCTTGTCGCGCACGTCCTGCATCGCCTTGCCCATGTCGGTGGCCATCCGGAACTCGGCGAACACCTGGCTCTGGCCCTCGCGCGAATTCGAACGGATGAGGCTCGCCCCCGCGACCGTGTTGATCGCGTATTCGATCGGCTTCGTGACGTCGGTCTCGACGACCTCGGGATTGGCGCCCGGGTAGCTCGTCAGCACCAGCACGAAAGGCAGGCTCACGTCCGGCATCTGCTCGACGCGCAGCCGGTTGTACGCGAACATGCCGAGCACGGCGATGCCGATCATCACCATTGTGGCGAATACCGGATTCCGGATCGAGACGCGCGTGATCCACATGGTCGTGCTCCTTTGCGGCCGGTCAGCCGGCGACTTGCGTCGTGCCGGACGTGGGCGCCGATGCCGGCAGCGGGGCGTTTGAGGGCGCCTTGACGACGGCCGGCGCGCCGTCCTTCAGGTTGTCGAAGCGCGCACCCAGCACCGGCGTCTTCGCCGGCAGCGCCGTCCTGATCTCGACGCGGCCCGCGGCGTCGTCGCGCGATCCCATCACGACGTTGTGCTTGACGAGCTTGCCATCCTCGACGGTCCACACGTACGACTGGCCGCCTTCGGTGCGCACGGCCGTCGCCGGCAGGGTCGCGACCGGCGCGCTGGCGGACAGCGCGATGCGTCCCGTCGCGAACATTCCGCCGCGCAGGCTGCCCGCGCCGTTCGGGATGCCGACGTAGACCAGGAACGAACGCGTGCCCGGCTCGGTCGCCGGATTGATCCGCTCGACGCGGCCCGAGAATTTTCGGTCTCCGAATCCGTCGATGACGAGTTCGACGGTCTTGCCGATCGTGAGCTCCGGAACGTCGGTGGCCGGCACGGCGGCCTGCAATTCCATGTCCTTCAGGTCGACGACGGTGACGAGCGGCGAATCGAACGCGACCTTTTCGCCCGGCTGGACGTGGCGCTTGGCGACCACGCCGCTCAGCGGCGACACGGCGACCGCATCCTTCAGCGCGTTGCGCGCGATCTGGACCTGCGCCTCGGCGGATTTAAGCGACCCCTGGGCGACGTTGTAGCTCGACTCGGAGTTGTCGAAGGCGTTCTGCGAGATGAAGTTCTGCTTCAGCAGCGTCTGGTTGGTCGTGCGGGTCTTCTCGGCCAGCGCGAGCTGGGCCTTGGCCGATTCCAGCGCGCCGATGCGCTCGATGAGCTTCGCGTCGAGATCGGCGGTGTCGATGCGCGCGAGGATCTGTCCCGCCTGGACGGTCTCGCCTTCGCGCACGGTGACCAGGCGCACGTCCCCGGAGACTTTCGCCTTGACGGTCGCCTGCCGCACCGGCTGGATCGCCCCCGAGACCGGGAGCCAGCGGGAGAGCGGACGCTGTTCGACCTGCGCGAGGTCGGCCGGCGAGAACTCCAGGGCGATCACTGCCGGGGCCTTGCCGCCCTCCCCGCCGTCCTTCTTGGCGAGGCGCATCGCCACGCTGCCCCCTACGGCACCGATGACGAGCGTGATCACCATCAGGATGATCACCCGCCGGCGCGTGAATCGCTTTGCCATGCTTACCCCCCAAGTCGACCACCGGTCCGGCGATCTCTTTCCATTGCACAAGCGGGCCCGGGTTGGCCGGGCCGGCCGGATTCAGCTCGTTCGTCCGTCTGGGACCGGCGTTCGCCCCCTTGGGACTCTGGTTCGTCCCGCTTGGATGCGCGGAGACGCCCTTTCGGATTCGGAAAGGCGCCTAGTCTAGTGGCCGGCCGAAATATGGCAAAGGGCGCTGCGACGGAATGCGCCCCGGCGCGACAGGCGGTGGAACCGGGGCGCGGGCAGGCGGTCGCCCGTTTCCGGGGGCAGCATGCGGATTGACACAGGCGCGCGTAGGGCAAATAATTGTCTGTTGCCCATTCGGCCAACCCCTTTTCAGCGGAGAAAATAGATGAACGTAACGCACAAGCTCGGCCTGACCGTCGTCGCGGCGGCCGTGCTCGCCCTATACGGCTGTGGCAAGGAAGAACCCAAGAAGGCCGCCGAGGCTCCGAAGGCCCCGGCGGAAGAAGTCATGGTCGTCAAGATCGGCCACGCGGGACCGTTGACGGGCGGCATCGCCCACCTCGGCAAGGACGACGAGAACGGCGTGCACCTCGCCGTCGACGAAGCCACCGCCAAGAAGATCAAGATCGGCGGCAAGACGGTCAAGTTCGAGATGATGAGCGAGGACGACCAGGCCGACCCGAAGATGGGCCCGACCATCGCCCAGAAGTTCGTCGATGCCAAGGTCGCCGGCGTGGTCGGACACCTCAACTCGGGCGTCACCATTCCCGCCTCGGCCGTCTACAACCAGGCCGGTATCCCGGTGATTTCCGGCTCGGCCACGAACCCGAAGCTGACGGAGCAGGGCTTCAAGGTCGTGTTCCGCACGGTCGGCCGCGACGACCAGCAGGGTCCCGCCGTCGCCGCCTATATCGCCAATGAAATGAAGGCGAAGAAGGTCGCGATCGCCGACGACGCCACCGCCTACGGCGAGGGCCTCGCGAACGAAGTCGAGAAGACGCTGAAGGCCGCGGGCGTGCAGGTCGTGACGCGCGAAAAGACGAACGACAAGGCGACCGACTTCAAGGCGATCCTGACCAAGATGAAGAGCAAGAACCCGGATGCCATCTTCTACGGCGGCATGGACGCCACGGGCGGCCCGATGATCAAGCAGGCGCGCGAGCTCGGCATCAAGGCCGTCTTCGCGTTCGGCGACGGCGCGTGCACGAGCGAGATGTCGAAGCTCGGCGGCGCGGCTTCCGAAGGCATGATCTGCTCGCAGGCCGGGATTCCGACGCAGATGGCGTCGAAGGGCTTCCAGGACGCGTTCAAGGCGAAGTACGGCGAAGTGAAGCAGTACGCGCCGTTCTTCTACGACGCAGCGAACCTGCTGATCGCCGCCATGCAGAAGGCGGACTCGACCGACCCGGCCAAGTACCTGCCGGTGCTTGCGTCGATGTCCTACGACGGCGCGACCGGCCACATCGAGTTCGACGCGAAGGGCGACCGCAAGGACGCCGAAATGACGATCTTCCAGATGAAGAACGGCAACGTCGATCCGATCGCGATCATCAAGGCCGGCAAGACGACGATGGTGGCGGCAGCACCCGCGGCCGCTCCGGCCGCCGCGCCGGCGGCGCCTGCCGCTCCGGCCATGGCTCCGGCCATGGCTCCGGCTATGGCACCGGAAAAGGAAAAGGGCAAGTAAGCAGTCGCCCGTACGCCTTAGTCCAGGCGGCATGAAAAGCGGCGCCCTCCGGGGCGCCGTTTCTTTTGGCGGACCCGACTCCGGACAGGGGGGATTGCCCTCGCCGCCGCCCGCCCGCACAATCGCCGGCAGCGCGCGGGAAATAGCGTGCAGCTTCCCGGGGGCCGCGTGGACACCTTCCTGCAGCAGATCGTCAACGGACTCACGCTTGGCAGCGTGTACGCCGTGGTCGCCCTCGGCTACACGATGGTCTACGGCATCATCCAGCTCATCAACTTCGCGCATGGCGAAGTCGTGATGATCGGCGCGATGACGGCGTTCACCGTGATCAACGCGCTCGCCGGTGCCCACGTCGGCCTGCCGCCGATCGCCATCGTGCTCGCCGGCGTGCTTGTCGCGATCCCCGTCTGCATGGGCGTCGGCTTCACGCTCGAACGCGCCGCCTACCGGCCGCTGCGCAACGCGCCTCGCCTCGCGCCATTGATCACGGCCATCGGCCTGTCGATCATCCTGCAGCACCTCGCGATGATCATCTGGAGCCGCAACCCGCTGCCGTTCCCGCAGATCATCGCCGTGCACCCGTACCACGTCACCGGCAACCCGGACGGCGCGACGATCACCAACGTCCAGATCGCGATCATCGTCACGTCGGTGGCGATGATGGCCGGGCTGCTCGCGCTCGTTTACCGGACGAAGCTCGGCATCGCGATGCGCGCGACCTCGCAGAACCAGTCGGTGGCCGGCCTGATGGGCATCAACATCAACACCGTGATCTCGCTGACCTTCGTCATCGGCGCGGCGCTCGGCGCGATGGCCGGCGTGATGGTGGGCACCTACTACGGCATTGCGCAGTACCAGATGGGCTTCATCCTCGGCCTCAAGGCGTTTTCCGCCGCGGTGCTGGGGGGCATCGGCAACCTCGCCGGCGCGATGCTGGGGGGCGTTCTGCTCGGCCTCATCGAGGCGCTGGGCGCGGGATACGTCGGAGATCTCACCAACCTGTGCCAGCTGTCGTCCTGGTCGGACGCGATCGCCGAGCGCTGCGTCAACGACCCCAACCTCACGCTGTTCGGCAGCAATTACCAGGATGTGTTCGCGTTCCTCGTACTGATCGCGGTGCTCATATTCCGCCCGTCCGGCCTGCTCGGTGAGCGCGTCAGCGATCGCGCCTAGACTCCATGCACAAGCTGCTCGATCCGAAGAAATATCCGCGCGGCGCGTGGGTCGGGATCGTGCTGATCGCGGTGGCGCTGGCCGTGCTGCCATTCGCGCTCGCCGGCATCGGCACGGCCTGGGTGCGCATCACCAACCTATCCATCCTGTTCGTGCTGCTGGCGCTCGGCCTCAACATCGTCGTCGGGTTCGCCGGGCTCCTCGACCTCGGCTACATCGCGTTCTACGCCGTGGGGGCGTATACGTACGCGCTGCTCGCGTCGCCGCACTTCAACCTCCACCTGCCGTTCTGGGTCATCCTGCCGATCGGCGCCGCGGTGGCCTGTTTCTTCGGGGTGCTGCTCGGCGCGCCGACATTGAAGCTGCGCGGCGACTATCTCGCGATCGTCACGCTGGGATTCGGCGAGATCATCCGGATCTTCCTCAACAACCTTTCGCAGCCGGTCAACCTGACCAACGGGCCGCAGGGGATCACGCTGATCGACCCGTTCCGGATCGGGAGCTTCAGCTTCGCCGAGCGCGAAACGATCATGGGCCTCGATTTCACCGGCCCCGTCAAGTACTACTACCTGCTCGTCCTCGTCGTGATGGTGGTCATCGTCATCAACCTCCGCCTGCAGAATTCGCGCATCGGCCGCGCGTGGGAAGCAATCCGCGAGGACGAGATCGCCGCGCGCGCGATGGGCATCAACACGCGCAACATGAAGCTCCTCGCGTTCGCGATGGGCGCATCCTTCGGCGGCATTTCGGGCGGCATATTCTCGGCGACGCAGGGCTTCATCAGCCCCGAGAGCTTCGTGCTCGTCGAATCGGTGATGGTGCTGTCGATGGTCGTGCTGGGCGGAATGGGCAACATCTGGGGCGTGATCCTCGGCGCCGTGCTGCTCTCGTTCATGCCCGAGGTGCTCCGCTATACGGTCGGCCCGGCGCAGGAACGCCTGTTCGGGCGGATGCTGATCGAGCCCGAGGTCATCAGGATGCTGCTGTTCGGCTTCGCGCTGGTGCTGATGATGCTGTTCCGTCCGGCGGGCATCCTACCCTCCGCGTTGCGCAAGCGCGAGCTCGAGACCGTGGAGGGCGCGGAATGACGGAGCAGGACGGTCGCCTGACGCTGTTGTCCGCAAAGGGCATCAGCAAGCGCTTCGGCGGCGTGCATGCGCTGTCGGACGTCGGGTTCACGATCGGGCACGGCGAAATCTACGGGCTCATCGGCCCTAACGGCGCCGGCAAGACCAGCTTGTTCAACGTCCTCACCGGAATCTACGAGCAGAACGAAGGCGAATTCATCTTCGACGGCCAGCCGCTCACCGGCCTCAAGCCGAACGACGTCGCGGAGCGCGGCATCGCGCGGACGTTCCAGAACATCCGCCTGTTCGCGAACCTTTCGGCACTCGAGAACGTGATGATCGGCCGCCACGTGCGCACCCACGCAAATGTCGTCGGCGCGATCTTCCGCGACGCGAAGACGCGCGCCGAGGAAAAGGCGATCGAGAAGCGTGCCTACGAGCTGCTCGCGTACGTCGGCGTGTCGAAGCGGGCGAACTCGCTCGCGAAGCATCTTGCGTATGGCGACCAGCGCCGACTCGAGATCGCGCGCGCGCTCGCGACCGAGCCCAAGCTCCTCGCGCTCGACGAGCCGGCGGCGGGGATGAACGCAACGGAAACCGCGTCGCTCAGGGGGCTCCTCGAGGGCATTCGCCGCGACGGCACGACGATACTGCTGATCGAGCACGACATGAAGCTCGTGATGAGCGTATGCGACCGCGTGCTGGTGCTGGACTACGGCAAGAAGATCGCCGAGGGCAGCGCCGCCGACGTGCAGAAGGATCCGAAAGTGATCGCCGCGTATCTCGGCGGCGAAGTTTCGCTCAACCTGAAGGGGGCGGCGTGAGAGGCGAGTGGGGCCCCATGCGCGCAGCGCAAGGGGGGCGAGCAATCGCGAATCGCCGCCAGCGGCCGACAGAACGGAGTCCGCATGAATGATTGCAACGCGGAGACCGCGGCGTGAGCGGCGAATCCCCTGCCGCCTCGGCTCCCTTGCTCGAGCTCAAGAAGCTCCAGGTCGCCTACGGCGGCATCCAGGCCGTGAAAGGGATCGACCTCCACGTCGGCTCGGGCGAGCTCGTGTGTCTCATCGGCGCGAACGGCGCCGGCAAGACGACGACATTGAAGGGCATCTGCGGCCTGCAGCCCGTCAAGTCCGGCTCGATTCACTACGCCGGCGAGAGCATCGTCGGCCGCCCTGCGTTCGAGCTCGTCCGCAAGGGTCTCGCGATGGTGCCCGAGGGCCGGGGCGTGTTCGGCGCGCTGACGATCGAGGAAAACCTGGCGATGGGCGCCTACATCCGAAGCGATGCCGCCGGCGTGCGTGCCGACGTCGAGCGGGTGTTCGGCCTGTTCCCACGGCTCAAGGAGCGGCGCCGCCAGACCGCCGGCACGATGTCGGGAGGCGAGCAGCAGATGCTCGCCATGGGCCGCGCGCTGATGTCGAGACCGAAGCTCCTGCTCCTCGACGAGCCGTCGATGGGCCTCGCGCCGCTGATGGTGCAGAAGGTGTTCGAGACGGTGCTCGCGGTCTCGAAAGAGGGCGTCACGATCCTGCTGATCGAGCAGAACGCCAAGCTGGCGCTCGAGGTGAGCGATCGCGGCTACGTGATGGAGTCCGGCGAGATCACGCTTGCGGGCGACGCGAAGACGCTGCTGCACGATCCTGCCGTGCGCGCCGCGTACCTCGGCGAAGCCGCGTAAGAGCGTAGCCGCGGAATGCCGGATTCCGGAGCGCCGCCCCCGCCGCCGCCCGTCGCCCCGCTTTCGCACGTCGTCCCCTGGCGAAATGCGCTCGCGTGGTACGAGGAGGCGATGCGGCTCTTCAAGTTCGCGCCGCTCGCGTCGACCGGGCTCGCCCTCGTCACGATCGCGACCGAGCTCGCGCTGAAGGCGGCGCCCGGCGCACTGTCGCTCACGGCCGAGATCGTCGCGCCGCTTGTCGCATGCAGCCTCTTCTATGCGGCCGCGGCCGCGGACCGGCGGGAGGCGCCCTCGCTGCGCCTCGTCGGGCTCGTCTTTCTCGCCGGCGGAAACGCGATGATCGCCGTCATTGCCGCCAGCCTCGTGGCATTCTTTGCGGAAGCACTGGCCGGGTGGTGGATCGCGGACGCGAATCTCCTTCTGCTCGAAGGCACGCCAGCGTTGTCCGTGATCGAATTCTTCGGGGTCTACGCGATCGTCACGCTCGCCGCGCTGCCGGTCACGTTCGTGCCGCCTCTGGTCCTGTTCGGGCGCCTGCGGTTGCGCGCGGCATTTGCGGCGAGCTTCGTCGCCTTCGCGCAGAACACGGTGCCGCTCCTCGTTTACGGCCTGGCAGCACTGGTGCTTCTTGCCTTCGCCCTGCTCACCGCGGGTCTCGGGCTCGTGGTGGCCCTGCCGCTGTGGGCGGCGGCGTCCTACGCGGCGTGGAAGGACGTGTTCGGCATCCGCGAGGCACCGACCTTCTGACGGTGGCGGCGCGCGCAGGTGTTCACGCGGTCGGCCGATGCGTGAACTCCGCGATTCCGGCGTCCGCCTCGGCAGGAAACGTCTCGACACCCTCGACCCGCGCCGCCGGAGGGCCCAGGTGACACCAGGCGACAACGCCGTCGACCGCCGCGACATCGCCCTGCACGAACGCCTCGACCGTGCCGTCGCGCCGGTTGCGCACCCACCCGGTGACGCCGCGCGCCGCCGCGGCCTCGACCATGAGGTAGCGAAAGCCCACGCCCTGGACCCGGCCGCGGACGACCAGGCGAACCGCGATCATGCGTCTTGCCGTCGCGCGTGGAGCAGCATTGCCGCGACGGTCTTGGCGTCGGTGATCTCGCCGCGATCGAGCGCGGCGAGCATCTCCGGGAGGCTCATGGTGACGATCTCGAGGAATTCGCCGGCGTCGAGCTTTGCGCCGACATGGGCGAGTCCCTCGGCGACGAAGAGGTCGATCTGCTCGTTCGTGTAGGAAACGATCGTGTGGATCGCCCCGAGCGGCGTCCAGCGCGCGGCTTCGTAACCGGCCTCCTCACGCAGCTCGCGCCGCGCCGACTCGAGCGCCGACTCGCCCGGATCGCGTTTCCCGGCCGGAAACTCGATGAACACGCGGTCGAGCGGATAGCGAAACTGGCGCTCGACGACGAGACGGCCGTCGGGAAGCACCGGGACGATCAGAACGGCTCCGGGATGCACGATGTGCTCGCGCGTCGCCAGCGTGCCGTCCGGAAGCCGCACCGTGTCGCGACGCACATGAAGGAGGTCGCCGTCGAACACAGGCTCGGACGACACCTTCGTCTCGATGAGGTGTGCGTCGCCGGGCTTGGGCAGTTTATTCAAGCCAATCCTTCGCGACGAGGAAATCGGTGTAGAGACGAGCCTCCGGGGTGCCGGGTTCGGGCTTCCAGTCGTAGCGCCATTTCACGATCGGGGGCAGCGACATGAGGATCGCCTCGGTGCGGCCGCCCGACTGCAGGCCGAACAGCGTGCCCCGGTCCCAAACCAGGTTGAATTCGACGTAGCGGCCGCGGCGATACGCCTGGAAGTCGCGCTCGCGCTCGCCATACGGCACGTCCTTGCGCCGCTCGAGGATCGGCGTGTAGGCCGCGAGAAAATGGTCGCCGACACTTTTCGTGAGCGTGAAGCAGCGCCCGAAGCCGCCTTCGCTCAAGTCGTCATAGAAGATCCCGCCGATCCCGCGCGCCTCGCCGCGATGCTTCAGGAAGAAATATTCATCGCACCACTTCTTGTATTTCGCGTGGACGTCGCAGCCGAACGGCGCCAGGGCGTCGCGACAGGTGCGGTGAAAATGGATCGCGTCTTCCGCAACACCGTAATAGGGCGTGAGGTCCATTCCACCCCCGAACCACCATGCATCTGCGGCATCGGGACCGGATGCGTGGGCGACGAACATCCGCACGTTGAGGTGCACGGTCGGCGCGTACGGATTGCGCGGATGGAGCACGAGCGACACGCCCATCGCCTCCCATGGCCGTCCGGCGATCCCGGGGCGCGACGCCGACGCCGACGGCGGCAGCTTGTCGCCTCGCACATGCGAGAAATTGACGCCGCCGCGCTCGAGCACGGCGCCCTCCTCGATCAGTCGGGAAATGCCGCCGCCGCCCTCCGGCCGCGTCCATTCGTCGCGGCGGAACGGCGTCCCGTCGATCGCCTCCAGGCCGGCGACGATGCGCGCCTGCAAATCCAAAAACCAGGAGCGAGCTTCGGAGGTGTTCACTGGAACTCGCCGAATCGCGCGGTGCGCGGCTCAGGCTTTGCGGGCGCCAAGCGCGCGGTGTCCGATGTCGGTGCGGTATTGCATGCCGGGGAAGCGGATTTCGGCGATCGCCGCGTACGCGGCGCGCTGCGCCTGCCTGACGGAATCGCCGAGCGCCGTCACGCACAACACGCGGCCGCCGCTTACCGCCACCTTGCCGTCGTCCATTGCCGTTCCGGCGTGAAAGACCTTGCAGTCCGGATGCGAAGCCGCCGTCACGCGCTCGAGGCCGTCGATCTGCCCGCCTTTGCGCGGCGCTTCAGGGTAACCCTCCGCGGCGAGCACGACACCGAGCGCCGCACGCCGATCCCACTCGGCCTCCACGCTATCGAGCGTGCCTTTGACCGCGTGCAGCGCGAGGTCGACCAGGTCCGACTTGAGGCGCACCATGATCGGCTGCGTTTCCGGGTCACCCAGTCGGCAGTTGAATTCGAGCACGCGCGGAACGCCGGCTTCGTCGATCATCACGCCGGCGTACAGGAAGCCGGTGTACGGAATGCCGTCGGCCGCCATGCCGGCCACGGCCGGCAGGATGATTTCACGCATGATCCGCGCGTGCAGCGCCGGCGTGACGACCGGCGCGGGAGAATATGCGCCCATGCCGCCGGTGTTGGGGCCCGTGTCGCCGTCGCGCAGGCGCTTATGGTCCTGCGACGACGCGAGCGGCAGCACGTTGCGGCCATCGACCATCACGATGAAGCTCGCTTCCTCGCCGGCGAGAAAATCCTCGACGACGACGCGCGCGCCGGCCGCGCCGAGGAGGTTGCCTTCGAGCATCGCGTCGATCGCCGCATGCGCTTCGGCCGTCGTCGCCGCGACCACCACGCCCTTGCCCGCGGCGAGGCCGTCCGCCTTGACGACGATCGGCGCGCCGCGCTCGCTGACGTATGCGCGCGCCGCGCCGGCGTCGGTAAACGTCCGGGATTGCGCGGTGGGAATCGCATGCCGCGCCATGAACGACTTGGCGTAATCCTTCGAGCTCTCGAGCTGCGCCGCGGCCTGCACGGGCCCGAAGGTCGGCAGCCCGGCAGCGCGAAAAGCATCGACTACGCCCTCCGCCAGCGGCCCCTCCGGACCGACCACCGTGAGCGCGACGTGCTGTTCCAGCGCAAACGCAACGAGATCCGGAATCGCCGTGATCGCGACGTTGGTCAGCTCCGGCTCGAGCGCCGTCCCTGCGTTGCCGGGCGCCACGAAGACCTTCGCCACCCGCTCCGATTGCGCGAGCTTCCAGGCCAGCGCGTGCTCCCGGCCGCCGCCGCCGATGACGAGAACGTTCATTCAGGGGGCCTCAATCGATCGCAATCTTTCCGAATACGTAGAAGACACTCCCATTGTTGATGCCACCGTTGAAATTGGGAATATAGGTCGAGTACACGGAGACCTTGTCGTAGCGCAGGCTGACGAGCGGCAGTATCGCGGGGAACGGGATGCCGCCCCAGATGTCCTGCCGGGAAATGAGCATCAGGGTATAGCCGAGTCCCGGCTGCAGCGAATCGCGCGGGCGCCACCATGTCGTCCATGCGTAGCCGAGATTGAATTCCGCCTCGTAGTGCGAATCGCTGAACACGAGAAAGTAGACCGTGTCGGTGTCGCCGTTCTCGCGCTCGGTGCTGCGCGCCCATCCGCCGCCCCACGCATACGGGTTCTCCTCGGCGCGCTTCTCGGCGGTCCACGTCCATGGCGTGTGCCAGGAATAGCCGGATACGAGAATTTCGTTACTGCCCTTCTGGTACGTGTCGACGACACGCCGGCAGCCCGTGTTGAGCCACTCCCACAGATCCGCGCACTCCGCGGCAGGTGCGGTGGTCGAGTACGTGCCGACCACCGCCACTAGCAGGGCAAGGATGCGCAATCGCTGCATGTCGGAGCCTCCTGCTCAATGACGAAAATGACGAACACCCGTGAATACCATCGCGAGTCCGCGCTCGTCGGCGGCCGCGATGACCTCGTCGTCGCGCATGCTGCCGCCGGGCTCGATCACGGCGACCGCGCCGTTGTCGGCGACCACGTCGAGGCCATCGCGAAACGGGAAAAACGCGTCGGACGCAACGACGGAGCCCGCAAGCGACAGGTTCGCATGTTTTGCCTTCAATGCGGCGATCCGTGTCGAGTCGACCCGGCTCATCTGACCGGCGCCGATGCCGAGCGTCTGTCCGCCGGCACAATAGACGATGGCATTCGACTTGACGAACTTGGCCACCCGCCACGCGAACATGAGGTCGGCGAGCTCGCCCGGCGTCGGCGTCTTTTTCGTGACGACCTCGAGTTCCGCCGGCAGCACGTTGCGCGCATCGGCTGTCTGCACGAGCAAGCCGCCGCCCACGCGCTTCCAGTCGAGCTGCGCAGAGGATGGCGTCGAAGCGAGCGGCACCTCGAGCACGCGGACATTCTTCTTTTGCGCGATCACCGTCAACGCGTCGGCGGTGTAGGCGGGCGCGATCAGGACCTCGACGAATTGCGTGGCGACGGCCTCCAGCGTGGCCGCGTCGACCGGCCGGTTGAAGGCGATGATGCCGCCGAACGCGGACGTCGGATCGGTCGCGAAGGCCTTGCGGTACGCGTCCACCGTCGAGCCCGCGATCGCCACGCCGCAGGGATTCGCGTGCTTGACGATCACGCACGCGGTCTCGACGAACGACTTCACGCATTCCCATGCGGCGTCGCTGTCGGCGATGTTGTTGTACGACAGCTCCTTGCCCTGCAGCTGCCGGTAGGTGCCGATGGTGCCCGCGGCCGGATGCTCGTCGCGATAGAACGCCGCCTGCTGGTGCGGATTCTCGCCGTAACGGAGGTCCTCGACTTTCACCGCCTGCAGGTTGAATCGGTCGGGAAAGGCCGCCGCCGCGCCGTCGGGGCCGCGCGCCGTGAGCCAGTTCGAGATCGCGCCGTCATAGGAGGCTGTGTGCGAGAACGCCTTGCGCGCCAGCGCGAAGCGCGTTTCGGCGGACAGGACCGCGCCATGCGTCTCGAGCTCCGCAAGCAGCGCCGCGTAGTCAGCCGGGTCGACCACGATGCCGACGTCGCGCCAGTTCTTCGCGGCGGAGCGAACCATCGCCGGGCCGCCGATATCGATGTTCTCGATGGCGTCGTCCAGCGAGCAGCCGGGCGTCGCGACGGTCTCGCGGAAGGGATAGAGATTGACGACGACGAGATCGATCGTCGGGATCGAATGCTTTTCCAGCGCGGCGAGGTGGCCGGGATCGTCGCGCCGCGCAAGGACGCCGCCGTGCACTTTCGGATGCAGCGTCTTGACGCGCCCGTCCAGCATTTCCGGGAATCCCGTGTAGTCGCCGATCTCGACGACGGGCACGCCGGCGTCGGCAAGGGCCTTCGCGGTGCCGCCGGTCGACAGGAGCGTCACGCCGAGCCGCGCGAGCCCGCTCGCAAAGCCGGCGAGACCGGTCTTGTCGGAGACGGACAGCAAGGCGCGGGCGATTGGAGCGGACATGCGTCGTAGAGGCGTCGAACCCTGCAACAGGGGCGTGGCGAGCGAGTGATCCCGGAGCTCTTCGAACAGCCCGCAGCGCGCGAACGCGCGCGCGGGCGCGTTACCGGATTCCGTACTTCGAGAGCTTGGTGCGCAACGTGTTGCGGTTCAATCCCAGCATGTCGGCGGCCTGCGTCTGATTGCCGCCGGTGCGCTCCATGACGGTCAAGATGAGCGCGCGCTCGACGTGCATGATGACCATGTCGTAGATGCCGTGCGGAGGCTCGCCATCGAGCCTGCGGAAGTATTCGTCCAGCGATTTCTCGACCGAGCGGCCGAGCTCGTTGCCACCGTTGATTCGTAGGGTTTTTCTCACGCGGCCAGGGCCTCCCCGCCCCGAAGCGATGATTGTTGTGCGCGCCCGAAGGCGTCGCGCGCGTCGACGACGTCCGCGCATGCCGCGCGGTAGCCGAGGCGCTCGTCGTGTAGCGCAAGTGTATCGAAAAAGCGATGAACTGCGGAGAGCTGCGCGGACGCCGTCTCCGCGGCGTTGATTTCGCGGCGGAAATCCTCGCCGCCCGCGAGGTCCTTCGTGTACCAGCCGAGATGCTTGCGGGCGATGCGCGCGCCGGGACCTTCGCCGTAGAACGCGTAATGGTCGGCGAGATGGGCGACGATCGCCGCGTGCGCCTCGGCCACCGTCGGCGGCGCGAGGACCGTTCCCCGCTCGAGGAAGTGCGTGATTTCGCGGAAGATCCACGGCCGCCCCTGCGCCGCGCGGCCGATCATGATCGCATCGGCGCCCGTTTCCTCGAGCACGCGCTGCGCCTGCCTCGGCGTGCAGATGTCGCCGTTGGCGATCACGGGAATCGAGACGGCCTTCTTCACCGCGCGGATCGTCGCGTATTCGACGGGCCCGGTGAATGCGCACGCGCGCGTCCGGCCATGAACGGCCAGCGCGGCAATGCCGGCGTCCTCGGCAATCCGCGCGATCGCCAGCGCGTTGCGGTGCTCCGGGTCGCGGCCGGTGCGGATCTTGAGCGTCACCGGAACGTCGACCGCGCGAACAACCGCCGTGAGGATTGCGCCGACGAGCGGCTCGTTCGCAAGCAGCGCGGAACCCGCGGCGACGTTGCAGACCTTTTTCGCCGGGCAACCCATGTTGATGTCGATGATCTGCGCGCCCCGCTCGACGTTGTAGCGGGCGGCATCCGCCATCATCGCCGGATCCGCACCCGCGATCTGCACCGCGACCGGCGCCGGCTCGCCATCGTGATCGGTGCGGCGCCGCGATTTCTCCGTGCCGCGAAGCTGCGGGTTCGACGCGACCATCTCCGAGACCGCATAGCCCGCGCCGAAGCGCTTGCAGAGAAGGCGGAACGGCCGATCGGTCACGCCCGCCATCGGTGCGACGACGAGGTTGTTGGAAAGCGGATATGGTCCGATGCGCACGGTCGGCCAGAAAGCGTTGGAGGGAGAAAATGCCGCAGAGGAGACGGAATTATAACCGTTCCGCGGCGCGTGCGAAGCGTTGTCGGACCTTTCGCGCGGCGCGCGGGCCGGCATGTTGCGCGAATGCAATCCGCGCATGCCGGTTGAAAACGCAAACGCGCGGGCGAATCCGCGCGGAGAATTGTGCCGTACACGGCCGCGGCGCGGACGGACGGACGGGCGTTCGCTTTCGTGCTAACGCATGCCGAACAGCATCGCCCGCGTGAACGCGCGCTTCGCGGGCGGAAGCGCGTCGAGCAGAGTGAGCGCCAACCCGCGCGGCCAACGAAAAAGCGCGAGATCGTTGCCGAAGAGGTTGACGAGGCCGTGCGTGAACGCGATGCCGGCCCAGCGGTCCGTGCGCCGGCCGCGCGCATGGCGCGCGAGCATCCGCGGCTCCCCGAGCGCATCCCGCGGCGCATCGACGATGGCCTGCGCAAGCTCGTACGCATCCCGCAAGCCGACGTTGAATCCCTGTCCCGCGACCGGATGCAGCGTCTGCGCGGCATTGCCGAGCACCACGCAGCGGGAACCGACCGTTGCGGTCGCGTATTCGAGCGCGAGCGGAAACGCGCGGCGGGCTTCGACGCGCGTGAAGCCGCGCACCCGCGGGCCGAAATGCCGCTCGAGCTGCGCGAGAAACGTCGCGTCATCCAGCGCGAGCAGCGCCTCCGCGCGCCCGGGTGCGGCGGTCCAGATGAGTCCGTAATGATCCCCCTGCGGCAGCAGCGCCAGCGGGCCATCGGGCGTGAACCGCTCGAACGCGACGCCGTCATGGGGGCGCGTGCGCCAGAGTTTCGCGACGACCGCCACCTGTCCGTAATCATGGCGTCGGCGCGGCACGCCCGCGACCGCCGCGCCGGTGCCGTCGGCCACTGCGGCGAGCCGCGCGTGGATCGGCGGGCCATTGTCCCCCGCGCATTCGATCGCGGCGTACGCCGGCGTCCCGCCCACCGCAGCCACCTCCTTGCCATGGCGGACTTCCACGCCGGTGCGCACCATCGCGGCGTCGAGCGCCGCCTGCAGCGCGCGATAGCTGACGACATACCCGAGCGCGGGCAGATCGTTCTCGACGGCCGTGAGCCGGGCGGTCCCGAATCCGCCGGCTTGCGAAATGTCGATGGCGGTGATCGGCGTCACGGCACCGGGCGCGGCCGACAATTCACCCCACACGCCGAGACGTTCGAAGATGAGCCGAGCCCCGTGCGACAACGCGAGCGTGCGATCGCCTCGCAGCGACTCGCCCTTCGCCCGCGCGTCGAGGACGACCACATCGAGATCGGCGTCGGCCAATGCGAGCGCGAGGGTCGCCCCGACGGGTCCTGCGCCGACTATCGCAAGGTCGTGCATGGCTTGGGCCGCGACGGGGCGGCGCCCGTTGTGATCTATCGCCGGCAGGCGGCCTCGACGTCGGCAACCGTCTTCGGCGCCGCCGCCGTCAGGTTTTCGATGCCGGTCGCCGTCACGAGCACATCGTCCTCGATGCGCACGCCGATGTCCCAGAAATGCTCGGGGACGTTGTCGGCCGGCCGGATGTAGGTGCCCGGCTCGACGGTCAGCACCATGCCGGGCGCGAGTTTCTGCGACGCGCCCTTGACCCGATAGAGGCCGGCGTCGTGCACGTCGAGGCCGAGCCAGTGGCCGGCGCGGTGCATGTAGTACTGCTTGAAGCTCCCGGATTCCATGACCTCGTCGAGCGTGCCTTTGCAAAGACCGAGGTCGATGTAGCCCTGCGCCAGCACGCGCTCGGCCACGCCGTGGTAGTCGTGGAAGTCGGCGCCGGGCCGCACTGCGTCGAGGCAAGCCATCTGCGACGCGAGCACGAGCTCGTAGATGTCCTTCTGCGGTCCGGTGAAGCGGCCGCTCACCGGAAACGTGCGCGTGATGTCCGACGCGTAGCCGTGGTATTCGCAGCCGGCGTCGATCAGCAGCAGCTCGTTTTCCTGCAGCTGCCGGTTGTTGTCCCGATAGTGGAGAACGCAGGCATTCGGGCCGCCGGCGACGATCGAAGGATACGCAACCGCCTGCGCGCCGAAGCGCAGGAACTCGTGCGCGAGCTCGGCCTCGACCTGGTATTCGTGCCAGCCGACGCGCGTCGTCTCCATCGCGCGGCGATGCGCGCCGGCGGAAATTTCGGCGGCGCGCCGCATCAGCTTCAACTCGTGCTCGTCCTTCACGAGACGCAGGGCGTCGAGCGGCTGGCGCACGTCGACGACCTCCTCGGGTGCGGCAACGCCCGTGCGTGCGCGGCCGCGGACTTCGTTCAGCAGGTCGGTGACCCGCTTGTCCCAGGATGAGAACAGCCCGAGCGGCGTGAACAGCGCCGGCTGGTCCGAGGCGAGGTCCGGCAGCATCTTGTCGAGCTCCTCGATGCCGTGCGCTTCGTCGAAGCCGAAGATTTCGCGCGCGGCATCGGGGCCGTACCGAAAGCCGTCCCAGATCTCGCGCTCCTGATTCTTGTCGCGGCAGAAGAGGATATGCCGGTCGCCGGCCGGCCCGTCCTTGCCCGCGACGAGCGCGACCACCGCCTCCGGCTCGGGAAAGCCGCAGACATAATGGAAATAGCTGTCGAACCGGTACGGATAGAGCGAATCGCGGTTGCGCGCGTATTCGGGCGCGGTCGGGACGATGGCGAGACCGCCGCCGGCGTGGGAATGCATCTGCGCGAGCAGCGCGCGACGGCGCTCGCGATGGATCTGGTAGACGTTTTTCATGGGAAAGGCTTCCGGGCGAAGGCGTGATTATAGGTCCTGCGGCGGATCTTCGCGGCGGGGCGGGATGACCGTGCAGTGCGTTAACATCGTTCGATGGCGAGCGACTCCCCACCCGGCGACGCCGCGCTGCATGGCGCAGCCCTGCGCGAAGCGAAGCTGACGCTGCGCAGGGCGGTGCTCGCGCGCCGCGACGCTCTGGCCCCCGGTGCCCGAGCGCAAGCCGGCGCCTCGATCGTCGCCGGGATCGCCGCACTGCCAACGTTCGCGTCGGCGCGCACGGTGCTGCTCACGCTGCCGTTCCGCAGCGAATGGGACACGCTGCCGCTCGTCCGGCAGGTGCTCGCCACCGGCAGGACCGTCGCCGTTCCCCGGGTCAACGCAACGACGCGGATGCTCGAGCTCCATGCGATCGCCGACCTGGATCGCGACGTCGGAACCGGTCATCAAGGCATTCCCGAACCGTTGGCGCACTGTCCGGCCGTCGCGCCGGGCGCCATCGATTGGGTGCTCGTGCCCGGCGTCGCGTTCGATCGCGCCGGACGTCGCCTCGGCTACGGAGGCGGCTATTACGATCGGCTGCTGCCCCTGCTCGCGTCCCATGCGGCGCGGATCGCCGGCGCCTTCGACCTGCAGATCGCCGACCGCGTGCCGGCGGGCCCGCACGATGTCACGGTCGACGCGATCGTCACCCCGTTGGAGACGATTGTCCCTCCGCCGCGGGCCATCGGCTAGGCGGATGGAAGGCGATTTCCGGAACGACGCAAGGCCGTCGCCGCGACGTGCGGCTGCAACCGCGCTCGCGGTCACGCTCGCGCTCCAGATGTTCACGTCGCTCGCGGCCACCGCGACGCCCGTGCTGGCGCCGATGATCGCGCGCGACCTCGACGTGTCCCCCAATCTCATCGGGGTTTTTGTCGGCATCATTTACGCGGGCTCGATGGTCGGCAGCCTCGCGGCCGGCGGCTTCGTCGAGCGCTTCGGCGCCATCCGGGTGTCGCAGGCGTGCGTCGTCATGTGCGCCGTGTCGCTGGCGGCGGTGTGCGCGGGCGCGGCGCCACCGTCGCCGCTCGTGGTGCTGCTCGCGCTTTCGCCCCTCCTGCTCGGGCTCGGCTACGGACCGATCACGCCAGCTTCGTCGCACGTGCTCATCCGCACGGCGCCGCCGTCGCGGATGGCGCTCACGTTTTCCATCAAGCAGACGGGGGTGCCCGCAGGCGCGGCGCTGGCCGGAGCGGTGCTCCCCGGGCTCGCCCTCGCGCAGGGGTGGCGCGGGACCTTCCTCGCGCTCGCCGCGCTGGGCATCGCGATCGCGGTCGCCGCGCAATCGACGCGCACCGAACTCGACGCCGATCGGAAACCGGGTCGCGCGATGTCGTTCGCCGGCGTATTTGCGCCGCTCAAAGTCGTATTCGGGACGCGGGCATTGGCCGAGCTCGCGCTGACTGGCTTCTTCTACGCGGCGACCCAGGTCTGCCTGTCGAGTTTCCTCGTCATCTACCTCACCGAGACATTGCATTTCGGGATCGTTGCCGCGGGTCTCGCGCTCACCGTCGCCAACATCGGCGGCATCGTCGGCCGCATCACTTGGGGCGGCACCGCCGACCGCTGGGTGCCGCCGCGGGTACTGCTGGGATGCATCGGCGTCGCGGCGGCGCTGTGCGCCTACCTGACCGCCGCGTTCGGCGCCGATTGGCCCGACGCGATCATGTTCGCGGTGTGCGCACTCTTCGGCGCGACGGCCATCGGCTGGAACGGCGTCCAGCTGGCCGAGGTCGCGCGCCATTCGCCCGCGGGCCAGGCGGGCACGGTGACGGGCGCATCGGGATTCGTCACGTTCGCCGGCGTCGTGCTGGGACCGCCGGCGTTCGCGCTGCTGGCAGCGGCGACCGGCAGCTACCGGGTCGGATTTCTCGTGTTCGGAACCGCGAGCCTGCTCTGCGGCGGCAGGCTGCTGGTACGGCACCGGCGCTAGCGGCCGCGCCGTCGGTAGTAAAAACCGGCCCCGAGGACGAGCAGCAGCGCCGCCATCGCCCTCAGGTCGCCTGCGACGCCGTCGGGATCGCGTTTGCCTCGCACGACGCTTATAAGACAATGCAAAACACCCGCAAAAAGCTTTCGCAAAATGGAAATCATTTCCAAATAGCGATAGCATAGAGTTGAACGCCCCGATGTCCTGACGCCGCACCGGCGCGATACGGCGGGCGCGCCGCCGCATACAATCGAAC
>Ga0209048_10000848_pt1 | contig 32551 bp, 32 predicted proteins | sample FrelakmetCRP12CR_FD_187146 | JGI IMG/M metagenome (GOLD analysis project Ga0209048, IMG submission 187146) | Freshwater lake sediment microbial communities from the University of Notre Dame, USA, for methane emissions studies - CRP12 CR (SPAdes)... | ecosystem: Environmental > Aquatic >...
GTCCCGGGGTCACGACCCTGGCGTGGGCGCTCCCTGCGTGCGGCCGGCGAGCTTCCAGGCGTAGGCGAGCGCGTGGTCGAGCGAGCCGGTGAAGGCCACGCCCTGCCACGCGATGTCGAAGGCCGTCCCGTGGTCGACCGACGTGCGGATGATCGGCAGGCCGAGGGTGACGTTGACCGCCGTGTCGAAGGCCAGCAGCTTCATCGGGCCGTGGCCCTGGTCGTGGTACATGCACACGATGGCGTCGTAGCGGTCGCGGTGGACGGCCTGGAAGAACACCGTGTCCGCCGGGAGGGGCCCGGAGGCGTCGACGCCCGCGGCCACGGCCGCGGCGACGGCCGGGGCGATGTGGTCGGCGTCCTCGGTCCCGAACATCCCGTGCTCGCCGGCATGGGGGTTCAGGCCGCACACGGCGATCCGGGGACGTCGCAGGAACCGGCGCAGGGCGGCGTCGGTCAGCCGGATCACCTCGTGGACCCGCTCGGCCCGCACCCGCTCGATGGCCTCGCGCAGCGAGCAGTGGGTGCTGACGTGGGTCACCCCCAGCGTGGCGTTGGTCAGCATCATCGTGACGGCGGGGGCCCCGCACAGCGCGGCCACGAGCTCGGTGTGACCGACGAACCCGGGATCGGTGAGCCGGGTGGCCTCCTTGTTCATCGGCATCGTGACGAGGCCGCACACGAGCCCGGCGAGGGCGTCGAGCGTCGCCCGCTCGACGTAGGCCCGTGCCGCCGCGCCGGACGCGGCGTCGAGGACCCCGGGCCGGTGGTCCCCGGGTCCGAGCCGACCCAGGTCGACGACGTTGACCACCCCGGCCAGGGCGTCGGACGGCGAGGCCACCGGATGCAGGTCCACCTCCAGGCCGAGCAGGGCCGCCCCCCGTCGCAGGATCGCCAGGTCGCCGTAGACGACGGCGCCGAGCAGCGCCCCCTCGGCGGCGCGGCGCAGCACGATCTCGGGTCCGACGCCCGAGGCGTCGCCCATGGTGATCGCCATCGGGGTCACGGTGCCAGCCTGCCCGACAGGAGCTCGACGAGGAAGGAGGGGGACCCGTAACCCCCGGCCCGGGTGACGACGAGCGGCCCGGACCCGTCGGACGCCCGCGACCACGCCACCCCGGGAGCGATCGTGCCCCCGACCAGGACGGGGGAGGCACCGAGCAGGGCGGCGGCCGTGTCGCCGCCGAGCACCACGAGGGTGCCGACACCGGTGTGGCGCAGGAGGCTCCGGGCCGTGCGGGCCAGCGACTCGGCCGCGGCCGCGGCGGCGTCGGGCGCCACCGGCCACACGTCGGGCGGCGGAGAGGCCACGGCGCCGGGGCGGCCGGCGGCGAGCGCCGCGGCGACCCCCGACAGCGGTTCCCCCGTCAGGGCCACGGGCACGCCGGTCGCGGCGAGGGCGACCAGCTGCCCGCGGGCGACAGGGTGCAGGCTCCCGCACACCACGAGCACGGGCGGCACCAGGGCGACCGGAGACCGGGTGGGCGCTGCGACGGCCAGGGCGGGCGCCGCGACGGCCAGGGCGGCCGCGGCGGCGCCGATGCTCCCGGCCGTCCCGGCGAACAGGACCGGGGACGCCGTGACCCACGCCCGGGCGATGGCGGCGAGGTCGTCGCTCGTGGCGGCGTCGCATACGGCGAAGGGTGCGCCGGCGCCTTCGAGCCAGTGGGTCAGGTCGTCGATCCCGGCGAGGTCGGCGACGGCCGGCGCCCCGGCGGCGCGCAGCAGCTCGGCCGGACGGCTGGAGCGGACCGGGGTCCGGGCATCGGCTCCGGCGGGGCCGTCGCCGACCGGGCGGCCGTGCTCGAGGACCACGCCGCCCACGCAGGTCCTCCCGACCGCCGGGAAGGCGGCCACGACCAGCACCCGGCCGGCGGCCGGGTGGCGAGCGACCAGCTCGTGGGCCCAGTTGCCCCGCAGGGTCGAGTCGAGCTTGTGGGCGCGGTGGCCGGCGGCGAGCGAGTCGAGGGCCCCGGCGCGCCGGGCCGCCTCGATGGGGTCGAGGTGGCGGGTCCCGGCATCGACCACGGCGGCCCGAGCCGCCTGCCCGCGCTCCGGTGGCGGCCTCGGACCGACGGGCACCGGTCCGAGGCCGGCGTCGGCGCAGGCGCCGGCCGTCTCGAGCGCGCCGGTCCGGTCGTCGGCCACGACGAGCAGCTCGATCACGGCGACGCGAACGGGAGCAGGCGGCGGTCGGGACCGTGCAGGCGCAGCCCGGTGGCCTCGACCACGACGGCCGGGTCCCCGGCCAGCTCGGCGGCGACCGCGTCGCTCACCCACAGCTCGTCGCAGTGCAGGGTGTCGACGATGCGCGCCGCCCGCACGCTCGTCGCCGGCACGCCGGCTGCCCGCAGGCACAGCTCCCAGGCCGTCTGGTCGTCGTCGGCGACCACGGGGAGCTTCCCGCGGGCCAGGAACCCCGACGTCACGACGTTGGTGCGGGTGACGTCGTGGTCGACGGCGTCGGCGAACGAGCGGGTGACGACGTCGGCGAGGCCCATGCCGGTCGCGTTGCCGTGCGAGGCCGGGGTCAGCCCGTGGCAGGCGATGACCGAGATCCGAGGGCTCGCGGGATCGGGCTCCCCGGCGATCAGGAGCCGGCCGATCACGTTGGTGTCCATGCCCACCCCGCTGACGTCCTTGCCCATGCGGTCCACGAGCAGCACGTCGAGGTCCTCCACCGGGAGTCGGGCCAGGTGGGCACGGGCCAGAGCGAGGAGCTCCGGCTCGACCTCGGCGATGCGGGCGGCGGGGATGGCCTGCACGGCCATCGTCTCGTCGCGGGCGTTGTCCACGAGGGCCACGCCGAGCACGACGTTGCCGTGGCCGATCACCTGGCGGGCGACCCGGGGCATGAGCTCGCGCAGGCCCCGGGTGCCGGAGGCGTGCAGGGCCTCGGCGGCGACCCGCTTGCCCAGGCCGATGGCGATCATCTTGACCAGGCCGCTCTCGTACGGGCCGTGGAAGTCCGTGTGGGGCTTGACCCGGTTCACGACGATCGTGGCCGCCGCGGCGGCGGCGTACGCGTCGGTCACGACCGGGACCGGGCAGTCCCCCGCCTCCAACGCGACGACGTCCATCGTGGCCCGGATCGGGCAGCCGATCGCCCCGAGTCCGTAGCCCTCGAGCACCGCCCGCTGGCCTGCGGCGGTCGCCCCGCCGTGGCTGCCCATGGCCGGTACGAGGAACGCCGTCGCCCCCTGAGCCCGCACCCAGGCGACCACCCGGCCGACCACCGTCACGAGATCGGGGATGCCCCGCGACCCGACCGCGATCGCCACCTCGGCGCCGGCGGGCAGCCGCACCCCGCACCGCCACAGGGTCTCGTCCACCGCCCCGGCCACGTCGGCGAGGCGGGGTTCGTCGGCGAGCACCCGCACGCGAGCGAAGCTCGTGTCGGCGTCTTCGCCGCGGGGTGGGGCAGGGGACGTCACGTCGACGCTCGACCTCGTGTCAGGGGGCGCTGCGGACTGTAGGTCGGAGGCGGGCGGCCGGACGCGACGAGACCCCCCGGGGACGCCGCCCCGGAGGGTCTCGTACCGCGTGACGAGCCCGACCTGCGCCGGGCTCTGGTCGGCTCAGCCGGTCACGGTGAAGGCGGCCCGCATGCCCAGCTTGTAGTGCTGGGCCAGGTTGCAGACCAGCACGTACTTGCCCGCGACCATGGCCTTGACCGTGATGGTCTTGCTGTCGCCGGCGTGCGTCGCGTCGCCCGAGTCACCGACGCTGGACCCCTCGTCGATCTTGTTGGCGTCGGCGGCGGGGACCGAGGAGGGCGGGTCACCGCCGTTGACGATGGGGAGCTGGTCGAACGGGAGGTCGGTCTTCAGCACGATCAGCTCGTGATCGATCGTTCCGGCGTTCTTCAGGGTGAACGTGACGTCACCGGCGGGCACCTCGGTGCGCGAAGGAACCAGGGTCATGGGCCCGTCGAGGCCCTTCGTGTCGCCTGCGGTGACGATGACGGGGGTGGCGCCCCCAGGGGCGGCGGTGGTGTTGGCCCCGGTCGTGACCGGAGCCGCCGTCGTCGCCGCGGTCGTCGCAGGGGCGGCCGTCGTCGCCGCGGTCGTGGCCGGCGCGGCCGTCGTCGCCGGTGCGGTCGTCGACGACGACGACTTGGAGCTGCTCCCGCAGCCGGCAACGGCAAAGATGGAGACGATCGAGATGGCCCCGACCGCCAGCCTGTTCACGTGCATGAGCTCCCCTTCCTGAGAAAAGCGGCCCCGGTGGGCCTCGGTCAGTCTTCACCGCGTAGGAGGAGACCAGGTAGGGCCCTTGGACCCTGACGGCCGGGCCGGTCGCTACGTCCGGCCCTGGTCACTGTCCTCGGCGAATGGCGTGTGACACCGGACACGGCCGCGCTCAGGGGATGAGCACGACGACACCGGTCCCACCGTCGACCCGCACCCGGGCGCCGTTCGGGATGCGCCGGGTGGCGTCGACGGTGCCGACCACGGTCGGGAAGCCCATCTCGCGGCCCATGATCGCCGCGTGCGACGCGAAGCTCCCGTGATCGGTGACGATCGCGCCGACGAGGTGCAGGAAGGAGTTGAACGACTCCCCCGTCGCCGAGGTGATGAGGACGTCGCCGTCGGTCAGATCGAGCAGGTCGTCGAAGTTGCGCACGATGCGCGCCGGTCCTTCGAAGGTGCCGCTGCTGCCGGCGATGCCGATGACGATGTTCGCGTCACCGGCCGGTGCCTCGGCCTCGCCGAGGACCCCTTCGATGACGAAGCCGAGGGCCGACATGACCCGGGCCAGCGGCGGCGGGAGCTGGTCGAGCGGCGGCGGCGGGGGTGGTTCCGGGCCGAGCAGCGGGGGGGCGCCGGCGGCGCTCGCAGCCTTGCGGATCGCGACGCGCTCGGCGAGCTCTCCGGCCGTCGGGGACGGCGAGCCGTCGAGGATGGCATCGATCTCCGCGGCGGTGAGGTCCAACGTGTCGTACATGAAGCCGATCCGACCCTGCTCGTGCAGCCGGCGCCCGAGCTCGATGAGCGCGAGCCGCATCAGCCCGACGGCGGCCGAGTCGCTGTAGAGACCGCGCTCGTCGCGCAGCCGGTAGACGAACCGGGCTTCGGCGAGCAGGTCGTCGAAGGCGGCACGGTGCTCGGCGGGCACGGCGGCGCGGAGGTCGTCGGCGAGGTCCTCGGCCCGCTCCCGCGCGTGATCGGTGTCGTGTGCGAGTGCCGTGCGCAGCCGGCCGAGCACGATGTCGGGTCGCTCGCCGATCGTGGGGTTCGTGAGGTCGAAGCCGGCCGCGATGCGGAAGCCGACCTGGTGGAGGTAGGTGTCGACCTCGGGCACGCGGACGCGCAGCTCGGCGAGGCGGTCCGCGGCGGGCGCGTCGCCTTCGAGCAGGGCCCGCGCCCCGGGGTCGCCCTGGAGGGCCTTGATCACCGGCACCATCTCGGGTGGGAGCACGCTCGACACCGGTGAGAAGCCGTCGAAGACCGGGAACATCGTGGTCGGGGGCTTCTGGGTCCACGCCGCCGCGTGCAGCACGAAGTCGCCCACCGGCACGAGCGCCGCGGCGTTGAAGCGGTGGTGCTGGTACCACATGGCGCCCAGGTGCCCGATGCACTGGTGCAGGTGGGCGCGCAGCGCCTCGGTGTCGAGGGAGCCGAGATCGGCCGAGGCGAGCTCGCGGTGGCGGGCGATCGCCGCCGGCTTCACCTCGTCGTCCCAGAAGCGCATGGACTCTCGCCAGATCCGTTGCCCGAAGGCGGCGGCGGCGACGTCGGTGCGCCGCCCGATCTCGCCGACGATCTCGTCGTGGGTCCGGGGCCCGTTCGGGCCGGGTGCATCGAAGGGCACCGGCTGGATGTAGGGGAAGCCCCTGACGAAGACGAGGCGCATGGTGTCGAGCAGCACCCCGTACTGCGCGAACGCCTCGCCGAAGCCCCGGGCGAAGCCGTCCGGGTAGGCCCCCTGCAGCAGCGCCGTGACCGCGTTCGGCAGGTGCGCCCGGTCCTGGCGCCAGGGTCCCGGCCCAGGCGCGGTCCACGTGTCGTCGGTCATGATGACTCCCCCCGTTGGATCCGGTCCCGAGCGGATGCGGATCGTTCAGCCCTCACGCAGCGTAGCCCCGCTGCCGTGTACCTGGTTCCGGCCTCCTCACGCCGGCCTTTGCCGCCGACGCGCCGGTGGGCGGCGAGACGGCGGGGCTCACGATGCAAGACTGCCGCCATGGGCGTCCAGGTTCACAAGCACCACTTCCACGGCCTTCGCGAAGCGCTCGAGGACATCGCCCGGGACGGTTACTGGCCCACGACCTTCGTGTCCCCGCCGTCGGCGCCGCCCGCCGTCCACTGGCACGACTGCGACGTCCACGGCTACGTGATGGACGGCACGACGTGGATCCTCGACGGTGAGACCGGCGAGCACCTGACCGTTGAGCCCGGCGACAAGCTCGTGATCCCCGCCGGGGCCCTCCACATCGAGGGCGAGGCGGAGGGCACCGTCACCTACATCGTGGCCCTTCCCGAGCCCCGCCCGTTCGCCGAAGTCTTCCAGCTCCGCTCCGCGGACGATCCGGCTCGCCCGCCGGGCTGACGGGTCAGCTCGCCGGCGCGGGGGCGTCGGCGAGACGACCGCCCCACTGCAAGGCGCGCTCAGCCTCGCCCGCCACCAGCAGGTTGTGCTTGTCGACCAGGAAGCTCTCCGGCTCGGCCAGCAGCTCGAAGCCGTGACCGCGCAGCCGGCGGGCGATCCCGCGCGAGGCCCGGCCGGTCAGCGCGGCCGGCCCGTCGAAGCGGGTGTCGAAGGCCGCCGCCCCCTTGCCGTGACCGTCGCCGAGCGTCCGGAACCAGTCGCGCAGGCCCGGGCCCTCGGCGTCGGGGTCGACCGTCAGCCCGCTGCCCGGCTTCTCGGCGGCCTCACGAGCGCCCTTGCGGGAGGCCGACGACGTCAGACCGTGGGCGTGGGTCGGTCCCCCGACGGCCACGACGTCGGCCCAGGCGAGGAGGTCCTCGGTGGCGTCGGCGGCGGTGACAACGCGGACCTCGCCCCGGCCCGCCATGCCTTCGGCGATCCGATCGGCGACCGCGTGGGTGTTGCCGTACATCGATTCGAACACGATCAGCGTGCGCATGGCGTGCCTCCCTGCTCACGACGGCTCAGCTCACTACAGGCAAGCCTGCGCCGTCGACGGTCGACAGGACCAGAGCCGAACGACCCGGGCACGCCCCGGCCGATCGCTCAGAGGCGGTCCTTCGGGTACCCCGGGTAGGACTCCTTGAACACCCCGGAGTGCAGCAGCAGGGCGGCGGCCGGGCGGCCGGTGTCGGCGTCGCGCAGCACGGTCCGCGTCCAGTACGACTCGGTCCGCCGGCTCTGGCCGAGACCCACGATCTCGCGCTCGACGACGTAGCGCTGGCCGACGAACACGGGGCCCTCGAGCAGCCGGATCTCGAGGTCGAGGAACAGGCCGAAGGCCGGCGAGCGCACCGGGAAGCCACCCCCGGACCTGCTGGCCAGCACGCTGATCATCTCGATCGGCACGATGGCCCGGCCCCACGGCGACGAGGCACCCCCGCCCGGCGTGTACCACGGGTGGGGCTCGGTGATGGCGGCCAGCTTCTCGGCCAGCGAGAACGGGTAGCCGGCGCCGTTGCGCCCGTCGTGGTCCATCGACACGACGTCGCCCTCGTCGCGGCGCATCCCCACCTCCAGCCGGTCGATGATGAAGAGCTCGCCCGGCTCCCCCTGAGCGGCGAGTCGTTCCTCGAGAGCCGTGGGCGGATGGTCGGGACCGACCGACGCGGTGCCGGCCAGCACGGGCGTGGCGTCGGCCTTGTGCGCCTCGATCCGGGCCGAGTTCGGGCCCGTCGTGGTCATCGAGGCCTGCACCTGCTCGCCCTCCACCACCATGGTGCGGAAGTGGCCGCTGACGCACCCGTGCTCGAACCACGCGGTGCCCCACAGGGCGACGGCGAGGGGATCGAACTGGCTGAAGTGCGTCGGCGCCTCGATCGGTGCGCCGGTCAGGCCGAGCGAGGCCGCCGTGTCGCCGTCGTGGATGCTGGCGTGGCCGTCGACCTCCTGCTCGGCCAGCAGCTGGATCGGTGAGCGGAACGGTCCGGTGAGGGTGATCTCGGTCATGAACGACATGGCCCGACCGTAGCCACCTCCGCGGAACCGCGGCCCGACGTGGGCCACAGACAGCAGGAACGGCTCAGCGGGGCAGCCCCAGGACCCGCTCGCCGAGGATGTTGTGCTGGATCTCGTCGGTGCCCCCGGCGATGCGCAGACCGGGCGTGGAGCACAGGTAGCGGGCCCAGGCGTAGGTGCCCCACTCGCCGCTGTCGGCGGTGACGGCCGGGCCGAGGAGCCGGGCGGCCAGGTCGGCGATGCGGCGGTTCTGCCGCGACGAGACGAGCTTGACGATGGACCCCTCGGCTCCCCGCTCCCGCCCGGCGGCGACGGCGCTCTCGGACCGGGCCGTCAGCCACTCGATCAGGCGTTGATGGGTGACGACCTCGGCGAGCTCCTGGCGCACCAGAGGGTCGCCGGCCCGGTCGAGGTGGCGGGCCAGCTCGACCACCATCGAGGGCGCGTCGACCGAGGAGGCCGTCTTGCCCGAGCCGACGGCGGCCCGCTCCGACATCAGCGTGGTGAGCACGGCGCTCCACCCCGTCCCGGCCTCGCCCACCCGGTCGGCGTCGGGCACCCGCACGTCGGTGAGGAACACCTCGTTGAACTCGGCGTTGCCGTTCATCTGGCGCAGCGGCCGCGGGTCAACGCCCGGCGAGGCCATGTCGAGCAGGAACATGGTGAGGCCCTTGTGCTTCGGGGCGTCGGGGTCGGTGCGGGCCATGAGCTGGCCCAGGTCGGCCTTGTGGGCGTAGGAGTTCCACACCTTCTGGCCGTTCACCACCCACTCGTCGCCGTCGCGCACGGCGCGCGTCTTGAGCCCGGCCAGGTCGCTGCCCGCCTCCGGCTCGCTGAGGAGCTGCGAGCACAGCAGCTCGCCGCGGTGGATGGGGCGCAGGAACCGCCGCTTCAGGTCCTCGCTGCCGTGGGCCAGGACCGCAGGGGCGACCATCTCCCACGCGACGCCCCACGCGCCCTGGTCGGGCACGTCGAAGTCGGCTTCGAGGCTCCGGTAGACGCGGTCGAGCTCGGGGCTGCGGCCCGCCCCGCCGTAGGCAACGGGCCCGCCGAGCCAGCCGAACCCGGCGTCGAACACCTTGGCCCGCCAGGCGCGGGCGGCGGCGAGCCGGGCGTCCTCGTCGCCCTCGTCCCGGCCGCCCATGAGACCGAGCTCGTCGGGCCCCTCGCCCCACACGAACCGGGTGCGACGCACGCGCCGCTCGGCGTTGGCCTCGAGGAACGCCATCGCCTCGGCGACGAAGGCCCGCCGTTCGTCGTCGGTCACCGCGGCCGGGCCGTCCGCGTTGTGCATGGCAGGTCCCCCTCGACGCCTCCGGTGCGGTGCCAGTCTCCACCAGGGCGACCACGCCACGCCCATTCGGCGAGCGCCCGGACCGGGCGGCGACGACGGCCGTTTGCTAGACACCCGGCCAGGGGACGGCCGTGCCGAGCGGCCGGGGACGCAGGGGGTCGCCGCCATGATGACCGGGACCGAGTACAAGCAGTCGCTGTCCGACGGACGGGCCACGTACTTCGAGGGCGAGCGCGTCGACGACCTTCCCGGTCACGACCTGCTGGGGCCGGCGGTGCAGGACTGCGCCGAGGGCTACGACTGGATGCTCGAGCACGCGGTGGACGGGCACAGCCCGCTCGCCGGGGTGCCCACGAGCCCCGAGGAGCTGCGGGCCATGGTGGACCTCGTCCACCAGTCGGGGATGATGAGCCACGTCACCTACACCTCGATCATGACGCTGGCCACGACGGCCGGGCGGGTGAAGGACGAGGCACCCCAGTACGTCGAGCTGATGCACGCCTTCATCGACGACGCCCAGCGGCGCGACGTGCGCATCACCCAGTGCATCACCGACGCGAAGGGCGACCGGTCCCGGCCTCCCGGCCACCAGGAGGACCCGGACTCCTACGTGCGGGTCGTGGGCCGCCAGTCCGACGGCGTCGTCATCCGGGGGGCCAAGCTCCACATCACCGGCGCCTCGCTCGGTCACGAACTGATGACCATCCCCACCAAGGCGATGAAGGCCGGCGAGGAGGACTACGCCATCGCCGCGATGGTCCCGGTCAACGCCCCCGGCGTGAGGATCATCAACACGACCTACGCCCCCCGCCACGCCGATACCCGCGACTTCCCGGTCTCGGCCCGCCACAACTACCCCGAGGGGTTCGTCATCTTCGACGACGTGTTCGTCCCGAACGAGCGCATCTTCCTGAACGGCGAGGTCTCCCAGGCGTCGGTCTTCGCCCACTCCCTCGGGCTGTGGGAGCGCCTGGGCGGGCTGTCGTCCATGGCCGACGGCGCCGACCTGCTGGTGGGCCTGGCCCAGCTCGTCGCCGAGGCCAACGGCCTGGCCGGCGAGAGCCACATCAAAGAGAAGATCTCCGAGATGATCATCCACGCCACGGTCGTGCGGGCCTGCCTCGAGGCCTGCCTCGTGCACGCCAAGGCCGGTCCGTTCGGCGCCGTCTTCCCCGACGAGCTGTACACGAACGCCGGCAAGTACACCGGCGCGGCGAACTACGGCCTCATGGTGCGCCACCTGCACGACATCGCCGGCGGTGCCGTGGTCACCGCGCCCTCGATCGCCGACCTGGAGAACACCGACGTCGGGCCGCTGGCCCGCAAGTACATGCGGGGCAGCACCGCCGACGGCGAGTACCGCACCCGGCTCTTCCACGCCATCCGCGACCTCACCGCCGACACCTACGGCGGCTGGCGCGCCGTCACGAACATCCAGGCCGGAGGCGGGCTGTACGCCCAGCGCATCGTGACGCGCCGGCACTACGACCTCGCCCGGGCCAAGGAGATGGCCCTGGAGGCGACCGGTCTGGCCGGCGGCGGCCACCACTAGGCGGGCCGCACCCGAGGGCAGCCCACGGGCGACGCGCCGGCGCTGCGGCCAGAATGGGGGCGTGCGCCGCCGCAACAAGATCCTCGTCACGGGAGCGGTCGTGGTCGCGGCCGGCGCGGTGGGCGTGGCCGTCTTCCTCGGCCGCGGTTCGACGACGACCCAGGTCGCGCTCGGCGACGCGGTCAGCCACTTCCGGGCGACGAGCTCGACGGACGCGGTGACGACCACGGCCGCGCGTGCTGCGCCGACGAGCGCCCTCCCGGCACCCCTGCCGGCACCGTCGTCGACTGCACCCTTGCCCACCGCGCACCTGCCCGCGCCCGGCGTGTACGTCTACGCCACCACGGGCTCGGACTCCGTCGACGCCCTGACCGGCGCCCACCACGCCTACCCGGCGCAGACGACCGTCACGGTGACGCCCCTCGGCTGCGGGGTGCGGGTCCGTTGGGACGCGGCCAAGCAGCGCTGGGACTCCTGGGACCGCTGCCTCGCCGGTGGCGGGATCACCACGACGGCCTACCGCAGCTACCGGGAGTTCTTCGGCATCGGCAACGAGAACGACTACGTGTGCACCGGGACCGCGCTGCCGGTGGGTGCCGGGGCCGGCACCACCTGGTCCATGGCCTGCCGGCGGGGCACGACCGACACCAGTGCGTTCTCCGGCACCGTGGTGGGGTCCGAGCCGGTGACCGTCGCCGGCACGGTCGTCGCCGCCGTGCACGTCCACGACGACGTCACCGTGTCCGGGGCGTCGAAGGGCACCGAGACCCTGGACCAGTGGATCGACCCGGCGACGGGCCTGGTGCTGCGCGAGAAGGGCACGACCGACACGACGCAGGGCACCGTCGTCGGCAGGACGCACTACCACGAGTCCTACGAGCTCGACCTCACCAGCCTCACGCCCCGCCAGTGAGCGACCCGGCCCGTCCGACTCCGCACCGGGGCCGGGGCGGTTGTTAGCTTCACCGACCCGGGCGAACGGAGGTGCAGCGTGAGCGAGACCCGCCGGAGCATCCCCCTGCGGCGGCGCCCCTTCGACCTGGTCTTCGTGGTGTTCTTCGCCGTCAACGTGGGGTTCGTCACCTACATCGTCGATCTGGAGTCGCTCACGGTCGCCGACCCCCACGACTTCCGGTACCCCCTGTGGCCGCCACCCCCGCTCGTCGACCTCGTGCACTGGTGGGGTCGCCACTTCGACCCGCTCCTCATGGCCCGGCCGGCGTTCTGGCGCATGACCATCTGGATCGACGTGCTCTTCTTCGGTCCGTTCTACGTCTTCGCGATCTACGCCTTCGTGAAGGGCCGGGACTGGATCAAGCCGTGGGCGCTCGTGTGGGCCGGCACGATGATGGCCAACGTCGCGATCATCATGCTCGAGGAGCGCCACGGCATCTATGCCACCCCTCACTGGGGGATCGTGCTGGGCGCCAACCTGCCGTGGTTCGTCCTGCCCATCGCGGTGTGCGCGCGGCTGTTCACCACCGACACGCCCTTCACCGAACCGCTGCCGGCCGACGTCGGCCCGGCCGGCTGATGGGCGCGTTCGCCGATCGCTACGGCCCGTGGGCGGTCGTGGCCGGGGCCTCCGAGGGGCTCGGACGGGCCTTCGCCGAGGAGCTGGCCGACCGCGGGCTGGGCCTCGTGCTCGTCGCTCGCCGCGCCGCACCGCTCGAGGCGTTGGCCCGGTCGTTGCGGCACAAGGTCGACGTCGTCACCGTGGCCGCCGACCTCGCCGACCCCGCCGCCCACGAGCGGCTCGGGGAGGCGACCGCCGGCCGCATCGTCGGTCTGGTCGTGGCCAACGCCGCCCACGCACCCGTCGGTGGCTTCCTGGCTCTCGGGCCGTCCGATGCTCTCGCCAGCGTCGACGTCAACTGCCGCAGCCCGTTGCTGCTCGCCCATCGGTTCCTGCCGCCCATGGTGGAACGGGGCCGCGGCGGGCTCGTCCTCATGTCGTCGCTCGCCGGCCATCAGGGCTCGCCCGGGATCACGACCTATGCCGCGACCAAGGCGTTCACCTCGACGCTGGCCGAAGGCCTCTGGGCCGAGCTCGACGGCCTCGGGGTCGACGTCGTGGCCTGCGACGCCGGGGCGATCGAGACCCCGGGGCTGGCCCAGGCGGCGAGGCGGCGGGCCCCGGGGACGCTGGCACCCGAGCGGGTCGCCCGCGCCGCCCTCGACGGGCTCGGCCACGGCCCCCGGGTCGTGCCGGGGGCGGTCAACAAGGTCGCAGCGGCCGTGATGGGGCGCCTCCTGCCCCGGCGGGCCGCCGTCCGGGTCATGGCCCGGGCGACCGGATCGCTGCGCCCGAACCTCCCCGCGGCACCGGGCCCATCGCCGGGGCCGGCCTGACTCCCGCGGGTCAGGGCCGGAACACCACCGGCTTGCCGTCGCGCAGCGCGTGGCTGCCGAGCGCTTCCTGGAGGTACGGCGGCTCGGTCTGGCCCTGGATGCGCCACCCCCAGGTGCTGGCCACCCGCCACTGGCTGATCAGCCACCGGCCCTCCGAGGGGACGAGCGTGCCCTGGTAGAGCCCACCACCGAGGCCGTAGGGGCTGGCCGTCACGAAGTAGGAGGAGAGCTGCGCCGAACGGCGGTCGTCGGCGACGGACACGGTGGAGTTCGTGGCGTGGTGACGGAAGGCGCCGAAGGGCAGCGGGCCGTAGATCGTGCGGATCTCGTCGCGGCCCCGCAGCACGACGTCCTTGCCCGAACCGGGCGGGTAGTTCGCGGCCGTCATCTCGGCGTCGGGGGTGAACACCGCGAGCAGGTCGTCGACGAAGCCGCCGTCGAGGTAGTGGGTGTACTCGTGGAACGTGCTGCGCACGGCCTCGACGATCTCGAGCCGCTCGAGCCGAGCCAGGATCCCCGCTGCGTCGGCCATCTCTGCTCCAGCCACCTGTGGTCCCCCTTCGAGCCGGTCCACGTGCTAGCACGCGCCGGCCATGGCGTGACGGGCCGAGCCCGCCGACGGGCGGTGCCTCCCTACCAGGCCACCGGGAGGGTCTTGCGTCCCCACAGGAACGGGGACGGCACCCGCGTCGTTTCGCCGGCGAGACGCAGCGTGGGCAGACGGCGCACCAGCGACTCGAGCGCGACCCGGCCGGTGAGTCGGGCCAGGTGGGCGCCCAGGCAGTGGTGGATGCCCCAGCTGAACGACAGGTGGTGCATGGCCTGCAGCACCGGGCGGTCCACGCGGAACGTGTCGGGGTCGGGGAACACAGCCTCGTCCCGGTTGGCCGAGGCGTACAGCATCATCGCCTTCGAGCCGGCCGGGATGGGCACGCCGCGCACCGTCGTGGCCTCGTTGTTCGTCCGGCACAGACCGAGCACCGGCGGGTCGAAGCGCAGGCTCTCCTCCACGGCGTTGGGCACGAGCGACGGGTCGGCGACGACACGTTCCCAGCGTTCCTCGGGTGCTTCGAGGAGGCGCCACACGCAGTTGGTGATCAGCGACGTCGTGGTCTCGTGGCCGGCCACCAGGAGCTGGTTCACCATCTCGACGACCTCGTCGAGGGGCATCTGGCGGCCGTCGGGGGTGTAGGGCGACGTGGCCAGGTGGCTGAGCAGCCCGGCCGGGACCGGCTCGCCCCGCGCCGCGAGCGCGCGTCGGCGGGTGACCTCGCGCTGGGTGAAGTCCTGCAGCTCGTGCCGGGCCTCGGCGCCCCGCTCCGGATAGGCCATGGCCGAGGTCAGCTCGTCGGCCCAGTGCACGAACCGGTCGCGGTCGTCGATCTCGACGCCGACCACCGCGCAGAAGCTGGTCACCGGCAGGGGCAGGGCGTAGTCGCGGTAGAGGTCGGCCGTCCCGCGGACGGCGAAGCCGTCGATGAGGGCGTCGGTCAGGGCCCGCAGCTCGGGTTCGAGCCTGGCCACCGTCGGCGGCACGAACCACGCCCGGGCGAACTCCCGCCGGCGGTCGTGCTCGGGCGGGTCGTCGTGCTGCATGTCGCCCGACACCGCCCCGCTCGCGTAACCGATGCCGGGACCGAAGCGGTTGGACCAGAGCTCGTGGTCGCGCAGCGCGGCGCTGACGTCGTCGCGCCGGGTCAGGGAGTACAGGGTCTGGCCCATCACCTCGGCGCGGTGCACCGGGCAGCGGGCCCGCAGCTCGGCGTAGGCCGCGGCCGGGTCCTCCAGCACGTGCGGTGCGACCGGGCTGTAGTCGACGTCACTGTCCGGCACGGTCATCTCGGCCTCCCCCTCGGGCAGTCTGCTCGGCGGGCGCGGGCTGGTAAAGCCGGACCGGCGCGTCAGCCGGCGACCGGGACTCCGAGCGAGCGCGCCGCGGTGCTCAGACGAGGACCGGGCGGCGGCGGCGGAGCAGGACGAACGCGATGGGGACGCAGGCCACGAAGACCAGCACGACGGGCAGTGATGTCTCGGGGACCGACGACGAGGGCTGGGCCGCGCACGGATCCGTGCCGTTCTGGAAGTCCTGGCGCAAGGTGTTCCCGGCGGCGTCCTTGAGCGGCGGCTGGATGGTGCCGGCCATGTCCATCGGGGCGTCGATGTTCACCCAGCCGAGGTTGGCGGTGCACGGATGGGCCAGCTTCAGCGAGTCGGCGACGCCGTCGTGTCCCGAGTCAGCCCGCGTCGGGTCCAGGTTGAGGTTCATCTTCTGACCGGCCGTCAAGGTCGGGTCCCCGGGCACCGAACCGTTGGGATCGACGAGCTGGAAGTTCCACACCTGGGCGTCAGGAGCCGGTCCCCCCGAGGTCGGCCCGCCCGGGATCTGGCCCGACGACACCCCGGCGTTCGGCGTGAAGGTGATCTGCAGCGAGCTGGTCGGGCCACCCACCTGCGGCAGCTGGTAGCCGGAGAAGATGTAGGGACCCGCCCCCGAGCCGCTCAACGTCAGCGCCGGTGACCCGTTGACGACGAGGTCGCCCGCCTGGAGCCCGGACACGGGACGATCGAAGCTGATCTCCCAGAACGGCGGCGGATCCGGGAGCCACTTCCACCACGGCCACGCCGTGATCGTCTCGATGATCGCCTTGATCGAGACGTTGACCCGATAGGAGTTGGCGATGGCGTCGAGGTAGCTGTGCCAGCGGAAGAAGACCGGATCGAACGGCGCCGTCTGCGGATCGCTCATGTCGCCACCGATCGTGACGTGGACCGTGTTGTGGAACGGCGACGTGACGGCACAGCCGAGGGCGTCGAGCGTCGGCCACTCCGTCAGCTTCGACGGTTGCGGGTTGGGCACGTTGTCACACGGCCAGCCGTTCTTCACGTGGGCCGCCCCGCCCGCCGAGGTGAACGGCGCCGGCGTCGTGATGTTCGGGGTGTTGGTGGCTCGCACGCCTCCATGGGGAGCGTTGTTGAAGGACACGTCGTCGTGCGGGATCGCCCCCGGGATCGGCGTCGAAGGGTCGTAGCTCGGCCCGACCGGCGCATAGCCGAAGCGCTTGCGAAAGGCGTTGAACGTCGCGATGTAGGCGTGGTGGAAGTCGAAGAACTGCGCGCCGCTGTAGCCGGCGACGTTGAACATGTGGTCCATGTGCCACTGGGTGTGCTCGTTGAGCACCCGACTGTTGTGGTTCAGCGCATACCACTGCTCAGCGGTTCGCGTCTGGTCCGTGGCGTTGCGTTCGACTTGGTAGGTCTTGGAGTCCTGGCAGACCGACGTCCCGGCGGTGACGCTGACCTGGACCGTACGGGCCACTGGGCCGCTGTTCACCGGGTCGACCTGCGTCGCCTCGGGGCCCCAGTAGAACGACAGCGACGGGGCTTGCAGGTCAGCGGGGGCCAGGTTCGTCGCGCTGAAGCCGTCGAGGTAGTTGTCGGCCGCCTTCGGGGCGCGGCTGTAGTCGGTGTAGTCCTTCACCACGTCGCCGGTGACCGACCACTGGTAGCTCGGGGCCCCGCCGCCGCCCGTGACGGCGGCCGAGAACGTGGCCTGCTCGGCGACGTTCATGGTGTCCTCCGTCGGCGTCGTCTTGGTGATCGTCACCGTGCACGGCGGATCAGCGGCGGCCGGAGACGACGTGGAGACGGAGAACAGGAGCCCTCCGACGGTGGACACGACGAGGCCGATGCCCGCTACTGCCCTCCGACGTGCCATCTCGCACCCCCAGTCGCGCCCTTCGCTCGAAGGTGCGCCGCCGGGATGAACAACGCCTCCCCACCTGCATGAAGAGTCCACCCGCATCACGTGAAGTCCGCCGCCGCCAGTGCGCTCGGCGGCCGTCGGGGCGGACCGCCCTCACGCGACGCGCGCAGGCTCGTGCCGTCGAAGCGCGGCTCGACGGGCGAGACTGACCCCATGGGCAACGAGTGCTACGACCCCTTCTCGCCGGAGACGCTGGCCGACCCCGGAGCGGCCTACCAGCCGCTCCTGGCCCGGTGCCCGGTGCACCACTACGAGGCGTTCGATCCCCCGTTCTTCTCGCTCGCCCGCTACGACGACGTCCTCGGGGCCCTGCGCGACATCGAGCTCTTCTCCAGCCACTACGGGCAGGGACCGAAGATGGCCGTCCCGACCAGCATGCAGTCCGACCCGCCCCAGCACACCCGCTTCCGCCGACTCGTCCAGAAGGCCTTCACCCCCCACGCCGTGGCCGACCTGGCGCCCTGGATCGAGACCCTGGTCACCGGGCTCGTCGACGGCTTCGCCGATCGGGGCGAGGGCGACCTCCACGACGAGCTGGCCTATCCCCTCCCGACGATCGTGATCGCCCACCTGCTCGGCGTGCCCGAGGCCGACCGGGCCCGGTTCAAGCACTGGTCCGACGCCAACGTCGCCGCGATGGGGAGCCCGGACCCGAACGCCTACGCCGCGGAGCGGGCCGCCCTCAGCGACTACCTCAAGGGCCAGATCCGTGAGCGGCAGAGCCTGCTGGCCTCGGGCCGGCCGCTCCCCGACGACATCATCTCCGACCTCGTCGCCGCCGAGGACGCCGACGGAGGCCATCTGGCTGAACACGAGCTGCTCCCGCTGCTGATCCAGCTCCTCGTCGGCGGCAACGAGACGACCACGTCGCTCATCACGAACGCCATCGTCCGCCTCACCGAGGACCCGACGCGCTGGGAGCGGCTGCGGGCCGAGCCCCAACTCGTCGAGGTGGCCGTCGAGGAGAGCCTGCGCTTCGATCCCCCGGTGCTCGGTCTGTTCCGCACCACGACGCGGGCGGTCGCGCTGCACGGGGTCGAGCTCCCGGAGAAGGCGAAGGTCATGTTGTTGTACGCCGCCGCCAACCGGGACCCGAGCGCGTTCGAGGATCCGAACACCTTCTCGCTCGACCGGGACCTCGACCAGCTCCGCCGCCACCACCTGTCGTTCGGGTACGGCATCCACGTCTGCCCGGGCGCCGCCCTGGCCCGCCTCGAGGCCCGGGTCGCCCTCGGCCAGCTCGCCGCCCGGCTGGCCGATCTCCGCCTCACGGCACCACCCGAGCGCATCGCCCCGTTTCTGCTCTGGGGCAAGCGGACGCTCCCGGCCGCCTGGGTTCCGGCGAGCCCGTCCTGCGAGCAGTGACCCGACCTCGCCGCAGGGGGCGGGGGCCTTCGGCGTGGCTCGGCCGTCGCCGCGTGCCGGCCTCGGGCGGTGCTCACCCGGTGACGCACCAACGAAAGGAGCGAGGCCGGAAACCTCATCACCGAGGAGCTCCGGCGGGTCACCCACGGCCCGCGGAACCTCGAGCACGGCATCAGGGGCCGTCACTCACGGCTCGGCGGCGTAGAGCCGGTCAACCGCCGCTCCAGGTAGGATCGACAGCGTGGGGGAGGGCTCCCGCTCCTACCAGCCTCGGGACGAAGGAAGAGAAGCGGGCATGGAGAAGAGCGGGTCGCAGACGAGCACGTCTCCTTCTCAGCTGATCGACGCGCGGATCAAGGAGCTCGGCGACTGGCGGGGCACGATGCTCAGCAGGCTCCGTGCCTTGGTCAAGGAAGCCGATCCCGAGGTCGTCGAGGAGTGGAAGTGGAGAGGGGTTCCTGTGTGGTCGCACCACGGGATGATCTGCACAGGCGAGACGTACAAGGAGGTCGTGAAGATGACCTTCGCCAAAGGGGCGGCCCTGAAGGATCCTTCGGGCCTCTTCAATTCCAGTCTTGACGGGAACACAAGGCGTGCCATCGACTTCCACGAGGGCGAGGAGGTAGACGAAGAGGCGTTGAAGACCCTCGTTCGCGCCGCCGTGACCCTGAACACGTCCAGAGCCCGAAGCTGATCCACGGAATCAAACAGCTTCCGTGGGATGGTCGACGAAGTGACCGGCTTGGTTCCATGATCGAGCCAGGCTCCGCCCGGAGCCCACGGCCTGTGGAAGTTCGAGCCCCATCGGCGAGGGCTGTTGCTCCACTCAGGCGTGCAAGGGAACACTCGGCCCGCTGCTCGAGAGGCCGTCACCCACGGCTGGTCAGTGAGAGCGCACCATCCTGGGTCAGGGGTCGATCAGCACGCCGGGGTTGAGGATGCCGTTCGGATCGAGGGTGCGCTTCACGGCGCGAAGGGCCTCGGCGAACAGCTCTGGCCGCTGCCGGTCGTACTGCGGGCGGTGCATGCGCCCGACGGCGTGATGGTGGGTGATCGTCCCCCCGGCGTCGACGACGGCCTCGGCGGTGGCGTGCTTGACCTCGGCCCACTGCGACAGCTCCGAACCCTGCTTCCCCATGCCGAACCACGTGTAGTAGGGGGCCGGGCCGTCGGGGTAGACGTGGGTGAAGCGACACGACAGCTCGGCGGTCGATCCGAACACCTCGCTCAGCGCCGCCCCAACCCGTTCGCGCACGACGGCGTCGAACTCGGGCCATCGGTCCCAGGTGATCGCCGTCTCGAAGGTGTCGGCGACGAGGCCGAGGCTCGTGTCGAGTCCCAGATCGACGCCGATGAAGGCGTCCCGCCACGCGCCGACGGCCCCACCGCGACCGGTCGGTTCGCCCTGTCCATCGTCGATCGCGATGTCGGCATCGGCGATCACGCCACCCGCCGCCCGGGCCAGCTCCACGGCCGCGCCGATCAGGTGGCGTTGGGAGAGCTCGGCCGATTCGAAGCTCACGATGACCAGGGTCTGGGTCCCGTCGAGACCGGCGGCCCTGCGGGCCTCCACGGGATCGAGGATGCGGCAGTTCGCCGGCCACAGCTTGGCCTGCACGATGTGACGCACGGCGGTCGTCCCCGCCGCCCAGGACGGGAAGACGATGCCCGCGGTCGCCCGGAACGTCGGCCGGCGCTGGATGCGCATCCAGGCCTCGGTGATCACGCCGAGGACGCCCTCGCTCCCGATGACGAGGCGGTCCGGGCTCGGACCCGCGCCCGAGCCGGGGAGGCGGCGGCTCTCCCACCATCCCCGGGGCGTGAGCATGCGGACCGATTCCACGAAGTCGTCGATGTGGGTGTGGTTCGTGGCGTAGTGGCCGCCCGAGCGGGTGGCGATCCAGCCGCCGAGCGTCGAGAAGCGGAAGCTCTGGGGGAAGTGGCGCAACGTGAAACCGCCGGGGCGCAGCCGGTCCTCCAGCGCCGGGCCGTAGATGCCGGCCTGGACGCGCGCCGCCCTCGACAGCGCGTCGATCTCGAGGACCTGGTCGAAGCGGTCCATGGCGAGCGTCACGACGGCGTCGGCCTCGGGCGGGTTCACCCCCCACACCACCGACGAGCCGGCCCCGAAGGGCACGACCTTCACGTCCTTCGACGAGCACCAGTCGAGCACGGCGGTGAGCTCGGCGTCGGTGCCCGGATGGGCCACGACGTCGGTGGGGTTCGGGAAGCGGAGGTTGAAGGCGTTCGTGCGATCGGTGAAGTGCGCGCCGTGCGAGTGGAACGCCCGCTCCCAGGTGTCGGTGCGACAGAAGCCGGTCAGCGCGTCGGGCACCTGCACCCTCGGCGGGCGCAGCTCGGCGTCGGCCAGGTCGGGTACCGGGATCGGGGTGATCGACGTCCCGTAGCGCTTGGAGAGGTCCTCGGCCCGCACCGCCCGTTGGGCGTCGGTCGGCTCCTCGGACTCGAGTCCCCAGGCCCAGAACGACCGACGCGGCGCCACCGCGTGGACTCTACGGGCTCGCCGCGGACAGCTCTACCGACCGAGTGCTGCCAACACCGCGGGACGCACTTGGCCGAAGGACCCTCCGCTGGAACGTCCAGCACATCGGTGCTCGCGGAGCAGAGCCCCGTTACGGGGGCGTGATGGCGGCGGCGGGCGGCAGGATCGAGTTCTTGACGGTGACGATCCTGTGCACCGACGTGATGACCTGAGCCATCGACAGCGCGCCGGAGGCGACCGCCGCCTCGAGCCCGGCGAGGGCGGCGGGGTAGTCGGAGGGGGTCGTGATCATGGCCATGTCCGCTCCGGCCTCGATCGCTGCGACGACTGCCCGAGCACCGTTCAGCCCCGTCGCCGTGATGGCCCCGGCGTCGAGACTGTCGGTGAGGATCACCCCGGCGAAGCCCATGTGGCGCAGGTAGGCGTACGCGGCCGGGTTGACCGCCGCCGGGGCGCTGCCCCAGTCAGGCTCGGTGACGTTGCTCATCATGACGACACCCACACCCGCGGCGATGGCCTGCCGGAACGGTTCGAGGTCGCCGGCCAGGGCGGCGAGGGGCGGATCCGCCGCCGGGCCCCGGTCGGTGTCGGCGTTGGCGTGGCCGAGCCCGGGGAAGTGCTTGACCACGCCGATGACCCCTGCCGACGTGAGGCCCCGCAGGAACGCCAGCCCGTAGGCGGTGGTCGTGGACGCCGATTCGCTGAAGGACCGACGGCTCTCCTCGTCGACGGGGTCGCTGCTGCTCGCCGTGTCCAGGACAGGCGCGAGGTCCATGGTCACCCCGAGCGCCCGCATCGCGGAGCCCACGGTCCCGAGGTGGCCGGTGACCTCGGCCGGCGACCACTGAGCCGCCATCTGGCGCGGCCAGGGCAGAGGCCCGACCAGGTTCGAGAGGCGGGCGATCTGACCACCCTCCTCGTCGGTCGCCACGAACGCAGGGATGGAGGCGGTCCGCACGAGGGCGGCTAGTCGGCTCGTGATCGAGGCCGCCGATCCGGCCGCCGGTTGGCCGACCAGGACCACACCGCCGGCCCCGCCGCGAACGACCGGGCCCGCCGCGCCCGGGTCCGCGTACGAAGCGCCGACCATGATCAACTGCGACAGCAGCCCGTGCTCGGTCCAGCCGGGTGGGAGCGTCGTGGACGTCACCGGCACGGTCGTGCTGAGCGCGACCGTCGTCGACGGCGCGAACGGACCCGTCGTCGTCACCGGCACCGTCGTGGCGGTCGTCAAGGGCCGGGACGAAGAGCCCGGCGTCGAGGTCGGACCCGTCGAGGAACCCGAGGTGGCGCATCCGACGACCAGGACCGCGGTCGCGACGACCAGCGCCAGGCGAGCTTGACACCGGCCGTTCACGGGAGCAGCTTCGTCGAATCGGCTGAGGACATCACACCAGGGGAAGGACACCATGGCACGAGTGAGCACCTACCTGAACTTCATGGGCAACGCCGAGGAGGCCTTCGAGTTCTACAAGACGGTGTTCGGCACGGAGTACCTGGGACCGATCCAGCGGATGGGGGACGTCCCGATGGACCCCAACGGCCCGCTGCTGTCCGAAGCCGAGAAGCACATGGTCATGCACGTGGAGCTACCGATCCTCGGCGGTCACGTCATCATGGCAACCGACATGTTGGCGTCGATGGGCCACGAGCTGAGAATCGGCAACAACACCACGATCAACCTCGAGCCCGACTCTCGCGAAGAGACCCAGCGCCTCTACGACGCCTTGTCGGAAGGTGGCAGCGAGGGCTCCCCCTTGGCCGACATGTTCTGGGGCGCGACATGGGGAACGTGCCTCGACCGCTTCGGCGTGAGGTGGATGTTCAACTTCGCCCCAGCCGCGCCATAGGCCCACCGCCGCCTCGGACCACCGCTCGGGCCAAGTCAACCACCGCGCCTCACCGGCCCCCGTGAGGCTCGCCTCGTCGGCCCAGCCGGCACACCGGACACGTCGGGCCGGTTGCGAACGCGTGAGAAGCACACCCCCGCCGCGAGCGAAACAGATCGACGGCGACCGTCGTGCCGTTTGGCTCGGGGTGGCGGGCAGGAAGGCGATGGTCGGGCGCGTCACCCGCAGGCGACGACGCTCGCGGTCGGCGGCCGGTCAGGAGTGCGCTTGTCGCCGGACCTCGACGGGCAGGCCGCTGAGCACGGTCATGCCACTGAGCGCGTCGGCGTCGGCGGCCGAGGTGAGGAGGTTGACGTTGGCCTCCTCGAAGCCGTGGGGCAGCGAGACGACGCCGGGTCGAATCGCGGCGGTGACCTCGACGACGACACGACAGGATCCGTTCGCGGTGGAGACCACCGCGACGTCGCCCGTGTCGAGGCCGCGTGCGACCGCGTCGTCGGGGTGCACGAGCAGCGACGGCACCGCCGACCCGCCACGTCCGGCGAGGTGACGGTGCAACGTGTTGTACTGCTGGCGCGTGCGCCGGTTGACGAGGACGAGCGACGCGCCGCTCGGCTCGGCGGGTCCGGTCGTGGCCGCCTCGAGCTGGGCGACCAGCTCGGTGGGCGCCAGGTCGAGTGGCTGGGGAAGTCCGTCCGGTACCAGCCAACCGGGGGCCACCGAGCGGTCGCGGATGCCATGGGGCGTGGCGCGCACCTCCGCCCACGGCCGGCGGGCGTTGCCCATGAGCGACTCGGCGATCAGCTCGTCGTCCACGTCGCGACCCGCGAGCGCGCCATCGCGGCGGGCGCTTCCGTACACGGGCAGACCCATCCGACGGGCGAGCTCGGCGAAGACCCACCACTGCGGGCGTCGCTCGGCGACCGGCGCGATCACGGAGGGCACGTACCGCAGGAAGGGGTCGGCCTGCAGGTAGCCGGTCAGCAGATCGCCGCGCTCGAAGTAGTCGGTCATGGGCAGCACGTGCGTGGCCAGCGCGGTGGTCTCGGTGGGCCGGACGTCGATGGCGACGAGGAGGTCGAGCTGGGCGAGGGCGTCACGCAGGGCCGGCTGGCCGGCGATCGCCAACGCCGGGTTGCCCAACCGCACGAGGAGCGCCCGCACGTGCCCGGCGCGGATCTCGTCGGCCAAGGCGGCGCACGGCATCTCACCGTTGACCAGGCGCGGCAGGTCGGGCCGGCTGGCCGGTCGGTCCCCCAGGTCGCCTCGCCCGCCGGGCGCAGCGACCTCGAAGCGCCGCAGCGAGCCGGGGTTGAACGTGACCCCACCGGGCCGGTCGAGGCTGCCCGTGACAGCGGCCAGGGCCCAGGCCATCCACTCGGTGAGGTTGGCGTTGCGGTTCATCGTGGCACCGGTGCCCGTTTCGATCGACAGACGCCCGGCCCCGGCGACGAACTGGTCGAGCTCGTGGAGGTCCTCGACGGGCACGCCGGCGATCGCCGCGGTCGCGTCGACGTCGTAGGGCCCGACCACGTCCGCGAGCCGGTTGACGCTGGCGCCGTCGGCGCACCGTCGGAGGTAGTCCTGATCGGGAGCCCGCCGAAGGACCTCGCGCACGAGGTGGGCCAGGATGAACGGATCGGTGCCCGGCCGTGGTGCCACATGGAGATCGGCGTGCTGGGCACTCTCGGAGCGTCGTGGATCGACGACGACGACGCGCCCGCCGCGAGCCCGCACCTCACGGAGGCGCTGGAGCGGGTTCGCCACCATCAGGCCGTGGCCGTGTGACACCACGGTGTTGACGCCGATCGCCAACAACAGCTCGGTGCGTTCGAGGTCGGGCTGGAACTGCAGCTGCACGCCGGCCATCAACTGGGGCACGAGGAACTTCGACGGGCAGTCGATGCTCAGGGCGCTGTAGCGCTGGCGGCTCCCGAGGTTGCGCATGAACCCCTCGGCGAGGGCGTACCCCGACGGATCGAGCGGTCCGCCGGTGCCGGTGTAGTCGGCGACCACCCCCGGCCCGTGCTCGCCGACGAGCGCGGCGAGGCGGTGGGCGACGTCGTCGAGCGCGTCGTCCCAGCTCGACGCCTCCAGCACGCCGTGGCGGCGCACCAGCGGGACGTCGAAGCGGTCGGGGTGGTGGTGGAACGCCGCACCGGCCCGGCCCTTCGAGCACGTGTAGCCCGCCGACCACGGGTCATCCGGATCCCCGGTGACCGCCACGACCCGGTCACCGTCGAGCTCGACGAGGGTGCCGCACCCCACGGCGCACAGCCGGCAGGCCGAGGCGATCTTCACGGTCATCGGCCACTTCTACCAGGAGGCGGCCTTGGATGCTCCGCTCACCCCCCGACTTCTGCGAGGCGCCGCTGGAGGAGGGCGCTATGTTCGCCCGAACGCCCGAGGTGTGCTCGGGCGTTCGGCGAAGGGAGCCGGTGGTCGGCCGCTGATGGAACTGGCCAAACCGCACCTCGATGTCGGCACCATGGTGGCCGACTGGGACGCCGCGCAGCGCTTCTGGGCCGAAACGGTCGGTCTGGCGTACCAGAAGTTCGAGAGGATCGGCGGTGGCGTGCGCCAGCACCGCTTCGGGGTGCACGGCAGCGTGATCAAGGTGAACCACGCCCGCAACCCGTTGCCGCAGCATCCGACGATCCACCGTCGGCTTCGGCTGGCTCACGCCGGCTGCACCGCTCCGACGCTGCTGCTCGACCCCGAAGGTGTCGAGGTCGAGCTGGTGCCCCCGGGCCACGAAGGCGTCGTGGGCATCGAGATCGTCAACGCGTCGGCTCGACCGGCCGAGGCCGAGCGTTTCTGGGTGAACGGCCTCGGAGCGGTCGCCGTCGACGCGGGCCGCTACCGCATCGGCGACACCTTGATCCGCATCGCGCACGAGCCCGGTCTGGTCGCGCCGACCATCCGCACCGCCGCCGGGTTCCGTTACCTGACCGTGCAGGTGCACGACGTCGACGCCGAGTACGCCCGCCTCGTCGGCCAAGGGTTCACCGGCGACCTCGCCCCGATGAACCTCGGCACCACGGCACGGATCTCCATGATCCGCGATCCCGACGGCGGTTACGTCGAGGTGTCCCAACGGGCCGAGGTCACCGGCCGGCCCATCCCGCCAGACGCCGGGTCCGGCGCGCCGTAGGAACGGTTGCCGGCACCGCCACAGGACGCCGGCCGCCCCCGAGCCGACTCGCGAGCATCCAAAGACCGCCCGACTCCGGCGGCCGGGGCCGAGCCGGGACCGGTGATCGGGTCTCCTTGCACGTGTTCCTCCCCCGGGATCGGTGACGCTCCGCGGTCGCTTCTAGAATCCGCCGGGTGAACGGGCGTATCGCCTCGGCCGTGGCAGTGGGATGCGTGTCGTTGCTTGCCGCATGCGGCGGGGGCAATGTTCAAGGTGTCGGGCTCGGCCGGCTGGCGACCTCGACCACGTTGTCGGCGCCGGTTGGCGCCGGCTCCGTCGACACCACCGGCGCCAACAGCAGCGACGCCACGGTCGATCCCACGGCTCGCGGCGGTCCGAGCGGGGCCGTCGACACGGGCACCACGGTCACCACGGGTGCGGGGGGAGGGGCACCCGCCGGCGCGACGGCGAATGGCATCCGCTTCCAGCTGCAGACCTTCGTCGACCCCGCGGCCAACGGCGTGACGGCGATCAAGGTGCTGGTGCCACAGGGGTGGCAGGCCTCCGGCAGCGTCCGGTGGCTGCCGCTGTGGAGCCGGCTGGCCTCACTGCAGACCGAGGTGGCTGATCCCTCGACCGGCATCAGCATCGATTGGCTGGCGCTCCAGGACTTCATCTGGTTCCCCGCGCCGGCCGGGCTCAACGCGCCGGTCGGCGGCAACTACCAAGGCAAGGCCTACGTCCCACCGATCACGGACCCGAGCGAGTTCGTACGGCAGTTCTGGATGCCGAACGCCCTGTCCGATCTGCAGAACGCCCAGCTCGTGTCGACGGTGGAGGTGCCGGCCGTCGCCCAGGAGTTCCTCACCCAGTTCGCTGGCCCCGGCCAGGCCCACGCCTACCGCATGCGCTACACGTACCTCCGCAACGGCCAGCCGTGGGAGCGGGACGTCTCGTTCGCGTTGTTGTTCTCGGGTTCGGCCAACCTGACGTCGTGGTACGTGAACTTCGCCCACACCGAGACCGCTCCCCAGGGGCAGCTCGACCGCGACGCCGGGGTGATCTCGACGATCGTCGCCAGCCGGAGCACGACACCGGCGTGGGAGGCGAACTACCGCCTCGTCGGTGAGCTCTTCCGCAAGGGACTGCAACAGCAGCTGGCCAACGACGTGGCGTTCGGGCAGCTGCTGACCCAGTACCGGGCCGAGAGCGCCCGTCTCCAGGCACAGGTGACCGCGGAGCGACAGGCCTCGGAGGACCACCGGGCCCAACTGGAGCGCCAGATCCTCGGCGGCGTGCAGACCTACAGCGACCCGGTGAACAGTGAGCTCGTGGAGCTGCCCGTCGGTTGGAAGACCTACTGGGTGAACGACAAGGGCGAGTACCTCGCGGTCGACCAGCCGGGCTACGACCCGAACACCCTCAACGACGGGACCTGGCAACAGCTGCAGCCCCGCGACTGAGCTTGTCGGCGCGGCGGCGCACCGCGACGTCGCGGCCCTCCGGCAACGCCCCCGCTGGACGAGCGGCTGCGTGGACGATCGCGACGGCGTACCGTGGGCGTCAGCGGGTCAAGGAGCGTGACCGGCGGCTGGGGGTCGCACGCGATGCCGACGAGGTCCCGGCGCCCACGTTTCGTTCGCCCGACGACAACACGACCGGTCCAACGTGGGCCTCGAGCTCGGATGGGAGTTCTCATGGGTGCGTTGGAGGGCCGTGTGGTCATCGTGACCGGAGCCAGTCGCGGCATCGGCGCCGAGATCGCCAAGCACTTCGCGGCCGAAGGCGCTCGCGTCGCGGTGACGGCACGCACGACCGAGGCCGGCCAGAGCCCGTACGAGGGGACGATCCACGAGACGGTGCAGAAGATCGTCGACGCCGGCGGCTCCGCGGCAGCGATCGCCGCGAACCTCGCCCGACCCGAGGACCGAGTCCGCCTCGTGGAGGAGACCGTCCGACAGCTCGGCCCGGTGGACGTGCTGGTCAACAACGGGGCCGTCACCTGGTTCGGCCCCGTGGAGACGTTCCAGGAGAAGCACTTCCGGATGATGTTCGAGGTGCAGGTTCGGGCGCCGTTCGAGCTGACCCAGTTCGTGCTGCCGGGGATGCGCGCCCGGAAGTGGGGTGCCATCTTGAACATCTCGTCGAAGGGCGCGATCCACCCGGCCGGCCCACCGTTCGGAGCGGGCCCGGGCGGAACCGTCTACGGCATGGTCAAGGCCGCGCTCGAGCGGTTCACGACGGGCCTGGCGGCCGAGGTGCATGACGACAGCGTCCGCGTCAACGTGCTGTCGCCCACCTCCATCGTGCCCACGCCCGGAACCCTCCACCACAACCTGCTCACGCCGGAACGCCAGCGGATCGCCGAATCGGTCGAGGTGATGGCTGCGGCTGCGCTGGTGCTCGTCACCGACCCGACGCTCACCGGGCGCATCGCCTACAGCCAGCAGCTGCTGTGGGAGCTCGGCCTCGGCCCCAAGCCGCTCGAGGAGCTCCTCGTGAGCGAGCACCCGCGCATCGGTGGCGCGCTCGTGGAGTCGTGACAGCACCGGACCGGTGTTCGGTCCATCGCACGAGCGATCGTCGGTCGGCTGGCCTCTCCGAGGGGGCTGACACAGCGGCATCGCAGGTGCGAGGCCGGTGATCGAACGAGCGGTGCGTGACACCCTGATCGCGCGGGCCGACGAGGCGATGGACGAGGACAAGCGCCGCCGGCAGGCGACGCGATCCCTCTGAGCACCCCCGACGGCCGGGCCGGTCTGCCGACCCGCGCGCCGCGGGCCGTGGGGAGCAACCCGCCGTTCCACCTTATTGATGATAAAAAGGAATAAATCAGGGCGGTACCCGGTTCCAGGTTGCGTGAACCAAAACCGAGCAGCTCTTCGACCCGTCCCCGCCGGCCGTCTCGTCTTCGATCGGCCCCTCATGAGGATCAAGCTCTTGTTCCTCCTGGCCAGCTTCATCTCGCTGGCGCTCTCCGTCAGCCTCTACTTCACCAGCCACGAGCAGCAGGGCATCTTCGTCGGGATCTGGGTCCCGTCCATCTTGTCGTTGGGTGCGCTGCTCCTCGCCGGCGAGCACGAGGAAGCCCGATGAGCCAGACCCTGCTGTTCGTCGTGGGTGTCGGAGTGTTCGCCATCACCGTGTGCGGGGCCTTGCTCTACGGGTACTACGTCTTCAACCGCAGTTACCAGACCCAGGCGGCCGAGGGCGGGGCCTACGGGTTTGTGGACGTGACGAGGCCGTCGAACGTGATCGTGCCGGGTGCCGCCGCCTCCGACCTCGTCGGCGTCAAAGCCGTGCCGAGGACCACCCGCGATTGAGTCGTTGCGCCATAGCAGCGGTTCCGGGGCCGTCAGCGCCGTCAACCCCTGCCCATCGAACGGGCACACCACCACCGAGGAGGAGACGCCATGACGCAGGTCATCATGGACATCGGCTTCGACGAAGCCGACCGCAAGGACATCACCGACGGGCTCTCGCGCCTGCTCGCCGACACCTACACGCTCTATCTGAAGACCCACAACTACCACTGGAACGTCACGGGCCCGATGTTCCAGACCCTGCACCTCATGTTCGAGGCGCAGTACAACGAACTCGCGCTGGCCGTCGATCTCATCGCCGAACGGATCCGCTCCCTCGGTTCCCCGGCGCCGGCAAGCTACGAGGCCTACTCCCGGTTGACCTCGGTCGAGCAGGACGAGGACGAGCCCGATGCCATCGAGATGATCCGACGCCTCGTCTCGGGCCAGGAGACGGTGGCCCGTACTGCGCGTTCGGTGTTCGCCGTCGTGGACCGGGTCCATGACGCGCCGACCGCAGACCTGCTCACCCAGCGTCTGCAGGTGCACGAGAAGACCGCCTGGATGCTGCGCAGCCTTCTCGCCTGAAACCCGATCGCCGCCGCAACGAACGACGACCCACGGGGGTGTCGCTGCGCTCAGCGGGCGCGAGCAAGCCTCTGGACTTCGGCCAGCGTCGCCCCCGGACGACCCACGAGGGTACGCACCCCCAGAGCCTCGAGCCGGGCCGACGTCCGTTCGGCCTCGTCCCTCGTCGCCGTCGCCGTCACCGTGAGCACCGCGATATCGACCGGGTTTCGCTCGCAGAAGGCGATGACCTCGTCCGGCGGCACGTCGGCTCCGAGGTGGTCGACCTTCCAGTTGTCCTCGCGCAGCGCAGCGGCCGCCATGGATGTCGGCAAACCGTGACGGTCCCCGGACAACGCCGCCACAACCGCCGTACCCCGCCGCCGCCCGCGAGGCCGCGGCTGGTGTTCTCCGAGGATCCGCTCGACGATGGCCGACGCCCGGTGCTCCGCCCAGATCGTGAGCCGACCCGCGTCCCATTCCGCTCCGATCCTGCGCAACGCCGGCACCACCACCTCCTGTACGACGCTGGTGAGGGGTACGCCGCCGGCCAGGAGGCCTCCGACGAGCTTGCCGACCTCGCGCTCGTCGCCGTCGACGAGCAGCTCGAACATCTGCTCACCGAGCGGCCCGAACCCAAGGCGAGGCCGCCGGACCCGAGGCGGGCGCGGGCGGCTGCGCTGCTCGGCGAGCGCGGTCACGTCTGCCGGATCGATCAGGTAGTGACCCTGGACGAGATCGGCCTTCAACTGGCCCGAGCGGACCCACCGGTAGGCGGTCTGGTAGTGCACGCCCAGCCGATCGGCGGCGGTCTGGAGGTCGATCGGCTCGCTCCGCACGAGTCGACCATAGCCGTCGCCGGAAAGAAACCATGCTCAGCCAGAATAAAGAATATTAAGTGTCGCTAACCTGGTTGGAGCCGCGTAGGGCGGCCAGTGCCAGGAGGGAACCATGTACGCATTGCAACTGACCTCGGGTCGCTACAACCTTGTCTACGACGCCTTCTCCTTCGTGATCGCGGCGATGGGTGCATCGCTGCTGTTCTTCCTGCTGATGCGCGACCGCGTGCATCCGGCCCACCGCACGGCGGTGACCATCTCCACGCTCGTCGTGGCGATCGCGCTCTACCACTACCTGCGCATCTTCAACTCGTGGTCCGAAGCGTTCACCTTCAGCGGGGGCCGGTACATCCAAAGCGGCCGCCCGTTCAACGAGGCCTACCGCTATGTCGACTGGCTGCTGACTGTGCCCCTGCTGCTGACCGAGCTGGTGCTGGTGCTGAGGCTGTCCAGGAGCACGTCGCGCAGCCTCATCGCCCGCTTGAGCATCGCGGCGGTTGCGATGATCGCTCTCGGCTACCCCGGCGAGATCTCCCATCCGCGATCGGTCACGCACACGGTGTTCGGCGTCGTGTCGACGCTGCCGTTCCTCTACATCCTCTACGTGCTCTTCGTGGAGCTCGGCCGCTCGCTCGGCCGCCAGGACTCCCGCGTCCGCAAGCTGGTCGACGGGATGCGCTACCTCCTGCTGGCCACGTGGGGCGTCTACCCCCTCGCCTACCTCGCCCCGTCGGTGATCCACAACGAGTCGACGGCGCTGGTCACACGTCAGCTCGGCTACTCCATCGCCGACGTCCTCGCCAAGCCGTTGTTCGGACTGTTCGTCCTGGCCATCGCCCTCGGCAAGCCCGGGCAGGAGGCCGACCCGCACGGTGCCGACCTGCACCGAGAGCTCGAGTCACTCGAGAAGGTCTGAACCCTCCGACGACGACTGGGGGTGCCGGCTGCGGACTCGTACCAGCGCCCCCGGTCGCCGGGAGCGACGCCGGGCCGTCACCTTCGCGCGATGGCCGACGTCGAGTTCTTCTTCGATCCGGTGTGCCCGTGGGCGTGGATCATGAGCAGGTGGGCGGTCAAAGTGGAGGACCAGCGCGGCCTGCACATCGACGGAACGTTCATCTGCCTGCGTATGGTCAACGGCGACAAGGATGACGACCGTGACGTCTCCCCGGGCCCGGCCTCCTGGACCTGGCCGGCCCGGGATCGTGGACCCACAATGACCCGTCACGGATGCTCTACGCCGATGCCAAGGTCCTCACCCCCCGGTTCCGGGCCCGACCCGACGACCCCTGCGTCGACCGAGCCACCGGCGAGATCCGCGCACGGCGAACAGAACCCGACGGCGGGCTGCGCTTCGAAGGCACCGGCGAGACCGCCTGGGGCACCACATGGGTGCTCGTCGCCGTCCGCTCCGGCGACTTCGAGCACTACCCGCTCCGCGTCCTACTCCGCGGCGGCAAACCAGCATGGCCGAACAGGCCCACACCGCCGATCCTCGCTTCGCGTTGCCACTCGGGGATCCGGACGCGAGCGGATCATCGCCGTTCCAGGACCCGCCTCGTGGCAGCGTGCTGTCCACGTCGGCGCAGGCCCAGCGAGCACCGCTGAGCGGCCTCCCTCCACGTCTTGGGCAATCCCCGCCCTCGGCAGGCCCCATCCGCGATCAGCGGCCAGGGGTCGGCCCGCCACGCCAGCCACCTCGCCGCGCCACTGGACGGAACGGCCGTGCTGTTCAGCAGACCGTGGCGCATTCCTTCAAGTGGCTGGTCGCGCCGGCCGATCATCCAGGAATGGACGTGCCTGGGACTGAGACAGAACGGCTGACGCACGAACCCCATCGGCGGCGGCTCGTGGTCGCCGTGGTGCTCGCCTTCGTGGTGCTCGGGTCGGTGGGCGTAGCCGCTGCGGCCTTCGCCCGTC
>Ga0209048_10000849_pt1 | contig 32525 bp, 31 predicted proteins | sample FrelakmetCRP12CR_FD_187146 | JGI IMG/M metagenome (GOLD analysis project Ga0209048, IMG submission 187146) | Freshwater lake sediment microbial communities from the University of Notre Dame, USA, for methane emissions studies - CRP12 CR (SPAdes)... | ecosystem: Environmental > Aquatic >...
TCTTTGGTCGACGCGAACGCGAAAATGCCCGCCTCACGCCAAGATCCAACCAAACGCCTGGACTTCGCGGATTTCTGCCGCCCACGCTCCTAGCGCAGCGTGCGCGACCGCCAGGCCTGGATGCCGCCCTGCTCCTGTGTCATCTGGCTTACCGCCAGGACGGCCTGGGTCCGCGAGGTGACGTTCAGCGCCCGCAGCACGGCGGCGACGTGGTCCTTCACCGTCTCGACCGACAGGCCGAGCTCGTGCGCGATCAGCTTGTTCGGCTTGCCCTGCAGCAGCAGGCCGAGCACGTCGGACTGGCGCGGCGTCAGCGCGATCGCCGCCAGCGGTTGCTGCGCCTGCGGCTCGCCGCTCTCCGCCTGTTCGCGCACGATGCTGAGGTAGCTCGGCACGGTGTCGCCTTCGGGCTTGGGCCCCGGGCGCTCCGAGCCAAGGGTCATCGGCGGCACGTAGATGCCACCCTGCATCACCAGGTGCAGCGCCTCGAACAGCGTCGCGTTGCTGGCCCGCTTGGGCACGAAGCCCATCGCGCCGAGATCGATCGCGCGGATCACGTCGCTGGTGCGGTCGGACGCCGAGACGATCACCACCGGCAGCGCGGGGTAGTTCGCGCGCAGCTCGACCAGCAGGTCGAAGCCGTTCGCGTCGCCGAGCTGCAGGTCGAGCAGCACGAGGTCGTAGCCTGCACTCGCCTCGAGCGCCTGGCGCGCCTCGCGCGCGCTCGCCGCACCGATCACCGTCACGTCGTCGCCGAACCCCTGGATCACCGCCTGCAGCGCGGACAGGATCAGCGGATGGTCGTCAACCAGCAGCACCTTCATGGCCAGGCCTCCGCAAGCGCGATCGAGTCGCGGGCTCGTCAGGCGGCGATCGTAGCCGAAGAGGGGCGCCCGCGGCACCAGCAGCGTCCCGGAAGTCGGTTCACACGTAGCGCCGCGACACCGACTCGGCGATGCACACCGGCTTGGCCGAGCCTTCACGCTCCATCGTGACCTCGAACGTCAACTGCGCGCCGCCTTCGATCGCCTCGTACGAGAGCAGCTTGAAGCGCCCGCGCAGGCGGCTGCCCACCGGCACCGGCGCCGGGAAGCGGACCCGGTTCAAGCCGTAGTTCACGCCCATGCGCGTATCGTGCAGCTCGAACGCACTGATCCCCATCTCGGGCAGCAGCGAAAGCGTCAGGAAGCCATGCGCGACCGTCGAGCCGAACGGCCCGGCCGCGGCCCGAGCCGGATCGACGTGGATCCACTGGTGGTCGCCGGTGGCGTTGGCGAACAGATCGATGCGACGCTGGTCGATCGTGATCCAGTCGCTGTCGGCCACGTGCTGTCCGACCAGCGCTTGCAGATCGCTCAACTTGTCGAAGCTACGCATCCTCGTCCTTCAGGTATTCAACCAGTCAATGATCGGCTGCCACTGCTCGAGATCCCGCTCGACACGCCCGGCAGCCACGTCCCACAGCGTGAGCCCGCGCGCCGCCAGGTGCACATAGTTCTGCGTGTCGCGCAGGTGGCCGAGCACCGGCACGTCGAGCCTTGCAAGGAAGCCGCGCAGCTGCTCGGCGGCGATGGTGCCCTCGCGCACGCGCATGCCCACCAGCGCGAGTTTCACCCTGTCGCTGCGCCGGTGCGCCTGCACTTGGCGCACGAAATCATGCGTCGCGCGGATGTCGAAGATGCTCGGCTGCAGCGGCACCAGCACGCGGTCGGCGAGCTTCATCACCGCATCGAGGCGCTTGCCGTGCAGGCCGGCCGGCGTGTCGAGCACGGCGTGCGTCGTGCCCTTGGGTGGCCGCACCACGTCGCCGTGCTCGACCTGCCAGGTGGCGATCGCCGGCAGGCCCGGCGGCCGCAGCGCGAGCCAGCCGCGCGTCGACTGCTGGCGGTCGACGTCGCCGAGCATCACCACGTGTCCCTGGCGCGCCAGGTAGCCCGCCAGGTTGGTCGACAGCGTGCTCTTGCCGACCCCGCCCTTGGGATTGGCGACCACGATTACCGGCATCCACGACTCCTTCGTTTTGCGGGTATGGTAGCGGCGCCCGCGCCGCGGGCCCTAGCAACTAACCAGAGCCGCCCTCGGCAGCGCTCGTTCATGGCCGACGTCCTCGTTCTCGCCGCGCATCCGCATCTCGCGTCCTCTCGCGTCAACCGGGCGTTGACGCTGGCTGCCACGGCGCTCGGCGAGCGCCACGTCGAGACGCGCGACCTGTATGAGCTCTACCCGGACTACCTGATCGATATCGACGCCGAGCAGGCCGCCCTCTCGCGCGCCCGCCTCGTCGTCTGGCAGCACCCGATCCACTGGTACAGCATGCCTGCGCTGATGAAGCTGTGGGTCGACGAAGTGCTCGCCTTCGGCTGGGCCTACGGGCCTGGTGGCACCGCGCTGAAGGGCAAGGACTTGTGGCTCGCGGCCTCGACAGGGGGCCCGGAAGACTCGTACCGCCCGCAAAGCTACAACCGCTACTTCTTCGACGCCTTCCTGCCGCCCTACGAGCAGACCGCGATGCTGTGCGGGATGCGCTTCGTGCCGCCGTTGCTGCTGCACGGCGCCCACCGCGTCAGCGACGCCGATCTGGCGCGCCACGCCGAGATCTACACCTCGCGCCTGCTGAGCTACCCGCACTGGCCCGAACTGGTCGAGCTGGACGCGGCGCAGCCCTGCGATGTGCCTGCCGAAGCCAGGCCGGACGACGACTGATGGAACACGGCACCTGGCTCACCGGCAGCCTGATCTACCTTGCCGCGGCAGTGATCGCCGTGCCGCTGGCGCGGCTGCTCGGGCTGGGGTCGATCATCGGCTACCTGGTGGCCGGGATCGCAATCGGGCCCTGGGGCCTGGCGCTCGTGACCGACCCGCAGCAGATCCTGAACTTCGCCGAATTCGGCGTCGTTCTGATGCTGTTCCTGGTCGGCCTCGAGCTCGAGCCGCAGCGCCTGTGGGCGCTCAGGAAACCGATCTTCGGCTGGGGCAGCGTGCAGCTCCTGGGCTCGGCAGCACTGCTGTTCGGCGCCGCCGCGCTTGCCGGGGTTGCCTGGCCGCTGGCGCTGGTGGCCGCGCTCGGCTTGGCGATGTCTTCCACCGCGATCGGCTTGTCGGTGCTCGCCGAGCGCAATCTGATGGCCACCACTTCGGGCCAGAGCGTGCTCAGCGTGATGCTGTTGCAGGACGTGGCCGCGATCCCGACCCTCGCGCTGCTGCCGCTGCTGGCCGCCGCCGACGTGCACGCGAGCAGCAGCGCATGGCTCGGCGCCGCGAAGCCGCTCGCGGTGATCGCCGCGATCGTGCTCGGCGGCCGGCTGCTGCTGCGCCCCGCGCTGCGCTGGATCGCGAACAGCAGGACGCCCGAGATATTCACCGCGGCGTCGCTGCTGCTCGTGGTGGCCACTGCAGCGCTGATGCACGCGGTCGGCCTGTCGATGGCACTTGGCGCGTTCCTCGCCGGGGTGCTGCTTGCCGAGAGCGAGTACCGGCGCGAGCTCGAGACCGACATCGAGCCGTTCAAGGGCTTGCTGCTCGGCCTGTTCTTCATCGCCGTCGGCATGGCGATCGACTTCGCGGTGGTGCTCGACAGCCCGCTCGTGATCGCCACCGTCGTGTTCGGCTTCCTGCTCGTCAAGGCCGTGGTGCTGTGGGCGATGGCCAGGCTGATGCCGCTGCCGCCGCTCGAATGGCCGGCCTTCATCATCCTGCTCGCGCAGGGCGGTGAGTTCGGATTCGTCGTCTTCCAATCGGCCGCCGGGGCGGGCATCATTTCGAAGCCGATATCGTCGCTGCTCGTCGCGGCAGTGGCGATCTCGATGCTGCTGACGCCGCTGCTGCTGGTGGCCGCCGCCCGCTGGTGGGTCCCGCGCCTCGCCAATGGCAGGAGCAGCCAGATCGCCGAGATCAGCGAAGCACAGACCGCGCCGGTGATCGTCGCCGGGTTCGGCCGCTACGGCCAGGTGGTCAGCCGCATGCTCTACGCCAACGGCATCACGCCAACCGTGCTCGACCACGACGCCGAGCAGATCGAGGCGTTGCGCAAGTTCGGCTGGCGCGTGTTCTACGGAGACGCGACGCGACTCGACCTGCTGCGCACCGCCGGCGCGGCGAGCGCACGCGTGCTCGTGCTCGCGATCGACGATGTGGAGCAGAGCCTGAAGGTCGCCACGCTGGCACGCGAGCACTTTCCGAACCTCGCGATCGTCGCCCGCGCGCGCAACGTGCAGCACTACTTCAAGCTGCGCGAGCTCGGCATTACGCTGGTAGAACGCGAGACGCTCGACTCGTCGCTGATGAGCGCGCGCAGCGTGCTCGGCCTGCTCGGCTGGGAGCCGCACCACGCGCGCACGCTGGCAATGCGCTTCCGCCGCCACACCGTTCGCCAGCTCGAGGAGATGCTGCCGCACGCCAGGGACGAGGCGCGCTTCATCGCGATGGCCAGGCAGGGTCGCCAGCAGCTGGAAGAGCTCTTCGCGCAGGAGCGCCAGAGCGCGCAGCGCGCCCGGCGCGAGGGCTGGAGCGACAAGCCGCCCGCGGATTCGTAGGCTTGCTCAGCGCAGGCCGTCCCACAGCAGCTTGCCGCCGGTCAGCAGCATCCCCGCATAGGCGAGCCGATAGAACCAGGTCGGCCGGATGTGACGCGTCAATCGCACACCGAGCCAAACGCCGATCGGCGCCAGCGGCGTCAGCGCCAGTGCAGTCGCCATGTTGCGCAGGTCGATCAGCCCGAGCCATGCATAGGGAATCCACTTCGACACGTTCACCGCCGCGAAGAAGACCGACATCGTCGCCGCATAGGTGATCGGCGGCAGACGCAGCGGCAGCACGTAGACGTTGATCGGCGGACTGCCGGCATGGGCGACGAAGCTGGTGAATCCCGATGCGATGGCGAGCACGAAGCCGAGCGGCCGCGGCGGCGGCGGCGCATCGACGCGCAGCGGGAAGAGCAGGCGCTGCGCAAGGAAAAGCAGCGTCAGCGCACCGACCACGCCGGCCACCGTCTGCGTCGAGAACACGCCGAACAGCAGCGTTCCGACCAGCGTTCCGAGCAGTCCGGCCGGCAGCAGGAGCCTGAGCAGCGCGCGGTCGCGCTCGCGCCACAGGCGCTGCAGGCCGGCGCCGTCCATGATCAGCAGCAGCGGCAGCATGATCGCTGCCGCCTGCGGAATCGGGATCGCGAGTGCCATCAGTGGCACCGCCAGCGCACCGAAGCCACTGGCGAAGCCGCTCTTGGACAGGCCCATCAGCAGCACCGCCGGAATGGCGGCGGCATAGAACCAAGGATCGGTGATCAGGCTGGCCGTCAAGCGATCGTGCAGGCTTCTTCGAAAGCCAGCCGGGGACTGCGAGGAAAGAGCTTGGCGGGATCGCCGCGACCGAGGTTGCAGACGAAGTTGCTGCGGACCGAGGTGCCGGCGAAGAAGGCCGCGTCGAGCTTGGCGGCGTCGAAACCGCTCATCGGCCCGCAGTCCAGCCCCAGAGCGCGCGCGGCAACGATGAAGTAGCCGCCCTGGATGCTGGAATTGCGAAACGCCGTCGATTCGATCAACGCCGGCTTGCCTTCGAACCACGACTTCGCATCGGCGTGCGGCAGGAGCTGCGGCAGCTTCTCGTGGAACGCCATGTCCATGCCGATGATCGCGGTCACCGGCGCCGACCGCGTCTTCTCGACGTTGCCGGGGTTCATCGCCGCGAGCAGCCTGGACTTGGCCTCGGGCGACCTGACGAAGACGATGCGGGCCGGCGAGCTGTTGCCGGATGTCGGGCCCCACTTCATCAACTCGTAGAGTTGGCGCAGCGTCGCATCGTCTATCGGTTCGCCGAGAAAGCCGTTATGGGTGCGTGCGCGGTCGAAGATCTGTTCGGTCGTGATGTTCATTCGCGATTCGTCAGGCAAGGCAGTGGGCAGCGACAATTGTCGAATGTTTTCCCCTTCCCAGTCCGATGTCAGGCGCTTCTTCTGCGACGTGTTCGCGAAGCGTCGCGAAGGCTCGCCATTGACAGCGCTGGAAGACATGGCCTCGCAATGGATCGCGGAGCACCCGGAATATGCCGCCGACCTCGCCGACCTCGATGCTGCGCTGGCCGCGAACTTCGGCATCGACGACGGCCGCACGAACCCGTTCCTGCACCTTGCCATGCACCTGTCGATCAGCGAGCAGGTGAGCGTCGACCAGCCGCGCGGCATCCGCCAGGCATTCGGGCTGCTCGCCGCCCGGCGCGGCTCGGCGCACGACGCGCAACACGAAGTCATGGAGTGCCTGGGCGAGATGATGTGGACCTCGCAGCGCAGCGGGCTTCCCCCCGACGGCGAGGCCTACATGGCCTGCGTGCGAAGGCGTGCCACCGGCGCGCGGTAATCGGCCCCCACCACCCCGCTCGCCGACGCCGCGCTCGATGAACGCCCGCCAGCCGAAGGACCCGCTGCACGGCGTCACGCTCGAGCGCATGCTGGTCGAACTGGTTACGCACTACGGCTGGCCGGCGCTCGGTGAGCAGGTCGACATCCGCTGCTTCCGGCTCGATCCGAGCATCGCGTCGAGCCTGAAGTTCCTGCGCCGCACGCCGTGGGCGCGGCAGCGGGTCGAGAGCCTCTACCTGTTCATGCTGCGCGACGCGGCGCGGCGCTCGCAAGCAAAGCCCTGGTAGCCGGCCTTGAATGAGGCGCCCTGTGCCTGGACGACGCGCCAGCACAAGCCGGCCTGGGCCAGTTCCTAGTCCATCACCTTCGTCGGCTGGAAGCCGGTCGATCCGATCACCGTCGCCTCGAATCCGTGATCGGGAATGCGCAGCTTCGTGGTCACCACCGTCGGTGCCGCCTGCGCAGCGGCTACTGGATGCTTGGCACGTTGCCCGGCGGGTGCCGGCGGTCGCGTCGCCAGCTCGGCCTGAAGCTGGCCGATCTGGCGCCTGGTCTGGCTGGCATGCTCGGCCGCGGTATGACGAATGGCCTTGACCTGGCCGCGCAGCGCGTCGAGCTTGCGCTTATAGAACCATGCGCTCGCGAACCAGCCGCAGGCCAGCAGCGCGAGCGCGGGAAGGATCAAGAGCAGGTTGGGCGTCATGGTCGGGCTGCGCTCCGTCGGACAGGGATCGGTCCGCTCACACCCCGTCATCGGCACGAACAGCGCCGATCTTGAGGCCTGCCGCCAAAGGCCGTCTACGGCCACCGACCGTCGGCTCAGTGCGCCTCGTCCCAGTTCCTGCCGACCCCCACCTCGGCGAGCAGTGGCACCTTCAGCGACGCGACACCGGCCATGACGCGGGGCACGGCAGCGCGAGTCCATTCGAGCTCGTCATCGGGAACCTCGAGCACCAGTTCGTCGTGCACCTGCATTACCATCTTCGTCGCGCGCTGCTCGTCGTCGAGCGAGCGCTGCACGGCGATCATCGCCAGCTTGATGAGGTCGGCCGCCGTGCCTTGCATCGGCGCGTTGATCGCCTGACGCTCGGCGCCAGCTCGGCGCGGGCCGTTGCCGCCCTGGATCTCGGGCAGGTAAAGGCGCCGCCCGAACACCGTTTCCACATAGCCGCGCTCGGCGGCCTGCTGCCGTGTCTCGTCCATGTAGCGCTTCACGCCCGGGTAGCGGGCGAAGTAGCGGTCGATGTAGTCGCGCGCCGCCTTCTGCTCGATGCCGAGGTTCGTCGCCAGGCCGAACGCGCCCATGCCGTAGATGAGGCCGAAGTTGATCACCTTCGCGTAGCGCCGCTGCTCGTTGCTCACGTCGCCCGGCGGTACGCCGAACACCTCGCTCGCGGTGGCGCGGTGCACGTCGGCGCCCTCGGCGAAGGCGCGCAGCAGTCCCTCGTCTCCGCTGATGTGGGCCATGATGCGCAGTTCGATCTGCGAGTAGTCGGCGCTTACGATCCAGTGCCCCGGCGGCGCGATGAAGGCCTCGCGCACGCGCCGGCCCTCGGGGGTGCGGATCGGGATGTTCTGCAGGTTCGGGTCGTTGCTCGCGAGCCGGCCCGTCACCGCCACCGCCTGCGCGTAGTTGGTGTGCACGCGGCCGGTCGCCGGGTTGACCATCAGCGGCAGCTTGTCGGTGTAGGTGCCCTTGAGCTTGGCGAGCGAGCGGTGCTCGAGCAGCCTGGCCGGAAGCGGGAAATCGGCTGCGAGCTTTTCGAGTTCCGCTTCGTCGGTCGAGGGCGCGCCACTGGCGGTCTTGCGGCCCACCGGCAGGCCGAGCTTGCCGAACAGGATCTCGCCGATCTGTTTGGGCGACCCCAGGTTGAACGGCTGGCCGGCGAGCGCATGCGCCTCGGCTTCGAGCACCAGCATGCGCTCGGCGAGCTCGCGGCTCTGGCCGGCAAGCAGCGCGCTGTCGATCAGCACGCCGTTGCGCTCGATACGAGCGAGCACGCCGACGGTCGGCATCTCGAGCCGTTCGTAGACGTAGCGCAGGCCGGGTTCGGCCTCGATCCTGGGCCACAGATGCTTGTGCACGTGCAGGCACATCTCGCTGTCTTCCCCGGAGTAGCGCGCCGCCTTGTCGATCTCGACCTGGGCAAACGGGATCTGGTGCACACCCTTTCCGCACAGGTCTTCGTAGCTCAGCCCGCTTCGGTTGAGGTGCCTTGAAGCCAGGCTTTCCAGCCCGTGCGGCTTGTGCGCCTCGAGCACGTAGCTTTCGAGCAGCGTGTCGTGCAGATAGCCGCGCACCGCGATGCCGGCGTTCATGAACACATGCATGTCGTACTTGATGTTCTGCCCCAGCTTCGCCTTCGCGGCATCCTCGAGCCAGGGCCTCAGGCCGGCCAGCACTTCGGCCACGTCGAGTTGGTCGGGCGCACCGGCATAACTGTGGCGCAGCGGGATGTAGGCCGCCTCGCCCGGTGCCACCGAGAGCGAAATGCCCACCAGCTGCGCCTGCATCGCGTCGAGCGAGTCGGTTTCGGTGTCGATCGCCGTCAACGGCGCGCGGTCGATCTTCGCGATCCAGGCGGCCAGCGCTTCCGTAGTGAGCACGGTCTCGTAACGTCCCTCGGTGACGACGTCGGCGCCGACGACATCGACGCTGGCGGGGACCGCAACGGACAGACCTGTCAGCGCGGTACCCGGTGTCGGATCGGCCGCCAACAGTTCCTTGCGGAAAGTCCGCAGACCATAGCGCTCGTAGAACGCCAGCAGGCCCTCGCGGTCGATCGGCATGAAGTGGAGCGCGTCCAGATCGGGCCATCCCGGCACCTGCGCTGCCAGGTCGCAATCGGTCACCACGGTGACGAGCTTGCGTCCCTGCGGCAGCCAATCCAGCGCCTTGCGCAGGTTCTCGCCGACGGCGCCCTTGATGCGGTCGGCCGCCGCCATCACACCGGCCAGCGATCCGTATTCGGCGATCCACTTGGCAGCGGTCTTCGGGCCGACCTTCTCGACGCCGGGCACGTTGTCCACGCTGTCGCCCACCAGCGTCAGGTAATCGACGATGCGCTCCGGCGCGACGCCGAACTTCTCGATCACCCCGGCCACGTCGAGCCGCTCGTTGCTCATCGTGTTGATCAGCGTGACGTTCGCGTCGACGAGTTGCGCCAGGTCCTTGTCGCCGGTCGAGATCACGACCCGGTGACCGCTGGCCGCGGCGACGCGCGAAAGCGTGCCGATGGCATCGTCGGCCTCGATACCGGGCACCTCGAGCACCAGCCAGCCGAGCAGGCGCACCACCTCGTGGATCGGCGCGATCTGCTGCACAAGCGGCTCGGGCATCGGCGCGCGATGCGCCTTGTACTCGGCATACCAGTCGTCGCGGAAGGTCGGGCCCTTGGCGTCGAACACGCAGGCCGCGTGCTCGGCCGGGAACTGCTCGCGCAGCCGCTTCATCATCGCAACGATGCCGTGCAGCGCGCCTGTCGGAAAGCCGTCGGGGCTGCGCAGGTCGGGCAGTGCGTGGTAGGCGCGGTAGAGGTAGCTCGAGCCGTCGACCAGCAGCAGCATCTTCTCGCTCATGCGCAGATTGTGGCGGAAGGCGCACCGCTGGCATCGGCGGCTGCTAGAGTGACGCAACCCGTTGCCCCATTCGTCCGCGCCATGCAAGAGCCCCGCTTCCAGCGACGTACCCTGCTCCTCGCGCTCGGCCTGCTGCCGCTGGCGCCGGCGTTGCCTCTGCGTGCGGCCGATCAGCTGCCGCCGCGGCTGATGCAGGCCAAGGTCTACCACGGCGACGTCCGGCTGGCCGACTACTGGGTGAGCGAGAAGTACGACGGCGTTCGCGGCTACTGGGACGGGCAGCAACTGCTGACTCGCAGCGGCAGGCAGATCGCCGCGCCGGCCTGGTTCACTGCAGGCTGGCCGAAGCAGCCTCTTGACGGCGAGCTATGGGCCGGCCGCGGGCGCTTCGCCGCCGCGCAATCGGCCGTCAGCCGCGAAAGTCCCGACGACGCGGCTTGGCGCGAGATCCGCTACATGGTGTTCGACCTGCCGGCCCATCCGGGCCCGTTCGACGAGCGCATCCCGGCGCTGCAACAGCTCCTGGCCGAGCTCGGCGTGGCCTGGGTGCAACCGGTCGCGCAGCGAAAGGTGGCCGACCGGGCAGCGCTGCTCGCGCTGTTCAGGAAGACCGTCAACGGCGGTGGCGAAGGGCTGATGCTTCACCGGGGCAGCTCGCACTACAGCGGCGAGCGCAACGACGATCTGCTCAAGCTCAAGCCCTACCAGGACGCCGAGGCCACCGTCGTCGCGCACCTGCCCGGCAAGGGGAAGAACGCGGGCGTACTCGGCGCGCTCGTCGTGGAGACGCCGGGCGGCCTGCGCTTCAATCTGGGCAGCGGCTTCAGCGACGCCGAGCGGCGCGACCCGCCGCCAATCGGCAGCCAGGTAACCTACCGCTACGTCGTCCTCAGTGCCGGGGGTGTGCCGCGCTTCGCCAGCTTCCTGCGCGTGCGAACGGAGTGACAGCGAGCCGGCGTGCGCCTGTCGGCGTGCGCCTCGACGGCACGGCGGCTCTGCCTACAATGGTGGCATGAGGTTCTACACGCTCATCGCATTCGCCGTGCTGGCCTGCCCCGTGTTCGGCTTTGCCGCCGAACCCGTGGCCGAGGCGGGCCCGACCCCTGTTCCGGAACCGAACGTCAAGCGCACGGTGATCGAGGACGACGCCAACCGGATCGAGGAACTGAACGTGCGCGGCCAGACCCGCAGCGTCGTCGTGACGACGAAGGGGGCGCTCGCCGGGAGCTACGAGATCTACATCGGCGACCCGTCGCGAGACCTGAGCGATGCGGCCGGCTCGCGCCGTGGCGCGACCGGCCAGCGGCTCTGGCACCTGTTGTCGTTCTAAGCTTGGCTGGTCAGCGGAGCCCGATGGCCGTCTTCACCGAGGTGCCGCCGCAGGAGGCGGCCGCGCTCGTGGCCCGGCTCAACCTGGGCACGATGGTCTCGCTGACCGGCTGCGCCTCCGGCATCGAGAACACCAACTACTTCTGCGACACGACGACCGGCCGCTACGTGCTGACGCTGTTCGAGCGGCTGAGCTTCGAGCAACTGCCGTTCTACCTGCACCTGATGAAGCACCTGGCCGATCGCGGCGTCCCGGTCCCGGGGCCGAAGGCCGACGCGACAGGCGAGATCCTGCACTGCGTGCGTGGCAAGCCCGCCGCGATGGTCGACCGCCTGCGCGGCAGCCACCGCATGGCTCCCGACGCAGCGCATTGCGCAATGGTGGGTGAGATGCTCGCCCGCATGCACCTGGTCGGGCGCAGCTACGAACGCGTGCAGCCCAACCTGCGCGGACTGTCGTGGTGGGTCGAGACCGTGCCGGTCCTGCTGCCGTTTCTCAGCGCTGCGCAGCGCGAGCTGATCGAGCGCGAACTCGCTTTCCAGCAGCAGGTGGCTGCGTCGGGCGTGTACGCCGGCCTGCCGCGCGGGCCGATCCATGCCGACCTGTTCCGTGACAACGTGATGTTCGATGCCACGCCTCACGGTGACGTGCTGGGCGGCTTCTTCGATTTCTACTTCGCCGGCGTCGATGCGTTGCTGTTCGACGTCGCCGTCTGCCTGAACGACTGGTGCATCGCCCTCGATTCCGGCCGCCTGGCCGAGGATCGTGCGCTGGCCTTCGTCCAGGCCTACGACTCGGTGCGCCCGCTGGCCGGGGCCGAGCTCAGGCTGCTGCCGGCCCTGATGCGCGGCGCTGCGCTGCGCTTCTGGATCTCGCGCCTGTGGGATCTGCACCTGCCGCGCGACGCCGCGGTGCTCACCGCGCACGACCCGGCGCATTTCGAGCTCGTGCTGCGCGAGCGCGTGAGCTGCCCGTGGCATCCCGAGCTGACCCCTTCCTGAGTGCTTCGTCGATGAAACTTCAATTGGTGCCGGCCCGCCAGGGTGCGTTGTGGGTGCGCCGCGGCTTCGGCGTGTTCTTCGCGCGGCCACTCGCGTTCGCCGCGCTGTTCACCGGCTTCCTGTTCTTCGGCCTGGTGGCGATGCTGGTGCCGCTGGTCGGCCCGCTGCTGCTGCTGGCCTCATTGCCGCTGGTCTCGCTCGGGTTCATGCTCGCCACGCAGCGCACGCTGCAGGGCCAACTCCCGGGACCGGGCGTGTTCGTCGCGCCGCTGCGCGTCAATCGGCAGCGCAGCCTCGCGCTGCTGAGGATGGGCCTGGCCTACGCCGTGGCCAGCGTCTTCATCATCTGGCTCAGCGACTCTGCCGATGGCGGCAAGTTCGACGCGCTGCAGCAGGCCATGGCCGGTGGCAAGGAGGATGCCTCGGCGATCGCTGCGCTGCTTGCCGATCCGCAACTGCAACTCGGCCTGCTGCTGCGTTTCGGACTCGCCTCGCTGCTCTCACTGCCGTTCTGGCACGCGCCGGCCCTGGTGCACTGGGGTGGCCAGGGCGTGGGCAAGGCGCTGTTCTTCAGCACCGTGGCGTGCTGGCGCAACGTGGGCGCGTTCACTGTCTACGGGCTCGCCTGGGGCGGCGCGATCCTGATGTTCGGGGCACTGGCCAACGTACTCGCCGCACTGACGCAGCAGGCGCAACTGATTGCGCTCGCCGCGGTGCCGGCCGGACTGCTGTTCTCGACCGTGTTCTACGCTTCGCTGTATTTCACGTTCATCGACTGCTTCGCTGCCGACGGCGCCGGTACCCTCGACACTGCGTAGATCTGCCCTCGCGCAGGCCGCGCACCGCAAGCGCGGCGCTGTGCATCAGCGGCGCACGCGCCCGTCTGCCGTCAGGATGGTCATGTCCACGTACTTCGACCCAGTGTGCTTCTGCGCCGAAAAATCGACGAAGAAGCCGCCGAGGTTGAATTCGTGCAGGGACTCGAGACCTGTGATCAGGCCATCACTCGACAGGGTATTGCCCGCGCGACGCAAGCCTTCGACCAAGGTCTTCGCCGCGACGTAGCCTTCCATGCTGCTGTAGTTCGGATCGAAGTCAGCTGTCGCCGCCTTGCCGGTGGCGAGGTACTCGCCGGCCAGCGCGGTGATCGGCGCGAGCGGGTAGGGCATCACCTGCGCGACCACCACCGAGCGGGCGTCGGCGCCCAGCTCCCTGGACAGCGCCTGCGTGCCGACGAACGAGACGTTGTAGAACATGCCACCGAACCCCGCCTTGCGAGCGGCCCGAATGAACGCGGCGCAGGACTTGTAGGCACTGATCTGCACGATCGCGTCGGGCCTTTGCGCCAGGATCGCCTGCACCGCGGCATCGATGTCGACGGTGTTGCGCTCAACGGTTCCGAGACCCGCCGGCTCCAGCCCGATGGGCTTCAGCGCACGTGTCACGCCCTCGAGCCCGGCCTTTCCGTAGCTGTCGTTCTGGTAGAAGACTCCGATGCGCCGTATGCTCACCGAGGTGAGCTGCTTGACGATTTCGGCGGTCTCGTCGAAGTACGAAGCGCGCACATGGAACGTATAACGGTTGAACGGCGTGCGCAGCGCTTCCGCGCCCGTGAATGGCGCGACGAACGGGATCTTGGCCGCATTGACCAGCGGCATTGCCGCCAGCGAGGTCGGCGTTCCAACATAGCCGAACAGCGCGAAGGCCCCCTCTTCGATCAGCTTTCGGGTGTTCTCGGCGCAACGTGCCGGCTCGTAGCCGTCGTCCAGGCTGCGCAGTTCAACGGGCCGTCCGCCCACGCCGCCGCGGGCATTGACCCGATCGAACACCAGCTGCGCGCCGATCCTGAACTGCTCGCCCAGCGCGCTCGCCGGGCCCGAGAACGCAGCCGACTGGCCGATCACGATCTTGTGGCCAGACTGGGCGAAACCGGGTACGCCTGCGCAGGCGAGTGCCGCCGCACCGGCGGAACGTAGGCAGAAACGGCGATCTACCATGCTTTCCTCCCTGGAACACGTTGTCGGCGCCTGCGTGCGTCGGCCACGTCAGCGCCGAACCCTGCCGTCTCCGGTCAGCATCGACAGTTCGACGAAGTGTGACGCCACGTGCTGCTTCGGCCCGAAGTTGACGTTGAAGCCGCCGAAGCTGGTGCTCTGGATCGATTCCAGCGCATTGACCAGCGCATCGCGCGACGGATTGCGCCCGGCGCGCCTGAGGCCCTCGGCGAGCACCTTGGCGGCGAGGTAACCCTCCATGCTCGAGTAGTTCGGCTGCGCGTCGCCGCCGGCCTTGCGCACGGCCTCGAGGTATTCGTCCGCGATCGCGGTCGTCGTCGAAAAGGGGAACGGCATCACCTGGCTGATGATGATGCCACGACCTTCCTTGCCGAGTTCGTCGGCCAGCGCCTGCGTGCCGACGAACGACACGTTGAAGAACGTGCCACCGTAGCCCGCCTTGCGCGCTTCGCGGATGAACGCCGCACACGACTTGTAGGCGCTGATCTGCACCACCGCATCGGGCATGCTGGACGCGATGTCCTTCACTGCCTGAGCCACGTTGACGGTATTGCGCTCGACCGTGCCCAGCGCCACCGGGGCCAGGCCCTGTCCCGCCAAGGCCCGCTTCACGCCCTCGAGCCCGGCCATGCCATAGCTGTCGTTCTGGTAGAAGACCGCGATCTTCCTCAGGCCCAGCGACGTGAGGTTCCTGACGATCAGCGCGGTCTCGTCGTAGTACGACGCCCGCAGGTGGAACACCGGCCTTTGGAACGGCTCGCGCAGCGCCTCGGCCCCGGTGAACGGACCGAAGAACGGCATCTTCGCGTCGACCACCAACGGCAGCGCGGCGAGCGCGGTGGGGGTACCCACGTAGCCGAACAGCGCGAACACGTCGTCCCTGATGAAAGTCTCGGTATTGGCCTTGCAGCGGTCCGGCTCGTAGCCGTCGTCGAGCGTGCGCAGTTCGACTGTCCTGCCATTGATGCCGCCCTGTGCGTTCAGCGCGTTGAAGTAGATGCGCGCGCCGCTGTTCATCTGGATGCCCAACTGCGCCGCAGGGCCGCTGAACGCGGCGGATTGGCCGAGCACGATGCGACTGGATTGCGCCCGCGCGGGCAGGGCCAGGCTCGCGGCCACTGCCGTGACCTGTAGAAGGGCGTCACGCCGATTCATGGTGAACTCCAGCAATCAACTCGATCTTCACGGCAGCTTGCCGGCCCCGATGGGCGGGCGGTATCGCGGGCGCTGCCGTCGTCACCGGGACCGCCCGGGCGACGCCAAATTGTGGGTCCAGCAGCACCCCTGCAGACCGCTGCCATGCGTGATGCATTTCCCACTCTCGAAACATCCGGACATCTGCGGCTCACACCCGTGTCGATGGGCGGGAGGGAACCAGCGTAGCAACTTCTCACACGACTTCGGCGGTCGTCACGCGCGGCACCGCCGCAAGCAGCGTGCGCGTGTACTGCGACTGCGGGCCGCCGAGCACGCTTGACGAGGGACCGGACTCCTCGACCCGGCCGTTTCGCATCACCACCACGTCGTCGGCGATGTACTCGACGACGCCGATGTTATGGGTGATGAACAGGTATGAGATGCCGAGTTCGCGCTGTAGTTCCAGCAGCAGGTTGAGGATCTGCGCCTGCACCGAGACATCGAGCGCCGAAGTCGGTTCATCGCAGACGATCAGCTTCGGCTGTACCGCGAGCGCACGCGCGATGGCGATGCGCTGGCGCTGGCCACCGGAGAATTCGTGCGGGTAGCGCTCCAGCGCTTCGCGACGCAGACCGACCTGATCGACGAGCTTCACGAGCGCGGCGCGGCGCGCGGCCAGGTCGAGGTCCGGGCGCAGCGCGAGCAGGCCCTCCTCCAGGATGTCGAAGACGCGCATCCGCGGGTTCAGCGAAGCGAACGGGTCCTGGAAGATGATCTGGATCGACCTTCGCGCGTCGTGCAAGGCCTCGTCGTGCAGCGTGAACAGGTCGCGCCCCCGCAGCCGCGCGCTGCCTTCGATCACTGCCTGGCCTCGCAGCAATTGAACGATCGCCTTGCCGGTGGTCGTCTTGCCGCAGCCCGATTCGCCGACCAGCGCGAGCGTGCGGCCGGCATCGATGCGAAAAGAAACCCCGTCGACCGCATCGAAGTACCCGGTGGTTCGTTGCAGCAACCCCCTGCGGATCGGAAAGCGCACGGCGAGGTTCTCGACTTCGAGCAGTCGTGCGCCCGCGGCCGCGACGGGCTCCACCTCACCGTGCTGCCGCGCCGGGCCGGGCGCTTCGGTGCCGGCGTCGCCGAGCGCCAGTGCCGAGGCTGGCGCGCTGGTCGCGTACAGCAGGCAGCGCACGCTGCGCCCTCCGGATTGCGCGATCAACGCCGGCTGCGTCGCCGCGCAGCTGCCGAGAGCGCGGTCGCAGCGCGGCTCGAAGCGGCAACCTTCGAACGCGAGCCAAAGCGGTGGCACCGTGCCGCGGATCGCGGCGAGCGCTTCACCGCGCCGCTGGGCGTCTGGCAGCGCGCGAAGCAGCAGGCGCGCATAGGGGTGCCGGGGTGCGCGAAAGAACTCGTCGGCGCGCGCGACTTCGATGATCTGCCCGGCGTACATCAGCGCCACCTGGTGCGCCATGCCGGAGACAACCGCGAGGTCGTGCGTGATCAGCAGCAGCCCGAGACCGCGTTCCTTCTGCAGCGCCTTCAGGAGATCGAGGATCTGCGCCTGGATCGTCACGTCGAGCGCCGTGGTGGGCTCGTCCGCGAGGAGGAAGTCGGGTTCGCCGGCGAGCACCATCGCAATCATCACGCGCTGCTTCTGCCCGCCGCTCATGCGGAACGGATAGTCGTCGATGCGCCGCTCGGGCTGGGGGATGCCAACCTTGTGCAGCCACTCGATCGCCCGCGCATGCGCTGCCGCACCCCGCAGCGGCGTGTGCGTTTCGATCGCCTCTACGATCTGGTCGCCGACACGCATCACGGGGTTCAGGCTCGTCCCCGGCTCCTGGAAGATCATGCCGATCCTGCCGCCGCGAATCGCGCGCATGCCCGCCTCGGGCAGGGCAAGCATGTCTTGCCCTTCGAGACGGATTTCACCGGTGGTGACGCGACCGTTCTCGGGCAGCAGGCGCATCAGCGCGAGCGCCGTCATGCTCTTGCCGCAACCCGACTCGCCGACCAGTGCGAACGTCTCGCCGCGGCGCAGCGTCAGACGCACGCCGTCGAGCGCCTTCACGAGGCCGACCTCCGAGTCGAGTGCGACCTTAACGTCTCGGATTTCCAGCATGACAGGCGATCAGGCCGGCTTGTTGCGCGTGACGCGCGGCCGGAAGGCACGCGCGCGCGGGTCGAAGGCATCGCGTACGCCGTCGGCAAACAGGTTCGCGGCGAGCACCACCGCGACCATGAACGTGAACGCGGCGGCGAAAGGCCACCAGACCACCGGGTCGCGGCTCATCTCGTTGCGGGCGAAGTTGATCATGCCGCCGAAGCTGTTCATCGACGGGTCGACCCCCACGCCCACGTAGGACAGCACCGCCTCGTACAGGATCAGCGCCGAGAACTCGAGCACGGTGACGATCAGCATCAGGTGCGCCACGTTCGGGAACAGGTGGCGCACCATGATCCGGCCGTGGCTGACGCCGAACGCGCTGGCCGCCTGCACGTACTCGAGTTCGCGCAGTTTCAGCGTTTCGGCGCGCAGCAGCCGGCAGAGGCCGGCCCAACCCGTCAGGCCGAGCACGGCGCAGAGCAGGAAGAGCTTCACGTCGGCCCGCTCGACACCGGTCTCGAACATCTCGGGGTGCTTGTCGAGGAAGACCTGCACCATCAGCACGCAGGCGGCGATCAGCAGGATGTTCGGAATCGACGACAGCATCGTGTAGACGTACTGGATGGCTTCGTCCACCCAGCCCTTGAAATAGCCGGCCATGATGCCCAGCACCACCGCCAGCGGCAGCGTGGCCAGCGTGGCCAGCGTTCCGATCACGAACGCGGTGCGGATGCTCTTCAAGGTCTGGTAGAGCACGTCGTTGCCGGTCACGTCGGTGCCGAACACGTGGTAATGACTCATCAGGGCCACCACGACGCCGCCGACGGCGAAGATGCCGGCGAGCGTCAGGCCGGTGACGCGCCACGGGATCGCCGTCTCGCCGTGCCAGACTGCGCTCGCCATCGCACGCCAGCCCTCGCCCGCGCGGCGCGCCAGCAACGCGATCAGCAGGCCACACAGCACCCCTGCCGCGGCAGCGCCGAGAAGCAGCCCGGCGGCGGCACGCATGAACAGGTCGCCGAGCCACTGCGTGGCCGGGTCGCTCAGGTGCGCCCCGCCGTGCCGAAGACGTGGCGCCATGCGTCGTACCTGCCCGTCGACCTCGGTCGATTCCTTGGTGAAGCCGACGTAAGCGAGCGGCCGCGAGTAGGTGGACTCGCGCGACTGGACCACGTCGCGCAGCGCCGCGTCGAGCAGCGACTGCACCCGCGCGTCGTAGGCTGCCACGCCGGGCTGCGTGCCCGCGGCCGCCGGCAGCAGGCTGCGGAAGTGAACGCTGTCGGCGAGCGTCAGCAGCAGGCAGGCCGTGAGCACGACGCAAGACGCCAGCGCCGGCGCGTCGGCGAACACCTTGCGCCAGGTGGCCGACAGGTTGGGCTGCCTTCTGACGTGCAGCGTGTACGCAACGAGCGCGAGCGCAAGCAGCCAGATCGACACATCGGTCCACAAGAGGACGAACTTCGGCATCAGCGGCTCCGCGCCCGGTTGTTCATCGGTTCATCCCAGCCGCACCCGCGGATCGGCCCAGGTGTAGGCGATATCGATCAGGATGTACGACGCGATCGCGAGCAGCGAACCGACGAACACCATCGTGCGCACGATCGCGAAGTCCTGCTTGCTGATGGCCTCGATCACGTACGCGCCGAGGCCGGGGATGCCGAAGAAGCTCTCGAACACCAGCGAGCCGAGGAACACGTAAGGGAGGTAGCCGCCCGCGCTCGTGATGATCGGGATCAGCGCGTTGCGCAGCACGTGGCGGAACATCACGACCGTTTCAGACAGGCCCTTGGCACGGGCCGTGCGGACGTAGTCCTTGCCGATTTCCTCGAGGAACATGGCGCGGTACAGCCGCGCCTCGGTGCCCAGGCGCGCCAGCGCCGACAGCGCCACCGGCAGGATCAGGAAGCGCACCACGTCGAGCCCGCCGGCATAGCCCGAGATCGGCACCAGCCGCAGCACGCGCGAGAACAGGTACTGGCCGACGATGATGTAGAACAGGCTCGAAATCGACAGCATCAGCACGCAGAGCACCACGCCCGTCAGGTCGAGGCGGGTGTGCCGGAACATCACGAGCAGCAGCGCGAACGCCGTGCTGGCGATCACCTGCAGCAGGAAGATCGGCAGCGCGAGTTGGATGCTGACCCACATGCGGCTTGCGACCTCGTGCCCGATGTCGCCCGCGCTCTCGCTGTCGGCGCGGCCGAACTTCAGCGTGAACAGCGAGACCGAACGCTCCCAGAAGATCGTGTCGGTGAGTTGATCCGTGCCCTCTCTGGTGTCGTTCCAGTACAGCGGCTTGTCGTAGCCGCGTTCGAGCTTCCATTTCTGGATCAGCTCCTGCGTCACCCGCTTTCCGCCGATGTTCATGCGCGCCATGTCGTCGGGCGTATTGACGGTGAAGAACAGGAAGAAGGTGACCAGGTTCACGCCGAGCAGGATGAGCACCCCGTAGAGCACGCGACGAGTGACGTAGGCAATCATCGCGGTGGGCCGGGCCGTTCAAACCAGGACTTCGCCGCGCGCGTTCATGCGCTCGCGTCGGCGCAGGCTCTTGCGTGCCACCGCCAACCCGAGCAGCGCCACGATCCCGATCAGCACCATCGGCCACCACACGGGCTTGTTCCACTCGGCCAGCTTGGCGGCTCGTTCCGCCGTGCTCAGGCGCAGGTAGCGACCGTGGTCGCGGATCAGGATGGCCGGCTTGGAGTTGCCAACCCACTTCTGCACCGCTGCCGACGCGTACGGATAGAAGCCGAAACTCCACGGCGCGTCCTGCTGCGCGATGCCTACCATCTTGTCGATCACCGCCTGCTTCTGGGGGCCGTCGTCGAGCGCCTTCAGTTGCGCGAACAGCCTGTCGTATTCGGGGTTCTGGTAGTTCGATGTGTTCTCGCCGTCCGACACGCTCTTCGAGTTGGGGCCGTAGAGCAGGAACATGAAGTTCTCGGCGTCGGGATAGTCGGCGTTCCAGCCCGACCAGAAGACCTGGTGCTTGCCCTTGCGCACCTTGTCCTGGTACTGGTTGTTGTCGGTCGCACGAACCTCGAGCTGGATGTCGAGCTTGGCGAACTGGCGCACCATCCAGTCGATCTCGGGCTTGCGCTCCGGCGTGGCCGGCGCGTAGTAGTCGTAGTTGATCACCAGTGGCCGCCCGGTCCTGGCGTCGCGGCCGTTCGGGTAGCCGGCCTCGACCATCAACTGCTTCGCTTCTTCTATGGTCCGGCGCACGACCTTGCCGTCGACCACGCGGTGCGTGATCGGATTGACGCCCTCGGGCGTGCCCTCGCGCGAGCCCGGGATGCCCTGCGGCAGGGGGCTCATCGCCGTGTCGCCGGCCTTCTTCGGGAAGATCTTCGAATACTCCTCCCAGTCGATCGCGATCGAGATCGCCTGGCGCAGTTTGCGGTTGCGCTCGCGCTGCTCCGGCGTGTCGCCCATGCCGATCACCGGGTCGATCATGTTGAAGCCGATGATGAAGCTGTTGACGTCGGCGTTCTGCGCGAAGTCGAAACCCTTGCGGGTGTAGTCGGCACGAACGTCCTCCGAGTCCTTCATCTCGACCAGGTAGCTGTTGCCGGTGTCGGTGCGCTCGAAGACCTCGAGGTCGTAATAGCCGTCGCGGAACTTGTTGCGCTGCGGCGTACCTTCGCGCTCGACCGTGGCGACGATGCTGTCGATGAACGGCGTGGGCTTGCCGCAGTCCGCGAGCAAGCCCTTGGCATCGTCGCCGGGCATCCCTTCGCACGGGTAGAGCTCGCCCCGGTAGTTCGGGTTGCGCTTCATCACGATGCGCCGGTCCTTGACGAAGTCGGTCACCATGAAGGGGCCGGTTCCGACCGGCCAAGTATCGAGCGTCATGCCTCGCTCGGCCATGCCGGGCTGGGCATAGAAGGCGTCGGCCTCCCAAGGCACGGGAGCCATGAAGGTCATCTGCATCCAGTACTTCCACTGCGGGTACTTGCCGCGGATGCGCATGCGCAACAGGTGCCTTTCGGGCGCCGTGGCGCCGATCAGCGGCCAGCGCCGGAAGTCAAGGAAAGGCTTGTCCAGGCTCGCCGGGTCCAGCCCCTGGCGCATCTTGGCGTCCTCGGCCTTGATCAGGTCGCCGTACTCCTTCAGGCCGAGCACGTATTCGGAGAAGATGCCGTAGATCGGGGTCGTGATGCGCGTCGTCGCGTGACGCTTGATGGCGTAGACGAAGTCGTCGGCGACCAGTTCGCGCGTGCCGGTGTCCTCGAATTCCATCGGCGTGCGCCGTTCGCCGAGTTCGCCGGGCTTCATGGCGTGATAGCGGTAGTTGCCGTTGCCATCCTTCGCGAAAGCCGGGTGCGGCTGGAACAGGATGCCCTTCTTGATCGGCACGTCGTAGACACTCTCGGCCACCCGTTCGGCGGGCGCATCGTCGGGCAGCCGTTGGCCGTCCTTGTCGAGATAGATGGGCTTGACGACCTCGGCGGCAGACTTCGGGACGAGCTGGAACGGCCGTTTCAGGTAGTGATAGCCGTAGAGCGGCTCGTAGACCTGATACGTGACGAGCGTGTCGTTCGACCAGTACGAGGCCGTCGGGTCGAGGTGGCGCGGTGTGTTCTCGGTCATCGCCGAGCGGATCACGTTCTCCTTCTCGGAGCCGTCGGGCCACGGGCTGTTGTTGCCGCACCCGACGAGCACGGCGCCAAGCGCGAAGCACGCCAGCCATGCCTTCGGCCATTGCCGTACACGCTCGTCATCGCCCCGTCGTGGACCGTTCATGCGCCCCTTTCCCCTATCACCAGCCGATGAGCACGTCACGCCCTTGCACCGCGAGCGTCACCTTCGCACCGACCGGCAGGCAGACCTTGGTCGGTACATGGCCGAACGGCAGACCGGCGAGGATGGGCGTGCGGGTCAGGCCGCGCAGATGCGCGAGCGCCGACTTCAGCGTGTAGCCGCGATCCAGCGGCGACTTGCGCCATTCGCTGAACGCGCCGAGAAGCACCGCCTTCTGCGCGGCGAGCACGCCCGCCTGGTGCAGTTGCAGCAGTGCGCGCTCGATGCGATACGGGTGTTCGTTGACGTCTTCGAGGAACAGCACGCCGCCCTTGATCTTCGGCCAGTGCCTGGTACCGAGCAGCGAGTTGACCAGGCAGAGGTTGCCGCCCCACAGCGTGCCTCGCGCCTCGAGCCCGTCGTGGCCGGCCTCGGTGCGAAAGCCCACCGCTTCGAGCTTGCCACTCATGGCTTCGACGAAGCAGGCCTGCGTCACGTCGTCCACCGCCGCGACTCGCTTCTCGCCATGCTCTTCTTCTGCACGGCCGAAGTCGTAGCAAGCCATCGGCCCGGCCCAGCTGGGTGCCTTTGCATGCGCGAACAGGGCCAGCTGCAAGACCGTCATGTCGCTGTGCCCGACCCAGCGCGTACCAACCTCGACGCTGCGAGCGAGCAGCGCCCAGTCGATGCGGTCGAGCAGCCGCGACAATCCGTAGCCGCCGCGGGTGGCCATCGCAATCGCCGGAGCCTCGCGGGCCACGCGGTGGAGGGCGGCCAGGCGCGTCGCGTCGTCGCCGGCGAAGCGCTGGTGCTTGAGCAACGCGGCTTCGTCGACGCTGACCGCGAAGCCGAGGGCGCGCAGGCGCCTGGTTGCCAGCCGCACGGGTGCCGCGCTGCTCAGCACGCCGGAGGGGGAAAAGATCTTCAGCGAGTCCATGGACGGGGGTCAGTCCGGTTCCGGAGATTCGATCTCGATCGCGTCGCCGGTCGGTATGGCCGCGCCGACGGCGGCCGTGCCATGCCGCCGCCGGTACTGCTCGCGCCGTTCGACGAAGAACTCTCGCAGCATCTGGCCGCAGGCATCGGCAAGCACGCCGCCGACGAGCCGAGTGTGGTGGTTGAGCTGCTGGTTCGCGAACAGGTCGATCACCGACCCGGCGGCGCCGGTCTTCGGATCGGCTGCGCCGAACACGACGCGCTTGAAGCGCGCATGCATCAACGCCATCGCGCACATCGCGCAGGGCTCAAGCGTGACGTAGAGCTCGCACTCGGGCAGCCGGTAGTTCTGCAGCAGTTGCGCGGCGTGGCGCAGCGCGACGATCTCGGCATGAGCGGTCGGGTCGTGCGCGGTGATCGGACGGTTGTAGCCGGTGGCGATGACCTGGCCGGCGCGCAGGATGACGGCGCCTACCGGCACTTCTCCGACAAGCGCCGCGTTGTGCGCCTGGGCCAGTGCCAGCCGCATCGCTCGTTCGTCGGCCGAGCTCATCGGGCTACGGATTGGCCCCGGCGCTGCGATCGGCACCCTGCTGCAGCGCGCGAGTCGTGTTGTCCCGAAACTGCTGCTGGATATTCTGCGCCTGCTGCGGCACCGTCAGCCCGCTCGTGTCGGCCGCCACGGCACCGGGCATGCCGCCGGGGACGGCAAGCGTCGCGCCATCGCGATCGCCCGTTGCGAGGCCGCCGACCTGCGCCGCACTCGCCGCATCGCTCAGGCGCGTCTTGACCGTGCCGCTGTTGAGCGCCTGCATTTGCTTCTTCACGAGCGAGCCGACGATTGCGAGCACCACCAGCAGGGAGAGCACACCGAAAATCATCCTCATGGGTCACCCCCGTCCAATTCTTATCGGCGCCGGGACTCCGCCAGGCGCCAACGCATTCTGCCCTCTCGTCAGCGCACGCGGCGCGCGGCGAACATCCTGCTCGTCACCAGCTACGAACGCGGCCCGTATCGAGGTGCACGAATTGTTCTCGCGGGTAGAAGCCCACGCCTCCCGCGCTCAGCGTCAACGCCGCGTCGCGCAGGTCGGCGAGTGGCACACCGGGCAGACGCACATCGATTGCGCGGCCCTCCATGTGCAGGCTGTGCCGGGCCACCCCACCGCCCCGCGTCTCGCGCAGCAGGCCGTTGGTGGCGGGGCAGCGATAGCCGGAGATCACCTCGAAAATGCGCCCGCCGCCGAGCGCCTGGTGCACGCGGTGCAGCAGGTCGAACACCCGCGGATCCATCAGGCCGATGTCGCCCGTGTAATGGTCGCGCAGGAAATGATTCAGCGATCCCAGGGCCTCGGGGACATAGCGCTCGTCGACGGCATAGACGAGGTCGATCCGCTCGCCTGTGTGGGTGTGCGACAGCGCCAGCTCGCGTGCTTGCGGCACGGAAGCGCGCGCGCGCGCCGCCAGCGCCGGCAGCGTGCCCGCCGCGGCGAGGCTTGCGGTGGATCGAAGGAATTGGCGGCGGGCCGGGACGAGGGGTGCGTTCATGGTCGGTCGGTCAGTGTGGGCAGCTGCGCAGCATGGCGCCGCAACGCGACGTCGAGCTGGCGGTCATACCCATAGATATCTTCGAAGAAATAACTCTGACCACCCTTCACGAGGGTGGTTCCGTAGGCGATCAGCACCGGCAGCGGCTCGGCCAGCCGCAGCGCGGCCGATTCTCCCTTGTTCATGGCCTGTCGGATGCGGTCCTCCGTCCACTCCGGCATGCCTTGCAGCACGAAGCTCGCCAACGCCAGCGGTTGCTCGACGCGGATGCAGCCGTGACTGAAGTCGCGCCGGTCGCGCTCGAAGAGCTGCGTCGCCGGTGTGTGGTGTAGATAGATGTTCTCGCGGTTCGGAAACACGAATTTTATGTCGCCCAATGCATTCTGCGGCCCCGGCCGCTGGCGGATGCGCATCCGGCCAGCGAGCACGGCATCCAGCATCGCCTCAGAGAGCGTGGTGTTCACGCCGCCGTCCGGGGCGACGAACTCGAAGCCCTGCTGCTCGAACCAGCCCGGGTCGCGCCGAAGCCGCGGCACGGTCTCGCCGCGCGCGATCGACGGCGGCACGTTCCAGTAGGGGCTGAATTCGATGAAGCGCATCTCCTCATCGATCAGCGGCGTGCGCGTCCGCATCGCCTTGCCCACGACCACCTTCATCTCCTGTCGAACGCTGATGCGGCCGTCGCGCACTTCGTAGGCACGGAGAACGAACTCGGGAATGTTGATCACGATCATGCGCGGCCCCTGCATCAGCGGGGTCCAGCGCAGCCGCTCGAGTGCCAGCTCGATCTGGCGCACGCGGGCGGCAGGGGGTACCTGCAACTGCGCCAGCGTGGCCTTGCCGATGATGCCGTCGGAGGCCAGGCCGTGGCGCCGCTGGAAGGCGATGACAGCCTCGACCAGCGGCGCTTCATAGCGCGCCGATGGCGGGAGTCCCGGCGCGAGGTCGCCGAGCACGACCAATCGCTGAGCCACGAGCGGCAGGCCCGCATACGTCCCGCCCGGTTCCAGCTTGGCGCCGCTACCCCGCCTGTCAGCAGGCAGTGGCGGCAGTTGCTGTCGCCACGCCGGCTGATCGCCCAGCGCTCGATAGCGCGCCAACGCCTCGCGCAGACGCTCGTACAGCGGCAGGCGAGGCGCCGCCTCGCGCGCGGCATCGGGCAGGCGCCGGGTTTCGAGCGCGGCCTGCAGAAAGGCTGCGGAATCAAACGTCTCGCGCCGCGGCGACGTGAAATCGTGATAGGTCTGCCGCGGATCGACGCGGCCGCCGTGAAGGTCGGCCAGGTAGCGCTTCATGGCCTGGGTCAAGGCCCGTTCCAGGCCTGCGATGCTTCCCGCGTCGGGTGCCGGTCCCTCCGCCGCACTTGTGACGGCCCGCAGCAACGCATCGGCGTCGTAGTCGCGCGGATCGAGGCCGTGGCTCGCGGCAGCAACGAGCAGTTCGACGGCTTGCCGGGCCTGGGGGCCGGGCCGCACACCGTCGAACCAGATGACGCCGTCGGCTGCCATCGCGCTACCGCACCAGATTCCTGCGACGAGCGCTGCGCCGACAACCCACCGTGCAGCAGCATGCGCCATCGGCAGCGCGTCCCTGACGCAGCCGGACCCCGAGCGTCCTACTCCCACTCGATCATCAACGAGCCTTCCATGTCGTCGATTTGCAAGGTACTGGCCACTGCCGCGCGGTTTCTCAGCGTCATTCCTTGTCGTCGACCTGTCAGGCACCCGCATTGGCGCGGGTTTGCGGCCCGTTCGGCCAAAGCCAACCTTTCGAGATCTATCGACATCTATCGACTCCCACGACGACTGCCGACACCATCTGCGCCCCTCCGTGTCGGTCAGGGAAACGTCCAAGAAGGGCTGGCGTCAAACGCGTTAAGCTATTGTCCCGACTCAGTTTTTCACCCGCTATTCTACCGTCGCGGTGCCGCACCAGCAGTGGCATCTAGCCTGGCCAGTTCCTGACCCACGGATGCGAGTCCGAACGTTCAGCTGGGCGAGGCTGTTCGCATCCCCTGCCCACGCCGGCGATCATGAATGGAGCCCGGGTCCGGACCACCGCGCTACATGAGCGTCAACGGCGCAGCTTGAGCGGTCGGCTGCGATGTCGACGCGAACTCACGCTCCCGGCCAGCGGCTCTTCGAGCGCAGCCGCCCGAGCGTTCACTTCAGACTGCGAACTGCCGTTCGACTTGGGCGAGCCGCTGGCTGCAGACGGCACAGACCCAACGGCGAATCTCCGGAATTGATTGCCGCAAAGCGGCGGCTCGACGGGCCGGTGATATCTGAATTCGCCCGCAGGGCGTGCAACGAGTCACTGCGGACCTACCACACGAAGGCGTTGACATAGTCTTAAGTTTCTAGTATTCTGGAAATGTTTGAACATATCTGACGGCCACAAGGAAGCGAGACGAGAAGGAAGCTACGTCGCCACGCCGGAAAGCTGTCGGCTATGGTTGACTCATAGGAGAAGACGATGAATACAAGTGCTGATGTGAAAGCGGTTGTGAGGGAGAAATACGGTCAGGCGGCCACGCGTGTCGCGCAGGGCGCAACCAGTAGTTGCTGCGGCGGAGCACCCGGGGAAAGTTGTGGATCGGACCCCATCACGTCGAACCTGTACGACGCACTACAGGCCAGCGAAGTACCTGAGAAGGCAATCCTGGCTTCGCTGGGCTGCGGCAATCCGACGGCACTTGCGGAACTCAAGGCCGGTGAAACCGTGCTCGACCTGGGGTCTGGAGGCGGCATCGATGTGTTGCTGTCTGGCAAACGCGTCGGACCCAGCGGCATGGCCTTCGGCCTGGACATGACCGATCAGATGCTTGCGCTGGCAGAAGAGAACAAGCGCAAGAGCGGATTGACCAACGTGCACTTCCTGAAAGGCGAAATCGAGAACATCCCACTTCCGGACAACTCCGTCGATGTCGTCATCTCCAACTGCGTCATCAATCTCTCGGCCGACAAGGACCGGGTGTTGAAGGAATCGTTTCGAGTGCTCAAACCCGGCGGCCGCTTCGCCGTCTCCGACGTCGTCGTGCGTGGGGAGGTGCCGCCTGCGATCCGCAGGAGCATCGAGCTGTGGGTCGGGTGCGTGGCGGGCGCCCTGTCCGATCGGGACTACCTGGCCAAACTTGCCGCCGCCGGATTCGAGGGTGCGGACATCGAAGTAACGCGCGTCTACGGCGTCGACGACGCGCAAGACTTCTTGGCCGGTCAAGGTGCGGACATCAAACGGCTCGCACAGGAAGTCGACGGCAAGATCGTCAGTGGCTTCATTCGCGCTACGAAGCCAGGAGCAGACCATTCAAGCGAAGAGAGAGCGTCGGGCGCGCCGGTCAGGCACGCCGCAGCATCATCCTGCTGTGCGTCCACTTGCTGCGGTGGCCGGTCGTAAACGACACGTGGGCAATTAGCCGTGAGTGCAATAACGAAGAAGCTCTCCTTCCTGGACCGGTACCTGACGGTTTGGATCTTCGCGGCGATGGCGCTCGGCGTGGGCCTGGGCTTCTTCATTCCCGGCATCGAGGCCTTCGTCAACAGCTTCCAGGTCGGCACGACGAACATTCCCATTGCGGCCGGTCTGATCCTGATGATGTACCCGCCCTTTGCCAAGGTGCGCTACGAGGAACTTCCCGACGTCTTCCGTGACAAGAAGGTGCTCGGGCTATCGCTGGTGCAGAACTGGATCGTCGGCCCGGTGTTGATGTTCGCGCTGGCGCTGATCTTCCTCCACGACAAGCCCGAATTCATGGTCGGTCTGATCATGATCGGCCTGGCGCGCTGCATCGCGATGGTGATCGTCTGGAACGAACTCGCCAAGGGCTCCACCGAGTACGCGGCGGGGTTGGTGGCCTTCAATTCGATCTTCCAAGTGCTCTTCTTCAGCGTCTACGCCTGGTTCTTCATTACGGTGCTGCCGCCGATGTTCGGGTTGTCGGGCTCTGTAGTCGAGGTCTCCATCAGGCAGATCGCCCAGAGCGTCTTCATCTACCTCGGCATCCCGTGCATCGCCGGCGTACTGACCCGCGTGGTCATGCTGCGGTTCGTCTCCAAGGATTGGTATCACGCGCGTTTCGTGCCGAAGATCGCGCCGATCACGCTCATCGCCCTGCTCTTCACCATCGTCGTGATGTTCAGCCTGAAGGGCAAGCTCATCATCGGCATACCGCTCGACGTCGTTCGAATCGCCATGCCGCTGCTGGTGTACTTTGTCGGCATGTTCGTCTTCTCGTTCTTCATGAGCAAGCGCCTGGGGGCCAGCTACGAGAAGAGTGCGACGCTTTCCTTCACGGCGGCCAGTAACAACTTCGAGCTTGCGATCGCAGTGGCCATCGCGGTGTACGGCATCGACTCGGGCGTTGCGTTCGCCGCAGTCATCGGGCCACTGGTCGAGGTGCCAGTGATGATCGCGCTGGTCAATGTCGCCCTTTGGTTCAAGAGAAGGTATTTCGCTTCGACACCAGCCCTGTCGGCTGCGCGTTCCTGAGGTTCAGTCATGGAAGAAAAGGCCGCCGTTGTTTCGCTTGCTGCCCTGGCGCAGGGGATGCGCCTGCGCATCTTTCGAGCTCTCGTCGGAGCCGGTCCGCAGGGCATGACGCCAGGGGCGCTGTCCGCGACCCTGGATGTACCTGCCTCGACGCTGTCGTTTCACCTCAAGGAACTGATGCACGCGGCCCTCGTTTCGCAGGAGCGCGATGGTCGAAACTTGATCTACCGCCCGGCCATCGAGCAGATGAACGCGCTGCTCGACTATCTCACTGCCCACTGCTGCCAAGGCGCTCCCTGCGAAGTCAAGGCGGCGCGCCGCCGTACCACCTGCTGATCCGAAAGCCCTCCATGCACGAAAAGGTCTACAACGTTCTCTTCATCTGCACTGGCAACTCGGCTCGCTCCATCATCGCCGAAGGTCTGATGAACCGCCTCGGCACCGGGCGATTCAGGGCGGTATCGGCCGGCAGCCATCCCATCGGCACCGTGAACCTGTTCGCGTTGCAGACCTTGGCCACCTTGCACATCCCGACGGATGGGCTTCGCAGCAAGAGTTGGGATGAGTTCGCCCGGCCTCCTGGAGCACCGGCGCTCGACTTCGCCTTCACGGTCTGCGATAACGCGGCCGGTGAGGTCTGCCCGGTCTGGACCGGCCAGCCTATGACCGCCCATTGGGGTGTCCCTGACCCGGCGGCGGTTGAAGGCACGGACGCCCAGCAGCGAAAGGCCTTCATGGATGTTGCCATCACCCTCAAGCGACGAATCGAACTGATGCTCTCGCTGCCGCTGCACTCGCTTGCTGGCATGTCGCTCCAGCGCAAAATCGACCAGATCGGCAAGGCCGTCGCCTGAACTTCGGACTGGCTACGTGCTCAAGAGACTGTCGCCCCCAAGTTGCCCGCCGCCCTCGCTCATCAGCGATCACACGCAGGCATCGATGCCGTTGAGTTCGTGACAGTTGGGGCTGCACAAGACTGGTCTGCATCAGTCGACCAGCCACCCCTGCCGAGGCGATGAACCGGCCTGCCACATAGGGCACTGTCAATGTTCCTGCCGGCCGTGCGGCTCTTCGAGCGCAGCCGCCCGAGCGTTCACTTCGCCCACTCCCGTCCTTCGCTACACGCTGTAGCGGACACTCGCTTGGGCATCGACGTGCCCCTTGCATTCATCGCCTGGGTGCGTTCATCGCGTTCAATCGTCCATGACCGATGCCACTGCATAATGGCGCCCCGGCGCTTCGCCGGCGACGACGTGCAGGCACCCGTAACCTAGCTAGCTAGGTTTAAGGGTTGACTGCTCGTAAGCCGACCCTGGCGAGCGACGCCTGCCTGGGAGCGGTCGTGCGATTCTGTCGTTGACTTGAACGCCACATGGCAACGCGCGCGCCCGCAAGTGCCACGACTAGCGTGCGGAGCAACCCCTTGCCACCGAAAATCGACGCTTGACCCCTGCCACCGGCTCCACCACACTCAGGCTCGCGCGGTTGAAATGCCTATCCTCCCCTCCGCGGTCCCGAGCGGCATCGCAGTTGCACCACCGACAGCGCGACGAGGCGACGGACCATGCCAGGCTTCGAAGATCGCTTGTATGCAGCGCTACGAGAGGCCGGCATGCCGGATGTGCCCGAGGGTTTCTCGGTCGCGCTCGTGCCTCAGGTCGTCGCTCGCGCAGTCCTGGCCGCGATTGAGAGCTTCATCCGCGTCTTCGATCGCGTCACCACGCGCCCCGCCTGGCAGGAGGCGATGACGGCGAGCGGCCCCGCGATCGCCCGACAGCGGCGCTCGGAGGTCTGCTTCTTCAGCGCGTGGGATTTCCATCTCCCCCCGGAGCGTCCCGATCGCTTCCAGCTCATCGAGTGCAACGACAACGGCTCGGGGATGATGTTCGCGGCGATCCTCAATTGCCTCTACTACGAGCTCTCCGGGGCCGGCGAGTGTCGCGCGCTCGAGGCACCGCCGTCCGTTCCGGCCTTCGGCCAGCGCGTGCTCGGCATGATCCGAACGGAAGTTCGGGCCTTGTCCGAGGGGCCATCGCCGGATCTCGTGCTGATCCTCGACGACGCGGAGTCCCTGAGAGAGGGCAAGTTCAGGCACGAGCACCTGCTCCTGCGCGACCTGTGTCGACGTGCCGGATGGCGCGCCGAAACGGGCTCGCCGGCCGATACCACCTGGGAAGGTGGACAACTGCTTTGCCGTGGCGACCGCGTCGCGTTCGTGGTCAACCGCTCGACCGACTTCTTCTGGGAGGGGGAAGCCTTCCCGGCCCTCCGTTCCGCCTACGCGGAGGGCAGCGTGCTCGTGGCGCCCAATCCGTTCACCTACGCGACGCGCAGCGACAAGCGCTTGCTCGAGCCGCTCTCGAGGCCGATCAGTGACGTCGAGCTCGGCATTCGGCCCGATGAGAGAGCCCTGCTGAGCGTTCACGTGCCGGAGACCCGTCTGCTGGGGCCAGAGAACGTCGACGAACTCGCGCGCGAAAAGGAGCAGTGGTTCTTCAAGCCGTGCCACGGGTTCGCGAGTCACGGCCTCCTCACGGCCGCGCAGGTCGGCCGCACGCGCCTGCGTCGACTCCTCATCAAGGGCTATCCTTACGTCGCGCAGCGAAGAGCGCCGAAGTCGCGCGTGGACGCGAGCGAGGGCGTGCCTCTCTGGACCGATCTCCGGGTCTGGGCCTACCGCGGCGAGCGCGTTCTTCTCTCTGGCCGGGCATCCCGTCATCCTGACGCCGTCGATCTCTCGTCGCCCGGGGGCTGGATGCCGACCTACGTCGGAGCGTAGCGGCGTCGACGCGACGCGCGGCATGCTGCCATATGCGTTGTTGCGCGTTCTGCTGTCGACTCGCGATACGAACGAATGCTTCTCGGCAATTGGTATGACTGGATCGGGTCGGGAACGAGTACCCAGATCTCATTGCCGTCCGGCGGCTTTGCGATCCTTGGCCCACCCTCCGGCTCCGACTTCGGCTGTGGATTACCGAGTCGTCGTTCGGTCGTGTCGCCTGGATGCAGGCCATGACCGGGTACTGGTGGAGGGCCGGCTTGGAGCAAGGTGCCGGCGTGTGGGGCCTAGCAGTCCGAGCGACCGGACACCGGGGGGCGCCGCGGGCTCGGGCCTCAACGGCCGCATGTGGGACGGTTTCGAGCGGGACTCCCAGCTGCAGAGCCACGAAGCTGCCCGGACCTAGGAGTGTGTGCGGCAGAAGGGAAGACCCCGACGTCGTTTCTTGAGGCAACGGCGTTCATTGGACATGGCCATCAGCTACCGCCCCTACGAACCGCAGCAAGAGATGCT
>Ga0209048_10000850_pt1 | contig 32519 bp, 31 predicted proteins | sample FrelakmetCRP12CR_FD_187146 | JGI IMG/M metagenome (GOLD analysis project Ga0209048, IMG submission 187146) | Freshwater lake sediment microbial communities from the University of Notre Dame, USA, for methane emissions studies - CRP12 CR (SPAdes)... | ecosystem: Environmental > Aquatic >...
TTTAGGGATTCCCATATTTTCGTCGTGGAATATGGCTCTTATTCTATCGTCTTTTTTGCTGTAATTTTTAATTATTTGTTGTGATCTATCTGTTGATCCATCATCAACAATTATAAGTTCAAAATCTTGAATAGTTTGCCCTAAAACACTTTCAATAGCCTCAGAAATAAATCTTTCATGATTATAGGATGACATTAAAACACTAACATAAGGCATTTTGAATCTTCTCCATGCTCTCATATTAAAAAAATGTTCTTTCTTAAACTCTTTTGCTTATTATCCCTACGTTAAACTGTCTAATATATATTTATTTGGATTGGCATAACTAAAACCCTGCTTTATTAGAGCTGTTAAGGATTTCTTCTTTAGTTATATCACCCATAAATCAATGTATTAACTGATATAAAATAAAAATATGGCTCTAAAAAAATATATAAGGATGCTTAGGATGTCTAAAACCTATTAAGGATAGATCTGTGAGTGAGGGACCTATGGAATTGGCAGAGGTTTGTATCTTCAAATTAAGGTACTTTAAAAGGATTAATCAAACTGAATACCTGGAGAAAGCACTCAATTCTACCCTTCGATGCGAAAAATATTATATCATAAAACCTTAGATCCAAATATATTAGATGAGTGTGTTGATGTGATATAGTAAAGAAAGCGAAAAAATTAAAATCTAATATGTTTTTATCCAGAAAATTTTTATAGAGAATATAAATTTTTGTAAAAAAATTTTCGAGAAAATGAGATACTGATGGTGTCTGATGGTAAAATGAAAGTCTGAGAATGGTTTTTGATAAATCTTATGTGCACCTTATACTTGAAGTTAATTACAAACATATTATGTGTACCAGTATAACAGACTAATATTTAACCTCCGAATAACTTAAGAGTAGTAGAATAAACTTATTTAAAGGACCACTTTACTCCGCTTCCAGTAGGCATCCTTATTTTCTAGTAAAATTTTATAAACCGTGAGAAACAATAATTATTTGGTGTATAATATGGAGAAAACATTAAAAAACCTTACCAAAGCATTTATTGGAGAAAGCCAGGCCAGAAACAGATACAGTCTTTATTCCAAACAGGCAAAGAAGGATGGTTACCCCCAACTGGCAATGATTTTCCTGGAAACAGCTGAAAATGAGCGACAGCATGCTAAATGGCTTTTCCGTCTCATTCAGGAACTCAAAGAAAAAATGGGAGAAAACCCAGATCAGATAGAAGTGGAAGCTGAGGCACCCTTAACCCTAGGAACCACAGTAGATAATCTGAAGGCCGCCATTGCGGGCGAGCATTATGAAAACAGTGAAATGTACCCAGAGTTTGCTAAGGTGGCTAGAGAAGAAGGATTAGCTGATGTGTTTCGCCGCTTACTTTCCATAGGCCACGCGGAAGTACATCACGAAGAACGCTACACCAAACTCCTAGAACTAGTAGAAGACGACACCATGTTCCAGAAGGAGGAAAATGTGGAATGGACCTGCATTAAATGCGGATTCACCTCCATCGGCAAAAAACCACCAGAAAAATGCCCGGCCTGCGACCACCCAACAGAATACTTCATGATCCGCTCCGAGGAATACTAAAAAAAATAATTGGAGGTACAATATAATGACTGAAAAAGGCGAAATTTACCGTTGCAAAGTCTGTGGGAACATCATTCAAGTCCTACACCCTGATGTGGGAGAGCTGGTTTGTTCTGAAGTCCCTATGGAACTATTAACCGAGCAAATTGAAGGCTCTGGTGAGGAAAAACACGTCCCAGTCTTGGAGAAGACAGGTGAAGGTTTAGAGATCAGGGTGGGTCAGATTCCGCATCCCATGGAGGAAAACCACTGTATTGAATGGGTGGAAGTGGTGGCTGATGGTAAAGTGTACCTGAAGTTCCTAAAACCCGGTGACCAACCCTCGGCAGAGTTTCCAGTGAATCCTGATCAGGTGCAGGAGATAAGTGTAAGGGAGTACTGTAGTATCCATGGCCTCTGGAAATCATAAAAATGGATTTCCAAATCATCTACCTTTTTTTTTTAATTGGGGGAAATGGTTATAAAGTACTAGTAGATAGATATTTCTATTAATAATAATATAATGTAATTTTTGAACTTAGAATTGTATTAGCGGGTGTTTTATGCGGAATTATGTGTTTATCTTGACATTGATAACTGTGACAGTTTTTCTCTCTGGCTGTGTGGGCTCTGAAATATCCAGTATTGATCAGCTGACCACCAAAATCAACCAAAACATGAAAAGTGGAGATAGTTACTATAATCAGGCCGCTAACAGTGTTAATAAGTTTTTATATGATATTGCCCTGGGGCAGTGTAATAGTGCTGCTTCCCAGTTTGATCAGGCCAAGAGCTCTTCACAGGAGGCCCTGATCCATGCGCAGGATAGCCAGAATCAGGTCTACATCAACTATCTGCAGCTTACCATCAGTGAGTTAAACGCTAAGATCAACGCCACCAACGAACTCCAACTGGCCATACCCCTCTACCAGGCAAACGACACCAGAACTGCTAACACTCATGTGACCCTGGCTAATACTTACATGAAGAACTCCACGGACTACGAGAAACAGAGACAGATAATAGTCAATCAGAATCCTGACAAATTCAAATAAAACTTCCCATATTCAAAATCTAAACAAATTAGTAAGTTATAAAAAATTTTTTTTGAGGTATATAATACGATGAAGAAGACGTGTTCAAACTGTAAAGGTAAAGGAAGTACGGTGGTCAGCTACCAAATCTGTGGATATTGCCATGGCTCGGGAGTTAAGGACCAAGTTGATATTAAGGAACATCTTAAGGGACTCTCAGAAGGTGCTAGGGAGAGATTCGAACTGGACCAGGAACAGGAAGTTCCCTGCAGCACCTGTCAGGGTAAGGGTGAGGTTGAAGTCACCGAACCCTGCCAGGAATGCGGAGGCGAGGGTGAGTTAAACCTGTGCCGCAAGTGCGGCCGCCAAATAGAAAAGGGAGATTACTGTGATGACTGCCAGGACAAGCCCCGGGTTTACCAGTTACATCCCGCCTCCCAGCTGGGTGACTTGGAACTTGGGGAACACTACAAGGGAAAAATAACCAGAGTAGAGGACTACGGAGTTTTCGTAAGTTTATCGAAGAAGCTTTACGGATTGCTACGCCTTAGAAATCCTCCCTATAGTGTGGGTGATGAGTTGTTTGTGCAGGTCATCGATATCAAGCACAACCGAGGAGAGGTTGATCTGGCCCCGGCCACCATCAAGGGAACCTATGAATTGGTTAAACTTAAAAAAGACGTTCCTCGAACCAGAATCGTGGACGTCACCCCGAAGATGATGGGCAAAACCGTATGCCTGGTGGGGGAGGTGGTCCAGATCCAGCAGACCAGCGGACCCACCATCTTCACAGTGTCTGATGAGACCGGTATCACTTGGGCTGCGGCCTTTGACGAGCCCGGAGTGCGAATGTATCCTCACATCAACACCGAGAATATCGTGGAGGTGTTGGGAGAAGTGTCTCTGCATGGAGGTAAGATCCAGATTGAATCAGAATCCATAGAACGCCTACATGGATCAGACGCCACTGAAGCAAGAAGACTCATCGACCAAGCCTTAGACAGGCGTGCTGAACCAGAAAACGACGCACTCATCCAGAAGGAGAGCCTCACCCTACAGAAACTACAACCTCGCCTAAGAGCAGCGGCCAAGGCCATCCGCCGTGCTGTGCTGGACGGTCGAAGCATCCTGGTACGTCACCATGCAGATGCAGATGGAATCTGCGCCGGAGTGGCGGTGGAGAAGGCGGTAATACCCATCCTACAGGAGATCAACCCCTCCAATGATGCAGAATGGCATTACTTCCGCCGATCACCCAGCAAGGCACCTTTCTATGAGATCGAAGATGTGGTGAAGGACCTGAGCTTCGCACTGGAAGATCTGGAGCGCCATGGCCAAAAATTACCCCTCATAATCCTCATGGACAATGGCTCCACCGAAGAAGACCTCTTAGCCCTCTTAAAAGTTAAAATATACGACATGGAAGTGGTGGTAGTGGACCACCACTACCCCGGCGTAGTCACCGAAGGCAGAGTAGCAGTGGATGAATATGTAGATATCCACGTCAACCCCTACCTAGTAGGGGGTGACAGTCAGCTCACTGCAGGGGCCCTGGCAGTTGAACTCGCCCAGATGATAAACCCTCAAGTCAAGGATCGGCTCCTCCACTTGCCGGGGATTGCTGCAGTGGGAGATCATGCCCGTTCCAGTGAAGCCCAGTACTATATTGAACTAGCAGGTGAGAAGGGCTACGGAATTCAGGATCTGGAGAAGATCGCCACTGCAATTGACTTCGAAGCCTTCTATCTGCGCTTCATGAATGGTAGAGGCATCATGGACACTATCCTTGGATTGGGAAGTCGAGAGAAACACACCAAACTGGTGGATACTTTATACCAGGAATCCAAGCGTAGAGTGGAGTGGCAGCTGGCTGCTGCCATGCCCAACCTTAAAACTAAGAAACTAGCTAATGGTGTACTATTTAACGTGCTGGATGTGGAAAAATACGCCCACAAATTCACCTACCCGGCTCCGGGAAAGACCTGTGGATTTGTGCATGACCAGCTGGTGCAGAAACACGGTGAGGAGCAACCCATAGTTACATTGGCCTATGGCCCTGATTTTGGAGTTATAAGGGCTACCGATGCAGTTAACGAAATCTTCGGCTTCAACCTCAATCAGATCATACAAAAACTGGTCGATGAAATTCCCGCGGCAGGAGTAGATGGTGGAGGTCATGAATGCGCCGGATCACTTAAGTTTGTGGAAGGATTGTCCAAGGAAGTTTTAAGTGCCTTCGCCGGCCAAGTGGCCAGCTTAGCAAAACAGGCCAACTAATAAGCAATAACATAAATAATTTTGTTTTTTTCTATGTATGAGATTATTAATGTCCCCCGTCCATCATCCAATGTGTGGATGGGCAGGTAGATTAATTACCATTCAATTTCTTCTATACCATCCCAAATTGGTCATTGATGAGAGGGAGGGTTCCGATACAAAGATTTCCTTCCCTGGAAACATCCATTTATTTTACAGCATACTTCAATAAAACTTATAATCGAGTCCAATAATTCCTATTTTCTTAGGGCTGCTGCCATTAAATCCATTAAATAATAAAAAAATAATATATGGGTTCAATATTTAGGTTTGAACCCATTAAATTAAACATTAATAGAATTGAGAGATCCTTTAAATTTAAATTAAAAAAAGTAGTTAGAATGATATATCCTTAATTTTTCTGGGATATTTAAAATATTAAGCTGTTTTTAATTCCTGGTAGCATTTACAGAGATCATGAAGGGGACAATTTTCATGTAAGGGAGAAATGGGATGGCAGATGGTCTGGCCGAACTGCACCATCAGGTCGTTGAGCTCGATCCAGTAATCCTGGGGAACCGTCTTCTCAAGTTCCATCTCGGTATTATGGGGATTTTCGGTATTAACCAGGCCTAAACGGTTGGAAATTCGGTGCACATGAACATCTACGGGTATGGCTGGGATTTGGAAAGCGTAGACCAGGACGCAGTTGGCTGTTTTACGTCCCACCCCAGGGAGTTCCAGCAGGTTCTCCATGTTATCAGGGACCTTCCCTTTAAACTCATTCAAGAGCATCTGCGACACTTCTACAATTCTCTTGGCTTTAACATGATAAAAACCAGCGGGACGGATTAAAGACTCAAGATCCTGGGGTTCAGAACTGGCTATTTCTTCCATATTATGATACTTAGAGAATAATTGTGCTGATGCTCGGTCAGTGTTCTCATCACGGGTTCTCTGTGAGAGTATGGTCCTTATCAGCACCCGGTAGGGGTCACCATCCTCAAAAACCCTCAGATCATAATGCTGGCGAAGACGATCCATTATTTGGTCGACATTGCTTGGAAAAATATTCATCGCCTCAATTTAACCATTTCCAGCAGTAATTCCAGGCCTTCCATAATACCGTCACCTTCCTGGGCTATGGTAGGTATTACAGGGGCTTCGTACGTCTGTTCTAGGTCTGCAGAGTTCAAATCTTGTTTGTTGGAGAAAACCACATATGGAACCTGACTATTGTGCAGACTTTTAATGATTTCCTGGTCTGGATGGGTTATTCCTTGACTGTTGTCCACTACTACTATGGCTCCATCCAGGCCCTCGGAGAGGATTTCACTCATGAAGCTGAATCTCTCCTGACCAGGGCTTCCAAATAGGTGCACTTTTTCTCCCAGGATTATGGTGTTACCATAATCCAGGCCGGTGGTAGTTCCCTTATATTCAACTTTGGCCTTGTTATGGCAGATACATTCTAAAGTAGTGGTTTTTCCAGAGTTGTAAGCACCCAAGACCACGATCTTAATTTCCTTGTTACGCCTCATGTTTTTCGCCTTACATTTATGTAAATTTTCATTGTTAGTTTTATTTCGGGGATTTTAATTCTTTCTTGAAGATTAAATTAATATAGATTCGAGGTTGCAGCCCAATTCTTGCATAACCTGGGTGAAATTGGGGAAAGAAACTTGGTAAACGGCAGCGTTTTCTATTTGCATCCCTCCAGTGACCAGCCCCACTATAGTAAGGGCCATTACCAGCCGGTGGTCTCCATGGCTTTCCACTCTACCGCCCTTGGCTCCTCCTTGAATTATCAGACCATCTGGTTCTTCCGTTAGCTTTACCCCTAATTTGGATAGTTCCTGAGCTATAGAGTGCACCCGGTCTGTTTCTTTATACCGAGCGTGTTCAACTCCCTTGATATATGAGGTGCCCTCAGCCACCGCAGCCAGAGCAGCAACGGTGGTTAAGAGATCAGGAGAATTCTGCAAGTTAACTTCCACCCCCTGCAAATGGCCATCTCCCTTTATGGATATTTTATCCTGCCCTATTTTTATTTTAGCTCCCATTTTCTGCACCAAATCCAGTATAATCTTATCCCCCTGCCTAGAATCAGAGAAAAGATTTTTCAGAGTAACATTTCCATCCAGGGCAGCTGCTGCTGCTATAATGTAGGAAGCTGAGCTGTAATCCCCCTCTATAGTGTAGTTTCGTCCACGATAATTCTGTTTCTCCACTTGGAAAATTCTGGGTTTTGGTCTTGAAACCTGAACTCCAAACTTATCCATGATGTCCAGAGTCATCTCCACGTAGGGCTGGGAAATAAAATTCTCTACCACTTGGACTTCAATGGCTTTCTCTGCGTATGGCGCAGATATTAGGAGAGAAGAAAGGTACTGAGAACTTATCTTGCCATTAATGGAGGTTTTACCTCCCTTAAAACCATTTTTAACCACTATGGGTGGAAGTCCGTTTTTACGGGTTGAAAAAGCCCGAACACCCAATTTATGTAGGGAGTCCAGCAGATCCTGCATGGGACGCCCCCGCAGGGACTCATCACCAGTTAAGACGCTGCAACCAGGAGCCAGGCTGGCCATGGTAGTCAAGAAGCGGAGGGTGGTGCCACTGTTTTTAAGATCTAAAACATCTTCTGGAGTTGTTAAATCTCCTCCTGTGCCCTTTAATAATAGGGAATCATCCTGAACATTAATATAACATCCCATGGATCGGCAGCTTTCTAAACTGGCCATAGTATCTGCAGAATATAAGGGGTCTTTCAGATGGGAGTCTCCTTGAGCTAAACTGGATATGAAAAGAGCACGATGAGTGTAGCTCTTAGATGGTGGAGCTTTAACCACACCCTTTATTTTGTCTGTCTTCTCCACTTGGAGTTCCATTCTAGATCACCATTTCCACCACTAAGTCAAGGTCCTCCAAGAATATTAACTCTGCCTTCTCTCCGGTGTGGCCTACCAATTCCTTTCTGAGTGTTAAATATTCTTCTGTGACTCTAGATCCATCAATATCGAGGTAATCATCATTTTTCAGGTTTCTTGCTATCTCTTGAGGATCATGGGACTGTAAATAACTCACAATTACCGTGGCTTGCGCCTTGAATTCTGGGCCTATCTTATCCATACGGGGGATGACCTCCACCACTATTTCCCGGACTTCTGGTTTTCCCTCTTCAATTACCAGATTTCCAATACGTATAGTTCCCATAATATCATTTTTCAGGGTTTCAACATGCACGATGAGCTCAGGATTATCAACATGGACAGTGGCCGATTTTAAGGGGGTGTTAAGGGGCATTCCACTGGATGCCTTAAAACGGCGCAGCTCACTAATTATCTTTACACCTACCCTACCTAATTCTTCGGCATGAATATCCACGAGTTCTTCATCACTCCCAGGCCACCTTGCCAAGTGGATGCTCTCCCCACCTTCCAAGTAATTGTGGATTTCCTCGGCGAAGTGGGGAGTGAATGGGGCCAAAAGTTGCAATGAGGTTTTTAGAACCGTATTTAAACTGTAAAGTGCAGCTTGCTTCGATTCCACATCTTCCTGGCTGTAGAGTCGATATTTCACCGCTTCGATGTAATCGTCACAGAAATCATGCCAAATGAAAGACTGGATGCGATTGCGGGCCTGAGCGAAGTTGTACTCCTCCAATGCCTGGGTAACCTCCTCTACCAATCGGTTTAAAAGAGACAGTATCCACTGGTCCAGGGGCTTCAAAACATCAGAAGATAGGTTTTTTTCCTGATAATCGGATAGGTGCATGTTCACGAAGCGGAAGGCATTCCAGAACTTTCTCTGAAACTTGTAACCATGCTGCACATCCTTCCAAGCGAAGGGCACATCTGAGCCAGGAACACTGTTGGCTCCCCAGAGACGGAGAGCATCGGCACCATACTTCTCCACCACCTTCTCCGGAATGATAACATTACCCCTAGATTTGCTCATCTTATGGCCGTCCTCACCAAAAACCATACCATTAACCACAACACTCAAGAAAGGTGATTCTCCAGTCAGAGCCAAGCTCCGAAGGATGGTGTAGAAAGCCCAGGTACGAATGATATCATGACCCTGTTGTCTGATACTTGAGGGATACAGATCCCAAAATTCAATGGATGGCCAGCCAGCAATCACTAATGGAGTGATCGAACTGTCCATCCAAGTGTCCAGAACATCCACTTCTCCCCGTAAATCATTACATCCACACTCACATTCCTCTTTAGGCTGTTCATGAGTTGGATCCAGGGGCAGATCCTCTTCCCGGGGTAGTTTAACTTTTCCACAATCCTTACAATACCATACTGGTATAGGTGTGGCGAATATCCGCTGTCTGCTGATGACCCAATCCCAATCCATGCTTCCAGTCCAGTTCAGTAGCCTGGTCTTCATATGCTCTGGCATCCACTCCATAAAGTTAGCAGCTGATTCAACCTGCACTGCCAGTTCCTTAACCGCCACGAACCACTGTTTTTTAACCAGGATCTCGATGGGAGTATTGCACCGCCAGCATTGACCTACATTCTGTTCAACTTGCTCTTTCTTGGTTAGGAAACCTTCTTTTTCCAAGTCCTCCACGATCTTTTCCTTGCATTCAGCGAGACTGAGGCCAGCATAATCCCCGCAAACCTCCTTCATCATACCCTGTTCATCTATAGCCTCTATGATGTCCAATTGATAACGATTAACCCAAGTTACGTCAGTCTTATCCCCGAAGGTACAAATCATCACTGCACCGGTACCGAATTCCGGATCCACTTCATGGTCTGTGATGATCTCCACTTCCCTATCAAATAATGGTACTGTGACCTTTTCACCAGCCAAGTGATGATAACGTTCATCTTCAGGATGCACGACCACTGCCACACAGGCAGCCAGCAATTCAGGTCTGGTAGTGCCAATAAGAACATTTTCGTTACCTTTCGGTGTTGAGAACTCCAAGTAGTTTAGATAGGTTTCATTTTCATGGTAATCAACCTCTGCGAAAGCAATGGCTGTTTCACAACGCGGACACCAGTTAACAGGATGCACAGCTCGATAGATCAACCCCTTCCTATACATCTTTAGGAAGCTTAGCTGGGTCTTCTCCATATATTCCGGGGTCATAGTGACATATTCACGACTCCAATCCTGAGAGAAACCCATTCGTTGCATCTGGCTTTTCATACCTCGGATGTTCGCACTAGTTAGTTCTATGCACATCTGCCGGAATTTTTCTCGTGGAACATCGTTCTTTTTAATAGAATGGATCTCCTCCACCTTAACTTCGGTGGGAAGTCCATGACAGTCCCAACCCTGTGGGAAAAGCACTTCATAGCCATCCATACGCTTGTAACGTGCAATTATATCCATGTACAGCCAGTTTAACACGTGTCCAATATGTATAGACCCGGTGGGGTAGGGAGGTGGGGTGTCAATGATATATCGTGGACGGTTTTCCTTAGCCCGAAACTTATATATCTCTGACTCTTGCCACTTAGCCTGCCACTCTGTTTCTCTTTCGTGATTGTAGTCCTTAGGAATAATACTTTCCTTCATCTTAGCACTCCTAATAATAGTAACTCGAGAATAACTATTAATTTATCTATTTTTTTAATTAAACAATGCATAAATACTTTAAAGGTTTTTTTAGATTTTTTTATACTATTTTAAGATTTACCAATGGAAATAGTGGATATAGTTGATTCTATCTCATCTAATAAATATATTAGTGGACTCATGGCCTTACTAAAGATTCTAAGCTACGATATTTAATTGAAATAGTTAATTTTTTGAATCACCGAATGCAAATCCCCATCTAAGATGTAAGTATATGTAAATTACATTATAAAGAAACTATTTAGTGAAAGACCAGATCTAGATTCTTTAAGATTTATTTAAAATATCAATCAATATTAGTTCGTATAGCAAACTATAGAAAAAATAATTACTATTATAAGGGCAACTGTTCCAATAAAATAAGTTTCACTCCAATCCAAAAAACCTAATTCAAAGATTATTTAATAAGACTCATGAGGTTACCATGGATTTCAATGTTGATTAGGCTATTCCTACTTCTTCATAGGCTTTAAAACGCGATTTTTCAGCATCTATAAAGTTAGAACTCTCGTATAGGTTCAATAAATTTAGAAAAATTTCCTGGGTGTCGTCAATATGAGTTTTAGCATTTTCAAGCTTCTGTGCATTGCTTAATCTGGGATGATCATTATTTAACAGCTTAATAATTCTTTTAACTGAATTTGATATGGCATAACCTTCAGCTGCAGTTGATATTAGCTTTACAGCGTGCCATTTCTTATATGGAATCACTGCCTGCAATTCATGGTTGTTGTATTTCTAATTTCTATTTTAAGAATTTTCAGCCAATTTAAATCGTGATTAATTTTATCCATCAGTAACTGGCCCTCTTTATCAAGATGTTTAGTATGCTTAACCCTTATATTGGCTAGTTCCAACCTTGCTATTGTCTTATTGGCACTGGCTATACAATATTTCTGGTCTTTTCATGTATTGCTGCAGATGACCTTTTATCATGACCTTCCAAATAGGTTGTGAGTAGGGAGGTGTTTTTCCTTTCATGATTTGGTAGGACATGCCTCCTCCATTTTTTTCCAGTTCTTGTTGCATCATCTACTCTTTAGTTCATCTTTAAAGCGAAATTCACTTCACAACTTAAACATGGTTGTTATGTTTAGATTATAAAAAATATTTTATTTCACCCAAATCTTTTTTTAAGTTGGAGGATTATTGCCTGCATTTCATCTTTACTCATATTGCACAAGTCTTCTTCCAATTCATCCCACAGCATGCCTTTGAAGTTGTTTACGAATTCCTCTACTTCTTTTTCATCCATCAAAATTCCCCCTTAATTGAATCTTATTTCAACTTATTACATCCTTTAATAAATAATAATAAATAAATCTTTCCAATTTAAATACATAGGACAAATTTGAACCAGAAATATATAAAATAATTTTGTTGATAAAATTACTAAATAATCAATGAAGAATTAATAACAGTAAAATTTTTAAGGAATTTTATATGAGTCCATATGTTAAAATTGAGTTATTAGTCTATGTGAATTGCTCCTGGTAATCAGCAACGTATTCTTGTTGAATTAGTGGTTTTATAGCCTCTACCATACTTCCCATAATTAAGAAGAAATTTTTATCTTTCTCGATCATGGCTTCCATCATTGATGCTTCTATTCCCTTACGAGCACTAATATCAGTAATTATTGAAATTGCACCAAAATATTCACCATTTCCTTTGAACAAGGCACTGGTTGAAATAAGCACGCATAAATTGGTACCCATTTTGTGCATAAATTCTAATTCATAGGTTTGTGCAGAATCTTTTTTAAGCTTATTCAAATGATATTTGAGTTTGGACTCCCCTTTACTATCTGTAAAATGAGATATTTGCATATTGAGCATTTCATGTACAGTGTAACCTAACATCTTAGCCATGGATTCGTTGACATACTCCAATTTATTTTTGGAGTTGATTAAAAAAACTCCAGATTGGATCTTCTCCACCATAAGTCGATACTTTTCCTCACTACTCCTCAATTCTTTTTCAATACGATTACGTTCTATGGAATATTTTATGGATTTTGTCAATAGTTGAGTATTAGTTTGTCCTTTAACCAAGTAATCTTGGGCACCATTTCCGACTGAACTGATGGCAAGTTCCTCATCTGAAAGGCCTGTGAGTATAATTATGGGTAAATCTCGTGCATTTTGGTTTATAGTAGTGAAGGTTTTGATTGCCTCACTGTCGGGAAGCTTAAGATCCAGAAGTAAAATATCAAAATCCTCATTAGTAAGATGTTTAAGTCCATCTTCCAAATTATTTGCAGTTATAACATGAAAATGAATGCCATCAATTTCTTTAAGCATTTCTTTGATTATTACTACATCTCCAGGATTATCTTCTACTAAAAGAATTTTAATAACTTCTTTACTTTCCAATTTATCAACTCCGGGGAGGTAGTTTTACTATGCTAAGCCAGAAATCTTCTATAATCTTCACTACTTGGATGAAATTGTCCAGATCAACAGGTTTGGTAATGTAACAATTAGCATTATTTTTATAGGTCTCGATTAGATCCTCCTCGGCATTAGAAGTGGTAAATATTACTACAGGTATGCTTTTAAGGTATTCATCTTCTTTTATTTCTTTTAAAACTTCTCTTCCATCTTTTTTAGGGAGGTTTAAATCCAGAATTATCAAATCCGGATGAGATGCACGGGCATATTCAGCTTCTCGGCGAAGTATTTGCATGGCCTTATCACCATCAAGTGCCACCCGCATTTTATTATGAATATTAGCTTCTTTGAAGACTTCTTGAACCAAACGAACGTCAGCAGGGTTGTCTTCGACCAGTAATATTTCTATTCCATTGTCGAAGTTAGGCTTCATGGTATAATCTCCTTAGAGAAATTGTGAAATAAAATGCGGAACCTTTCCCCGGCTTGAATCCAACCCAAATTATTCCATCTTTTTGTTCCACAATCTTCTTGGCTATTATCAAGACCGATGCCTATTTCTTTGTATTCGTTCATTCCTAAGATATGTTGGAAGATCTTGAAAATGCGGTCTATGTGTTTAGATTTTAATTCCAATACCCCATCATCCAATATATTTAATAATTTGGGATCATAGAGTATGAGAACTTCAAAGGCACTAAAATCAAATTTTAATTTGGTCAAATCTTTATAGAATTTAAATTCACCTTTCAAATTTTGCCTCCAAAATTTAGGGCATTTGAATTTTAATACCCATCATAACATTTTATAAGTTCATGAATTAATAATCAGCTATCCAATCTCTTATAAAGTTTAATATTAAATGTAAAATAATAGTTTTTTCATGTCTTCCTTTTATTTCTTCGTCTTTTTCGATGTTTTAGAAGTAACTGGTACCATCCCTTGTTCTAAGGCCCTTAATCGTTCTGATAGGAAGTCTAACACCAACTTTCGTTCTTCAAAGGAGACATCCTTTTTAGAAAGCATGTTTATTAATTCAGTGATGCTTCGTACGGACTGGGTGCCGGTAGTTTCATCCATCAATAATATATCTCTTTTGCCGATTTCCTTTGCAGGGGCAACACACACGGCTCCTAAAACATTTCCTTTTTTATCCTTCACATCCTTAGAACTGATAAATTTATTTTTATTTTCTTCTTTCATACTAAATCACCTTAATACATTTTTGTACACTATAATAAATAAGTTTTGCATGGTATGCGGAGATCGAACCCATTAAATAGAAAATTAGAAAATAGTTTCCTGGAGTTTTTAGGCTCCAGGAATATTGTCATGCCAATCTATTTTTGGAGGCGGTACAGAGGCATGAAATTGGATTAGATTTTACAATCTATATCATCCAAATACATCTTAGAACATCATAACTTATAAACGTTTCCATAGCTATTTTCACTATCATTAACGATATTTTCAACAATGTCCAAAAAAATCCTAAGAAAATATGAAGGAGTGGATTATTGGGCATGTGTTTTATGGGAAGGGGGTTATATAAGGAGTAAACTTATATAAAATTAATACTTCACCTATAGAAGAAATTCAATAACACCAAACACGGACAGGGGTTAACGTTAAATTAATATAGTTTAATAAACTTGAAATAACTCCAAATTTAAGTAAGCTTATGGTGTATTCCAATGGAATTATTATGGTTTTACATTGCAGTAGTATTAGCATTTAGCGACGAGGTGCATAGCCAGATCTTCTGGAAGATGTTCTTCGATTTCTATGTGGTTCTAGCAGGGATCATCCAAAAAATGGTGGGCTCCAACATCAGATTATGGATGGTACACGAGCTAATGGAAGCAGTCTTCCACTTTGTGCTGCTATCACTGCTTTTCTTCTCTCTGGAGATAGGTGTGCTGGCTGCGGCGGTGCACCTGGTGGTAGACTTCTATCATGAGGCTGTCGGACTGCAGATGAAATGGCTGCAGCACCGAGCGCTGCATTTCACCGTTGAGTCCCTGTTCTTCATTATGCTGTTTGCACTTTGAGTTATAATTTCCTAAAATATGTTGATGAGGCTTTAGACATGCCAGTTATAAAATTCACATACAATGACTTGGAAGAATTACTGGAAAGGAAAATTGACTTGGAAGAGCTCCTAGACCTTCTTCCTATGCTAGGAAGTGACATCGAGGACTATGATGACGAGGAAATCAAAGTAGAATTCTTTCCCAACCGTCCTGATTATCTGAGCGTGGAGGGGGTGGCCCGTACGCTTAAGGGGGTCCTGGGAATAGAACAAGGCATACCTCATTATCCCCTGGAAAATTCTCGATTAAGCATATCCGTGGATGAGGAACTGACAGATATAAGACCCTACATTGCCTGCTGCATGATATCGGACATTCAGCTAACTGAGGATAAACTCCGTCAACTTATGGATTTCCAGGAGGACCTTCACTGGGTTCTGGGAAGAGATAGGAAGAAAGTGGCCATTGGTATACATAACCTAGATGTTCTGAATGGGCCCTTCAGATATCTGGCCGCGGATCCTGATATGGTATCTTTTATCCCTCTTGAAATGGATGAAGAAATGACACTACGACAGATTCTTAGGGAGCATAATAAAGGACGTTCCTATGCTCATCTTTTAGAGAATTACAGCAAATACCCCCTTATTATTGACTCTCTAGACCACGTACTTTCCATGCCCCCCATCATTAACGGTGAACTAACTAAACTAACGTTAAAAACCAAAAATGTCCTTATCGATGTCACCGGCACAAACCAGCTGGCCGTGGATAGAACTTTGAACATTATAGCCACCAGCTTTGCAGAATCCGGTTCTAAGATCAGGACCATGCAGGTCATCTATCCTGAAGAAACAGTGGAAAGACCAGATCTAACTCCCAAGGAACGCCAGTTAAGTGTGAAGAATGCTGAAACTATTATAGGATTACCACTTAAGATGAATCAGGTGGTAGATGCACTCCACAGGGTTCGGTTGGATGCTGAAGCCATAAATGAGGATAATGTTAAAGTTCTGGTGCCACCGTACCGTGTAGATATCCTCCACGAGGTGGATATCATTGAGAATGTAGCCATAGGCTATGGTTTCCGTAAAATCAGGCCAGAACTACCTAGCGTATCTACTGTTGCTAAAGAAGACCCTTACCAGAACTTTGACCAAGTCGTTCGGGAGATCATGACGGGACTTGGCTTTGCTGAAGTGATGAGTCTCATGCTCACCAACGAAGAACACCATTACCACAAGATGCTTCTCCCAGAGCAGGAAAGGGTGGAAGTAGCCCAGCCCATCAGCCAAGACAGGACCATGATTCGGCAGAGTCTCCTCAACGGACTCTTAGAATTTTTGGAGGATAATAAACACGAAGAACTTCCCCAGATGATATTTGAAGTTGGAGAAACAGTTTTTCTAGATGGATACGCTGAAACTAGAACTAGAGGTGTGAAGAAACTAGCGGCCATGGTCACACATAGCCAGGCCAACTTCACCGAGATTAAATCAATTAGCTATGCCCTTTTAAATAATTTAGGTATAGTTATGGAGATCGAGGACTTAAATCATCCCAGCTTCATCAAAGGAAGAGGTGCCAAGTTAATAGGAGTTAAAAACTGGACTAATGAAATTCAAATTGAAGGCTTCTTCGGAGAGGTGCACCCACGGGTTCTCACCAACTTCCAACTTGAATATCCAGCTGTTGCTTTAGAAGTGGAAATGAAAATTTTTAATAATAATCTTTAAATAATAATTTTTTTAAGCCTTTATGGCCAAGGAACATTAAATTGCTATGAGGGTGGACATTAATTCCCAAAAATATAGTTTTCCTCAATTTTTTATATTTGATTTGAATAAATTTTAGGTGTTCAATAAATATTTTTTGTATACTCTTTTTAATTAATTCACCCCATAATAATCAGTCTCCAATTACCGTAATCGTCAACTTCCGCTGACGGGGACCGTCCAACTCCACGAAGAAAATACTCTGCCAAGTACCTAGCATAATACCACCCCTTTCCACTGGGATGGTTTGAGTACCTCCCAGAAGAAAACCACGGATGTGAGAATCTGCGTTGTTGTCAATGTGGTCATGCTGGTAACCGGCCGCCTGAGGAACCAGTTTTTCCAGGGTTTCTTGGAAGTCAGAGATCAGACCCGACTCATTCTCGTTTACAACCAATCCAGAGGTGGAGTGGCGGCTGTATATATTCAGCAAGCCTTCTTTTATACCTGTTTTCTCTAAAACCGCTTCTACCTTCCTGGTGATGTCCATTAATTCCACCCGACTAGAAGTTGAAAGTTCCAATATTTCTCTTTTCATCTTCATCCGAACACCTCATCATATTAATAAAAATTATGATTATAAATAAAAATAATTAACACTTATAAAGAAATTATAACATTTCAAACTGAGATTCAATTTCTTTTTGGTCCATTATCCTCTCACAATAATGGCAACGCAGGACGAGAGGCTCTTGTTGAAGTACTACAAAAAGTTTTTCTACCGGTTCTGGAGTGTTGGTAATGCAATTAGGATTGGAACAGATGAGAATATTTTTTATCTCATCCAGGAGAGTCACCTTACCCTTGGCAATTATCTCGTAATCCCGTATGATGTTTATGGTGGCTTGGGGTGCAATAAGGGCGATTTCATCTACTTCCCTTGATTCAAGTTCTCTTCCTTCGATCTTGACAATATCCTTGCTACCCATCTGATTGGACTGTACATTCATTGCCAGAGTCACCGCAGTCTTCTGATCGGGTAGTTGCAATATTTTTAGTACCCGAAGAGCCTTGTTTGCAGTTATATGATCAATTACCGTACCGTTTTTTATGGGTTTTACTTTCAGTTCCCGCGGAGTTTTCATTTTACAGTACCTTAATTTCTAGGGGATTATATTCAAATAGTTCTTAATAAATTTATCTATTCGTGGATAAATGACTTAGAACCATAAAAAGCAGCCTTAAAACGGTTATACCAAGTTTAAAGTCAAAAAAAATCCTGTGTTTGTGTCTAGAAAGAAAAATATATCTTATGGAAGAATTTATAAAAAAAATTATTAAAGAAGGGGTTTCACTTATTTTTTGTCAAGTAGAAGTTCGATGAACTTTGCATAAACTGGCCTAGTTATGAATATCCCAATAACGACTCCCAGGATAGTAGTAAAGGCAAATCCAGATAATACTCCGATACCAGTGTAGCCCCTGCTAAAACCTACGTATGCCAATGGTAGCATGGCCGCGATCAGAGTTGCGGCGGAGGCGAATATGATGAAGAACGCGTGTTGGATGCGTACCCTGACGCCAATGGTGCGTCTGGTTTTTTGGGCCTTTCCTTTTAATACTTCGTCGGTGATTATAATCTGATCATCTACTCCCGTACCGATAGCTGCTAGAATACCGGCAATGGCTGCTAGGTCAATGTTCCAATGGATTAAGGATGCTGTTCCCAGTATCAGTAGAAGTTCAGCCAGGCTGGTGAAGATTATGGGAATAACTAAGACTGGGGTACGGTACCTGATGAGTATGATTATGGAGATCACGATCAGTGCCAGTAGACCAGCTGTAAGGGCTCCATTCTTAAACTGAGCACCTAACTCAGCTGAAACAGCGCTTATGCCGTTAATGCTAACCTTCACAGGTAATGCACCTGATTGAAGCACGGTTTGGATGTTTTTGGCCTCAGTTTCAGCTGCAGCCTTAGAGCTGGCTGTTCCGCTCACTTCCACATCGGTGGTAGGATTGCCGTTAGCCAGTTCTGGTGCAAGTTGAGGTGATGAGATCAGATTATTATCCAAATACATGTTCACTGGTGCGTTTGCATGGCCTTTAGCTACTTGGGCAAAACGATTAGCCCCCTCAACTGAAATCTTGAATGGCACATGCCATTCATTACCTGTGACTTGGTATGTCTGCACATTACTAATGTCAGAGCCTAGTAAGGCAGTTTGGTTGTTGATAGTTGCTACGAATTTTCCGGGTGTTCCAACCAGTCTGGAAACATCTTCGGGTTTGACTCCGGCTATCTCCACTATGACGTCTTGATTGCCGCTGGGCAGTACTTTAACATCCTTTACTCCGAAAACGTTCAATCGCTTATCCAGGACCGCAGTGACTCTACTCATAGTGTCAGAATCCACAGGTGTTTCCAAGTGTATCTGGATGGTGGAACCTCCCTTTAGGTCCAAACCCTCTTGGATTCCGTTGATGGAGATGGTGGCTATGCTGCCGATGATCAGGACTATGAGTAGGATTACTCGCCAGTCTTTGATGAATTCATTGTATTTCATCTGCGGGCCTCCATGTACCATCTTAATATTCCCAGATTCATGAGCCATGTAGCCAGCACATCTGCCACCAAACCAATAATTAAAACTGCCGCTATATCCGCCAATACCTGGGCGTAGGGAATAAATAGCACCACCACTATGTAAAGTGTAGCCATAGATCCTATGGCTGCCGCTGCCATGGTCAATCCAGTCTTCATGGCATCTAAAGCCCTTTCAGTAACTGATCCCTCTCTGCGCTTCAGAACCCGGGTGGTGAGGAGGATGTCCGTATCCACGCTGTAACCGATGAGCATTAGCAAGGCTCCTACTGATGCGATACTTAGAGGTATACCAAAGAGACTCATTCCTCCAATGGCGATTATTATGTCTGAAAGCGCTGCCAGTATAACTGCAGTGCTGGGCACGAAGTTTCGGAATACTATGAAGACGGTGATGCTCATGAAGATAAAGGCAAAGGCTAGAGCATAATAAACCTGGTTCAGACCCTGTTGACTCAGAAGAGGTCCTACTGAACGGTAACTGATGATGGAAGCTGTTCCATTAAGGGAATTAGCTAACTTAACCACATCTGAAGCTCCTGATATCTCAACAGTAGCTTGATTATTTTTGGAGGATGTAACCGTGACCTCAGGGTTCCCGAGGCTGCTGCTGATATTCTTTTTGAGATCGCCTTGACTTATAGGTTTATCCAATTGTAAGACGGTTATAGTTCCACCTTTAAGTTCAATACCCAGGGTAAGGCCATGGGTCGCCACTAGGACTAGGGCAATGAGGGTAATCACCACTGGAATGGCAATAAGAGGTTTATAAGACTCTAATAACTTTTCTAACATTTGAATCACCGATTCATCTTGCAATAAATAATATTTTGTAAATTTAGTCCATTCCATATTTGGCGAGGTTTTCTTTTTGTATTAACTCCTTAACCTCTTCTTTCAGTTCCTCACTAATTTTATTGCTGGTTTTAACTACAAAATGACTTACCATATGTGCTCCACGTGCTTCAATTTTATCCCGCATCCTCTCAATCACGCTATTTCCTCCCCTATTTCCCATGGTTGCAAATAGAATAACATTCTTACCCTGGAGGTCGCATTGGTCAATTAGGGTGGTGATGGCAGGGGCGGGTTTACCAGCCCAAGTAGGAGTGCCAATGTATATCAGGTCATAATCCCCCAATTTAACTATCTCAGGCTTTATTAAGGTTTTATTTTCCCTCATGGCATCTATCGTACTCTTCAAATAATTGAGGGGTCCCTTTCTATCAGTTAGGTCTTTGACTTCCACATAATCTGCCTTTATCTCTTGAGCAAGAGTTTTAGCCACCAGAGATGTTTTCCTGGTGCGAGAATAGAATAGAATCATTTTTTTCATGTAATACCTCAATAATTAGCCTGATATAGTTTTATAATTAACAAATTGTTAGTTTTTAACTTATTTTCTGCTCTTAATTCATTATTCTATCCGGAAATCAAAGACAGAATCTCGCTTCTCTTATATATGAACCTGCATTTATAAAGGTTAGGGGTGGAGACCAACTCCCTCTAGGGACGTTGTTTCGGGGAATCCGCACATAAGGTTCATGTTATGAACCGCTTGGCCTGAGGCACCCTTAACCAGATTATCAATGGAAGATATAATAACTAGTCTTCCATTTTCATCTATTTCAAAACATCCTATATGGCATTGGTTGGATCCTCGCACTGAACTGAGCCGGGGAATCTCACCTAATTCCAGTACATCCACGAAAGGTTCCTCCTGGTAATTTGAAGTGTAAATATCCCATAACTCTTGTGGAATTATTTCCGGACTGGGGAAACAGTGGAGAGTTGTCAATATCCCCCTGATCACTGGTAACAAGTGGGGAGTGAATGATACTTTGACTTTACCGAAGATTTGAAGTTTTTCCTGTATCTCCGGCATGTGACGGTGGGTGGTCACTGCGTAGGGAATCACATTGTCACTGCAGTTGGGGAAATGGGTCACATCCGTAGGCTTGATACCAGCTCCACTAACCCCTGTTTTGGAGTCGAAGATGATGATGTCAGCTATTCCTTCCTTCACTAGAGGTAAGCTAGCCAAAATAGCTCCAGTAGGGAAACATCCTGGATTAGCAACCAGATTAGCCCTTTTAATTTTCTCTCGGTTAATCTCAGGCAGGCCATAAACCGCTTTCTGGGGGTGTCTATGTTTTATGCCATACCATTTTTCGTAAAGTGAAATATCATCAAAACGATAGTCACCACTGAGATCAACCACTTTAAGTCCTCTATCTATCAGTTCAGGGACTATTTTCATGGAGGCCCCGTGAGGAGTTGCAGTGAACACCAGATCGGCATCAATATCAGCCGGGGACTGGTTTTTAAAGGTTAAGTCCATGTTCTGTAGATGTGGATGTACTTTCCGCACTGGGATTCCTTCATACTTTCGAGAGGTGGCGGACACTACTTTCACTTGGGGGTGGTATTTAAGTAACCTTAAAAGCTCCCCCCCTGTGTAACCGCTGGCTCCTACTATTGCTACATTGATCATGTTCTCACCTCAATTCTTGGTTTGGTCTGGTATTAAAAATTACCATTCAGAGGTAATGATTTAAGAATAATGTCCCACAAACTTTCTAAGTAATTTTAATAACTTTAAAGTTTATAAATTCTTCTTCCCAAACTAAATGGCTTTATTAGCAAGCCAGTGCTCAATATATATCTGATTTAACCATATTATGTTCTCGGTTGCTAAATAGATTGCACTTTGATCTCCTATTTTAAACATGTGAAAGATTGGTTTTTAAAAACTAGATTGTTTGTAAATTGTAAAAAATTAAGAATAAATTTCATCTTGTCGTAATCGATACCATAATGGACGTTTTTATGCGGTAATCATGGTTCCTATACCCTTCTTGGTGAAAATCTCCAGTAATATGCTGTGTTTTATTCTTCCGTCAATTATATGGGCTGATGAAACACCTTTTTCTATGGCACTTATACAAGTTAAAACTTTAGGCAGCATACCATCTCTGACAGTTCCTTCTTCAATGAGCTCTAGAACTTCCTTGATGTTGACCTTTTTTATGAGGCTTTCGGGATCAGAGGGGTCCTGCAGGATGCCAGGTACGTCGGTGAGAATGATCAACTTCTCAACCCCCACATTCCCTGCTATATCACCAGCCACGGTGTCTGCGTTAAGGTTAAGAGTATTACCCCCTTCATCAACACCTATGGGGCTGATTACTGGTATATAATGGTTCTCTGTCAGTACATCTAATATCTCTGGATTAATTGATTCAATTTCACCTACCAGACCCAGATCCACCATTTGCTCTTCACCCGTTTTCTGGTCTACAACCACTTGAGGTGACCGTTTACGGGCTTTAAGGAGGAAATTATCCTTACCTGAAAGTCCAACACCTTTACCACCATGTAGGCCAATGTTGGCTACGATTTCAGTGTTGATCTTCCCCACTAAAACCATCTTCACGATGTCCATGGTTTCTTGGTCTGTGACACGCAGTCCTCCGATGAATTTAGGTTCTTTGCCGAGTTTATTCATGGAACGGGAGATTTCAGGGCCTCCACCATGGACCACCAGGGGTTGCATGCCTACGTACTTCAACAGTACTGTGTCCCTGGCGGTGCTGCTCTTGGCAGCCGCGTCGATCATAGCATGGCCCCCGTATTTAATCAGGATCTTTTTCTGGTGGAATTTTTTAATGTAGGGCAGTGCTTCGATGAGAATGTTCACGGTTTCCATTTAGATACACCTACTACTATAAATCGATTTTCACTTGGTTACAATGACTTTATTAGAATTAATGTGAATTTCTTGAATTATTAATCTTCTCGAGGTTCTTTTTGATTTTAATTTGGATATCTGCCTTTGTGATATTAACATACAAAAACATTATAATAACTCCATGAAATCCCTTAAAGCCTCTTTATAGCTTCTTACAAGAGGAAATCCTTCCATTTTCCAATTATAATTTTCAAGTACTGAATATTTTGGCCGGGGAGCTGGGCGAGCGAATTCTTTAGTTGTAACTGGCTTTATATCAACATTGATTCCTGCTATTTCAAATATTTCCTGGACATATTCATACCAGGAACAATTTTCACTATTTGTAATATGGTAAATCCCATAGACTGGTTTTTTTATGAGAAGTGCAATAGCATTGGCAAGATCTACTGTGTAAGTAGGAGATCCTATCTGATCACTAACCACAGAGATACTATCCATTGTTTCAGTTAAATTTAGCATGGTGGTAACAAAATTGGGGCCATGAAATCCATATAACCATGAGGTTCTAATGATATAGAATTTATTTAGAATATCGCGAATGTAAACTTCACCTAAATATTTAGTTTTACCATAAACACCTAATGGATTGGTTTGATCATATTCGTAGTAAGAACTGCCTTTATTACCATCGAAAACATAGTCGGTACCAATATAAACCATAGCGCTATCTGTTTTTTTACAGGCCACAGCTACATTCCTGGTTCCGAGGGTGTTTACCTTATATGCCAGATCTACATTCGTTTCACTTCCATCTACATCAGTAAAAGCAGCTGCATGGACAACAACATCGGGATTGATATCTTTTACAGTTACAATAGTTTTCTCAATATCTGTAATGTCCAAGGTCTCGATGCTAGTAGTGCAAACTTCATATTCATCACTTAAAACATCCACTAAATCATGACCTAACATACCTTCTGAACCAATAATTAAGACTCTCATAGTTTCAACCCCTTAAATTTTATCTTTATTTAAAGCGGCAAATATTTTAGAATAGCCTATCGATTTGATGTAAAATTTTTTTAAAAGGCTTTCTAGGTGGAATATTCTGAATTGATTTGCACATAATCATAGCTCAAATCGCAGCCGTAGGATGTGGCTTGGAATTCTCCCAAGTCTAGATTCACTGTTATCTTGATTTTTTTCCTTTCCATTATGCTTTCAGCGAGTTCCAATTCTTCGGTGCCAAGAAATGCCTTGATCTGACCGTGTTTAACAATATGAACCTGCCTACCTTCAGCTTCTAAGGACACGCTGATTTTTGTCTCATCCATATCTGCTCCGGAGTATCCTACTGCAGCTACGATGCGACCCCAGTTAGGATCTGCTCCAAAAAGTGCAGTTTTTACTAAAGGAGATCTTACTATGGCTTTTGCAGCTCTTCTTGCATCATTAAGTGCCTTGGCTCCTTTTACTTCCACTTCCATGAATTTAGTGGCACCTTCACCATCCTGTGCCATCATTTTGGCGAGTTCCCCACATAGGTATTCCAGGGCTTCTTGGAAATTTTGGTCCATCTGTCCAAGACCGGGTCGGGCCATTAAGATCACCGTGTCATTAGTGCTTTCATCCCCGTCAACTACCACTAAGTTGAAGGTTTTATCCACGGCTTTTTTAAGAGCTGTTGCAAGCTCATGAGAGCTGGCTTGGAGGTCTGTGGCTATAAAGCAGAGCATGGTGCCCATGTTGGGGGAAATCATCCCTGATCCCTTGGCTATTCCACCGATACGAACTTTTGAACCATTTTCTAAGGTGGTTTCCACAGCAAACTCTTTAGGACAAGTGTCAGTGGTCATTATAGCCTCAGCAGCATTACGAGACGATTTAGGCGAGTTTTCCAGTCGTTGAATGGCCTGTTTTATCAATCGACCGATAACGCCCATGGGCAGTTTTCGACCGATTATACCGGTAGATGCTACAGCAATCAGGTTTTCATCAATTTCTAGGCCAACTGAAACTTTTCTAGCCATTTCATAAGTGTCTTCGAGTCCTTCGTCTCCGTTCATACAGTTGGCATTCCCACTGTTTGCCACCACTGCCGAGATTTTACCATCGTTTAATGCTTCCCTGGAAACTTTTATAGGAGATGCCTGCACCCGGTTACTGGTAAAAACAGCAGTAGCACAGCAATCAGGGTAATAAATAACTGCCACCCCATAATCATCTTCACAGGCACCTGATGCTTTAACACTTTTTACAGCACATATCCCGCCATTAATCTCTTTCAATGTCTACTCTCCATAAATTCCATATTTCAAGTGGATTGACTCTGATTTCCCGTCTGGTTGGACGTTGGTGTAACCGTTGATTGGTTTGAGGGATTTTCAAGGTTATGTTTTCCTGAATTAGTGGATGGATGGGACTGGACACTGGACTGGCTGTTTTGGTTGGTGTTGGTGGTTGTGAAGATTGGTGGAAGTTCCCCAGGCGGAGTAATATTAGTCTGGGTTAAATTAATTGAATAATTGTTATAACCGCTGAATATTGCTGTCCCTGTTCCTAATCCGAAGGCAAGGAGAGATACAATCAATCCTACAGCAACTCTTCCTTTTGTTTCTGGTCTCATATTATGTCTGTTCTAATCAACTGAAGGGCGCATAGATCACTGCCAAGATAATAGCTAATATTCCAAACTCCCAGTGACCGATGTTCCAGCCTATAAATGTTACTATGAATACTAAAACGAAGATGAGTCCCATCTTAACTGGTTTTTCTTGGATGAACTCCACCACTGATCGGCTGAATTCGGATGGTATGTAGTAAGCATATACTCCGTCTGCAACATCAAAGACCATTACTGGTGTGTTGTTCCAAATTTTGATTAGGTCTGCTATTTGAGCACGCTCTCCAGCTTCACGACGGCTTTTCCCTACGCCTACTCTTAAGCGGGCGCCGTTGTTAAGGGCATGCCAGGAAGAGTCTATACCAGCTCTTAAGGCGGCGTCCTTGGTGGGTAAGTTGGCAATAAGATCATCTCCTCCTACTCGGTATCCTTCAATTTTACCCTGGCAATCATTTTCAATGAAATTCTTAATTTCATTCATGATCTGAACCAGTTTATCCCTTCCCTGTTCTTCAATGAAGCTGGTGGAGTCGAAAGCATCGATGAATAGGTAGTTATCATACGCCGCAGGGGTGCCCTCTAGTTTACCAAGTTTACTAGAGAACATAATGGCGTATTCTCCTCCTAGTTTGGTGAAACCCACACCGGAAGATTCGCCTATCTCTTTGTTGAGATTGATTGAGCGTTCGATGGCTGCAGCTCCAGTCATGCCAGCTGCAGCGCGCACATTTATATCACTTTCCATACCCATCTTTATGAGTTCAATACCAACTCTAATTGCATCATTTTTCGATAATAAACGTGAAACGATCTCTGTGGAGCTTCGCTCTACAATGGTACCATTTTCTTTTTTTATGAGGTCTGAAAATTCATTTATGATTTTTTTGCTGCCTCCAAAGATCTCTACGTAGAGATAGCGATCGCTCCCCATGATGATATTACTCATGAGTGCGTATTCATTGACGGCATCCTCAGCAGGTTTGATCTCCATGAATTTGCGATTTTCAGGAATGTTACCCCTGCCCACTTCTTTCAAAAGGTTCTGGAATATGTTTCCAGTGTTTATACTTGCACGCTCAATTTCCAAAAGCATAGTGCGGGTATAGTTCACCATATCAACATATTCTCTTTCTCTATCATTGGTAGGGTAATACTTGGTTCCAATGCTCAAAACCCGATTTTTTAGAAAAAATCCAAATAAAACACGTAAAACAAAATCGCCAACCATCTACTTTTCTCCTCCCTTCTCTAGGGTAATGTCGTAGTGTCCGGGTTTTTCCATCAACATGCTTGGTTTAACAGAAACTATAGGAAATTTCCATGTTCCTAACCTTGCAGCTACTGTACTGGCTATATTACGGGAGTTTTTCTTTATAAAAGCGTAGTCATGGTCGTTGATGGTGATGTTCACATCGAAGGGAGACTCTTCAAGTATTTCATCTGAATAAATAATATTAAGTTCAAAGGACCCTGGTTTGGTGAATAGATCATTTCTAACTGCTACTAGTGGGGCATGGTCCATTTTCAAACGATCTCCCACAGTTACAGCGATATTACCAGCATTTTTCACAGCATCCCGGTAATCACGGGGACTTACCAATACAAAGATTATAAAGTCACTGGTCTTCTCCGTGTCTTCAACCATCTGTAATACCTTGTTAAAAAGTGGTATCCTCTTAAACACACCCTCTAACTTGGTGTCTATACCTTCATCTCTGGTTTTACTTATTTTGTCTATGGCTTCTTTGGCTACAGCAATACCAGAAAGCTTCCTGTTTTTTTTCATTTTATAGGAATCATATCCCTTCTTCTCAAATTCTGTAAGTGTGTTGCTGCAGATCTTCTGGAGGATGTTTTTGACCTTTTTGGGCTGAGCAGAATTGCCAATAACTACTTCCCCTCCCCTAATATTATAAGGAATCCTGCGGCTGTTAATGTCCTGAAACTCATCGTTGTATTCCCGGAAAGCGTCGTTGGATAATATTTTGGCATCATTTTCTTCGGCCAGTTTTAGAATATAATGGTCTGCAGTGGTACCGGCAGGCACCTGCTGCACTTTATTATCGTCAATTAACTTTTTAAAAGCCTCTTTATCATCTATTTCATGTCGTAGCGATGCATCGGCTATGAGAACTGGCTGATAACCCAGCTTTTCCAATGCCTGAACAGATTTGAACAAGTTATCCAGGGTGGGTTTTCCCTCCTTCTTTCCGAAGTGGGCCACATTGGATGCATCTACAATTACTTGCAATCGATCACCTACACCTGTTTTCATAGTTGGCCAGATATTTGGTTTTACCATCGGCACTGTTTAAGATGATGTCAATGATATCATCACTAATATTAATGGTGTTAAAGGATGATAGATCCTTCCCCCTTAACTTCAAGGATGAGACTGTACCAGCCGTGGCAAATATGGTTTCATGAACTATCCATACATGGGGGACATGTTTATGACCAGAAAGGACCAGATCAGCATTCTTATTTATTAGGGAATAAAGAATATCACCTGCATCACTAAGCACATTTCTTTCTCTTCCTGTTCGGGGTACTGGTATTATATGGTGATGTAGTGCGATGATCTTGTATAAACCTCTATCGACTGCCATTTCAAGTTCTTGTTCCATCCATTCTTGCTGTGCTCTTCCAACTTTTCCATAATTAAGATCGGGTTCAGTACTATCAAGGCCTATAACCTTTAAACCATGACTTTTTACCTTTAACGTACCATACCTTTTTTTTATAAGATCCTCGAAGCAGTGATTTCCCAGATGCCGGGCATCATGATTTCCGGGGATAACAAGCAGGGGGGATTTGATGGAATCCAGATATTCTGCTGCTTCCTGCAATTCATGATAATACCCATTTTCAGTTAAATCGCCAGTAATAATAGTTGCATCCGGATCCATATCATTTACACTGTCAATGGCCTGTATGAGCAGTTCCTCTCGAAAAGCTAGCGCCCCTACATGGAGATCTGACATATGGGCTACAAATACCATTAACTTAACCTCATAATGGCTTCGGCTAAATCGCCATTGGTTTCCTGCAGGGCCTTACGAGCATCTTCTTTACTGGCACCGGTTTGGGTTGATACTAGTTCAATATCGTCGTCGGGAATTTCCTGTTCAAGTTCTAACTTTCTTTCTTTTACCTTGCCTGTGATCTGATAAGTATCCTGTCCCATGAAGTTCATCAGGTTAACCTTAGGATTCTTGATAATGAGTTCTTTGTTTTTGAATTTAATGAGTACTTCGCTAACACCTTTAACATCTTGCATATCCATTCCCATCTGTTTCATGGTCCTCTGCATCTGCTTTAGCTGTTTAGGATTCATCCCTGCGCCAGGTAACATTAAAATCCTCCTTTTCTTGTCTTTACCGCTTGACCAGTTTTGAAATCTGTTATCTCCCATCCATTTAACATTGACTTGCCAAAAGCCAGGAGTTGGTCATTTTCATTCACGATCAAAACTTCTTCTGTTGCTCGTATATCTATGTCACAATTTATAACAAATTTAGCAAATATACTTTTTCCTTTCCTGGCAAAAGGTTCTGCCTCCTGATTAACCACTACTCTGTTCTTAGGATAGGGCAAATAGTGATGTAATCTGCGTGCTCCTTCACTGGCCAGGACAAAAACCCCGTCACTAGCCCTTAAAGTAACTATGAGCCTTTCAACATCACCTTCATCTACATAAACATGCCTGATCTTACCTGTCTTCCTGCTTTTAACTACTTTTATATTTCCATTGAATAAAGCTCTACCCGATCCATTCCCAAACTGGTAATCGGCAATGCAGACGATCCGGTTTAGGTCTTCAACCTCCAACATTACAGGTTCAGTGATTTGGAATTCTTTTTCTAAGTTAAGGTCAGACAGCTCAAGATCAAAGCTTTTTAGCACGTTTTCACTAGCAACGGTCTCTTCAAAATCATGAATATAATTCTGAAGGACTTCTCTTACCCTCTTTTTTGCATCTTCATCGTAAGTAGCAGGTGATTCATTTTGGGCCAGAGGATAAACTTGGTCCAATTCCAGTGGGATTATGGCAAAGGGAACATCCACCACAACTATTTGCAAGTCTTTTATTGCATGAAGTTGTAGATTTATCTTAGATGGTTCTTGCAGCTTTTTATTGATTATGTTTTCAAAATTGCCTTTTTTCATGCCATAAAACTTACCAGAAATTTCTGGTATATTTTGAGAATAGGGTTTATCACTAGGTGGTAATAAAAGAACCTTCCTTTTTTTGGGGACCTGTTGAAGTCGTTTCAGGTGCCGATAAACTTCTGGCCGGTTCAGGGATTCGGGTCCAGAGTAGAAAAAGGCAGATTTTTTATAAGGAGGATCATATTTTTCCAGATCTTTCTGATAATTTTTAAGCATGCGCAATGCATCCAGCAAGTATGGATGTGAGCGGCAACGCTGTTCAACTAGTTCCCACAGACTTCCATCTATTATAGCCTGACGGATGGTCCTCATCTCACCAAAACTAACTGCAAGATTGTGTTGAGCCAGTAACCGAGACCTTTCTTTTTTGTCCATGGCTTGCAGTTCATTAGGGGTGTGGCTAGAGCACACTTCACAGTAACAGGGCATTTCCTGAAGGTTATTCAATTTATAGGTGCCGTTAGGCATCAAGAGTCTATCATCCTCAGCAAAGAGTATATATGCAGCTGAATCAAAGAGGTCACATCCCATGGCCACCGCCAAAGCGAATACCATTGGGTGTCCAGCTCCCATGAGATGCCTGGGCCGCGAGTCCGGTAGACATTTCACCGATGCCATCACCACCTCCACCACTTCCCGGTAACTATAAGACTCCAGAAGAGGAACCACTGCTCCTATAGGATGCACTTGGAAATCCATTCCACCCAGAATGTCTGCGCAACGACTACGGAGGTCAGGGTAGGTTGAGCCTTGCACCACCGAGTTTAACATCAATTTATCCCGGACTTCTAGGGATTCCTTTGCCCGTTGGATAGTTATCTCCAGTTCTTTCTCAGCTCTCTCTCTTTTGACAAAGGGTGGAGTAGGGATGTCGAGGGAGGTGCCGATATCTGCACCAATTTCTTCCTGAAATTCCACAATCTCCTGGTTAGATACATGTACATCGCCGTACAAAGAAAGCTGGAAGGAACCAGAATCAGTGATCAACGGACCTGAGAAGTCTATAAGATTATGCACTCCTCCTTCAAGGGCCTTTTCCCTAAGATGATCATTTTTATAGATGAGATAAGCGTTGGTTACCACTAATTCGGCACCATAATCACCCACGGGGAGAGTTTGCTTCCCTGGATGAATTACTGGCATTAGAGTTGGAGTTTTAATTTTTCCATGTGGTGTTTTTAGGGTTCCTACCCTCCCTCTAGCATCTTTATACTTTATTTCGAAGATCAAAAATTTCACCAGTTAATATTTTCATTTAATCGATTACTCATATCTTTGATTCTATCTCTGGAACCCCTTGTTTTTCCCTGGCCGCAATGGCAAATACATTCAGAAAATTGAGGGCAAACTAAGTATCGGGTTATTGAAGAATCTAAACCCATTATTCCTAACTGCTCTAAATGTTCAAGAACTCTCCTCTTCAGGCTATGGTTCTTAATTTCTCGGTTTAAATAGACAGGGGTTTTTACAGTTGAAGCCAGTTTATAATAACCTCTGGCGGTTTTTCGTTCCAGTGCACGTCTTTCAAAAATCTCTTCAGCCGAACTGTTTAGTCCAGGATCCCTGAAGGGAATTCCTGCATCGCTCAGGGCAATCATGCGCTCATCATCCATACTGAGAGGTTTGGAGATCATACTGATTGAAGGAGAGGCTATGGTTCCTCCCCTCCTTCCTAATGAAGGTCCCTCACCTATTTGGAAACCAGCCTTAATGAGTGCAGAACGAACAGGTGCTGCAGAAGTATATGTTAAAATCAGTCCATTTTTCTTGATTAACCCAGAAAGTAGTTGAAAGAATTCCTGGCTGTATAGTTCAGGAGTTTTTCCTGGGCTAAAGGGATCTAAAAACACTGCATCATATAGTTTATGGTCATGATTTTTAATACCTTTTATAAAATCTCTGGCATCTTTGCAATGTATTTTAACTTCCAGGTTTGAAGGGATCTCCATTTTTTCCCCCTCAAAAACCAAGTATCCTTCATTTATAAGCTTTTCTTCTATGACTTGCTGCACTATTTTATGGGATTTAAGGGGACTGGGCAGCAGCATGGTTACAGCAAGTGTCTCAAGTGATATTTCTACCATGTCAATTTTTATTTTCGTTCTTACTTCTTTCAGGCCTTCCAGTACAGCAGCTGTGTTATAGCCTAAACCACTGCAAATGTCTAGAATACTAATTTCTTCCTTTCCTTGAAGGTTAGCTGGTCCAAAAAACTTCTCCTGAGCTTCATAGAGAGCCCCGTGGAAGGTATGCATAGTTTCACTACCATTAATGCCTTCTGATGATAATAGTGTGAATGTACCATCTGCTGTTTCTAGTAAAAAATTTTTTAGTAGTGTTTGAGTCTTATCACGAGATCTTGAATTACCCTTTCTCTCAGATTCAAACCATTCTTTAGCTATGTTTAAAACGTTTTCCTCGGCAGTAATAGGGTGGTATATTTTCTTTTTCATTGATTAGCACTTTTGGATCTTTTATTTAATAATTAATTTGATAATCTAAATTTGAATCTAGTCAAAAAGGTGTATTTTTAATTATTTACACCTCAAGATTAATACTATGTTACAATGATCCAGTAATTTGGTGGAGTGATTAATGTGATAAAGGTAATAGGTTTAGTTGGGAGCCCTCGAAAAGGCGGAAACACAGAAATTCTTGTAAAAACGGCTTTAATGGCTGCAGAAGAGTCAGGTGCTAATACAGAAATTATAAGCCTAGGAATTGCTGAAATAGAACCATGTATTGCTTGTGATATATGTAAATCCACTGGTGAATGTGCTATATACGATGATATGGCTGGTATATTGAATAAAAT
>Ga0209048_10000851_pt1 | contig 32483 bp, 49 predicted proteins | sample FrelakmetCRP12CR_FD_187146 | JGI IMG/M metagenome (GOLD analysis project Ga0209048, IMG submission 187146) | Freshwater lake sediment microbial communities from the University of Notre Dame, USA, for methane emissions studies - CRP12 CR (SPAdes)... | ecosystem: Environmental > Aquatic >...
GGACGGGCACAACATCGAAGTCGTTTGCCATGAACCCGAGGCCTAACCGGTCGTTCAACACGGACGCCCCGCAGGCAGCGCTGCGCGCTGTCCCGCGGGTCGCCGGTTAACTTCTTACGTTAGGCTCCGGGAATGGGCATCGCGATGACGACAAGACGCGCACTTGCCACGTCACTCGTGGCCGGCTGCTGCCTGATGCTAGGTGCCTGCGCCGGGCCCGGTCGAAGCCCATCAGGCATCGCGATCAGGCAAGACGAGTCGCAGATTCTCGCCGCCTTGCAAGCTTCGGTTGATGCCTGGAACCGGGGCGATTTGAAAGGCCATCTCGCGATCTACGACCCGTCCGTCACGGTCATGACCAAGAACGGTCCCCGTCCAACGATTGAGGCAATCGAGACGTCCTTCGGCAAGACGTATTTCGTGGAGGGCAAGCCCAAACAGAATCTGCGCATGGAGAGCATAGGGGTTCGGCCGCTTTCCGAACAATCGGCGCTCGTGACGGGCCGCTTCGTCCTCTCAGGCGGCACTGAGCCCGAGCAATCAGGCTGGTTCACGCTGGTCTGGATAAGGACACCCGTTGGCTGGCGAGCTGTCCATGACCACACGTCGTAAGGCCGGGCCGCACGCTTTGCGGCCCGACCCGTCGTTCAATCGGACGCCCCGCCTGCCGCACTGCATGTCCGCAGCCGGGTCACCGGTTAGCTCAATCCGCCAGACCGCTTCGGCATAGAACGAGGGTTGCGTACATCCATGAACATCTTCGACAAGGGGTTCGTCACGATTCTTGGCTGTTCGGTGCTCGTAATCCTGGTCGCCGTCCCGCTGGCCTTGCGCAAAATTCCCCGCAACGCCGCCTATGGCTTTCGCACGCGCGCCACGATGGCCGATGACAAGGTCTGGTACGAAGCCAATGCTCACTTCGGCCGGGGACTGATTGCTTCGACTCTGTGCGGCACCTTCGTGGCATACCTCATCTATCTCTTTCAGCCGTTTTCGCCCGGCGTATTCCTTCCCGTTTCCGTTCTTGTGCTCGTGGCTCCAAGCCTCATTGCGGCGGTGGCGACAGCCCGTCATATTCGTTCCTTTAGGAATTGACTTGACCAGGTGCGGTCTCTTCCATGGCGCAATTTCTCGTCTCAGCCAGCGACCGGATGAGCGGCCTGACCCTCCGTCCGACACGATCGCCCCGCCGGCATCGCTTCGCGCTGTCCCGCGGGTTACCGGTTGACGCGGTCCCTTGGGCGTTCCCATGCCTCGACCGCAGCTGCTGCTTTTCGATCTTGGCGGAGTACTTGTCGAGAATGTCGGGTTCGAGCGGTTGAATGACCTGCTTCCAGTCCGGATGAACAACGACCAGATCAAGAACAAATGGCTCGCTTCGCCCGCCGTCCGAGCCTTCGAGCTGGGCGTCATTTCTCCGGAGGTGTTCGCGCAGCGTTTCCTGGAAGAATGGCAGATCTCCCTCGACGCCAGCGAATTCCTGACGGCGTTTTCCTCATGGCCGACGGGCTTCTACGCCGGTGCCGGCGAACTCCTCGCGGGGCTTGGTCGGCGCTACAGGTTGGCGTGCCTCAGCAATTCCAACGCACTGCACTGGCAGAAATTCGACGGCTTTCGTGAGCATTTCCATTTGTCGCTCTCATCACACCTGCTCGGGGTGATCAAGCCGGACCCGGGGTGCTTTGCCCGTGCAATTCAGGCGTGTGGCCTGCCGGCCGAGACAATCGCCTTCTTCGACGATTCATTGGCAAACGTCGCGTCAGCGGGCAAACTCGGATTGCAGGCGTTTCATGTCTGCGGTCTGGAGGAACTCGAGCAAGCGCTTCACCCGATCGGGGTGCTTTAGTGAAGCCGAAGCCCCACCTGGCGTCCAGGCGGGCCACCTTCGGCACTCGCCGAACACACACGTCAGGCCGCGTCAGGGCAACCCACCACGGTCCCTGGCGAATACGCGTTGGTCACGGCCGCGGGAGTCCGATTGCCCTTGGCAGTTGCGCCCCGACACGATGATGGTTTCGCTTGAAACACGGACGAAATAAAGTGGCGATCAGCACAATCGACAGGACACAACGCAGGGCCGCAACGGTCGTGGGCTTTGCGTACCTGCTTGCAATTCCACCCGCCCTGTTTGCCGAGATCTATCTATCCCATCTGATTGTCGACGGCAGTGTCGCCGAAACCGCACGGAATATCATGGCGCACGAACGACTGTTTCGCCTGTGCACCGCCAGCAATCTGAGCGTCTTCGCCCTCGATGTGGTGCTGATCACGGCTCTTTACGTTGTGCTCGAGCCAGTCAATCGGACCGTTGCCATGCTCGCGGCATTCTGGGGGCTGGTCGAGACTTCAGTCATGGTTGTCGCCGCCCTCAATGACCTTGCCGTTCTGCGGCTCCTGAGCGGAGCGGATTACCTGCGCGTCTTCGAAGCCGAGCGATTGCAGGCCCTGGCGAGGCTGTCGCTCGGCGCGCACGGCGCGGCGTACGGCGTGGGCCTGGTGTTTGCCGGGCTTCGAAGCACGGCGTTTTGCTATTTGTGGCTCAGGTCCGACTATGTCCCGAAGTCCTTGGCCGGCTGGGGTGTGCTTTCGTCATTGCTGCTGGCGACGTGTACATTCGCCTTCATCATCTTCCCCGAGCTCGCGAAGATCGTCACAGTAAGCTATTACGGCGGACCCATATTCATTTTCGAACTGGCGATGGGCTCTTGGCTTCTGTTCAAGGGGTTGCCGCCATCCGGAAAAGGCGAGTCCGATGGAGCAAGCGATGAACCGCAAACCGGTGCCGCCTGACCGGTCGCTCATGGCGGACACCCGTCGGCGAAGCTGCGCCCGCGCGCAGTCCGCCGGTTAGCTTGTTTCGTCAGGCGTCGCCAGGAGGACCCGTGACCTACACCGGCAGTTGCCTCTGCGGGGGCGTCACCTTTCGCATCGACGGCGCCGTTCCGCCCATCCAGGTCTGCTACTGCAGCCAGTGCAGGAAGGCGCAGGGAGGACCGCTTGCCACCAACGTGCCCGTCCCCGAGTCCGCATTCACGCTCCAGGACGAAGGGCGCCTCTTGCGGTCCTATGAGTCGACTCCGGGAAAGCACAGGGTCTTCTGTGGCCGGTGCGGTTCTCCCGTCCTCAGCCGGCGAGACGCGGTGCCAGGCGTGGTTCGCATTCGAGCCGGGCTCATCAACGAGCCATTGAATTCTGGGCTCGCATGGCATGCCTTCGCGGGATCAAAGTGCAACTGGTGGCCCATCCACGGGGATGTGCCTCGGTACACCGAGGGTCACGTACCCCCGGACGTCGCCTGACTCGATCCGCCAGAACGCATTGAACGCAGAGCAGAGGTGGCCGCGATGGGCAGCACAGACTCCGACAACATCTTCGCCGGCTCGATTCCCAAGCTGTATGAAGAGCACCTCGTACCGCTGATCTTCGAGCCGTACGCTGAAGACCTTGCAAGTCGCCTGGTCGCAGGAACGCCTGCCCGTGTGCTCGAGATTGCCGCCGGCACCGGTGTCTTGACCCGTCGACTGGCATCCTTGCTGCCCGAAGAGGTGTCAATTGTCGCGACGGACCTCAATCAGGCAATGCTGGACATGGCCTCCGCGGTCGGCACGAAGCGCCCGGTGACGTGGCGTCAGGCCGATGCCATGCTGCTCCCCTTCCGGGACGGGGAGTTTGACGCCGTTGTGTGCCAGTTCGGTGTGATGTTCCTTCCTGAAAAATCGCGGGCCTTCTCGGAAGCGCGCCGCGTTCTCATGGCGGGCGGCATGCTTCTCTTCAACGTGTGGGATCGAATCGAGGAGAACGAGTTTGCCCACGTGGTGACCACCGCCCTCGAATCCCTCTTTCCCGAGGATCCGCCGCGCTTCCTGGCTCGCACGCCCCATGGCTACTTCGACCATGCAACCATCGAGCGGGATCTCCAGAATGGCGGCTTTGTCTCGCCACCGCGCATGCACACGGTCGCAGCGCGAAGCCGGGCCGGGTCTCCGCGGATTCCCGCGTTTGCCTACTGCCACGGCACGCCGCTGCGCAACGAAATCGAGGCGCGCGACAAGTCGAGGCTCGGCGAAGCAACGGACCGCGCGGCTGACGCGATCGCCCGGCTGTTCGGGGCGGGCCCCGTCGACGGCAAGATCCAGGCGCACATTGTCGTCGTCAAGCGCTGAGAGTCGTCGTGAAGGCGCGTTGCGCTCCAACCCTGCGTTCGACCGGACGGGCCGGTGCGCGGCCTCCGCGTGGCGAGCATCGGCGCGGCGCGTCGGTCAGCGCGTTTCATCAGGCACCGCGGGGGGACACGTGAACGATGGCGAAACAATCGAAGCGACGTTCTGCTTCGTCGACATTGCCGGGTATACCGCCCTGACGGAGACTCACGGCGAACGCGCGGCCGCCGATCTCGTAGATGATTTTGCCAGCCTGATCCGAACGTCGGTCGAACCTCTGGGACATCTGCAGTCCCTGGTCGGAGATTGCGCGTTTCTTGTATTTTCGGATCCAGTCATTGCAAAGGATGCGCTATCGGCGCTCTACCGTTCGATCGCCGACCGTCGGAATTTCCCCGTCGTCCGCGCCGGATTGCACCACGGCTCAGCGCTCCTTCGCGGCAATCGGCACTTCGGTTCAACGATAAACATCGCCGCTCGCGTAGCCGCGCAGGCAACGGGCGGACAAATCCTGTGCACGAAGCGTGTTGCCGAAACCCTTGGTCGAGCGGGCATTCCTGATGTCGAAATCAAGCCCCAGGGCCAGGTTTCCCTCAGGAACTTGCCTGACCCGATGGAAATGTATGAAATAATTCTGTCGGGCTCTTCGCGCCAGTACGCAATTGATCCTGTCTGCAAGATGCAGGTCGACAAGCAGCGCGCTGTCGGAGATCTGCTCTTCAACAACAAGAAGTACTGGTTTTGCTCGCTTGCATGTGTTGAACGTTTCGCAAAACGGCCCGGCTCGTACGCGTGATGCGAGCCATGTCCGCCACGATGGCCGACCCGTCGCTCAGCGCGGACGTCCGCCATGCGGGGCTGCGCCCCCGCAGCGGGTCACCGGTCAGATCCTCTCGGTGGGTCCCGACGTCGCCATGGCGGTGAAGCTCGACGTCTTCGGCAAACACATGCTCGTCGAGCGAGTCGACGGAGGTTGGCAAACGCATCTTCTCGGCGCTGACGGCAAGCGGTCTCCTGTCAATGTCGCCATTCCCGCAGGAGTGACGGAGGCCGAACTGATGCAATATTTCGATGACCTGTATCACGAAGCGGCCACTCCCCGACACCCGGCCGTTGTGCGCTTATCCTGATGAGCGTCAGGATTGCACTTCGCTTTCCACCTTCACGCCGACCTGGCTTTGAACGCCGCACCCGGCGTAACCCGGCGCTCAACCGGACGCCCCGCCGAGGGCGCGTCAGGTCGCGCACGACACACCGTCGTTGCCGTCCTTCCGCGACGAGCGTAATGTTGCATGGCTCGTCCTGCGGGGGCGCCCATGCCGGATACCGTTGACGCACTTGTAATGGATCTTCTCGAATGGATCGGACCGCGGGCCCGGCCGTACGCCGAAGTCATCGATGCCTGGCGCACCTCATGTCCTCGCCTGCCCGTCTGGGAGGAGGCCAATGCACGCGATTACATCATTCGCGAGCATCTGGCGGGAATTGGCGCGCTGATATCCGTCTCTCCCAAAGGCCTGGCCCTTCTGAACCAGCAACGTCACGTGTCGTGGGGTCGAGATGCGGCCTGACCCGTCACTCGACACCGACGCATCGAGGGCGGCGCGAAGGCTTCGTCTGCTCGGCGCCTGTTAGCCCTGCTCGTCAGGGAACCTCTGTACAAGTCGCACGCGATTGCGACGGGGAATTTTCGGGATGGGATGCGCGAAGCGAGGCGAAGCTAATGGCCGGCCCCCTTAGCAAGCCTCGCGACAAAGCAGACCGCCCGAAACGCCTCGTCCCTCCGGGCTGCTGCCAAATGTGGCGCCTGCTTTGCCGCGCTCCTCGGCATCGTAGTGTGGGCTACGACCTTTGTCGCGCGTCGCGCATGCATCCGCATTTGGCGCTGCAGCGCAACCGCGCGGGACTTGTTCAGCGGTTCCTTAGGCTGCAGATCCTGCCGCGGAGGCTGTAGTGGCGAACTCGAAGCAGATCGCAGGACTGGTCGGTCCGGTTCTCGTCACCGTGATCGTTTCGGAGTTCCCGCTCGTTCAGCCGCACTTGTACGACAGCCAGATTCCGCCCGTCGTCTACCTGTCGGGCGTGCTCATGTTCGTCGCCGGCTTTGCAATCGTTCGGGCACATAACGTGTGGGTGCGCAACTGGACCGTTCTTGTCACGCTGACAGGCTGGTTCCTTCTGATTCTGGGTCTGATCCGCATGTTCGCCGCCAGCCAGTACCAGCAGGCCGCGGCGAGCGCCAGTTCAACGGTGTTCATGGCGCTCGAGGGCGTCCTGTTGATCGTTGCCCTCATCCTCACGTATCTTGGATATCGTCGCGGGTCGCGATAGCATGCATACGACGATGCGCCCCTTGCGGCCTGCCCCCGCGCCGACGCGGACGCCCCGCATGCGGGGATTCGCCCCGGCAGCGGGTCGCCGGTTAACTTGTTTCGACAGGCGGCCCATGACATCCACACTTCGCGTCGTCGCGGTCGTGGCATTCGCAGGCCTGTTTTTCCCTGCCGCGTCTGCGTCGGATTTCACGATTGATCCCTCGCGCCTGAGCCAGTCCGCCGTTCGGTATCGCGATCAGGCGCAGATCTCCGACTTCCCCACGCCTGTCGTCCACTTTCGCGCCGCGGGCCTGTCGTCCGGATCCGCGGAGTTTGCCGAGATCAAGGAGAAGGTCCTCTACCCGCTGATCGTGAAGAGCCGGAAGCCGGTATCCGCGATCGTGATTCAGTGGTTCCCGGGCCAACCCACCGGACTTGGAGTCACGGTCCTGTGGAGTGACGGCGAAGCGCGGGAATCGACCATCGCGAGGACTCCTCAAGGACATTACGACGCCATGGCGTACGAAATGCTCTTTGCGAAGCCAACACCCTGATCCCTCGCGCCGGACCCGACCATCGTCGGGAGCTCGCACCGGTGCCGATCCGGACACACGGCCTGCAGCACACCGGTCAGGTTCATGCGTCGGGCCCCCGAAATCGCCTGCGCCGGAGAAGAAAATGATCAAGAAGGTAGGCGGCACCGACATCAAGCCGAGACACCGCGCTTCATGCCACTGCGGAAACGTCGTTCTCGAATTGGATCTTCCCGATGGGATCGTCGACCCGCGCCATTGCGATTGCTCGATTTGCCGGCGAAAGGGCGCGATCGTCGCGTCGGTCTCCCTGTCCGGCATGAAGATCCTGCAGGGCGAAGAGGTCTTGACGGTTTATCAGTTCAACACGGGAACGGCGAAGCACTACTTCTGCTCCGTCTGCGGGATCTACACGCATCATCAGCGTCGGTCGAAGCCCGACCAGTACGGGTACAACGTCGGCTGCCTCGAAGGGGTGAATCCCTACGACCTCGGTCCCGTTCCGACCTACGACGGCGTCAATCATCCCGCCGACCGCAGGCCGTGAACGACCACCGCAGGACGAAAACCCGGAGCTTGCCCCCGGACCCCCGACCGGACGCTCCGGCAGCGGCACGTCGTACCCGCCGGCGTCCCGCCCGGCGTCGACGCGGAATTGCCGGGCACGTGACGGAACTTCGCCGCCGCGGTGACCGCACGCACTTGAATTCGCCTCGTCAGGCGGTCCATTGGTGACGCATCGTGAATGATCGATTTGCCGCGAATCTGGTGCTCCTGCTCCACTTCGTCTTTGTGGCGCTCGCGGTCTTCGGCGGCTTCGGGGTATTGCTCAACCCCGGGTGGGCCTGGATTCACGTGCCGATCGTGGTCTGGTCCTCGGTCGTGAACCTTGCCGGATGGACGTGTCCGCTCACTCCACTGGAGAATCGGTTGCGGGCCAAGGCGAACGGCGCCGGTTACAAGGGCGGGTTCGTCCAGCATTACATCGGGCCCCTCGTCTATCCGCAGGGCATGCCGCGTCGTTTCGAGCTGATCGCGGGAATTGCGGTGGTCGTGTGGAATGCAGTGCTGTATGCGTGCATCTACCTGTGGCTCGCCCGCGGCGGTTCTGCCGGCTGACCCGGCATTCGCGACCCCGCGTCCGGGGCTTCGCCGCCGCACCAGGCCGGCGTTTGACCGATTCCCTCCGGCGCCCGTAATCTGGCGCCATTACCCAAGCGGCCCGGACTCCGAAATCCTCTCCGTCGGCCGTCGCCAACGCCGTGCGAACAAGTCTCGATCACATTCACATCTTCTCCACCAACCTCGCGGCCACGGTGGCGTTTTTCGAGAGGATGCTGGGCGCTTCTTTGGTCTGGGACGAGGACGCCGCGGGCGCCCGGACGCTGCGGCTCAAGCTGGGGCGCGGGTTTGTTCACGTGTACGAGCAACCCCCGAAGGCGCCACGAGGCGGTGCAATGCATCATCTCGGGATCGAGACCGACGATCTCGACGGACTCGTGGCCCGGATGAAGGCGAACGGGCACCGGTTCCGCAACGCGGTCCGGGAGGAGCCGAAATTCAAGTACGTCATGACCACCGGCCCCGATGATCTGTTGATCGAGCTGTTCCAGTGCCACGAACCGCAGCGGTGGCGGCTGGAACCGTGACAGCTGGCTGGCAATGGTTTCGAATTCGCTTATTTGGAGGGCAAAGTGCGGCGACTGATCTGTGTTGCTTTTCTGTGCCTGGCGTCCGTTCCCGCGGTGTCGCAGCAGGCACCCTCCGTCGAATTGCCCCGGCTCCTGGAAGGGAAGTGGGTCAACACCGCTGGAGCAAGGGTCGTTTCGGGGCGAATCGCGTTTCAAGTCGACGGCCGTGCCGCCGACGAGTCGATCACCGGCAAGTGGACCTTCGAGGGCATTCGCTGCCGGGGGTTCGATCTCCCCGCGACCGCATCCTACGATGGCGCACAACTGGTGATCACGTCGCGCCTCGATGACGGGACGGTCTGCGGCAAGCAGACCGCGACGTTCAAGCGGACGGATCGCGCAGGGGCGCACTCGCTGTTCGAAGGCCGGCTTGCCGGCGACGGCAAGGTCGTCGCCGGAATTGACGTCGATGTCTATCTCGATCCGAAGTGACCAAGTCTTGCGGAACTCGCCAAAGCGTTCGATGCGTCGCACGGACCCAGTAATGCGCAGCCGCCGGCGAACTCGTCGCGCCGGACGCGCCGAAATGGCCGCAAGCGGAGGGGAAAGATCTTGACCGAACGGGTCAGCCTGCCTCGTCACCTGTTCGCGGTCTCCGCGGCCATCGGCCTGTTCGTGCCGTTCCTTGCCCGGTTACCCGGCGTTCCCCTGCGTGGATGGGACTGGTTTACCGACTACTTTCCGGGCCTCAACGGAACGCTGTTCTTCTGCGCATTCAACCTTGTTCCCGCTGCTGCGTTGTTCGGGCTGGGGAAGGCAAGCAGGCGCGCGCCGCTTGCGTTCTGGTTCGCGCTCGCGACGTTGGTCGCGTTCCTGCTGTGGACGCACGGCTCATTCAACCTGCGCTCGAGCTCGACCGCAGCGATAGGTCTGATGTTCATTCCGATCTATGCGGTCGCCGCGGTGGTCGGTGGATGGGTTCTCGGCTGGCCAGTCCATGCCATTGCGAAGAATGAACACGCGCGCGCCTGGATCGCCGGTATCGCGATCATCGTCGCAATTGCAGGCGGAGTTGCAACGAGTGTCCATGAATCGGCTTCCATTGCAGGGAGGGAGGCGCGATTTCCCGTCATCGCGGTGAGCGAGATCCCGCTGACCAAGCGTGTAGTGCATGCATGTTGCTCCGTCGGTCGGGTCGAGGCTCTGGCGCTCGGAAACTTCGACACTGTGCCGGGTAACGACCTCGCGGTGCTTGGCGCGAGAGGCCTCGCCGTACTCGATCCGGCGACCTACGCCGTCAAGTCCACGATGCCGTTCGAACACCAGGACTGCGAGAACTGCGTTCACATGTACCCGTACCTCGTCCCCCACGGGAAGGGCGACGTCCTCGTCGCCACCAGCGACGGACTTTCCGACAGCCGCGGACAATTGCTGTGGGGAACCAGGGCGACGGGGTTTTCCAAGACCGTGCCCGTCCAGACTCCGCAAGGTGCGCCGACCTTTCTCGCCTATCACAATAACGACCGAATCGACCTTCATGACATCGAGGGCAAAGTTCTCTGGAGCGCAAGGCTTCCGGTGGAATCCGTCGAGGTCTACGTGAGCGCTGACCGCAAGCAGATGCCTTCCGCGATCACCGGATACCGCAGTGAGCGCCGGCTTCGTGTTTATGATGTCTCCGGTGAGGAGCGATCGACCATACCGCTTCCCGCATGGGCGATGGAAGTTCACTCGGTTTCCTGGCCGGAGTCCGGTAACTTGCTCGTTGGCGCAGGAAGCGGGATCGCCGTTCTGGACTCCAACGGCCGGGAAATACTGCATCATGAAATTCAGGGGACGTCGTTCAATCCATACCACGGTCCCGATGGAACAGCCGTGCGTTTCCGTGCAGGTGAGGGGCCATACCTCGCTGTCGCCAGCCACGGCAGTTCCGGATATGCGCGCTCCGTGCTGCTCGTCTTCGATCCCAAAGGCCATCTGGTCTGGCAAGAGGAAACGAACAAAATGAGGTCGATCCTCGCGGTCCCGCGCGTCGCTGGAAACGGCGAAGTGCTTCTCGTAGGCGGAATGGAAGGGGTCGTCGAATACAGCCTCGCCGCTGCGTCGCCACCCGACTCCCCGGCCGAGCCCGACGCGCGCAAGAGCGGCGCGCGCGGGGCACCGTAAGCGCCGGGCGCGATGACCAGCGCCGAGTCAACGATCGACTCGTCAGTCTAGACGACAAATGGTGCGCCCATGATTGACGCCGCGTGGCTTGTGTTCGTGATTGCTTCGCTGGTGCTGATCGCCACGCCGGGCCAGGACATGATCCTCGTCATGTCGCGGTCCGTTGCACAGGGTGCGTCGGCGGGCGTGGTCACCGCGGGGGGCGTCAGCGTGGGCCTGGTCGGCCATACCGTCCTGGCGACGCTCGGACTGGGCGCGATCCTGCGGACGTCCGAGTGGCTGTTCATCGCGCTGAAGCTCGTCGGCGCGGCCTACCTCATCTATCTTGGAATTGCCTTGCTGCGCACCAGGCAGAGCAGTCTTGCGCTCGGGGCACGACCGGCACGCACGTTGCGCAGGCTCTTCAGCGACGGCGCGGTATCCAATTTGTCCAATCCCAAGATCGCAATCTTCTACTTCGCTTTCCTGCCGCAATTCGTGTCGCCGTCGGCGGAGAATCCGACGCTGACCGTGTTCGTGCTCGGGCTCGCGTTCGCGGGACTGACGTTTCTCGTGAAAGCGCCGGTCGGCATCTTTGCCGGAAAGCTCTCCGCCTGGCTGCGCGCCCGGCCTGGCGTGCTCACCTGGGTGTTTCGGTCGTCCGGTGCGATCCTGGTCGCCCTGGGTGTCCGACTGGCATTCGAGCGGCGCTGATGACGGTCGATCCTGCGCGTGGCCCGGCGCTCCACCCGCGGCGCGTCGTGCCGGCCGTCGGGTAACGAGCGGACCTGCTCGGTCGGGGCGGGCATGCGCGTCATCGAGACCGGCGGCCTCACGCTGGAGCCGCAGACCGCGACGCACGCGGATGAAATGTTCGCCGTGTTGAGCGACCCCGCGATCTACGAGCACGAGAATGCGCCGCCGCCCTCGCTCGAATGGTTGCGCACGCGGTTCACGAAGCTCGAGACAAGGGTCTCGCCCGACGGCCGCGAGCAATGGCTCAACTGGGTCATTCGCCTGTCGGACGCCGCGCTCATTGGTTATGTTCAGGCGACCGTTCATCCGGACGGTCGGGCGGCCATCGCCTACGAATTGTCCAGCGCGCACTGGGGCCGCGGTCTTGCGCACCAGGCGGTGGAGGCCATGATGCGCGAACTTGCGGAACGGCATGGCGTTCGCCGGTTCACGGCGGTACTCAAGCGCGGGAATCTCCGCTCGTTGCGCTTGCTCGAGCGCCTGGGCTTCTCGCTCGCCTCGCCCGACCGGCATGCGGTGCTACGCGTCGAGCCGGACGAATTGTTGATGCACCGCGATGCCCGTCGTTCCTGAGGGCGGCGCGCCGGTCCCGGCGTGACGCCGCAATCCGGCCAGCACATCGACTTTGCCGGTGGTAATCGCCGGCGTCGGATCCGCCGGACGACCACGAATGTCGGCGGCGCGTCGCAAGCGCCGGTCAACGATCCGCCCGTGCCGCCCGTTAATCGCATCGGCACACCCCGTAACGAAATCCGCTGCATGGAGGCTCTCCATGAAGTTGCCGGCGCTATTGCTGATGCTTTGCGCGTCAACGCTCGCCCCCGTGACCGAAGCGGAGGTCGGAACGACCATCCCCAATTCCGCGATCGACATGCAGGGATACCTGCTGATCTCGTCGGCCGCCGCCGCGCACCGTGACGCACGGCGGCTGTCGGAAGCGGAGTTCCTGCGAATGAGCCGCGAGCCAGGCACGATCGTTCTCGACGCGCGCAGCCGCGAGCGCTACGACCAGCTGCACGTGGCTGGCGCAATGAACCTCAGCTTCCCCGACATCGCCGTCGACTCGCTGAAGAAGACCATTCCCGACACCTCGACGCGAATCCTGATCTACTGCAACAACAACTTTCGCAATGCCGAGGGCCCGTTCCCGACGAAGCTGCCGAGCGCGTCGCTCAATCTGTCCACGTACATCGCGCTCTACACCTACGGCTACCGCAACATCTACGAGCTCGGCCCGCAGCTCGACCTGGAGCGCTCGTCGCTTCCGTTCGAATCGTCGTCGCGCAGCACCGATTCGGGATCCGCTCGATAGGCGATTCGACCGCTCGGCGCGGCGCCTGGGGGCCGCGCCGCCATGCCGCGCGGGATGGCCGGCATGGGCGTGCGTGCCGAAGCCTGCAGAGCGTCTCGAGCTTTCACGTCCTTTCCGCGGCCGTGACGGCACTGCCGGGGCCGCCGCTTCGCGACGGCAACCATCTTTTCGATTGCGTCGGCGTTCGCCGAGCGCTATCGTCTCGCGTCATGCGATTCGTTCCGCAGGTTGCCGACGTCCGCCGGGCCGGGCGAACCGGGCGTTCGCAGGTACGCCCGGCCGGCGACGCTGCGCGCCGGCAGGCTGTTCACCGATCAACTTGAGATCAGACAGGCATTGCGACAATGGTCAAATGTCCATGGTGCGGTCGCCCGGCGATGAGCCTGATGCGCAAGTCCGGCCTCGGCCCCGGGCGGGTAATCAATTGCCAGTCGTGCGGGAAGCCCGTGACGACGCATTCGATGGCCGTCTTTGCGGCGATCCCGGCGTTTCTGGGCGGATTCGTATTCCTGAAGTCCACGTCGGTGCTGCTCGGAAGTGGCGCCGTCGTGGGAGGCGTCCTGGCGATGGCGCTGATTCAGACGTTCCTGGTTCCGCTGGTGCGAAGCGAAACCTGACCCGGCGCGTGGCGGAGCAACCCGACTGCGGCACATGGCGTTCAAGGGCGGCCCGCCGTTCGACCCGTTCCGATTGGTCTCGTTGCCCGAGCGATGACGTTCACGGTCCACAAGGGATATCTGCCTGGCGCAATCGGCCGGGTCGCCCTGCTTCACGCAACTTACTATCACCGACACGTCGAGTTCGGCTTGCCCTTCGAGAGCAAGGTGGCGCGGGAGCTTTCCGAATTCTGCGAGCGGTACGTCGACAGCCGCGACGGTCTCTGGCTTGCGCTGAACGAGGGCGCCATCGAAGGCGCGATCGCGATCGACGGAATCCGCGCCGGGGAGGACGGGGCGCATCTTCGCTGGTTCATTGTCTCGGACAGCGCGCGCGGCACGGGCATCGGCACCGCCCTGCTCGCCGCGGCGACGGGGTTCTGCAGATCGCAACGGTATGAACGCATCTACCTGTGGACCTTCGAAGGTCTCGATGCGGCGAGGCACCTCTACGAGAAATTCGGCTTCACTCTCGTACACCAGCAGCGCGGCGCGCAATGGGGCATCGAAGTGAACGAGCAGCGTCTCGAGCTTCGGACCTGACCTGACGGTCAACGGCACGCCATGCCGGCGTCACCGCACGCACGAAGGCAGACCGCCGGTAAACTCATCACGTCAGGCCCCCGCAATGCAGAAGAGCGATAATTCCGGAGCAGCAGCCGCCTCGAACGCCGGTCGAACGGCGGACGGCGGACCTTCCGGTCTGGGGGGCTGGCTGCTCCTGATCCCGATCGGACTCGCGTCGGGCGTCTACCGGATGTCCAGGTCGGTGTTGCTTACGGGCATCCATCTTCTCTCCGATGACAGGTGGCGCGACATGCTGTCGTCGCCCGCCTATCATCCGCTGCTCCTGCCGCTGCTCCTGTGCGAGGCGCTGGCAAGCGCTCTCTTCGTGCTGGGATCCATCGCCCTGCTCTACGTCTTCTTCCGAAAGTCCCGCCGCTTTCCCCCGGCATTCATCCTGTACCTTTCCCTGAACGTCGTTTACCTGCTGACGGACCGTCTTGTCGGAGGAATGATTCCGGTCGTCGCGGAAGTGCTCGTCACGCGCGCGGCGCTGGTCGAGCTCGGCGTGGCCATCGCGGTCGCCGCGATATGGATTCCGTACACTCTCCGGTCGCGCCGCGTAAGGAACACATTTGTGGCGGGCGGCGATGGAGGACCGACGACACCCGGCCGGAACAGCGGGTAACCGGACACCTGATCGAAGCGCGTCTTGCCGATGGACGACCCTTCGGGCCCGCTGCGGTGGCTCGCGAAAGAAGAGGCGGGGGCGACCGTCGCCGATGCCGGCGCCGTGCATGCCCGGGGCCCCACGTTCGGGAGTATCGTTCGCCAGCGGATCAAGCTCGTTTGACGTCGCCTGCCGACGGCACGCCGGAAGCCCGCCGTTGAGCGCCTCGAAACCATTCACCTCACGCCACCCGCCATGTCCGACCCCCGAGTCTTCTTCGCCGCCGAGCGCACATTGCTCGCGTGGATCCGAACCGGCCTCACGATCATGGCCTTCGGCTTCGTCGTCGCGCGCTTCGGCCTGTTTCTCGCCCTGCTGTCGGCGCAACGCCCGGGGCCGGCGTCCCACATCGATGCAACGCCGCACCTCTCGTCGATCGTCGGCATCGTGCTCGTGATGCTCGGCAGCGCGTCCATTCTCTTCGCGGCCGCCCAGCACCGCAGTTACGTCGCGACGCTGCCCCCTGCCGATCTCCCGCGGGGCCGAAGCCGAGCCTTCCCGCTCGTGGTCGCGCTGCTGCTCGGCATCCTGGGACTCGCCGTCGCGGTCTACCTTGCCCTCTAGACTTGCGATGCGTCCGGGCCGCCGCATGATCGCGGCGACCGACACGAGCGTCGCGCGCAGGCTTCGCCGGATCGACCGGCCGCTCAGACGTCGGTGCCGGCACGCCAATCGTTCCTCGCACGCACACGGCTCAGCCACATGAAGGGAAAGGTCATACTCGTCAACGGCGCGTCGAGCTCGGGGAAGTCCGCGCTCTGCGGCGGGCTTCAGGCGAATCTCGACGACCCGTTCTGGCACTGGTCGATCGATCACCTGCGCCATTCGGGCGCCCTCCCCACGCAGCGGATCGAGGCCGGCGACTTTTCCTGGCCGCGGATGCGGCCGGCGTTCTTCGAAGGATTCCACAGTTGCCTGCCGGCGCTCGCCGAGGCCGGCAACAACCTGATCGTCGAGCACATCGTCGAGACCGCCGCATGGATGTCGCGCCTCGTGCGCCTTCTCGCGGATGTCGACGTCTTCTTCGTCGGCCTGCATTGCCCTCTTGCCGAACTCGAACGACGCGAGCGGCAGCGCGGAGACCGGCGGGACGGCGAAGCGCGCCAGGACCACGCGGTCGTCCACAGCTTCGGCAGCTATGACATGGAAATCGACTCGACCCGGCCCGTCGACGACAACGTGCGCGCCGTGATCAAGGCGTGGCGGGCGCGCACGCGGCCGAGCGCCTTCGACCGGATGCTGGCGGTCGAGCGCGCGGGAGACCAGAATGCGCGTTGAACGGCCACGCGCCTGATTCGTCCGTGGCCCGCCTGGCGCCGTCGTCGACTTTATCGCAGGCTCCGTCCGACGCGTCGGCGGCTCCGGTCCGCCCGGCTGAAAACTGCGACGCGCCGTGACGGACGCACCATTGACAGGAGGAGACATGGCAAAGGGATTCTGGATCGTTCGCGTCGACATCACCGACCCGGTGCGCTACAAGGACTACATCGCGGCGAACGCCAGGCCGCTCGCGAAATTCGGAGCGCGCTTCCTGGTGCGCGGCGGCGCGTTCGAGAATCCCGAGGGGACGAGCCGCGCGCGCAATGCGGTGATCGAGTTCCCGACCTATCAGGCGGCGCTGGACTGCTGGAAGTCGCCCGATTACCAGCACGCGATCTCGCTGCGGGAGCCCGTCTCGACCGCCGATCTCGTCATCATCGAAGGCTACGAGGGACCGCAGCCGGCCTGATCCCGCTCTGGTCCGATGCATGCGCTCGCCACGAATCAGGATGCGACGATGAATACTTCCGTGAATGTGGAAGTCGTCGACGGCGTCGGCCGATGCCGGCCGCACGGCAGGTATTCGCTGGTCCAGGCGGTCGAACTCGTCTCGCAGGCGATTGCGCATTGCCGCAGCAGCGGCGTGGATCGCCTGCTGGTCGACGCGACGGCCATGACCGACCTCCCAATCCCGACGCTCGTCGAACGCTTCCTGATGGTCGAGGACTGGGCGCAGGAAGCCGGGGGCAAGGTCACGGTATCGATGGTGGTGCACCCCGATTACATACATCCGCAGAAGTTCGGCGTGAAGGTCGCGGAGCGCTTCGGACTCGTCTGCGACGTGCACACGTCCGCGGCGGACGCGCTGCGTTGGCTGACGCACGGACCCGATCTTCCCGCCTGACATGCGGCGCGCTCCGACATCCTTCCGCCCCCGGCGTCCGACGCGGACGGCGCCCGCGTCGCGCCGCGCAGCGCGCGCCCTGACGACCGGCGGCATTCGCTGAACGGCCGGAGCTCGCGACATCATGGCGATCCGCATCGTCCGGCTCGGCACCGCGAGAAATCCCGGCGAAGGCCTGCGCATCGGCACCGTCCGCCGCCCGCCGCGCGGCGTGCCAAAGACCTTGTTTGCTTCCGGGAACTGGTACGACGTCTGGTTTCCGAATCTCGCGCCGAGCGCGGCGACGGTCCACTCCGCGTTGCAGGCAACGACCGCGCGCGAATGGGCTGCCTTCGCGAAGAAATACCGGGCCGAGATGGCAACGCCGGACAACGGCCGGACGCTGGACCTGCTCGCCGCGCTGTCGCATCATGCGAATTTTTCGGTCGGCTGCTACTGCGCCGACGAATCCCGCTGCCACCGCTCGATTCTGCGCGATCTCCTGGCGGAGCGCGGCGCAAGCATCCGGGACTAGCGCCGTCGGGAACGCGGGCCGCTTCCGCGCCGGGCGGACATTGGCGGGGAGAGTGCCTTGGCAAACGCTGCAGATACCCGGGAAATCCGGCAGCTCGCGCGCTACCAGGTCCGGCCCGGGAGGCTGTCGGCGTGCCTCGCGGCCATCGACGAATTCGTCCGGTGCGTGCGCGCGGGCGAACCGGGAACGCTGCGCCACGAGGTCTGCCAGGAGCGCGACGACCCGACACGCTTCGTCCACCCGTTCATCTTCCAGGACGCCGACGCGCAGCGCCGGCATTCCGCGTCCGCCGAAGTCCGGCAATTCGCTGCGGTGCTCCATCCGGCGTGCGTCGCGCCGGTCGAGTTCGTCGACTATCGGCCGATCGCGTCGAATCTCCAATGACGCCGTCTCCGAACGCGGCCGGAACGGCGCGCGTTGCCGCGCGGCGCCTCGCATGATCGAGCGCTGCGAGCATTTCGACGAAGTGCGGGACGTGCGCCCGCGCGCGCGCGGATGCGAGGAATGCCTCGCGCTGGGCGTCGAGTGGAACGAGCTTCGCGTTTGCCTTTCCTGCGGCCACGTCGGCTGTTGCGAGGACTCCGAGCACGCGCACGCTCTCGCGCACTTCAACGCGACCGGCCATCCGATGATCGCTTCGCTGGAGCGCGGCGAAACCTGGGGATGGTGCTACGTCCATCGCCGCTATTTCGACCCGATGCCGGGGACGCCGCCCGGGCGGCGCCTCGCGTTCGGATCGCTGCTGCGCCGCATCTTCAGCCGTTGAGGGCACGCCGCCATGCGCTCCAAAGCCCGCTCGCTCGTACTCGTCTGCGCCATGGCCGCGATGCCATCGATCGCGCAGAGTCCCGCGCCATTCGCTCCGAACATCGTCGAGATCGACCCGCGACTCGTCACGTCGGGCCAGCCGTCCGAGAAAGGACTGTCGACGCTCGGCGCGCTGGGCTTCGAGGCGGTCATCTACCTCGCTCCGCCAACCGTAACCGACGCGGTGCGCGACGAGGCGCAGATCGTCGGGCGGCAGGGCCTGGTGTTCGTCAACATTCCGATCCGGTTCGATCATCCGACCGAGCAGGATTACGAGGCGTTCGCGGGCGTGCTCGACGCGCTCGGCACGCGCAAGGTGCTGGTGCATTGCCAGGTCAACATGCGGGCGTCTTCTCTCGTCTTCCTCTACCGGGTCATCGCACGCAGGGAGGATCCGGATCACGCCTACGAATCGGTCACCGCGGTGTGGTCGCCCGAGGGCCCGTGGAAGCGCCTCATCGTGGAATTGCTGCGCAAGCACGGCGTGAAATTCGATCCCTATTGAGGACCGATGCCATCCGGGCTCGTGCGCCCACGCCGGAATCGCGCGGTGCCGCCCTCCGGGCCGCCGCGCAAGGTCGCATAATCGACACCTTTGGCGCGGCGGGATTCACTCATGGACCACTCGTTCACCACCACGGCGTTCACCCTCGACGGTTACCGGATCACCCGTACCCTCGGCGTCGTCCGGGGCATCATGGTCCGGTCGCGCTCGATCTTCGGCACGATCGGCGGCTCGCTGCAGAGCCTCGTCGGCGGCAACATCTCGCTGTTCACCAGCCTGTGCGAAAAGACGCGCGCCGAGGCGTTCGACCTGATGGTCGGGCACGCGCGCGCGCTCGGCGCCAACGCGGTGATCGGCGTGCGCTACGACGCCAACGACGTCATGGAGGGCGTCACCGAAGTGCTGTGCTACGGCACCGCGGTCGTGGTCGAGCGCGATGCGTGACGCGACGGCGTCGCGATCCTTCCGCTCGCCGTCCGACCCGCGCGAGCGCCCCTAGGCGGATGCGGCGAGCGGTCGGCGTCGCGCATCATCGGACGGAGTTTTCATGTTTGCAGGCCATGTCGGTGCCGCACTCGCCTTCGGACGCGCCGACCGCCGGATCAATGTCGGCGCATTCGTCGCCGCAGCGCTGCTCCTCGACCTTCTGCTGTGGACCTTCGTGCTGCTGGGCTGGGAATCGGTGACGCTGCCGGCCGATTACGCGCGCACGCATCAGGCGGAATTCGTCTTCCCGTACTCGCACGGCCTCGCCGCCAGCCTCGCATGGTCGATGCTGGCCGGCTCCGTGTTCCATTTCTGGTATCCGCGCCGCGCCGCGGCCAGGCTGCGCGGCGCCGCCCTCGTCGGCGCGGCGGTCTTTTCGCACTGGATCCTCGATGCGCTGGTGCATGCGCCCGAAATGCCGGTCGCAGGGGCCGGGTCGATGAAAGTCGGGCTCTGGCTGTGGCGCGACTTGCCCGTGGCGCTCGGCGTCGAGGCATTGTTCGTCGGGGCCGGGCTCTACCTCTACCTCGGCGGCGCGCGCCTGTCGCGCGCCCGGAAGATTTCGCTCGCCGTGCTCACGCTCCTGTTGCTGGCGTCCACCGTCGCCGGAATGACCGTGGCGCCTCCACCGCCGTCGGCGATGGCGATGGCGGCGACCTCATGCGCCGTCATCGGCGTCGTCTGCGCGCTCTTCGCCTGGCTCGGCGGCCCCGCCGCTGCCGCAGCGCGCGAGCCCTGACGCGACCGCAGCCGGATGCACGCCGAAACCCCACTCGATGCGACCGATGCCGGCGACGCCCTCGATCTCGATTGACGCGTCCCCCGACGGGGAGGACATCGCCGTCATCGCCCGCGGCATGCGCGACCACGCGCTTGCGCAGATCGCGGGCGAGGAATCGCCGCCATTCGCCTGTTTCGCGCGGGAGGGTCGCGCGATCGTCGGCGGGGCGGTCGGCCGCATCATCAGGCGCAGGCTGTTCGTCGAGCTGCTCTGGGTGGAGGAAGCCCGGCGCCACGGCGGCCTCGGGACGTCGCTGCTGCAGGCCATCGAACGACATGCGCGCGAACGCGGTTGCACCGATGCGCTGCTCGAAACCTTGAGCACGTCGGCGGCAAGGCTCTACACTACCGCCGGTTACCGGCTGCAGGCCGAAATCCCCGATTACATTCCGGGATTCGCCAAGCATGTCTTCGTAAAGTCGCTGGCCTGACCCCGCCGCGAACCGGCGGGCCGCACCGTCGCCGATTCAGACGCCGCCGCGCGCGTTCGGCCGATTAAGCCCGAGGATTACAGGAGCGCCCCGCATGAGCGAGCCCGCCACTTCCGCCGACGCCGCTGGCGTCTTCGAGCCGTTTCACGTCGATCGCGTTCCGTGGCAGAAGGCGTTCAAGGGCGAGCGCTTCGGCACGGAATTCCAGGTCCTGAGCGAATTCGGCGGCGGCAGGCAGATCACCGTCTGCATGGAGACCCTGCCGCCGGGCCGACAGGCGAATCAGGCGCATTACCACATGCTCGAGGAAGAGCATGTCATCGTGCTCGAGGGCACGATGACCGTTCGTCTGGGCGACCGGGCCCATGTCGTGGGTGAAGGCCATTATGTCTGCTTCCCCGCCGGGCAGAAGGTCGGGCACTCGCTGTTCAATCACTCGCGCGCGCCGTGCAGGTACCTCATCATCGGCAACCCGCAAGCGCACGATGTCGCGGTGTTTCCCGAAACGGGACGCGTCAGCGTCAGGCTGACCGGGGAGAGCTATCGGAAGTCGCACACGATGGAGTACTGGGAGGAGGTCGCCACCTGAATCCGCCGGCCGCCCGGGAGCGCCGAAACGGTCGCTCCTGCTGCCTGAGAGCCAACTCCGATTCAACGCAGTGCCAAGGGAGATAATCATGGGAATCAGATTCATCCGGATTGCGGTCGTCTATCTGCTGATCGGCGCCATCGTCGGGCTGGCGATGGGGATGTCGCAGCAATTCACCCTCGCCCCGGTGCACGCGCACCTGCTGCTGCTCGGCTGGGCCTCGATGGCGCTCGCGGGGCTCATCTACCATTGGTATCCCGCCGCCGGCGCGACGCGGCTCGCGCGCGTCCATTTCTGGATCCACAATCTTGCGCTGCCGGTCTTCATGGTCTCGCTCGGCATGCTCCTGAGCGGCAGTGAGGCAGCGCTGCCGTTCGTCGCCACGGCGGCGACCACGATGCTCGTGGGACTTGCCCTGTTCGCGGCCAATGTCCTCATTCACGTCAAGGCCGCGCCGTAACCGGGCCGGATCCGTCGACCGGCAGCGCAAGGAGTCCGCATGAAGGCATCGCTGGCGGAACTCCTGCGCCGGCTTCCCGGCAAGCCGACCGCGCATTGGCCGGAGGGTGAGCGTTTCATCGCGGCACTTGCGCACGGTTCGATGTCGGTCGAGCTCTACGCGCCGGCGGGCATCGATCCGCAGGCCCCGCATGCGCAGGACGAGCTTTACTTCATCCAGGCCGGGCATGGCGAGCTCGTCATCGCGGACGTCCGCCACTCGTTCGCGCCCGGCGACGCGTTCTTCGTGGCGGCGGGCGTGCCGCACCGGTTCGAGAATTTCTCGCGCGATTTCGCAACGTGGGCGGTATTCTGGGGACCGATAGGCGGCGAAGGGAAGGCATGACGATCGGGGTGTCGTCGTGGTGACCATTCGCCGGATCGCGCACGCGGCCGAGGCGTCCAGGCAGGGATTGCGCGACCTGCTCGTCGACGTGGTCGACGGCGGCGCATCGGTCGGCTTTCTCGAGCCGATGCAGCCGGCGACCGCCGACCGCTATTGGAACGAAATCCTGTCGGACCTCGGCGCCGCGCGACTGCTCTGGGTCGCGGAGGATGCCGGCGCCGTCGTCGGCTCCGTCCAGCTCGCGCTTTGCAAGAAGGAAAACGGCCGCCATCGCGCGGACGTGGAGAAGCTGTTCGTGCTCACCCGGCATCGCGGCCACGGCGTGGCGTCGCGGCTCATGGCTGCCCTCGAGATCCATGCGCGGAGCTGCGGCCGCTCGCTGCTTGTGCTCGACACGCTGGCGGGCTCCGCGGCCGAGGCCGTGTACCGGCATCTCGGCTGGAACCGCGTCGGCGAGATTCCGGATTTCGCGGCGAGCTCCGACGGCGCATTGCATCCGACCGCGTATTACTACAAGATTCTCGCGCCCTGACGAATTCGCGCGACGCGTCGCGCGGCGTTCGCCGCCGCGCAGCAGCGATGATCGCGGCGCGGGTGGCGCACCCGGGCCTGCGGGCGGTGGCATTGGCGCCCGGCGCCTTGACGATCCGTTGACGCGACCGCATTGCGCTCCCAGAATGTCGCGTCCACTCATCCAAGGAGGCCGTGATGACCGCATTGACCGCGTTGTGGCTCCCGATCCTGCTGTCGTCGGCGCTCGTGTTCGTCGCGAGCTCGATCATCCACATGCTCATTCCCTGGCACCGGAACGATTTTCGCAAGGTGCCGGACGAGGAAAAATTCCGCGGTGCGCTGCAGGCGCTCGCGCTGGCGCCCGGCGACTACTGCGTGCCGCGCCCCGACACGATGGCCGAGATGAAGACGCCGGCGTTCGCGGACAAGATGAAACAGGGGCCGGTGATCATCTTCACCGTTGCCCCGAATGGCCTGCCCTCTATGGGAGCGAATCTTTCGCAGTGGTTCGCCTACCTCGTCGTGGTCGGAATCCTCGCTGCGTATGTCACCGGAGCGGCGCTTGCGCCGGGCGCCGCATATCTCCGCGTGTTCCAGATCGCCGGCGCCACTGCGTTCATCGCGTACTCGGCGGCGCTCTGGCCGATGACGATCTGGTATCACCGCGACTGGGGCACGACGATCCGGTCCACGGTCGACGGGTTGATCTACGCGCTCCTGACCGCGGGCGTGTTCGGCTGGCTCTGGCCGCATTGACGGCCTCGTCGGCCGAGGCGATCCCGATGACCGAGCTCTCGCAACTCCTCAACCGGCACCGCTCGATCCGCCGCTACAAGCCCGACCCGATCGACCCCGCGCTGATCGAATCGGTGTGCGCGGACGCGATCGCCGGCGGCTCGTCGTCGGGCAACCTCAACAGCGTGTCGATCGTCCTCACGCGGGACGCGGCACGCCGGCGCCGGCTGTACGAGCTGCATTTCGAGCAGCCGATGGTGCTGCAGGCGCCGCTCGTCGTCACGTTCTGCGCCGACTGGTTCCGCACCCGGGAGTGGCTGAAGCGGCGCGGCGCACGCGACAATTTCAACAACTTCATCGGCTACCACGTCGCCGCGTTCGACGCGATGATCGTCGCGCAGAACGTCTGCCTCGGGTTCGAGGCCGAGGGGCTCGGCATCTGCTACATGGGCACGACGCTGCACTCGATGACCGAGATTGCCGCGTTCCTCGACCTGCCCGACACCTGCCTGCCCGTGACCACGATCGTCGTCGGACATCCCGACGAGGATCCGGCCAAGCGCGACCGGCTGCCCGCACCGGCTTTCCTGCACGACGAGACGTACCGGCGCCCGACGGACGAGCAGCTGGAGGCCGTGTACCGGCGCCGCGAGGTGAAAGGATGGGAGCGCTACATGTCGATGCCCGACCTCAAGGCCGAGATCGAGGCCCGCGGCATCAGCTCGCTCGCGCAGTTCTACACGAGCGAGATCAAGTACGACCCCGACGTGTTCCGCAAGGACTCGGCGAAGCTGCGCGCGCTTCTCGAAGCCAAGCATTTCCTGCCATAGGGCGTGTTCAGACTACATTTGCAAGATGCGTTGCGAGCGAAAAGCGTCCTGCGCGAGGCGAAAATCGAAGCCGGGCCGGCTGCCCGGCGAGGCTTTGCAACGAAGCGCAGGGCGCTTTTCGCCGCAACCCGGAGGGAACAGGCCCTAGGACGCCATGGACGCTGCAGACTCTTCGCTGGTCGAGTATTACCGGGCGAGCGCGCCGTTGTTCGACGGCGTCTACCGGAAGCCGGAACGCCAGGCGGACCTGCGCCGCATGGAGACGTGGGTCGGCGCCCTATTCGCCGGGCGGCGGGTGCTCGAGGTCGCGTGCGGGACGGGATACTGGACGCGCTTCATCGCCGCCTCCGCCGCCCGCGTGACCGGCGTCGACGCGGCGCCCGAAATGCTGGCGCTGGCGGGCACCCGCGTGTCCTTGCCGAATGTGCGCTTCGTCGCCGGCGATGCCTACGCGCTCGCACCGGATCTCGGGGCGTTCGACGCCGCCTTTTCGGGGTTCTTCCTGTCGCACGTGCCGAGGTCGAAGCTGCGCCCGTTCGCGGCGCAGCTGAATTCGCGCCTCGAGCCCGGCGCACGCGTGCTGTTCATCGACAATCGCTTTGTCGACGGCAGCAGCTCGCCGATCGACGGCACCGACGTCGACGGCAACACGTACCAGGAGCGGCGCCTCGCCGACGGCACCGCTCACCGGGTGCTCAAGAACTTCCTGCAGGAGCACGAGCTTCGTTCGTGCGTTGACGGAATCGCCTTCAACGTCGAGTATCGCGAGTTCCGGCATTACTGGGCGTTGCACTACGCGGTTCCCGGCCGTTGATCTTCACCCCAGGACCGCATCGATCGGGAGACCCCATGGAGATCATTCGTCGCGGCGAGGTGCAGGTGCTGGTCAATCCCGGCGTCGCATCGCACCAGCTCGTCTCTCCGGAAAATTCGGCGTCGGCACGACTCACCGTCACCCGGGTCGTCCTCGCTCCGGGCGCGGTCAACCAGCGGCATCGGCACCCTGCGTCGGAGCAGGTGTGGGTGGCGCTGGCGGGGTCCGGCGCGCTGCTTCTGGCCGACGCGGCGACCCTTCCCTTCGCCGCGGGCGACGTCGCCCGTTTCGCCGACGGCGACGTGCACGGGCTCGAGAACACCGGCATGGACGACTTCGTGTACCTCGCGGTGACCTCGCCGCCGCTCGACTTTCGCACGGCCTACGCGACCCACGCGGGGGCAGCGCGATGACCACCCGCCCGCGGATTGGGGGACGAGCGCAGCCATGACCGCGCTCCTCCTCGACCCGAATGCCTGGATCGCGTTCCTGACGCTGACGGCGCTCGAGCTCGTGCTCGGCATCGACAACGTCATTTTCATCTCGATCCTCGTCGACCGGCTGCCACGCGAGCGGCGCGAGCTGGCGCGGCGGATCGGCCTCTTCCTCGCGATGTTCATGCGCATCGCGCTTCTCTTCCTGCTGGCCCGCATCATCGGCCTCACGCAGCCGCTGTTCGCGCTCCAGGGGCAGGAGATTTCCGGGCGCGACCTCGTCCTCATCGGCGGTGGCCTGTTCCTGCTGTGGAAGAGCACCGGCGAGATCCACCAGCTGCTCGAAGGCCGGAAGGGCGCGGCCGGGTCGGCGGTGCACGCGGCGTTCGCCACGGTGATCGTGCAGGTGATCGTCATCGATATCGTGTTCTCGCTCGATTCGATCGTCACCGCGGTCGGAATGGTCGACCGCGTCGAGGTGATGGTCGCCGCCGTCATCGTCTCGGTGCTGCTGATGATGGCTTTCGCCGGAACGGTCGGACGCTTCGTCTCCGCGCACCCGACCGTGAAGATGCTGGCGCTCGCGTTTCTCTTCGTCGTCGGCGTCGTGCTGATCGCCGACGGCTTCGACCACCACATCCCGAAGGGCTACGTCTATTTCGCGATGGCCTTCTCGATCGCCGTCGAGATGCTGAACATCCGGATGCGCCGGCGTGATCGCGCGCCGGTCGACCTCCATGAGCGTTATGCCGACGACGACCGTTGACGCGGCCGGCACCCGCGCGGCGCTCGTCGCGGCCAGCGCCTACTTCGCCGTCGTGTTCGGCGCCGGCTTCGTGTTGGGCACGATCCGGACACTCTGGGCGGTGCCGCGTTTCGGGCCGCGCCTCGCCGAGCTCATCGAAGCCCCGATCATGCTCGTGGTCATCGTCGCCGCCGCGCGCTGGGTGGTCGGCCGGTACGCGAGCCGTTTCACGGCGCGGCGCCGCCTGGCGCTCGGGGCGACCGGGCTCGCGCTGATGCTGCTCGCCGAATTCACGCTGGTCGCGTGGCTGCAGGGCAAGCCGATTCGCGAATACCTCGCCGGACGCGACCCCGTCTCGGGTTCGGTCTATTATGTGCTCCTGGTCGTCTTCGCCGCGATGCCTGCGCTCGTGCGGCGGCGATGACCGCAGCCGAGGGGTGCGCGATGCCAGGACCGCGGCCGGGAGATCGTTTTTCCACCGAGGTGACGCTGACGCCTGACGTCGTCGCGCATCATGCGAGCGCCGTCGGCGACACCCATCCTTTGCATCACGACGAGTCGTTCGCGGCCGCCACGCGGTACGGGCGCACGATCGCGAGCGGGACGCACACGACGGCGCTGCTGCTCGGGTTGACCGCTTCGCATTTCTCGCAGGCGGGCGCGATGGTCGGCCTCGAGTTCTGGGCGCGATTCCGCCGTCCCGTCTACGCCGACGAGACAGTGCAGCTCGAATGGCCCGTCGTCCGGGTCGTGCCGAACGAAAAGCTCGGCGGCGACGTCGTCGACCTGCGCGAGCGCATAAAGGGCCGGGCGCTCGTCACCGAGCGCCTGTGACGACGCTGCCCGTGTACGCGATGAAGCCGCTGCTCATCCTCGTTCTGCTGCCGCTCGCCGTCGGATTCGCAGCCGAGCACTTCACGCGGCACACGCGTGCCGCCGCGATCGCCGCGACGCTCGTGACGGCCACGATGGTATTCGCATCGCTGGTGCTGCAAGACCCCTCTGGTGAGTGGAACTGGCTCGCCACGATGCTTGTGCTGCCGCTGCCGATCGCGCTGACGCTGGCGGCGGTACAGCTCGCGCATGGGCGCGCCGGCTCGCGCAAGCACTCGATGCGAAAGCTCGGTATCTGATCCGGTCCGGTCTCGCGTCGGCGCCGCATTGCATGAGGCGGCGCAATCGCCTAACGTAACGTCCCTTTGCCCCACAACGCAGGCGCACCGGGCCCCGCATGGCCGGCGAGTCACACGCAACGAACCCCGCGTCATCCGTGACTCGCCCCCACACCGGCACCCGGTCGTCGCGACGGACCGTTCCTCCGCCGTCGCCGCCGACGCTCGCGCAATTCGTTCTGCTGTCGTTTCTGCTGCACGCGCTGATCATCGTCGTGTTCGGCAGCCCGTCCGGCGGCGGTTCGCAATCCGGTTGGCGCAATCCTCTGTCGGTGACGCTGCGCCCACGCGTGCCGGCGGAGGAATCGCTGCTGAAACCGACGCCCGGCGACCTGCGCGGCCGCGCCGGCCCGACGTTCCCGCGCGCAGTGGAGCGCGCGCCGCGACCGCCGGCGCGAACGTCCGCCGCGCCGCCGTCCGGCAGGACTTCCGCAACTCCCGCGCCCGCGCCGTCACCACCCGACGACGTCCCGGCAATCGCACCGCCCGCGGGACTGCCGGCCGACGAGGTGCTGCCGCGCCTCGATCCCGGCGCGCCGGTGGAGGTGAACAAGGTCGTCGTCCCTCAGGTGAAGATCGCTCCGATCGAAGAAAAGCGCGACGAGGCCCCACGTACCGCGCCGCGCGCTCCGCGAAAGCAGGCAGTGCCGGCGGCGCCGTCCGTCGTTCCCCCCGACCTCCCGGTGGCAACGCTTCCACCGCAGGACGTCCCCGCCGCGCGCGCTCTCGAAACCGCGCCGCCGCAACGCGTGGAGCCGCCCAGGGCATCCGTGCTCCAGGGTGACGCACCGCCGCGACCCGAGCGCGACGTCGCGCCGACGATCGAGCCTACCGTCGTCGCGCCGCCGGAGCCGCCTCCCGCCGTTCGCGAGACGCCTGCCCGGATCGAGCCGCGCCCGGAGCCCGCACCGGCCCCTCCAGCCGAGCGCGAATTGATCCCGCGGGCGGAGGAGCCGCCCGCGCTGCGGACGCTGCGCGATGCGCCGCAATTCAAGTTCGAACGCGAGACGCCCGCGCCGGCGCCTGTCGTGCCGGCGCCTCCCGTGGCCGTTCCGGCGCAACCGGCGCGCAGCGAGACGGCGCCGCTGCGCGAGACGCCGCCCGCGCCCGCAGCGCCGTCGGTCCTGCCGCCCGAGCCGGTGCCCGTGCCTGCACGCGAGAGCGTTCGCGCGCCCGCCGCGCCTGCCGGCGATTCGAGCCGTCCCGTCGACATCGCACCAGCGCGTGAACCGTCCTCGCCTCCGGTGCCGGCGCGCCTTGAATTCGGCGCGCGGCCCGCCGTCGACGACGATCTGCGCCGGCTCGTCGAGCCGCCGAGCGCGAGCCTGCCGCCGGTCGGCGAGCGGCCGCGCCTGAGTTTCGAGAAGGCGGGCCCGCGCGACGCGATTCGCCCGGGCGGACGCTCGTCCGGGCTCGTCCCGCTGAATCTCTCTCCCCCCGTGCCCGACCCCGAGACGAAGCTCGCCCACGACATCCAGAAGGCGGCGAAGCCGGATTGCCGCGACGCCTACGCCGGACTCGGCCTGCTCGCCGTTCCGGTGCTGCTCGCCGATGCGATTACGGACAAAGGCTGTCGCTGGTAGCCCGCGCCCTCGCTCCGAATCGGGTTGTGGCACCATCGCAGCTGCCGCATGCAGGGCGGCGCTTCGCAAACCACGCGCGCCCATGAACGGCACCTCGACCCACCGCATCGACGCGCCCGCGCCGTCCCGGATTCGCCTGCCGTGCGCGTCCCGACGTGCCGGCGCAGCGCGCATCGCGCACATCCTCGCCGCGATGCTCTTCCTTGCCGCCGGCGACGCCGTCGGCGCGCCCGATCCGAACAAGGTCCTTCGCGTCGCGTCCCCGGACATCGAGACGCTTGATCCGCAGCAGTGGAGCGACGACCCATCGTTCCAGGTGCAGGACGCGATCTTCGAGGGGCTCTACGAATGGCACTACCTCGCCTCGCCGCCGCGGCTCGCGCCATTGACCGCCACGGCATTGCCCGAAATCACGGACGGCGGGAAAACGTGGACGATTCGCGTGAAGCCCGGCATCTACTTCACCGACGATCCCGCGTTCCGGGGAAAGCCGCGCGAGCTGGTCGCCGCGGATTATGTGTATTCGCTAAAACGGGTGCTGGACCCCAACCTCGCGCGCGGGGGCTATCCGGCCATCACCGACATCGTCGTCGGCGCACGTGAGGTGGTCGACGCGGCGAGCCGGCCCGGCGCGGCGTTTGACTACGATCGACCGATCGCGGGGCTGCGCGCGCTCGACCGGTACACGCTGCAGCTCAAGCTGATCGAGCCGTACTTTCCCCTGGTCCAGGCCTGGCTCACGTACGGCGCGGCCGCGCGCGAAGTCGTCGATGCCGCGGGCAGCGACATACGCTCCCGCGCCGTCGGAACCGGGCCCTACCGGCTGCGCGAGTGGAAGCGCGGCTCGCGCATCGTGCTCGAGGCGAATCCCGCTTACCGTGCGCTGCGCTTTCCCGAGAGCAGCGATCCCGTCCACGCGGCGCTCGAGCGAAGCATGCAGGGCAGGACGCTGCCGCAGATCGGCGTGATCGAAATCACCGTGATCGACGAGGATCTCCCGCGGCTGCTCGAATTCGACCGCGGGCGCCTCGACGTCATCGTGCTGCGCGGCGAAGTCGCGAACCGGCCGCTGGCGGACGGCAGGCTGAAGCCGGAATATGCGGCGCGCGGCATCACGCGGCTCGTGTTTCCCGAGCCCTACGTCTTTTCCTTCTATTTCAACATGGCCGATCCCGGCGTCGGCGGGATGGATAACGAGCGCGTCGCGCTGCGTCGCGCGGTCGCGCTGGGGATCGACGTCGCATCGCTCGCCAGGGTCGTCTACGCCGGCCACGCGATCCCGGCGAATCAGATGATCCCGCCGGGCGTGACCGGCCATGATCCCGCGCTCCCGCCGAAATCGAGCTATGACCCGGCCGCGGCGAACGCGTTGCTCGACCGGTTCGGCTACGTCAGGCGCGACATGGAGGGATTCCGCCTGCGTCCCGACGGCACGCCTCTGACGCTGACGCTTTCGCTGCGCTCCGGAGCGGTCTCGCGCGAAATCTCCACGCTGTGGAAGAAGGACATGCGCGCCATCGGGGTCCGGATGGAATTCCATCTGACGCCCTTCCAGGAGATGATCAAGGAGATCGATTCCGGAAAATTCCAGGTGTGCTTCGCCGGCTTCGGCGGCAACCCTTCCGGCTACATCGAATTGTTCCAGCTCTACAGCAAGGCGCCGCGGGTCACGAACTACACGCGCTTCGCGCTTCCGGCGTACGACGCGCTGACGGAGGATTTCCTGCGCAGCGAACACGCCGACCGGCAGATCGCGCTCGCGCGCAAAATGCGCGAGATCGCGCTCGCCTACCAGCCGATGATCTCCGCGCTGTTGCGCCTGGAAAACGACTACGTGCAGCCGTGGCTGCTGGGGTACGCGCCGCCCCTCTTCAACAATTACTGGAAATACCTCGACATCGATGTCGCGAAGCGAAGCGCGCTCACGCGATAGACGATGCCCGATCGCGCTGCGGCGAATCGCGCGGATGCGTCGCGCACAGCCTCGCGCGACATCGGCCCGCGTGGCAGACTCGACGCCGTGAAGCCGCACCCGCTCGACAATCCGGTCTGGTCCGCCCTCACCACCGGGCAGGCCCATCTCGCGCAGGGCGGCGCGCTCGCCAAGCGCTATCCCGACGACATCGACCCGATCGGCGCGCTGGCCCGAGGCGACCCTGACGCCTGGTCGGAGCTGGCGGCGCTACTTCCTCCCGGCGGGATTCTCTACCTCGCGGCCGCCGACCTCGACCGCGCGTCGTCCGCACTGCCGGCGCCGCTCGTCGTGCGCCAGCGCGCCGTGCTCGTGCAGATGGTCTGCGCCGAGCCGATCGATCGCGCCCCCGACGCGGCGCCGGTCTCGGTGCTGACCGGTGCCCACGCCGACGAGATGCTCGCGCTGGCGGAACTCACCAAGCCGGGTCCGTTCCGCGCCCGCACCCACACGCTCGGCACCTTTCTCGGCATCCGCTCGGAAGGCCGGCTGGTCGCGATGGCCGGCACGCGTTTTCGGCTCGACGGATACCGCGAGGTGAGCGCCGTCTGCACCCATCCTGAATTCGCCGGCCGCGGGCTCGCGCGCATTCTCGCGACGCGCGTCGTCAACGCGATCCACGCGCAGCGGCTCACGCCGTTCCTCCACGTCGACAGCGACAATGACCGCGCACGCTCCCTGTACCGGCACATGGGATTCGTCGAGCGCGCCGCGTTGCCGATGGCGGTCGTCGGTCGAGCGGACTGATGCGCGTGCCCTGCAGGCGCCGGCGTCGCGCCGCGCCATTTTCGCTCGGGGCACGGCGGTGACGGAGCTCTATCTCGCGCTCGATCAGGGCGGGCACGCGAGCCGCGCGATCCTCTACGACGCGGGCGGCCACGCGGTCGCCGACGCGTTCGCGCCGCTCGCGACGCTGCGCGACGCGGAAGGCCACATCGAGCACGATCCCGAAGCGCTGATCGATTCGCTGCGCCACGCGATCGACGACGTGTGTGCTCGTCCCGAGGTCGCCGGCCGCCGGATCGCCGCGGCGGGACTCGCGACGCAGCGCTCGAGCATCGCCTGCTGGAACCGAAACACCGGCGCCGCGCTCGCGCCGATCATCTCCTGGCAGGACCGGCGCAACGCGCAATGGCTGCAGCGGCTCGCGCCGCAGGCTGATTGGATCCGGCGCACCACCGGACTCGCGCTGACGCCGCACTACGGCGCGTCCAAGATGCGCTGGTGCCTCGATCACCTGCCGGAGGTGCGGCGCGCCGCCGACGCCGGCGTGCTGGCGATGGGCCCGCTCGCGAGCTACGTCCTGCATCGGCTGCTCGTCGCGCGTCCTTTCGTGGCCGACCCGGCGAACGCATCGCGCACGCAGCTGTGGGACATCGCGACGCAGGACTGGTCGCCGGCGCTGCTCGCGCTGTTCGACATCGACGCGGCCTGGCTGCCGCGCTGCGTGACGAGCCGCCACGCCTATGGAACGTTGCCGACGCCGGCAGGAGAGGTACCGTTGACGGTCGCCACCGGCGACCAGTCCGCGGTGCCTTTCGCGTTCGGCGCGCTCGCGCCCGCGATCGCGTACGTCAACGTCGGCACCGGCGCGTTCGTGCAGCGCGCGATCCGCGACCGGCTCCCCGAGGCGCCGCGCCTCCTCGCCAGCGTCGTCTGGTCCGATGCGACGGGCGTCGATTTCATGCTGGAGGGAACGGTGAACGGCGCCGGTAGCGCGCTCGACTGGTTCGCGCAGCGCGAAGGCATCGACCTCGCGCCGACGCTCTCCGCGCTCGCCGGTGCAGACGCGGCAGCACTCGTGCCGCCGCTCTTCCTCAACG
>Ga0209048_10000852_pt1 | contig 32483 bp, 28 predicted proteins | sample FrelakmetCRP12CR_FD_187146 | JGI IMG/M metagenome (GOLD analysis project Ga0209048, IMG submission 187146) | Freshwater lake sediment microbial communities from the University of Notre Dame, USA, for methane emissions studies - CRP12 CR (SPAdes)... | ecosystem: Environmental > Aquatic >...
CGGGGTTTATCGCTACGTCCGCCACCCTTCGTATGCTGGGTTGCTGCTCGCCTTCCTCGGCCTGGGCGTGTTTTTCGCCAACTGGCTGAGCATCTTCGGACTGCTCGTCCCGATCACATTCTCAGTGGTCCACCGCGTCGTGCGCGAGGAGAGAGCGCTCTTGACCTTCCTGGGGGCGCCCTACGCCGCCTACTGCAGCCGAACGAAGCGTTTCATCCCATGGGTGATCTAACGGTCAAGCCGGCGCTCGTGCAAGCAGCGTAATCTCGTGAGCATGGCTGCTGATGCGCTAGGTCTCGTTCTGGGTACAGGCCACGCCGGGCGTGTGTGCTCTGGCCGCACCAGGGGAATGATGTGCGGACGCGCATGAGTTCTCGGAACAGGAGGAAAATGGCATGACTCACTCAAGACTCGCAGCCGTGATGGCGTCGTTGTGTGTGTTCGGCGCGGGCGTAGGCCTCGCGCAGACGAAACCCAACCCGGGATTCGAGAAGCTCAAGACGCTCGTCGGCACGTGGGAGTCAACGTCTCGTGACGGGAAACATGCCACCGCCGTCTACGAGTTGGTCTCGTCGGGGACGGCGCTGCTGGAGAGGCTCGGCGGCGACGAGCACGCCGGCATGGGGATGGAGATGATCACGGTCTATCACCCCGATGGGGACCGGCTCGTCATGACCCACTATTGCTCCGCCAACAACCAGCCCAGAATGAGGGCCGAGCCCGTCAGCGGAGAGGCCGAAGCGCTGCGCTTCACGTTCCTGGACGCGACCAACCTCGCCTCGCCCGACGCCGGGCACATGCACAGCCTCGTGATGACCTTCCATGATGCCGACAGCTTCGCCCAGGAGTGGACGTGGCGGGAGAACGGCAAGGACAGCGTGAAGGTCTTCCACTGGTCGCGCTCGAAGTGAGGCGAGAACGGTCCCGAGCAGATCAGTGACGTCGGCCGGCCCAGAGCAAGCGTCCGGCCGGTGCCGGTCGCACGAGCGGCGTCGTCAACGTGCCGGGGCGAGCGCGCTCCGGCGTTGCAGATGACGCGGCGCCGCCGTCACTGCTGCCGGCCCTTGTCCACCTCACATCACCGTGCGCACGCGCAACCCGATGCCTTTGAGCGCCAGAGACAGAATCACCGCCGGAGCGGGTCTCGGCGCTTGCGCCGCGTGCCAGCGGGCGCTCTTGCCCAGCCTCTACTTCTTCGGGAAGCCCACGGACTGGGCCAAGGCGATGATCTGCGTCCCGCCGAGTTTCAGGGCCTTGCCGAGCGCGGGCCGGTCCACCATCGCCCGGACGCCGGTGGCCAACCCTTCGGAGGCGCAGAAGAGGTAGACGTTCTCGCTCAGGAAGGCCGCGTCGGTCCAGGCGTACGTCTGCTGCATGTCGGCCTGGGCGCCTTTCATGCGCGCGGTGTCGGTCACGAAGACCAGTGTGGCCGGGGCGTCCTTGACGAAGTCCTGCACGCCGGCGAGGGCGCGCACATCGCCGGGCACGACCGGCTTGAGCACGTTGCCCGCGGCATCGTAGACGTAGGCGCCGTTGGCCATGACCACGTAGACGTCAATCTCCTGCCAATTGCGCGCGGAGGGGGCGGTGCGCTTGCCCTCTTTCGGGCGGTTGATGCCCCACGCCGCCCAGAGCAGGTTGGACAGGGTCTGCGGCGGCAGCGGGTCCGGCGCGAACGTGCGGCTGGTTGACCGCAGCGCGAGCGCCTGCATGAGCGGCTTGCCGCCATCTGTCTTGGGTGCCGGCAGCTTGATCGGCGCCAGTTCCTGCGCCATCACAAGAGCCGAGAACAGCACCACACACGCCAGCGCGACGCACACTCCGAAGCGGTTTCGCATGATTCCTCCCGTCGGCGAGAAGGTACACCCTCCGCGCGAAGCTGGCGAGACCGTCCCGTGCGGGGCTCACATCCGGTTTGCCGCTCGCGTTGTCGCCATCGGAGGTCAGCGAATGCGGGGTTTGTGGCCAGGTGCTCGCTTGAGCAGGGACGGCGAGATGGTAAAGTGCGCGACCAATGGCCAAGGTCGTGCTGACACGTGGCGGGAAGGTCCGAGACCACTCCCCACATGCACGCCGTCGCCGGGAGGCAATGATGCGCGTTCTCACCGTGGCGTTCGTGTTTCTGCTCGCGCTGGTAACAGTCGCGTTCGCCCAGCAGCCGACTCCGCCCGCCAGGCAGGCGGAAACCCCTAACAGCGAGCAGCCACCCGGCGCAAGGACGCCCGCAGCCCGGGCGCAGGAGGCGGCGCGGCCGGAGGAGAGGAAGCCGGAGGCGCAGAGAGCGGAGACGGGCGACAAGGAGGAGCACTTCGACATGACGGAGGTCCCGCCCGTGGTGAGCCGCCACCAAATCACCGTGAACGGCAAGCTGCTCAAGTACGCTGCAACCGCGGGTCGGCTGCCGATCAAGCGCGAGGACGGCAAGATCGAGGCCGAGATGTTCTTCGTGGCCTACACGCTCGAGGGCCAGGATCCCGCCACGCGCCCGCTCACGTTTGCCTTCAACGGCGGCCCCGGCTCGGCCTCACTGTGGCTGCACCTGGGCGCGCTCGGGCCGAAGCGTGTGGTGCTTCAGCCAGACGGCTTCATGCCGGCGGCCCCGTACCGGAACGCCGACAACCCGTACACCCCCCTCGATACGAGCGACCTCGTGCTCGTGGATGCCATCGGCACAGGTTTCAGCCGCGCGGCCAACGCAGAGCTGTCGAAGAAATTCTGGGGCGTAAAGGGCGACATCGAGGCGTTCGGGGAGTTCATCCGCCTCTACATCACGCGCCACCAGCGCTGGACCTCGCCGCTGTTCCTGCTCGGCGAGAGCTACGGGACGACGCGCGCGGCGGGCGTGGCCGGCTATCTGGCCGACCGGGGTATCTCGTTCAACGGGATCGTGCTGCTCTCGACCGTGCTGAGCTTCGAGACGCTGCACTTCACCAAGACCAACGACCTTCCCTACCAGCTCATCGTGCCCTCGTTCACGATGATCGCGGCGTATCACAAGAAGCTGGCGCCGGAGCTCATGCAGGACCTTGCCAAGACGCGCAAGGAGGTCGAGCACTGGGCGTCAAACGAGTACGCGCTCGCGCTCGCCAAGGGTGACGCGCTCACACCGGCCGAACGCGAGGCCGTCGTCAATCAGATGGCGCGCTACACCGGTCTCGAGCGGCAGTTCATCGACCAGGCCAACCTGCGCGTCAACGTGCAGCAGTTCACCCACAACCTCCTGCTCGACCGGAAGCTGCGCGTCGGCCGGCTGGACGGGCGCTTCACCGGTCCGGATCCGAATGGGCTGCTCGACACGCCGTTCTACGATCCGACCGGCTCGGCGACCACGCCGCCGTTCACCTCCGTGTTCAACGCGTATGTCCGTGCCGAGCTCGGCTACGCCACCGACATGCCGTACAACGTGTCCGCGTTCCGGGGCGGCGCCGGCAGCTTCTCGAGTTGGGAGTGGGGCTCGGCGAGCGAGGGTTTCACGGACACGGCGACCGCGCTGCGGCAGGCGATCACGAAGAACCCGTACCTGAAGGTGCTGGTGATGGAGGGGTACTACGACCTCGCCACCCCGTACTTCGCCGCCGACTACACGTTCGATCACCTCGATCTGCCGGCGGGGTACCGCAAGAACATCTCGTTCGCCACTTACGACTCGGGCCACATGGTCTATCTGCACACCGAGTCGCTGGCGAAGTTCAAGCGCGACCTGGCGGCGTTTGTCGCGACGGCAAACCACCCATCAGGGCCCTGAACAATGCGGTGAGAACCAGCAACTAGCGTCTTGAAAGGCACCAAGGGCCATGAGTCACAATCACGACCATGCCATCTCCGGCAACGGCGCCATGGACCGTAGGCTTTGGGCCAGCGCCGCCCTCAACAGCGCCATTACGCTGGCGGAGTTCTTTGGCGGCCTCATTTCCGGCAGCCTGGCACTGCTCTCCGACGCGGCCCACAACCTGAGTGACGCAGCGGCCGTGGTCCTCGCCCTGGTGGCCCGGCGCTTCAGCCGCCGCCCGCCCACGACGCGCTACACCTACGGCTTCAAGCGCGCAGAGGTGCTCGCGGCCCTCATCAACGCTGTGGTGCTCATCGCCATCACCGTGCTGATCGCGCGGGAGGCCGTGGTGCGTTTCCTCCACCCCGCACCGGTGCAGCAGGGGCTCATGCTCGCCGTGGCGCTCGTCGCCGTGTTCGCGAACGTCGGCTCGGTGCTCCTCTTGCGGCGCCACGAGAAGGACGACGTGAACGTGCGCAGCGCGTTCCTGCACATGGCGCAGGATGCGCTTGCCTCACTTGCGGTGGTCATCGCCGCGCTGCTTGCACATACGCGCGTCGGGCCGTACGTGGACCCAGGGGTGGCCGTCATCGTGGGCCTCGCCGTGCTGCGCAGCGCCCTCTCCCTGGTGTGGGAGACCGTCTCAACGCTGCTGGAAGGAGCGTCTGACGACGCGGGCCTTCCGGCCATGGCGGCCGCCGTGGGGCACGCTTTTCCCGGCGCGCGGCTGCACCACGTTCATCTCTGGCAAAACGGCCCCGGCCAGCGCCTTCTGACAGCCCACGTGACGCTCGATCACAACATGGACGCCGCGGGCATCGAGGCCCTTTTCGCCGGCATTAAGAAGTTGCTTCACGACCAATGGGCCGTCACCCACGCCACACTGGAGCCCGAGGTGGCCGGATGCGGTGAGACGGCGCTGCTCGGCCGCTGGGAGGAGCACGAGGAGTGATCCGAGCTCAGGCTCGCCAGGATGGGCGACAGCTTGCGCCACCCAACTTCGTGACCGCTTGCTTCAGCGGATGTACTTGGTTTCGGGGGTAGGGCCCGAATCCGGGACATTTGGGTGGTAGACCCACCCGGACGGGATCTACGGAGCTCCCGGAAGATACTGACTCACGACGCGACGGCGGACCGCAAGCCTCAGCCAGGCCTGGCTGTGGGCTGACCGAGCCAGCCAGGGCAGACCTTCGTTTTTCGTCCCTGCAGATGGTCGGTGGGTGACTTGACAAGCCGATGTTATGAGCATATGCTCGAATCAATGGGTCGCCCTCCTCGACCACGCAGAGTCTGCTGTCGGCACCGCGGTGCCGGGATGCGGCCACTGGGCCGTCCGGCTTTCGACCTGCCCGCAGTCACGCTCGGCATTGACGAGTTGGAGGCGTTGCGTCTTGCCGACTTGGACGGCCTCTACCAGGAGGCGGCCGCACAACGGATGGGTATCTCGCGGCCGACGTTCGCTCGAGTCTTGAGCCGCGCCAGGGCAACGGTGATCGATGCGCTCGTGAACGAAAAGCTGCTCCTCGTTGCCGGTGGTCCCATCGTGGAGGAAGAGAGCGAGGGGCTCGGATGCCCGGTGCACTGGGGAGGTCGGCGGCGTGGGCGCGGGTGTCGCTGCCCACACCGGCGCGGGGGCGAGCCGCGAGTCGATATGAAAGAAGAGGCTGGGGCGCAAACACAGACCCCGGAAGGAGAAAATAATGTTGATTGAGGAGTCAAAAGAGACAACAGCACGCGAGCTGCCCAGAGGACGGCGAGATCGCCACCATGGGTTTGCTCCCTTAGGTGCCCACGACCTCCCCGCTAGCGGAGCCGAGAATCTCGACTGCCAGCACAGGCACCGCAGGGCCTTTGCCCACGTGAAGAGTGCAACAGTTGAAGGCGACCGGCCACTCGGCTTGCAACGGCGGAGACGGAACGGCTGGCGATAGCTGGGAACGCCGCGAGTTCCGCCACAGCTTGAAGCCGTGCAGGATGAAGACTGAAGCCCCGGAGGAACAGACCATGAGAGTTGCACTTCCAGTTCTTGGTGGCAGTTTCTGCGCTCACTTCGGGGGCGCCGACAAATTCGCGCTGGTCGACATCAACGACCAGACCCGCACCATAACCTCGACCCGCCTGGAGGCCCCACCCCCGCACGAGCATGGCGTTTTCCCAATGTGGCTGCGCTCACAGGGCGTGACCACGGTGCTTGCCGGCGGCATGGGGCCGCGGGCCGTGCAGATGCTCGAGCACTTCGGCATCGAGACGGTACTGGGCATCGACGGCGGAGAGCCGGAGCAAATCGTGCGCGCCTTCCTCGACGGGACGCTGGTGGCAAGCGGCAACGGATGCGGCGGTGGCGAGCTTCACTACTGCCACGACCAAGGGGAGCCCTAGGTGACTGTGGCGGAACCCTTGTGGCCTGTGGAAGGCCGTTTGCGGCCGGGCGCCGCTTTAAGCTCGCTTTTCGCGAAAGCGGGTCGGGATCATGTCCGAGGAGTGGCCGCGGCCTCCTCCGAAGCGTGCCCTGCGGGTGGGTGGACGGCTCGAAAGCAGATGTGGGCGAAGACGGTGCGGAAGCCCGATGAAAGAGACGCCATCCGCAGGAGCGGGGTCCGATGAGGCGGATGAGACGGACTTACTACGACGCGTTCTCGCGGTTCTACGACCGCTTTGTCGCTCTCCACTCCCGCGACACAGGGGGTTTTGCCAGGAAGTTCCTCGCCGACCGGCTGCCCGTGCAAGAGGGCGGAGCGGTGCTCGATATCTGCACGGGAACGGCCACTGTGCTCTCGCACCTGCAGGCGAAGGTCGGCAGCGACGGGCGAGTGGTCGGCCTGGACTTTTCAAGGGGCATGCTGAATGTGGGACGCGACAAGATCAGGCGTTTTTCCAACATCCATCTCGTGGAAGCCGACGCGGGGAGCCTGCCTTTTGCAGCCGGGACCTTCGACGCGGTCACCTGTTCCCACGCCTTCTACGAGCTTAAGGGGGGAACACGGGAGTGCGCGTTGCGGGAGATCCTCCGTGTCCTGAGCCCGAAGGGAGCCTTTCTTATGATGGAACACGACGTGCCTGCCAACCCCTTCGTGAGGGCGCTCTTTTACCTCCGCCTCACCTGCATCGGGACCGCAAGGGCCGCCTCCTTCCTTCGCCATGAGCAGGAAACTCTGGAGGGGTACTTCGCGAGGGTCGAAAAGGTTGTGTCTCCGGCTGGGCGGTCCAAGGTCATGGTGTGTTGGAAATGAGGCCACCGGTGGCGGGTGAAGCTGCGCTGGAGTTGGCCAGAGGACTGGGTCACGATTGCGCCGTGGTCCACCTGGGGACCTGCATGAAGATCGCGACGGAGACATGGCAGCGCCGCATCGACTGCGACTGCCTTAACACCACGCTGCAAGGGAACTTTGGGGTTCGGCTCATTTTGGGCACGCACCTGTACCAACGAGGAGACCGCGATGCAAGACCACCGAAACATGGGGCCATCGGGAAACTGCCTGTGCCTGGGTTGCGGCACCACGAAACCCCACGAAGCCGGCAAACCGTGCCGGGAGGAGCGCTGTCCGAAGTGCGGCAAGGCGATGGTGCGCGAGGGCTCGGAGCATCACCTGGCCTATATCAAGAAGCAGGAGAAGCAGAAGAAAACGCCGTGACGATCCAAGCCGGCGGCTTGGCAACTTCGGGCATCCGGACCAGGCAGCGCCTGGGCGCGGGACCCACCGCTACGCTCCGCGGCACGGGTGGCGGCAGAGCCCTGCGCTCTTCGCCTGCCGGCCACACTCATGCTCAACCGCTGCAATACCGCGGAGACCACGCCAGAAAGAGAGGGATGCATGAACACGAAGAATGCCGGATTTCACACCAAGCTTGTTCACGCAGGGGCCATGCACGACCCGCTTGGGAGCGCCGTGACGCCCATCTACCAGACCTCCACCTTCGCGTTTCACAACGCGCAGGAGGGCGCCGACCGCTTCGCGGGAAAGGCCGATGGGTACATCTACACGCGTCTCGGCAACCCTACCATTCGGAGCCTCGAACACTGCGTGGCCGAACTGGAGGAAGGGTGTGACGGCGTCGCGACCAGCTCTGGCATGGGAGCTGTCAACACGGTCTACATGGCGTTATTGCAGCAGGGAAGCCACGTGGTGAGCACGGCCTCGGTTTATGGGCCCTCGCGCGGCCTGATGGAGGTGCACTTCTCCCGGTTCGGTGTGTCGGCGACGTACGTCGACACCTCGGACGTCCGCAACGTCGAGACCGCGGTGCGACCCGAGACGCGCCTGGTCTACGTGGAGACTCCCTCGAACCCCTGCATGCAGGTCACTGACATTGAAGCCGCCGCACGCATCGCCCACGCGCACGGTGCCTTCCTTGTGGTGGACAACACCTTTGCCTCACCGTACCTGCAGAAGCCGCTGGTCCTCGGCGCCGACGTGGTGCTCCACTCGGTTACCAAGTTCATCAACGGCCATGCCGACGTGGTGGGAGGCGTCCTGGTGGCGAAGGAGGAGTCCATGCTTCAGCGGCTGCGATCGGTCATGATCGCTACCGGCTGCAACATGGACCCGCATCAGGCCTTTCTGGTTCACCGCGGCCTCAAGACGCTTGCCCTTCGCCTGGACCGCGCCCAGGTGTCGGCCCAGCGCATCGCGGCCTGGCTCGAGGAGAGGCCCGAGGTGGCGTGGGTCCGCTACGTCGGACTGCCCTCACACCCCCAGCACGAGCTGGCCAAGAAGCAGATGCGAGGCTTCGGCGCCATGATCAGCTTTGAGCTCAAGGGCGGGCTGGACGCGGGCCGGCGCCTGATGGATCGGGTGCGGCTGGCCACCCTGGCCGTCTCCCTCGGGGGCGTGGAGACCCTCATCGAGCACCCAGCCTCCATGACCCACGCGGGCATCTCACGGGACGAGAGGGAGAAGGCAGGCATCACGGACGGACTGGTGCGCTACTCGGTCGGTATTGAGGACATCGAGGATCTGATCGAGGATCTTGAGCGGGCGCTGCAGGGCTAGCGTCGGGTGAAGCAACGCGGGGCACCAGGTACATCTGCTGCTGCCAAGCTGAACCGAGGGGGGCGTCGCGTGGACATAAGCCTGCGGGAAAAAGCTTTCCGGGTCCGGATCGATCAGTACCTTCGTGAGGGCCACGACCGCTTTGCGGCGGCGGCCTTCGTTGCCGGTGCTGCTGGGCCTTTGGAGGGACCGGCCCTCGATGTTGGGACCGGCAGAGGCCTTTTGGCCATGGCCCTGGCGGAGCGGGGGCTGGATGTGGTCTCCGTGGATGTCAGTGCGGAGGACCAAGAGCTGGCTGCAAGACTGGCCACAAGGGCAGGCCTTGCGGATCGGATCCGGTTCCTGCACCGCGATGCTGCGGCGCTTCCCTTTCCGGACGGGCATTTCGGATGCGCCGTGATGATGGACGTTCTTCACCATCTCAAGGACGCCACGCCAATACTCACCCAGATGGCACGCCTGGTCAGACCGGGCGGCTGGATCGTACTGGCCGACTTCACCGAAGAGGGATTCGCGCTTGTCGCCCGTGTCCACCAGCGGGAGGGCGGGCAGCACCCGCGAAGCGACGTCACGATGGGCACGGCGCAGGCGATCCTGGCGGTGGCAGGTTGGGTGATGGGCGGAGAAACGGTGAGGCACTTGCAGCGCGTGGCCTGGTATCGGAAGGGGTGATAGCCTGCCTCTTCGGCAACCAAGGAGGGGACGATGGGAACCAAGGGACGGCAAATCATCGGGATGGACGTGGACGAGTTGCTGCGCCTGCTCAACGCGGCGTACGCCAGCGAGTGGCTCGCCTACTATCAGTACTGGCTGGCCGCAAAGCTCATCAAGGGGCCGATGAAGGACGCGGTGGCGGCGGAGCTCACCCTGCACGCCACTGAGGAGCTCAACCACGCTACGCTTCTGGTCGGCCGCATCATCCAACTGGGCGGCACACCGATCACTGACCCCAGGCAGTGGTTTGCGCTTAGCCCGTGCGCGTACGACGCGCCTAACGACCCGTACGTGGCGGTCATCCTCGACCAGAACATCGCCGGGGAGCAGTGCGCCATCGGCGCCTACAAGCAGCTCATGGATGTTACCAAGGACAAGGACATGGTGACGTACAACCTCGCGCTCACCATCCTCGAGCAGGAGGTGGAGCACGAGGAGGATCTGCAGAGCCTGAAGGAAGACCTCGACTTGATGGTCACCCGGGGGAGCAGATAACCGCCCCGTCCGCGTTTGCGGCGCTCTCGCGCGAGAAGCTGCTGTGCGCTCTGGAGGCGTTCGCAAAGAACTGGTTGGCCCACGACGGTTGCTGGTTCCTGGCTGCCGAGGAGAGGTTCGGCTTGGAGATCGCCATGGAGCTGGACACCCGGGCGTGGGAGCGTTTCGCGGCCTCCGAGGCGAGACGGATCATGAGTACGTTCGCCATCCCACAAGCGGGCGGCCTGGAGTCGCTGGAGCGGGCCTTAGCTTTGCGCATGTACGCACTGATCAACCAGCAGCATGCCGAGTGGTCGGCCGACCGCCGCACCCTGCGCTTCGTGATGGATCGCTGCCGCGTGCAGGAGACCCGCCGCGAGAAGGGGATCACCCCATTTCCGTGCCGGAGCGTCGGTGCAGTCGAGTTCACCACCTTCGCTCACACTATTGATCCCCGCATTGCGACCCGTTGCCTCCACTGCCCGCCGGAGCCCAACGCGGGCGGCGCCTGCACCTGGGAATTCGCGTTGGAGAAGTAGCCGGCCATGTCAACGGCAAGGATCCCCGCGAACAAACGCAATCCTGACGCGAGAGAAGGGCCGGCACTCGTTCCCTGGCCGGTGCTCTTCTTCTCGTTTCCCCGGCTCGGGTGCACCGCTTTCGGCGACCCGGCGATGGTCGCCTACATCCGTGACTTGGCCGTGGTGAGGCGCCGCTGGCTCTGTGGGTCCGCCCCCTGCGTGCCATCTGGCTTCCCCCGGCGCTGGAGCACGCATAGCCTGGACCGGAAAGGAGAGAGCGTCAGAATGACGAGGATCGGGATCATCATCTGCGCCAGGTACCGCGACTGCGGTGGCGGCAAGTGCTTCCGGGCACTGCGCGAACGTCGTGGCGGCTTCTCTTGCTACGCGACCGGCGAGCCGGTCGAGATCGTCGGCTACTCAACCTGTGGCGGCTGTCCTGGTGGCAACGTCGAGTACGTTCCCGCCGAGTTTTTGAAAAACGGGTGCGATGTCGTGCACCTAGCGACTGGTCTGGTCGTTGGCTATCCCCCTTGCCCGCACATTCGACGCTTCAGGGAATTCCTCGAAATGCAGTTCGGCTTGTCGGTGGTGGTCGGGACTCACCCGATCCCGCTCAAGTACTTCGAAGCCCACAGCAAGCTCACCTTCTGGGATGAAACGAACATGAGAGATATCGCGGCACATCTCCTGACGGAGCCACGCGAGGTCATGGAGTCCTACAACTGAGCAACTATGCCGGGATGGCAGTGAGAGCACCCTATGGAAGTTGTGGAAAGGTGGGGGTGGAGTGGAGGGAGGCAGCTTTCCACAGCTATCACACGGGTGAGGTAGCCTGTGCGTACCGGGAAGGAGACCAGCCATGAGCATGACTACCGACCGCAGGGACTTTGTGGCGACAATCGCCGGCCTTGGCCTCGCCGGCGTGTCCGGCTTTGCTGGCCTCGCCGTGCCGGCCGCGGCTGAGCCCCAGGGAGGCCAGACACCGCAGGAGAAACAGCAGCCGGTCGAGGCTCTCGGCCGCGTTCCCTGGCCCTACCGGCCGCTCGACGCCGACCCCATGGCCCAGCGAGCCTTCCTGACCTACCAGCGCGGCGGCTGCATGCTTGCCGTCTTCGACCCGATCGTGCGTGGCGTCGCCGAGCGCCTCGGCACGCCGTACACGGCCTTCCCGTTCAGCATGTTCGCCTACGGTGCTGGCGGGGTCGCCGGCTGGGGGTCACTGTGTGGCGCCCTCAACGGCGCGGCGGCGGCGTTCGCGCTTCTCTCACCACAGCCCGGGCCACTGATCGCGGCCTTGTTCGCCTGGTACGAGACCCAAGCCCTCCCGGACTTCCTGCCCGGTGGCTCGCGGTTCCAAAACGTCACGGCAGTGGCAGGCTCGGTTCTTTGCCACGCCTCGATCGCGCACTGGTGCAAAGCATCCGGTAAGCGCAGCAACTCCCCGGAACGGGCCGAGCGCTGCGCCGCGCTCTCCGGCTCGGTGGCGCGCAAAGCTGTGATGCTCCTCAACGCGCAGGCTGCTGGCACACTGGCTGTCCCCCCGCCGGACCCAACAACCACGGGCTGTCTCGGCTGCCACGGCGCCCAGGGAACGCTGGGCAACGCCGCCGGCCGAATGTCGTGCGCCCCGTGCCACACCCCGTCCGAGTTGGCGTCCCAGGGTCATCCGAAGGTGTAGACCCAGAACGCTCAGGCAGCTGCGTTTGCAAGCGGAGGCCTGGGAGGAGGCCAGCCGGTGACCACGGGAGTCACCGATACCTTCGGTCGAAGCCAGGCCGGCCTTTCTTCGTGTCTCCTCCGACCGGTCCCAAGCAGCCTGAGCTTGCCCCGGCGCGACCGAGCGGACGCGCTAGCGCGTGAGCAGCAGCAGCGTCTCGAGGTTCGTAGTGCCGGGGAACAGGTCAATCGGCACGGCGCGCCGCAGCCGGTAGTTGGCGCGCGCCCATGCCGCGACCTCGCGCGGGATCTCATCCGTGCCGCAGCAGATGTGCACGACACGCTCCGGAGCGCGGGCCGCAAGTGCCCCGGCGACATCGGGCGCCGTGCCCTGCCGGGGCGGGTCGAGCAGCACAACCTCGGACGCGCGCGGGGGCCGCACGCTGCGTGCGAGGAAAGCGCCGGTGATCGCGCCGGCGACAAAGCGCACCCGCTGCGCACAGCGCAGATACGCGGCGTTCGCGCGCGCGGCCGCGACAGCGCCGCCATCGAAGTCCACGCCGAACACCTGCGCCGCGTCGCGGCCGACGGTGAGGGAGAAGAGCCCGTAGCCGCAGTAAAGGTCGAGCAGGGCACGGTCCTCGAGCGGCGCCAGCAGGGAGCGCGCGCTCGCCGTCATCACGCCGAGCATGGCGCCGTTGACCTGCGAAAAAACTGTCGGCGGGAAACGCAAGCGCACGCCCTCGACCTGGACCTGCAACCACTCGGGACCGAAGAGCCGCTTGAACGATATCGCGCCCTCCGGGCGGCGCGTCTCGAGGTAGTAGTCCGAGCCGCTCGGGTCGAGGTAGAGGAAGCCGGCGCGCACGCCGAGCGGCGCCTCCTGGACGGCCTCGGCGAGCCGTTTGCCCGCCCGCACGATGCGGGCGTCGAACGCGCGCAAGTTGAGTATGAGGGTGAGCGCGTTTGCCGCGCCGCGCACGATCGCCCAGTTGAGCTCGGCGGCGAGAGCGCGCATCGGCGGCCGCGCGAGGCGCTCGATGAGGAAGGCGTAGACAGCAATGTGTTCGGGCAGGTCGAGCGCCGAAGGCGAGTGGCCGCGCGCCATGGTGGCGGCGCCGGGGAAGATCAGGGCCAGGCCCCGGGCGCTAAGGACGGCCCGGCGCTTGCTCGTGGTGCGATAGGCGCGCGGCACAGGCGCGGCTACGACCGTCTCCGGGCGGCCCGGGAGCCGTTGCTCCCGCCAGAACGCCGCCAGCGCCTCCTGCTTGAGCGCGAGCTCCACGGCGTAGTCAAGCGCTGCCAGCGGCTCGGGGTGTTGCGCCGGCGGCACGGCCAGGCCGCGTTGCACGGCGAGGCCGCGCAGAATTTCGGCAAAGCTCACAGCGTGAGCCTACCTCATGCCCCGGGAGCGCCCCTACGTGAGCGCTGTACCGGGCTTCGGCTCACCGGCTCGCCATCGGCCGCTCGAGCTTGGCGAGCTGCTCCCTGGTGAGCGGCGAGCAGAACAGGGAGAAGTTCACCAGCGGCGGGACAGCCTCGGCGAGCGGCGCCCAGCGTTCGCCGTCGCGGTCGAGGAACGCCACGTTCCAGACCATGCCCTCCACCACCGGGATCACGCCCTTGGCGGTCGTCAGCTCGCCACCGGCGAAGTTGGAGAGCACCAGGTTGTTCGCCGCGACGGCGCGCGCGTTCGCCGTGCCGTGGCATTCAGCACACGTGCGGCCGACCTTGGTGATGTTGTGCGGCGCGACCGGCGCGAGCGTGATCATCGTGCCGCGCTTGTAGACGTAGGTGAGCAAATTGGCGAGCTTGACGCGGCCGTCGTGGTTGACCAGGAAGAGCATCCCGGTCCGCTTGAGCGAGGTCTCCTTCTTGCCCGCCAACCGTGACTCGATGTGGCAGTTGAAGCAGGTGGGGATGTCGCGCGTGTGGCACACGCTGCAGTCGAGCTTGCCCTTGTGCACGGTGTGGCTCGCGGTTTTCGTGAGCTCCTTGTGGCAGTTGTCGCAGCGAGTGTCCATCGCCCCGGGCTGCCAAGCGCTGGTGTAGAGCACGCCGTCGCCGTGGATCTCCCGCGCGCTGTGGCAGCGCATGCACTTCATCCCAGCTCGCACGTGCACGTCGGGATCATCTTTCTCGAGCGGGTGGCAGACCTGACACGCCTCCTGCGTGCCCGCCTGCGCCACCGTGTAGCTCGCCTTGCCGCCAACGTCTTTCTTGTGGCAGACGTCGCAGCTCCTGACATGGCAGCCCGCCTTGGTGCAGCCGAGCGCCGAGGCCGGCATGCCGGTCAGACGCTCGAGTCCACCGGCCTCCTTGCTGTAGGCGAATTCGATGCCCCGGCTGGTGAAGTGAAGGCTCCGTGAGTAGAAGTTGTAGTCGGCGGCAGGCGTCTGGGCGGCCAGCGGCACGGCCGCGAGAAGAGCGAGAACCGGGATGAGGCGGCAGGGGGAGAGAAGCGTCATCGTCGTTCTCCTTTGCGCGCGGCCAGCGCGGCCGCACGGCGCCATCCTACGCGCCTATGCGGTGAGTGTTCAGCCCGGTGTCATCTCCGCGCCGCATTAGACGTCTTTGGAGGTGGCGGCGCGAGACGCAGGGTTGAGGTGTGTCGGCGCGGAGCGTTGCGCGGTATCGTGGGGAGTGGGCTCAGGCCAGACGTGCAGGGGGGTATGCTCGTGACACGAGTCCAGTTGCGTTTTCTGGTCGCCTCGTTGGTGCTTGTGAGCATGGTTGGGCCGGCCGGCGCCGGCGCGCTGCGGGGCCGCTTTCTCCTCGGCGACAAGCCGGTACCTGGAGTGATCGTGTCGGCGGTTTCATATGAGACGCCGCTCGACGAAGCGCGGCGGGAAGCGCGCCGGCTGCCTGCGCCGCCACCGATCAGCTCGGCCACGTCGGGTCCGGACGGGTCGTACGTTCTGACAGTGTCGGCCACCCCCGGCAAGGAGACGCTTTTCAGCGTGCGAGTCGAAGGTGGCGGCGCCGTGGCCGCTGCGATCGCCGGCCCCTGGGACGCTTCGGAGAGCGCTGACCTCGGCGACCACGTCCTCTCACGCGCCGGCGCGCTCGCGGGCAAGGTGACGGACGCGGCGGGAGTGCCCGCGGCGGATGCCGAGGTTGTTCTCTTGGCGCAGCTCGATCGTAGCGAGGACAGCGAGCTCGAAGCTGCACCGCGCCGCACGCGGACCGCCGCTGACGGCACGTTCCATTTCGACGACGCGAGTGCGACCGGCAACATGCTGACAGTGGAGAAGACGGGGCTGCTCGTCGCGCAGTACACCGGCGTGAAGGCGGGCGCGCTGCGTGCGCCCATCGTGCTCACCGCCGGCGCGCCGGTCTCCGGCGTCGTGCGCAAGAGCGACGGAACGTCGCCATCGGCGGGCGCGCTGGTGCGGCTGGAGGGGCACGTGATCACGCGCTGGGTCGAGGCGGGTGAGAACGGCGCCTTCACGATCACGAATGCTCCGGTTGGAACTGTCACGGTCGTCGCCGACGCCGGTGAGGCCGGCTACCTCGAACAGTCCGAGGTCAAGCTCCCGCTGGCTCAGGGAAGCGCGCTTGCGCTCGTTCTGCAGCCGCCCTCGGCGCTGGTGGGGCGCACGCTGGACGCAAAGACCGGGCGCCCGGTCCCGCGCACCCGGATCGAGGTGCGCGGTGGAGGAAAGTCGCGCGCGACTCGCTCCGGAACGGATGGGACGTACGCGTTGCGCTCGCTGCCGCCACGGTCGTGGCAGGTGCGCGCAGACGAGCCTCGATACGTGGCCTGGACGCACGCAAACGTGCCGGTGCGCGCGGCCGAAACCAAGAAGCTCGACATCCCCCTCGTCCTCGGCGCTTCGTTCTCCGGTCGGGTCACCGACGAGGACGGCCAGCCGGTCGCGAACGCCAAGGGCACGCTCGAACAGACGGCCGGCGCCACGCTGGCGCGTCTCGTGCGCCGATTGCGCCGAGATGAGCCACCGGTGTTCCGAAGCCGGCCGGACGGCACCTTCAGCGCCGGTCGCATCACGCCGGGCGAAAGCCAGCTCCTCACGGTCGCGCATCCGGACTTCGAGCGGGCGACGGTCGGTGGCGTCTCGCTCCTGCCCGGTGCGACCAAAACCGGGATCGCGATCGTGCTGAAGCGCGGGTCCCTGTTGACTGGTGTGGTCAAGGACGGCAACGGGCAGCCGATCGCGGGCGCCGAGCTGGCACTCGCGCAGCCGTTCCGATTCGGCGGCGGCCCGGGACGCGGGCGTGCAATCGTGAACGTGGCCGGTGGCGCCGGCGCCGACAGCAAGGGCGGCACCAGCGGCGGCGACGGGACGTTCTCCATCCACGGCGTTGCGCCCGGTGAATACGCGCTTACCGTCAGGCACACCGGCTACGCCACGGAGCGCGTGGATCCGGTCAAGGTGCCGGAGACCGGAGCGCCGGCTCTGATCGAGGTGACGCTCACGCTAGGCGCGGTGATCTCGGGTCGAGTGGTGCGCCGTTCGGGCGCCGGTGCCGAGGGTTTCTTCGTCGCCGCGACCGGTACCGGGCGACCGCGCTTCGACGGCAACGCGACCCCGCCGCAGCAAACCGGCTACGACGGCTCATTCACCGTTGACGGCCTCAAGCCTGGCCAGAGCTACGACCTGCAGCTCTTCGGGCCCACGGGCGTGGTGGACGGGAAGCACGGGATCGTGGCGCCTGCGTCGGAGGTCGAGATCACCGTGGCGGGTCTCGGCCGCATCACCGGCACGGCGCTTGACGCGCGGGACGGACACCCGCTCACTGATTTCCAGGTCTCGTACGAGCCCGATCGCGGCGGCGGCGGGGCGCGCATCGCGATGTTCATCGGCCGCAACTCCGGCGGCGGCAGCACGGGTGGCCTGGGGCAACCCGTAGCCGTGCACACTGCCGACGGCAGCTTCACGCTTGAGGACATCCCGGCCGGGACCTGGAGCGTTGTCGTCACGGCCAAGGGCTACCAGACCGCGCGCACCGCGAGCGTGACGGTCGAGGAGGGTGACACCCGCGCCGGCATCGAGGTGCGTGTCGCGAAGGGTCTAGTGGTGAAGGGCCACGTTGCGGATTCGTCTAGCGGCGCTGCGGTGGCGAACGCCTCGGTCGCGCTCAACCAGACCGGCTCGTCGCCGGGGCCGGGAGCGATGATCCTCGAAGCGACCAACGGGGACGTCACCACGGACGCGGATGGGCGCTTCGAGATCGAAGGCGTGGCGCCCGGCAAGCAGACGCTGCACGTGACTCATCCCGACTACACCGACGCCACCCAGGCCGTCGAGGTCGCGGCTGATGGCGCTACGGTTGAGGTTCGCATGACGCAGGGCGGGGTCGTGGCGGGAATCGTGGCCTCGAGTGCGGGGCAGCCGGTGCCGGGGGCTAACGTCGCGCTCGCGCAGGCAGGCGGCGGCGGTGGCGGCGGCGGCGGGGGATTCGGGTTTGCGGCCGCTGCGGGCGAGCTGACCAGCGTGACCGACGGCTCGGGCCAATTCCGCTTCGACCATCTCGGCGCCGGCCGGTTCACCGCCACGGCCGCGCTCGGATCGCACACCTCCGCCCCGGTGGAGGTGGTGCTGCAGGCCGGCCAGTCGCAAACGGGCGTCGCGCTTCAGCTCCAGCTCGGCGTCACGATCCAGGGCACGGTCTCCGGCATTCCCACTACTATGGTCAGCGGCATGACGGTGAACGCCAACGGCGCCGACTCGTACTCGCAGTCCACCCGGCTGGGCGCCGACGGGCACTTCGAGTTCGACAACGTGCCGCTCGGCGTCGTCACGCTGCGCGGGACGGCGACCGACACCACCGGCTCCACGCGCAGCACTACTAAACAAATCACTGCCTCGGCGGACCAGCCGATCGTCACGACCGAGCTCGTGTTCGATCCGGGGTTCACCCTCTCCGGGCGGGTCACGCAGGCGGGAGGGCCGGTTGCCGGCGCCACCGTATTCGCGAACCTGCAGGGCGGTGGCGGCCGCCAAGCCTCTTCGACGACCGACAGCAGCGGCTCCTACCAGCTCAACGGGCTCCAGGCCGGCACCTACACCGTCAACGCGATGTCCGCCCTGGCGGCGGCCGGCGCCTCCAAGCGGCAGACGATTACGCTGACCTCCGATCAGGCGCTCGACATTGCCTTCCCGAGCGCGAAGATCCTGGGGCAGGTAGTGGACGCCGACGGCAACCTCCCGCTCGCAAACGCCACCGTCACGGTCGCGATGCAGGAGATAGGCGGCAGCGGCGGCGGCATCGGCCAACGCCCGGCGACCAGCGACAGCAACGGTCAGTTTTCTTTCACCAACCTCGACGAGGGTACGTACACGCTCTCCACCAGCAAGCCCGACTACCAACTCGACAAACGCGACACGGCCGCGGCCGACCAGGCGAGCGGCAGCCTCGTCATTGCGCTCAAACGGGGGGCCGGGATCGGCATCCGGGTTCTGGACGGTCTCTTGGGCGTGCCATTGTCTGGCGTGATGGTGCGCGTGTTTGACAGCCAGAGCGCGCCCGTTTTCGGCCCGTCCGCAATCACCCTCGACGGCGACGGGCTGGGTGAAGTCCCCGCACTGCCGCCGGGGTCATACACGGTCATCGCTGCGGCGTCGGGCTACGCGCCCGTGCGTCTGGCCGGCATCAACGTGCCGTCCCCCACGGTGACGATCGCACTCACGCCCGGCGGCTCGGTGCTGATCCAGGGCGGCTCGAAGACGCTTGCACCGGGCACGGCCACGGGCACGATCACCTCCGCGGCCGGGCAGCCGGCGCTGCTCTCGCTGCTCAACCTGCAAGGGCGCATCGCGATGTCCGAGCCGAACCTCCAGCTCCGCAACGTCCCGCCTGGAAGCTACGTGCTGTCGTTCCCGGCCGTTGCAGTCTCGGCGACGTTCGCCGTGCAGGAAGGTGCACCGACGGTCGTCCAGCTCCCCTGAGGACAGCGTCCGCCCGTGATGGACGCGTACCCTCTTGCGACGCGGCCTCGTCGCTGACGTGGGGTGCTTGCCCTTCCAAGCTTTTCAACTGGTTCTCCTGTGATGGCGGTACTGGCTTAGTCGCGGGTGCGCTACTCTGGCCACAGAGCAGGAGGTAACCACCATGTTGACGGCAAAGACCTTGAGCGAGTCGGCGCAGAGTCTGCAGCTCGAGGCGCGCGAGTTGGCCGCGAGCGTGCCCCGCCAGCTCCTTCTGGACATGGACGCTGACCGCGTCCGCTTCCCGCGCGAGTTCCTGCTTGAGGCGGGGCGGCGCAAGTTACTCGGTGTGCGCTTCGAGCCGCGCCTGGGCGGGCGCGGTCTGCCGTGGACCGCGGAGATGGTGGCGCTTGAGGAAATCGGCGTACTCGGTACCTCGCTCCCGTGCCTGTGGTCGTTGGTGTCGATCGTGGGCGAGGCGATAGCCACGTTCGGCACTGAGGAGCAGAAGGAGCGCTTTCTCGTCCCCATGCTGCGCGGCACTCTCGCGGCCGCCGAGGCGCTCACCGAGCCACGCGGCGGGTCGGACTTCTTCGCCGCCACCACCACGGCCCGGCGCGACGGCGATGCCTTCCTCATCAATGGGCAGAAGCGTTTCGTGGTGGGCGCAGAAGGCGCCGACGTGATCCTCGTCTACGGGTGTGTGGAGGGGATCGACGACGCGCGCAAGGCCATGACCGCGTTCCTCGTCGAGCGCGGTGAGGGCGTCGAGGTGCACCACGTCTACGGCCTGATGGGCACGCGCGGAGGCGGCACGGGAAGGCTGGTGTTCAGGAACGCGCGCGTGCCGCTCGCCAACGTGCTGGGCGGCGAGGCCGGGATCGGCCGCGGCACCGAGGTCTTCCACCGCATGATGGTGCCGGAGCGGCTGACCTCGGCAGGCGGCGCCGTCGGCATGGGCCGCGCCGCCATCGAGATCGCCGCGCGCTATGCCGACCGCCGCCACGCCTTCGGCGAGAAGATTCGCCGCTTCGAAGGGGTCTCGTTCAAGATCGCCGAAAGCCTCACGCTGCTCGACGCGGCGCGTGCCCTGAACCACGGCGCGGCCCGCGCCGCCGACATGGGTGAGGAGGCGGGCGTGGTGCGGCGCCTCGTCTCCGAGGCCAAGAAGTTCGCCACATCCTCGGCGTGGACCGTCATCAACCACGCCATGCAGATCCTCGGCGGCATCGGCTACACCGACATCTACCCTGTGGAGCGCCTGCTGCGTGATTGCCGTCTCATCACCATTTGGACCGGCACGAACGAGGTCATGGACTTGGTCATCCAGCACGAGTTCTTTCGGCAATTCTTGCAGCAACCGCACGTGGGTCGCGATGTGGAGGCCGACGCGTCGGGGGCGGGCTTCGCCGAGGAGAAGGTCTACAACGAACCGGAGGCGTGAAGGCCAAACCGTTTGGGGTGGGGAACCCCGTCAACGTACCTGAGGCGTCCCGTTCGCCACGAGGAAGGTAGAGCCACCTGGGGAATTCGGCAAAGCCGAGGATTCGAAGCTGATCCTGAGGCGATTTGCCGCTATCGACGCGGGCGGGAAATGATATCTTGACGGCAGACCAGGAGGCGCCAATGCGGAGGAGCGTTCGGCATCTCGGCGTGCGCGCCGTGCTCTGCCTGGCGCTGCCACTCGTCACGTCGCAACCCGCCAGAGCAGACAAGACCTTTCCCGAGCTGATCAATCAGTGGTCACTCCTGTCCCTCCAAGGGCGCGGCTGCCCCGTCCAGGGCCTCCGGCTCTCCGCCGGCCACGTCACGCTGGTGCTTGCCAATGGGAACGCCGCCCCCGTCGTGGCGGGCGACGAGGTGGTGGGAATCTTCTTCCGCGGGCAGGGGACGCTGGAGTACCTCTCCGCCGATCCGGTTGAGTTCCCCATCGTGACCTAGAACATCCGCAACAACACGGGCGCGACAGCCACCCCCGAGGGAAGAACCCTGGCGATTCGGGACGCCTTCAAAGAGGTCCTCTGGCTCGCCGGTGGGCTCGCGCTCCCGCCGTTGCCGACGGACTCTTCCGGGCTGCCGCTGGACGAGGCGTTCGCCCTTCATGAGAAAAAGTTCGGTCAGGTCTACGCGTCGCCCATCGCACACCAGTTCGTGGCGTGGCGTCTCAACGGAGCCGACCGGCCGATGATCCGCGCCGAGATCGCCGGCGGCAGCGTGGACCTCGTCTACGTGCTGGACGCGCTCGAGGCAAGGAGCGAGTCGCTCCTGGCCGCCCACGAGAGCCTGGCCATCGACGACCGCCTCAACGTGACCGTGCTGTCCGACCAACCCGTCGAACGGGACCGTCGGGACCCGGTCGTGCCGCGCTTCATGCTGACGGACGTGGACCTCTCCGTGACGGCTTCGGACAGGAGGGACGTGTCGCTGTCGGTGACCGAAACCCTCTTCGCGATGGTCCAGCCGACGAGCGTCCTCCTCCTTCACCTGTACGACACAATGTTCGTCCCCAGCAACCTCGGCATGCCCGAGCCGAGACGGCTGCGCGTGAAGGGAGTGTTCGACGAGGCTGGCGCCGCTGTGCCGTTTGACCACGCGAAGGATGAGATTGCCGTCGGCCTTGCTGCTCCGCTCGTGCCTGGCCGGCCGTTGAAGCTCCGCTTCGAGATCGAGGGGGACGTCCTGTACAACCCTGGCGGGGACAGCTATTGGGAGCTGGGCACCGGGCCGTGGTTTCCGCAGCCGGGCCTCTCCGGTCAGTACTACACGGCCCACTCCACCGTGAAGGTGAAGAAGCCCTTTGTACCGTTGGTGCCCGGGAAGACCCTGCGGCGCGTCGAGGAAGGGGAGTGGAACGTCCTCGAAACGCGCGTCGACAAGCCGGTGCAGTTTATGGTCATCCTCGCCGGAAAGTACTCATTCGAGGAGGAGACGAAAGACGGCGTCACCGTCCGCGTGGCTTCATACGCCGGGAAGAACACCATCGGGATCCGCAAGCTGATGAACCTCACCCACAAGGTGATCGCCTACTATGAGGCCTTCCTCGGTCCGTTCCCCTTCGACGAGTTCAACGTCACCGAGATCAACTCCTGGGGATTCGGCCAGGCTCCCCCCGGCTTCATGTTCATCACGTCCGAGGCCTTCAACCCCATCGGCGGCGAGATCAACCAGTTCTTCTCCAAGGGTATCAACGAGCGCTTTTCGCACGAGATCGCCCACCAGTTCTGGGGCCACGTGGTGAAGATGCCGTCCTACGAGGAGCAGTGGCTGACGGAGTCGTTTGCGGAGATCTGCGCCGGCCTGCTCATCCGCGACCTGCGCGGTAAGAGCGATCTCGAAGGGCTCGTCGCCACCTGGAAGTCCAGAGCGAAGGAGGCGACTGACACGGCGCCGATTCCGCTCGCCAACAGGATCCGCAACAGATCGGACCCACGGACGGCCAACATGCACAGGAACTACCTCTTGTACTTCAAGGGCCCGTGCATCCTCAACTCGATCCGGCAGCAGATCGGCGATCAGGCGTTCCTGGTGTTCCTGAATTCGTGCCAGGCCACATTCCGGTGGAAGTTCGGCAACACAAAGACCGTGCAGGCCGTCCTCGAGGCGATCACAAAGAAGGACTGGAAAACGTTCTTCGACGCCTACTACTGGGGGACGGCCATGCCGGAAAAGTAGCGGTCCGGCCTATTTTGCGGCCGGGACCACCAAAACTGGCACGGGCGCTGTCGCAGCCTTGGCCCGGGCTCGAAATCATCGTCATGTCGGGCTACCTGGACGACGAAGGGCTGCGCCGCGACATCTCACAGGGGAAGGTTCGCTTCCTGCAAGAGCCGTTCAAGATGGGCACAGTCGCGCGCCAGGTGCATGCCGCACGCTCACACCGGCCGTGAGCGTGGCGCCGCCTGCGCCTGCTCAGGGCAAGAACATTCGCAGCTCGGGTGAGGTCCGGAGGCGCTCTACCGTGGAACGTGGGCAGAGACAAAGGGCGGTTGCTGCTCGGCGAGCGCCATGTCCTCGGCGGCGTAGTAGCTGACCACCATCTGCTGGGCGCCCGGGCGCGTGTAGACGTCGGCGCGCGGGTGCTCGATGACCTCGGCGATGACCTGCGCCACCTCCACAGCCGTTTGCGCGCCCGGCACCTGGCGAGAGTCAGCGCCACCGTGGCGGGCATGCCTCCCGAACCCGGTCGCCACAACGCCAGGATGTACGCAGGTCACGTGGATCTCAGGATACTGGGGGCGCAGCTCGATGCGGAGGTCCGCAGTGAGCGAGTTGAGCGCATGCTTCGCGGCGTTGTAGGCCGAGCGGACGGTGGCCAAAGGCAACCGACCCAGCATCGACGAGACGTTGATGATGTGCCCGCGCCCCCGCGCCCGGAAGTGCGGCAACACCGCCTGCATCCCGTACAGCGCCGACTTGACGTTGACCCGCATCATCTCGTCGAAGTCGTCGTCGGTCAGCTCGGAGACCAGCCTCGTGATGCCCCGCCCGGCGTTGTTGACCCACGCGTCCACGTGGCCAAAGCGCTCCAAGCACGCTGCGAGCGCCCCCTCGACCTGCTCGCGCCGGGTGACGTCCGCGACGATCGGCAGCGCCTCAGGGCCACAGCGCGCGGCGACCTCGCCCAGCTCTTGCTGGCGGCGAGCGACCAGGGCCACGCGCGCCCCTTTGCCCGCAAGGAGTTCGGCGAGCGCCGCGCCGATCCCGCTGCTCGCCCCGGTGATAGCAATGACCTTGCCGTCCATGAGATCGCCAACGCCTCCCGGACCTTCAATGTTCCCGAGCTGCTGGAATGCCACTCTGGCGCGTGTAGGCGTCTTCGGTAATGGCGACGATGCCGACGCCAAAAAGGATGTTGTGGAGATCCTGAAGCTGTTCGGGTGGGAGACTGAGGACGCCGGGACAGTCGAGGCCGCGCGCGCGATCGAGCCCCTCTGCCTGCTCTGGTGCATCCCGGGTTTCCTCAAGAACGACTGGGTGCACGCGTTCAAACTGCTCAGACCATAGGCGTGGCCGCACCGGTCCGCAAGGCAGGGCCCAGTTGCTCCCTGGGACAGCTCGACCCGCAGGGCCTTGCGGTTCCTGGTCCCTTACCTACAGATGATCCTTACCACCGGAGAGCCCTGACTGAGGTGGGTGTTGCCCGAGTTGATGAAGAGCGTCATTGCGGCATCGTAACTGTGCCCGGTTGCGCCGAGACGCCAGGTCTCATGGATCACCATGGATCCCTGGTTCGCGCCAGGGCGGACAACCCGCACCGGGGTTGTTGCGCCGTCGCTTCGCTGCCAGTGGTAGTTGAAGACAAAACCTTGCGGGTGTGGCGACACGAAATTGATGCTGGCGGTATAGATGACCTGAACCGGACAGCCCCTGCCGTTGTACTGGCTCCTGTTGGCCGCCACATGAATCGGCCCGAAGGGGCCGTCATCGGCGGAGGCAACCTGGCCAAGACTGAAAATCGCCAGGACCGCGAACAAGAATGCGCTTAGCCCAATGGTGCGTGTCGGCGTCATGTGCGACCTCCCTCTAGCATCTGATGATAGCCCACTCCCTCTGAAGCCGCGACGGTTCTCTCGCGTGGAGCGGGTGGCTTTTCGCACACGGTCGCGGCCAGGCGCTCGAGGCGCCGCGAGGGGACACAGGATAGGGCAACCCGTCGCTTCCACCGGCGGCGTCAAACCGGGGGCAGCGACCCGAGGCTACTGGCTCTTGACCCGTTCGCCCTTCCAATCAAACTTGCCCATTGGACCTTCGGCCGTACCCTTCATCGTGTCACCCTCAACCGTCCCGATGTAGGACATGGAGACAGTGCCATTCGGGGTCTCGCGGGTCACAGTCCACTGGATCTCATTGCCGGTCACCGTGCCGGCGGCCGTTTGCTCCTGGCCTTCGCGCCCAACCCACGTCAGCGTGATCTTGCTCTTGTCCTGCACGATGGTGTAGTCGGTGGTTCGCTCGCCCCGCGGGGTCGTCATCGTGAGCTTCCATTTGCTGGCGACGTTGGCAGGGTCGGCGGCCAGCAAAGGCAGGGCCGTCACACTCAACAGCAGAACGACGGGCAGTGCTTTCCTCATCTCACGGCTCCTTTCCGTGCCTAGCAACGCTGATTTGCCCGGCACGATTCGCAAATTTACCACCAGCTCAGAGCCGCGCACAGCGCAGATGCGTGCGTCTTCAGTTGCCGGCGCAGGGGTCCCACAAGGAGCACGCCAGACTGGTACAAGCGACGTCACGTCGCCACCATCATCGTTGAGTCACCTGCGTCAGCGCAACCGTGCCACGCTGGATTCGACGTGTTCCTCTGTGCCCTCGGTGAAGTTGTTATCGGAGAAATCCACCTCGCTGTTGCTTTCGCAGGCGAGGATGGGTGGGGAAAAACAGAGCGGGGAACCGCGTTCTCTCGGACAGTGCGATTTCGATGCCGGTACCGATACGCGTTAAGCGATGGATCAGGCCCCGCCCTTGGCTTGGGTGGTCGTGGTGCGCTCGAGCGCCTGTACGGCCGCAACGATCAGGTCGTTGAACTCGGTTGGGCGCTCCAGCATCGGGTAGTGGCCGGCGTCCTTCATCACCCTGGCGTCGAAGTCCGGGACCACGGCGCGGTTGGTTTCAACCAAGGTGGGCCAGAGATCGCCGTTGACCGCCCGGATCGGCACCCCGGCCGCCCGCGCGGCTCGGGCGATGTCATAGTCGGCGAAGCCCTCCATCATCGAGACGGCCACCTCGGGTGGCGCGGCGCACATCCTCTGCTCCGCCCAGGCGTGCAGTTCGCGCTCCTTGCCAGGGTGGAAGAGCGCGTTGACCATCTCATGGCACGCCCCCTGGAAGTCCCGCCGAAACGCCTCGGCCCGAGCGTGAGCTGTTGCGGCATCAAATTTCTGTGTGAGGTCGTGCAGGGTGTCCACCCCGATCACGCCCATCACCCGACCGGGGAGGAGCGCAGCAGCCTCGAGCGCCACCGGGCCGCCGAGCGAGTTGCCAATCAGAACGATACGATTCAGCTTCAGCGCGTCAGCAACGGCGCGCACGTCTTGGGCCCAGGCACCGATCGTGTACGCCTTGCGCTGCCGCCCCGATTCGCCGTGCCCGACGAGGTCGAGCGCCACGACCCGATACCGGTTCGCCAACGCCTCAACCTGCGGCGCCCAGAAGGCGCGGTCCGCAAGCCCCCCATGGATGAAGACCAGCGCCGTGGCGCCCGCGCCGCCTGCCGCGTAGGCAATCTCGACCCCATCGGACGAGCGGGCTCGCCCGCGTATGGCGTGCTCACCGCCGTCCACCACAGCTATCCCCCCGCCTACCAGCACGATCATCGTCACGAAGGCTGTCTTGATTATGTCGTGATCCTACACCCCAGTGCAGCGTCGGACGCGACGGCGATCTCACTCAACCACCCGCGGACCTGTTCTCCGGGATGGCGTTCTTGAGGCACGTTCGGCCTTTCTTTTGATACCGAGTCGGGAGGTGCGATGGGGCGCCTCGGCGAAACTTGGGCTTCTGCCTCTCAGGCTGCCGGCACATGATCCGTTGTCACCTGGTGCTGGCGCCGCCTACGAACCGCACGATGTCGGGGACGCTGCGAGGTTCCGGATCGGATGCTTATGGTGATCCGCGCAGCCTGCGCAGTTCCTGCTGGGCAAGCGGCTGCTCGGGCGCGAGGGCAAGGGTCTTCTCGAACGCAGCGATTGCCTCGTCGCGCCGGCCCAACCCCTCCAGTGCAAGCCCCATGTAGAGGTGGGCCAGCGGCTGCCCGGGAGCGAGTTCGGCGGCGCGGCGGCTCGCGGTCAGGGCCTCCTCGTAGCGCCCGAGAAGGAGCAACGCCCCGCCCTTGTACTGGTGGCCGACGGCGCCGGCTGGGCAGTCCCGAATCGCCCGCTCCGTCTCCTCGAGCAGGTGCGGCGCCTCCACCAGCGAGAAGATGGCCTGCGTCGACGTCGGCTTGAACAACCGGAACTCGTGGTCGGCCACGAACTTCTCGTTGTCAGGCCTGCGCCGAACGAGAATGAATGCGCGGTCATCGTAGTAGACCGGCGCCCACTCAGTGGCGGACTCCAGCCAGTCGAACACCGCCGGCTTGCGGTCCGCGTACGAGAGGAGGAAGAAGTCCACGGGATATCGCTCCAGGAACCGGCGCATAGAGGTCGGCGCGTCAAGCGCTTCGCGGTAGTCCTGGTAAAGAGCGTCGCCGTAGACATCGTTGCGCGAATCGATGTTGACCTTCACGTCAGGGTGCATTTTCTCGATCAGCATCCCGGCGAAGGTGTAACTCACGAACGCATTCCCGGTGATGTGGTTCTTGCGCACGAAGTCGGTGGCGCACACTGGCATGTTGGGAGTAATCCCGACGCCCGTGCGGCGCAGAGGCGTAAGCGCGTCGTAGCGGTAGTCGAAAGCGAAGACTCCGATGGAGACGACGAGCATCAGAACAGAGCCGGCGACGACTACCGCCGGTCGGGACGGGTCCCGCCAGCACGCCGGTTCAGCGTGAGAGCGCGCGGAGGGCGAGCTCAGGCCTTTTCGCGATGCCAACACAGCCGACCAGGCGCCGGCGAGAATCGGGAGCATCGCCAGGGTCGCGTCACTGACCGAGCGATTGTGCCGGAGGCTCAATAGCAGGAAAAGCGCCACAATCCCGGCCTGGCTGAAGTCAGCCGTGCGGAAATTCTTCAGCGTGTTCCCGACGAGCACCGCAAACAGGAAGTAGAGGAAGACCTCAAGCACCCCGGGTGTCCAGTGGATTGCGGGACGCTCCAACCAGAAGACGATCAGGGCGAGGTACGACACTGCCAAGGCGCCGGCCGGCACGAGGCTGAGCCACGCCGCGCGTCCACGACCGAGGCGCATCCCGGCTTCGCCTCGCCGAGCGAAGAGCAAGGCGGTCCACAGCGCCCCGAGATAGAGCAGGTAGAGCGCGAACATCGTGGTCGTGTTGTAGGCGGGGTGATAGGGCGGCTGCCACTCGAAGTTAGATTCTCGAACAAATCCGAGACTCTCGAGCTCGAAAGGGAAGCGAAGGAGCCTGGCGCCGTACGGGTTGACCAGCGTGGCCAAGAGGCACGCGGGGACCAGCGCCGCCAAGAGCGCGACGTCACGAGTCGTTGACGTCCGCTCATGGCCGCCGCAAAGCCAGCGCGCGCGTAGATGGGCGATCCCTTCTCCTATCGCGAAGACCGCCGCCAAGGCGATGCCCAGGACCCAACCGCCGTGCAGATTCGCCCATAGCATCTGTGCCGGCGGAATCACGCACAGCCATCTCCAGCGGCCGCTCTCCCTGAAGCTCAACAGCACCCACAGGTAGAGGGCCACTAGCAGGTAGGAGAAAATGTGCGGCCGCTCCATGAACCGCGGGCTGGCGATGAAGAGTGCCACGGTCAACGCGGGCACGAAGATCGCCAACTGCGCATGCAGCTTGCGCGCAGCGAGGAACAGTAGGGCACAGGTCGCTCCGACCACCAGCGCTTTGAAGAGGATCAGGCCGAGCAGGCCAGCGGCGCTGTAACTCAGGCGGAACAGGACCGCGGCGAGCCACTCGTGCGCGACGTAAACGTGATCGGCCGCGGTGTAGGAGTATGGGTCCGTGACCGGCAGCCGGCCGTGTTCGAGGATGTACTGACCCGTCTTGAGGTGGATCCAGATGTCGTTGTTCGATACCGGAAAAACCGTTAGCGCCGTGACGCACACCGCTGCGCTGAAGAGCGCGAAGAGGCGGACCGACCGTGTGAGGCCTACCTGCGCCGCCGCGCGGCTCGCGTCCTGAAGAGGGGCTTTACGGCGCTTCATCGAGCGCCCAACCCTGCGCGGCCGGGCGGCGCCGTTCTATCTGGGGTGGGAAGCTCCTTTTCAATCAGGAATGGCCAGTGTTTGGTCACTGGACTCGAGGGTAGCGCCGCTTGGTCGGTTGTCAATGCTCGCTCCGCAGCTCCCAGGGCCCCGACGACGACCTCACCTGATCATCGCCGATGTCTTAAGTGGCGTGCATTGACAGGGGGAGCACCCCGGCTGTCGATTTGCCGCGCGTCGTCGCTGGCGCACGCCAGACTTGGCGGGCACGCTCGCCGTCTTTCTGCGAGTTCGTCAAGAAGTTGAGTTAACCTAAAAGATATGGAAGTCGAAACGAAGACCAATAGCGTCTGCTTGGCCAGGGGAATCAATGGTGCCCCGATCTCGGGAGAGTGGAAGATGGCCGTCGTGAGAAGATCAGCCTGCCTTTCTCTTGGGCTCGTCGTATCGATCTTGATGGTAGATTGTGTACTGAAGAGATCCCATGCAAGTCAAGCAACCCGCCTCAACATGAACAACATGACGGTCTCCGAGAAGGACAACGGCAGCACGTTCGAGTTGAGAACGGGAGATGTCTTAACGTTGAAGCTGGAGAGCATACCGGGCACCGGGTATTCGTGGTACATCGAGAAGAACGACAACAAATTGATGGAGCTGATGGGAGAGCACACGCACGAAGTGCCAAAGGGAACTACGGTCGTCGGAGGCATGGAGTACGAGGTTTTTCGGCTGAGAGCCCTCGCCAGTGGCACCAATAGGCTCGAGCTGAGTTACAAGAGGATATGGGAAAAAGAAAAGAAACCTCTAAGGACATTTCTGATTAGGGTAAGAGTAAAACCATAGGGCCCACGATGAAACGAGTCCTTGTGGCTGCGCACTCGGCTGAAGCCCAACTCATGAAGGGCTTGCTGGAAGCGAGCGGCATTCAGGCCGAGGTACGAAATGAAGAACTCTTTAGCGTCCTCACCGGACTCCTCGCTGTTCAGCCTGAGGTCTGGATTACCCACGACAGTCAGATCGAGCCAGCTCTCGCCATTGTTGAATCGTGCCGGCAAACTGGTGGGGAATCCTCGCGGGTGCCCAACCGGACCTGGAAGTGCTTGGCATGTGGCGAGGAGATCGAATCGCACTTCACGAGCTGTTGGCGGTGCGGGCAGCCGGCCCCCGATTCCCTTGAACACGGCCAGTTGCCGGGCTGAAAGCACAGGTGACCACACACTGGAGGCGTCCGGTCCAAGAACTAGCTCATGCGTTAGCAGGAAGCTTGACGTGAGGGGAACACGACACTGCCAAGCGAAAACCCCCGGCCCAGAACCGGGGGCTATTTCGTGAAGGCTTTCTATTCAGACGTCGGAACCTGGGATGTAGCTCTTCCTTGTCTGTTCCAGCTCACTCTTGGTCACATCCCTAATCACGGTCTAAGAGGCGGCCTTCCGCTTGTTCGAATCCGAAGCGATGACGACTTACGGGCTAGATTGCTGCCTAGGTCGAATTGGCCACCCTGCGAACCTGCGGCGAAGGTCTGGGACTTACCTCCAAAATTGGCATGCTCGTACAGTGTCACCGTTGTTTGACCCCAGTTGTCCGGTTTCGTTCCATTTATCCTCAGCCTGATCGCATCGTCGTTGTACGCAAGGTGAGGATAGTCGGCTCCGCCGCATGTCTCACCTGCCGGGTAGAACGCCTGATGTGGGTCGCTGCCGGAACCTATCAGCCATGCCCCTACGACGCTACTTGTCCTAGGGTATACGACGAGAGATGAGACGATATCGTTGAAATGCTGCTGATTAAGATCGGCTGCGGAATTCGTCAACAAGAGGAATCTCCCGTGATAATCCGAATGCTCAAACAGCATGACAGAGACATCCTTGCCAACCTTGATGGAAGAAACCTTGTCATTCAATTTGACCTTGTTGAAGTTGGGCTCCAGTTTCTGGCACATTCCCGGCTGGACGGAAAAGACCAGGTTCTTGCCTTGATAGTTCTTGTGTTCGTAGACTACCACCTCGTAATCCAAGGCTCCCGTAGGCCTTATCGGCTTCGCATACACCCACGCAGCGTGGGAACCGATGTTGTTGCAACCGTAGGCTATCCACATGTAGCCGTTCTCACCCCATCCGGCGCCCCACGAATTCTTGATCAGCCATGCCTGCTTGGTGTCATCCCAACCGATGAGGGTCACAATGTGGTTGATGTCGCCCGACTCGAACGCATCAAATGGAACGCCATCACCACCGGTGTAGGCTTGGAAAGCATCCGTAGCCCTCACGCCAACAACCAGGGGCCCAAACCTGCACAGAGCCGCCTTGATCTTGTCAACATCATGGCGGCTACTACCTGCACCGACATACCCCCACATCTCCGCCTTGTACGGCCGGCTGACGGATGGGTTCCCGTGTCCTTTCACGGCCCGGTATGGATAATCGGCTTCGGTGGCGCTTCCCTTGTTGATCAGATAGCCGAGAGCATCGCTAAAGTAGCCGCCGCCACAGTCACCCCCGCCACTGTTATCGAGGCTGTCCTGCTCAGACGTATCAGCAATCTGAGAATTCACGAGCCGCCAACTCGCCTCGAATGCCCCATGGGCTCCAAAAACCCAACAGCTCCCACATGGGTTCTGATCAGCCACAGGAGTGGTTCCATTGGCCTGCCGCCAGTCAAAAGTCCTTTCAGTCGCAGCGCAATGCGGCAGCGCCGGCGGCGGCGGCGGCAGCGGCGGCAAGTCTCTCAAGAACGCCGCGGCCCTGGCATTCTGGTCATTCATGAGTTGCTGGATGTTGGTCGGCACTCTCAACCCTGTGATCTTGCTCAACTCGAAATCCATCGCAGTCGTGTAACCCATCCTAAATTTCCAGTTCTTAGCGATTGCCTGCTGACGCAATACCTGCAGCTTTGTCTTGATAAGTGCTGGGGCCTGCAGTTCTCTTGCACGGTAATCAATCGCAATTCCCTTGGGTGTTATGAATCCCGGAGACTGTTTGTTCCCAGTCGGTGGCGCCTGCCCTTGTGGCCAGACGTGCGGCACGAAAAGCAAAACAGAAAGAAAAACCATGCCAAGGACAACTAAAGAACGGTGGTTTCTTGCCAACCTCATGGCCCTTCTCCTTTTGGCGTACCAAGAGCCGATTTTGAGCCGATCGATGCGAACGGCACCACGACCATGTTGTTCCCAATCCGACTTTCGCCTCTTAACTTGTGGCCCCGGGCTTCGCCTCCTTTTGAGCGACTCCTCGGCTTCCTGGAACGTGCTTCCCGGGAGAGATCGCGTGGGCTTTCATGACGGAAAGAAGATTCGTTTTCACTTGGTGTGAGTGTAGGGCTGCGCGGTGGGGTGTCAAGCCTGGTCAAGGCGATCCCAAGGAAGGGCGAGCGGGAGGGACGAAGGGGCTGGGCTGCAGCGCTTCTCCCCTCGGCTACCGTCGCGCGGGCGCTCAACGAGGTGATGCGGGAGACCGCCCAGCCTGTCACGCCGCGCGTCGTGGCTGGTGACCGCCAGTCCTACCGGGCACGCTCGCCGGACTGAAGGCCTTTGTCCAGAACGAATTGGTCAAGCACGCGTCCGGTGCCGGCCTCGCGCGCAGTGAAGTGCAGCGTGTTGCCGGCAATCTCAAGCAGGCAGTGATGGTGGGTGGCCGTCCCGACCTCGGTCCACCACGAGCCCATCACCATGTGGCGCTTGTAGCCGTAC
>Ga0209048_10000853_pt1 | contig 32474 bp, 31 predicted proteins | sample FrelakmetCRP12CR_FD_187146 | JGI IMG/M metagenome (GOLD analysis project Ga0209048, IMG submission 187146) | Freshwater lake sediment microbial communities from the University of Notre Dame, USA, for methane emissions studies - CRP12 CR (SPAdes)... | ecosystem: Environmental > Aquatic >...
GTCCGTGTCGAGCGACGGGTTAAGCGGCACTTTCAAACCCTGCCCCAACATGTAACTCGCCGCCAGTTACCGCGTCGGCCCGCAACCCGCCACGATGCACCCAGTGTTTAACTACACGGGCGGGCGACAGCGTCGGTGAGGCAAGAGCTTCGCCCAAGGTTAGGCAGGGTTCACAGAGTTCGACCCCGCGAAAGCGAACCGAGCCGACGACGAACTCGCGGCCCACAAGCTCATTCAGCCGCACCCCGCGGGTGACGACGTTCCTTCCAGTTGTGGATAGGTCAATCGCTCGTCGATGCTCCTGCGCAAATGCCTCAATCACCTCGGCCTCGACAAACGTGATGTTCTGGCCAGGTTCGTCATGGGCGTCGAAGTAGCGGTCGCCTTCGATTCCAGCTCCGGCGACGACGCGAACCGACTTTTGCTCGACCGTCGGGTTGCCCCCTGGCGGACGGATGAAGATACGCTCAATGCTCATGGATGCCTTTGAAGATGCGGTTACGGTGATGGATTTGCCGCCTAACGAAACTAGCTAACCGGCGGACCGTTGCGCGGGCGCAGCCCACGCATGCGGGACGTCCGTGTTGAGCGACGGGTTAGGCGTCATCGCTTCTCGCTACGGAAGTTCAAGCTTGCTACTTTCTTGGGTCGCCTGCTGCCATTTCTCGGCCGAGTAGCCGTCAATAGCCACGAATTTCGCCGATCCGCCACCTTCTCGAAGCTTTTTCGTTTGAGCATAGTCGGCCGAATTATAGAAGGCCTTCGCCTGTTCCATAGACGGAAATTCGATAAGCACGACGCGGAGCATTTCCTGCGGTCCTTCGAGAGTGACCATTTCGCCACCCCGAGCAATAAAGCGCCCCCCGAATTTCTGAATCACGCGGGGCGTGTGCCGCATGTACTCGCGATACGCATCCCAGTTTTCGACATCAACGTGAGCAACGATGTAAGCGGCCACTAAGTGCTCCTTCGACGAATGGATTGTTCAACCGCCAATGCTTGACGCCTAACGGAATGGAGCTAACCGGCGGCCCGCTGCGGCGGGCGCAGCCCCCGCACACGGGACGTCCGCGTAGAGCGACGGGTTAGGCGCCGCGCTATTGGGCACATTGAGCCGCCAGCCTCACGCCGTTAAGGAAAGCATCGATGTCGGCCGCAGATCTCAGGTGATGAACGCGCTTGTGCTGGCGGGCCGCTGAGACAAGCTCTCTGTACTTGGGCGTCAAACGCCGGTGACATGGCCACAACACACGATAACTGCTGATCGTGCTGCGGAGCATTGGACTGCCCTCGGGCCACCCTTCCGGGGCTACAAAGAGGCCCTTCAACAGGCGTTTCGTTACCCATAGAAAGTGTGTAAACAGCGGCAGATCGACGTGGACGAGTGTGTCCGCAGAAGCGAAACGTTCCCAGGCGGACTTAACGCAACCGAAGCCATCAATGATCCACGCGTCACGCTGCAACAACTCCGCATGTACCTTCAAATATTCGTCGTGCGGAACTTCGCCGCCACCGGCCCGAAATTTGATCATGTCCAAGGGGTAGAGAGGAATGTGCGTCAGCTCCGCCAAGCGCTTGGCTAGGGTCGACTTTCCCCCACCTGCGTTCCCGAAGACGGCGACCCTCTTCACAATACGCCTCCCCAGGCGCCTAACGGAATGGAGCTAACCGGCGGACCGCTGCGTGGGGCGCAGCCCCCGCATGCGGGACGTCCGTGTTGAGCGACGGGTTAGGCATACAAGACCAAGGTCAGCATTGCGATTGGGATAAATGCCAGGAGCAACATTACGCCCAAGCAGCCGCGATTTGAACTGGCGGGTACTCGACCGGGTGGGGCGCCATGAATTTGTTGGGGTTGCGATTCGAGCCATTTGCGATGACAGGCGTCGCAGAACAGTTGCCTGGCATTTCGGCGCCAGGCTTCGGAAGTACGTTTAGTGTGGCGCGAAATGGTGCTGCAACGAGCGCACTTGAACGTGGCCGCGGGTGGCTGCCTGGGGCGCAGGAAAAGGCGAACCAGGAACGCGACAATGGCCGCGGAAACCATTGCGACAATTGCGGCACTCGTCGACACCTTGTATGCCTAAGCAGAAGTAGGGAACCCAATTGACGGGAAACAAGGCGCAGAGCGCATATCCGCTGCCTGAGAAAGCGCTAAAATCCTCTCTGAATCAACGGCGCACCGGAAACTATTTGAACCTAACGGCATATATCGGAGCATAGACTCACGCTGACCACCAGTCTAATGGTGGCGAGTATGCAGTGCCCGCCTTCCCCTGCCCCCGCCCGAGGTAGCAAACTATGGGGTATCCGGATCAGGCTGGGGTCAAAAAATGGGGGCAACCGTGGCCCATTCCGGCGTTGTGGCCCCGCAATGTGAAGTCACCCCACAGGCAACGCCGGCGATGCGCTGCATTCTCCGCCATCCCATTCCCTCAATGCGACCGAAGGCACCAGCAAAATGTACAGTGAAGAGGACCTGACGTCCGCGCTAGCGGCAGGCGTCCTGACCGAGGAGACGGCCGAGGCGTTTCGCATGCACGTCGCGCAACGCCGGCACTCTACCGCGGTCGACGAGGAGCATTTCCGACTCGTCACCGGATTCAACGACATCTTCGTCGTGATTGCCTGCGTGCTTCTGCTGGCCTCGCTGGCCGGAATCGGCTCGTCGGTCGCCGCCTTTGTCGGTGGAGCCGCCGTCGCCGCTGCCGCGTGGCTGCTCGCCGAGTTCTTCACCCGCAAACGCCGGATGGCGCTGCCTTCGATTGTCCTGCTGCTGGCCTTCGTTGGAGGCGTCCTCGCCATGGGCTTCCTGCTGATTCCGAATCAGACGCCGGGAGCCTTTGCCATCGCCAGCGCAGTCGCGGCCATCGCCGCAGGGTTGCATTGGCGGCGCTTCCACGTACCCATCACGATTGCCGCCGGCGCGGCCGCAATCGTCGGCTGCGCATTCGCCATGTTGCTCTGGGTGGCGCCCGACGCGAAGAATTGGCTGAACGCGCTGTCGCTGCTTGCCGGGTTTGCCGTGTTCGCGGCGGCCATGCGCTGGGATGCGTCCGACACATTGCGCCAGACGCGGCGTTCGGACGTCGCCTTCTGGCTGCATCTGCTCGCTGCACCACTACTTGTCCATCCCGTGTTCACGCTGTTGGGCGTCTCGGCCGGCCATGCGGACCTGGGACAGGCGCTCGCGGTAGTGACCCTCTACGTGGGAATCGCGCTGGTTTCCCTCGCAGTCGACCGCAGAGCGCTGATGGTCTCCGCGTTGGCGTACGTGTTGTTCGCGTTCAGCGCTCTGCTGAAACAATACGGGGTCGTGAGCCTGAGCTTCGCGCTCACCGCGTTTGCCATCGGCGCGGCGCTGCTGCTGTTGTCCGCCTTCTGGCACCCGACCCGCGCATTCGTTCTGGGATTCCTGCCGCCGCCGCTGCAGCGGCGACTGGCGCCGTTTCGGTGAGCGCTATGCGACGTTTTCGCTGCGATACAGACTTCGTTTGCCCGGCAAATGAGTGCATATTCAAGCGCTGAGTCCATTGCGAATTGCCCGAATTGCGGCGCCCCGAATGCCGGCGCGTGGTGCGCGGGCTGCGGCCAGGAGGCCGACGTCGGGCCACGCGCATCCGCGCATGCGATGCGGCGACAGTGGGAGCGCATTCGGCATACGCTCGTGACGCTCGTCGTCCACCCGGGTCAACTGACCGCGGAATTCCGCGACGGGAAGCGCGCTCGTTCGGTGAGCCCCTGGCGGCTTGCCATCAACGTGGTGACGTTCTTCTTCGTGCTCTCGTTCGTGACGGACTTCCGGGTGGCAAACCTTGCGCGGCAGGATCCCGGCGGGGCATTGGCCGGCGTCATCAACGAGGCGGCAAGTCTCGCCCATGTCGATGTAACCACCTACACCGAGCGCATTGATCGCCGGTTCGACGCCATTTACACGGTCATGGTCGTCCTGCTGGTGGCCATTACCGCACTGAGCGCGCGCCTGACGCATTGGCGACCCGGCACGCGCTGGAGTGTTCACTTTGTGTTTGCACTGCACCTGATCGCATGGTCGTTCATCCTCAATTTCGCCTATCTGGTGGCAATGCGGGTGTTCAACCAGCCAGCCTTCATGGTCGCCAAGGATGCGTCGGTCACCGCAGTCGGTGCCATGCTGCTGCTCCTGGTGATTCTCTTGCAGTTCGGCTATGTGCTGGTCGCGTTTCGCCGAGTCTATGCCGACAGTTGGATCGGCGGTTCCGCGAAGGCCACGGTCATTGTCATGGTGAAGCTGGTCACGGGCAACGTGCTGGCCTTCCTGTCGTTCTGGCTGGCCGTACAGTCGTTGGCGCGCGTGACCTGATTCTCCGCTGCGATCGACTCGCTTGAACCAGCCTCACGACCTGATGATTCGCGCCTACGTCGAGGACGACTTCGACGATCTGGTTGCGAGGTGGCACGAAACCAACCTGGTCAGCTACCGCTACAACGCGGTGCAGCAGCAGCACACGCTGGCCGACGCGCGCAGGTTTTTTCGGGACAAGCTACTGCCTGCGTGCGAGATTTGGGTGGCTGAGCGCTCGGGCCGGCTGTTGGGCTTGCTTTGCCTCGAGGCGCCCTGGATCCGCCATTTCGCGATTTTTCCGGAACATCAGCGCAAGGGCATCGGTACCGCGCTGCTGCAGAAGGCGCGGGAACACTCGCCCGCCGAGTTGCATCTGTTCACCTTTCAGCGCAACGAAGCGGCCCGCGCGTTCTACGAGAAGCATGGCTTTGTTGCGGTCGCATTCGGCGTGAGCCCGGCGCCCGAACTGGAACCCGACGTCGAATATCGCTGGTCCGCCCGACGCATCGCTGGGCGCACACTCGAGGTCTAGAATGCGCGTTGACCCTCCGCCCGCACCGGCGGACATGGAACTGGCAATGACCGAACGCTTTCTCACGCACGTGCACGCGACGCTCGAACAGATTCGTGCGGACGGCTTCTACAAGACCGAACGGGTGATCGAGAGTCCGCAATCGCCGCGCATCGGCATCGCGGGCGGGCCCGGGCTGCCCAATGAGGTCCTCAATTTCTGCGCCAACAACTACCTGGGACTCGCCGACGATCCTCGGCTCGTGCAAGCCGCCAAGGCCGGCCTGGACCAATGGGGCTTCGGCATGGCTTCGGTGCGCTTCATCTGCGGCACGCAAAGCGTCCACAAGCAGCTCGAAGCGGCGCTGGCCGCGTTCCTGGGCACCGACGACAGCATTCTCTACACGAGCTGCTTCGACGCCAACGGCGGTCTGTTCGAGACATTGCTGGGGGAAGACGACGCGATCATCAGCGACGAGCTGAACCATGCGAGCATCGTCGACGGCATTCGGCTGTGCAAGGCGAAGCGCTTCCGCTATCGCAACAACGACATGGCGGACCTCGCGGCCAAGCTCGCGCAGGCCGATGCCGAAGGTGCGCGTTTCAAGATGATCGCCACCGACGGTGTGTTCTCGATGGATGGCATCATCGCGGACCTGAAGTCGATCTGCGCCCTGGCCGATCGGCACGACGCCCTGGTGATGGTCGACGATTCGCATGCCGTCGGCTTTGTCGGCGCCGGCGGCCGCGGCACGCCCGAGTTCTGCGGTGTCGCCGGGCGGGTGGACATCATCACCGGGACGCTGGGCAAGGCGCTGGGCGGCGCGTCCGGCGGCTATACTGCCGCGCGGCGCGAAATCGTCGAGCTGCTGCGGCAGCGCTCGCGTCCGTACCTTTTCTCCAACACGCTGGCGCCGTGCATCGCCGCCGCGTCGCTCGATGTGCTGAAGCTGCTGCAAAGCGATGAAGGCGCGCAGCTGCGCCGCAAGGTGCGCGAAAACGGCGAGCGTTTCCGGGGCGCAATGTCGGCGTCGGGATTCGACCTGGTGCCGGGGCAGCATCCGATCATTCCGGTAATGCTGGGCGACGCCGGGCTTGCAACGCGCATGGCGGATGCGCTGCTCGAGGAAGGCATCTACGTGATCGGGTTCTCGTTTCCCGTAGTGCCGAAGGGCAGGGCGCGCATCCGCACGCAAATGAGCGCAGCGCACACGGCCGACCAGATCGACCGGGCAGCAGCAGCGTTCGCGCGAGTCGGCAGGCGGCTGCAGGCCATTCGCTAATACAGGACGGGAAACACGATGAAGGCACTGGCAAAACTCGAACGGGCCCCGGGTCTCACGCTGACCCAGGTGAAGAAGCCGGAGGTCGGCCACAACGACATCATGATCCGCATCCGCAAGACCGCGATCTGCGGCACGGACATTCACATCTGGAACTGGGACGAGTGGGCGCAGAAGACGATCCCGGTGCCGATGCACGTCGGCCACGAATATGTGGGCGAGATCGTCGAAATCGGGCAGGAGGTGCGTGGTTTCGCGGTGGGCGACCGCGTGTCGGGCGAAGGCCATATCACCTGCGGATTCTGCCGCAACTGCCGCGCCGGTCGCCGCCATCTCTGCCGCAACACGTCAGGCGTGGGCGTCAATCGCGAGGGCGCGTTCGCGGAGTTCCTGGTCATCCCGGCCTTCAACGCATTCCGCATTCCGGACGACATTTCCGACGACCTGGCGTCGATCTTCGACCCATTCGGCAATGCCACCCATACCGCGCTGTCGTTCAACCTGGTCGGCGAGGACGTGCTCATCACCGGGGCGGGCCCCATCGGCATCATGGCCGCGGCGATCGCGCGCCATGTCGGCGCGCGTCATGTCGTGATCACCGACGTCAACGACTATCGGCTCGACCTGGCGAGGACCATGGGCGCAACCCGTGCCTTGAATGTGGGACGCGAGAACCTGCGTGACGTGATGGCGGAACTGCGGATGACCGAGGGCTTCGATGTCGGGATGGAAATGTCCGGCGTGCCGACGGCTTTCTCGGAAATGCTGCTGCACATGAATCACGGCGGCAAGGTGGCGCTCCTCGGCATTCCGCCGGCCAACATGGCGATCGACTGGAACCAGGTCATCTTCAAGGGCCTTGAGATCAAAGGCATCTACGGCCGCGAAATGTTCGAGACCTGGTACAAGATGGCCGCGATGCTGCAGAGCGGGCTCGACCTCTCGCCGATCATCACCCACCACTTTGGCGCCGACCAGTACGAGGCCGCGTTCGCCAAGATGCTCTCCGGACAAAGCGGCAAGGTGATTCTGGATTGGGCTGCGTGAGCGGGGAACTTGGCGCAGCGCGGCCGGTCTATCGCGCGCGGGACCAGGCCAGGATGCGCGCGTCGGCGTAGCTCCTCCGGCCAACCTGGGTTCAATGCCGCTCATTTGTAATTTTCCGGATTCTCGACCGACCAACAGACCATGAAACGCCGTCAATTTCTGAAAGTTGGAGTCTCCGCCCTTGCGGGGGGACGGGCCTTCCGCGCGTTCGCGCAGCCTGCGCCGATCGGCAAAGTCGTCAAGTCCGAAGCCGAATGGCGCAGGCTCCTCACGCCGGAGCAATTCCACATCCTCCGCGAGGAAGGCACGGAATGGGCGGGAACCAGCCCGCTCAACAAGGAAAAGCGCAAGGGAACGTATGCCTGCGCGGGCTGCGATCTGGTGTTGTACTCGTCCGCCGCCAAGTACGACAGCGGCACGGGATGGCCCAGCTTCTACGAGTGCATTCCAGGGCACCTCGAATCGATGACCGACCCCCGGAGCTTCAGGAGCCCGCTGCAGTACACGGAAATGCACTGTGCAAGGTGCGGCGGCCACCACGGACACATATTCAACGACGGCCCCAAGCCGACGGGTCTGCGCTACTGCAGCAACGGCGTCGTGCTGAAGTTCTTGCCAGCGTAGCCGAATGGGTTACGCAAGCGGTGCGACCTTGACCACTTCCTCGGCGGTGGTCAGTCCCGCCGCGACCTTCATCGCACCGGAGACGCGCAGCGGCTTCATGCCGTCCTTGAACGCCTGTTCGCGGATTGCGCGATCGTCCGCCTGCGAGTGCATCAGCCGCCGGAGCGCCGGCGTCATCAGCATGATCTCGTACAGTCCGATGCGCCCGAGATAGCCGGTCATCCGGCATTCGAGGCATCCTTCCGGCGCCATCACGGTGGCGGGCCGCTCCCCCCTCCAGGGCGACGTGATCGCGCGCCACGTCTCTTCGTCCGGCGGCTCGCCCGGCTTCTTGCAGTGCGGGCACAGCGTGCGCACGAGACGCTGCGCCATCACGCCCAGCAGCGTTGAATTGAGCAGGTAGGGCGGCACGTTCAGATCGAGCAGGCGGGTGACGGCGGTCGGCGCGTCGTTCGTGTGCAGCGTCGAAAACACGAGGTGCCCGGTCAGCGCCGCCTGCACCGCCATGTCGGCCGTGTCGTGGTCACGGATTTCGCCGACCATGATGATGTCCGGATCCTGCCGCAGCAGCGTGCGCACGCCGCTGGCGAAGTCGACGCCGATCGCCGGCTGCACCTGCATCTGGTTGAACAGGGGCTCGATCATCTCGATCGGGTCCTCGATCGTGCAGACATTCACCTCGGGCACGGCCAGTTGCTTCAGCGACGAATAAAGCGTGGTCGTCTTGCCGGAACCGGTGGGGCCGGTCACGAGCACGATCCCGTGTGGCTCCTTGATCATCTTCTGCCAGCGCTCGCGGTCGTCCTCGGTGAAACCCAGATCCGCGTAATCGCGCACCAGCACCTCGGGCGTGAAGATCCTCATGACCAGCTTTTCGCCGAAGGCCGTCGGCATCGTCGAGATCCGCAGCTCGACCTCCTGACCGTCCGGCGTCAGCGTCTTGATGCGGCCGTCCTGCGGGCGGCGCCTCTCGACGATTTCCATACGCGCCAGCAGCTTGATGCGCGAAGTCATCGCGATCAGCACCGGTGGCGGAATGGCGTACACCTGGTGCAGCACGCCGTCGATCCGGAAGCGCACCATGCCCATGTCGCGCCTCGGCTCGATGTGGATGTCCGACGCGCGCTGCTCGAACGCGTACTGCCACAGCCAGTCGACGATATGGACCACGTGCTGGTCGTTGGCGTCGAGGCGCCCCAACTTGCCCAGTTCGACCAACTGCTCGAAATTGCCGGTGAGCGCAATCTGGCCCTTCGACGCCGCCTGCGCGCGCTTCATCGAGCGGGCAAGGCTGAAGAACTCGCCTACGTAGCGCTTGATGTCGGCCGGATTCGCGAAGACGAACTTCACGTCGAGCTTGAGGATCTCCCCCAGCTCGTCGGCCCAGGAGCGAATGAACGGCTCGCTGGTCGCGACGGTGAGCGTCATCCGGTCCACCGCCACCGGGAGGATCCGGTAGCGCTCGGCATACGCGTTGGACATCGTCGCGGTCACGGCGCCCAGGTCGATCTTCAGCGGATCGATGTGAAAGTACGGAACGTCGAGCTTGCCCGCGAGCCATTCGACGAGCCAATCGAGCGTCATCAGGCGGTGCGGCGGCTTGGCCGATTTCCATTGCCGGTCGGCGACGGCTTCCAGCGGGTGCTCGAAGCGGTGCGTGCGCGAGCGCGCGAGCACTTCCGCATCGGCAGCAGGGACCAGCCCGTCGGCCAGCATCAGCTTCAGAATGTCGTCCAGCCGCAGGCGGCGGTCCTGCGGCCTCGACCCGGAGGAAGCCGGCGGGGCGGCTCCCGAAGTGGGTGGCGCCTTGACGCCGGTGCGGGGTGTCGCCATCTGATTACTCTACACCGAAGGCGGCGTCACTACAGCGCTTGCGGGCGCCCACCTCACCCGCCGGCCACCAGCTGTTGCGGTGGCGGTACCTCCGGCACCTGAAATACCTCGCGCAGGTAGGCAACGTAGGAACGGTCGTAGTCCATCGCCTTCGACGGCTCGTCACTGATCTTGGCCACCGGTTGTCCGTTGCAGCGGGTCATCTTGATCACGATCTGCAGCGGTTCGTAGCCCAGATCGTTGGTGAGGTTGGTGCCTATGCCGAAGGACGTCCGGGCGCGCCCCTTGAAATATTCGAACAGCCGCATGGCGAGCGGGATGGTGAGACTGTCCGAGAACACCATGGTCTTGGTGCGCGGGTCGATGCGCATCTTCACATAGTGCGCAATGAGCTTTTCGCCCCACTCGAAGGGGTCGCCCGAATCGTGGCGCACGCCGTCGAACAGCTTGCAGAAGAAGAGATCGAAGTCGCGCAGGAACGCATCCATGCCGCAGACATCGGAGAGCGCTATTCCCAGATCGCCCCGGTACTCGCGCGCCCACATGTTGAACGCGAACACCTGCGAGTCGCGCAGGCGCGGGCCCACGGCCTGGCATGCCTGCAGATATTCGTGCGCCATCGTGCCCAAAGGCGTCAGGCCGTGGTCCATGGCGCAGCGAACATTGCTGGTGCCGACGAAATGCGCGCCGAGACCCGCCTGCAATGTGCGCACGACTTCGTCCTGCCAGCTGCGCGAAAACCTGCGCCGGGTACCGTAATCCGCGATGCGAAATTCGCCTTCGCCGACCGTGTTCGCCTGCGCGATCTTGGCAGCGAGGCGCCGGCGCCCTTCGTCCAGGTCGGGGCGCGGATGGGCATTGCGGTTGTAGACCTCCGACACGATCGCCAGCACGGGCACCTCGAACAGGATCGTGTGCAGCCACGGCCCCTTGATCGTGATGTCGATCTCGCGCGGCGACCCGGCCACGCGCGAAACGCTGATGAATCGCTGGTCGAGGTTGAACAGGCCCAGCAGGTCGACGAAGTCGCTCTTGAAGAAGCGCCAGCTGCGCAGATAATCGAGTTCCTCCCGAACGAAGCGCAGATTGCACAGCGCCCGGATCTCTTCCTCGATCTCTTCGACGAAGGGCGAAAGGTCGACGTTGGCGTTGCGGCAGCGGAAACGGTATTCGACCTGCGCTTCCGGAAAATGATGCAGGACCACCTGCATCATGGTGAACTTGTAGAGGTCGGTGTCGAGCAGTGACGTGATAATCATCGGCGGGCGCGCCCCAAAACCGCAAGGCGCCGATGTTACCCGCCTGACCGTCCCCCGTCCAAAGCGACGCGCGCGTCAGTCCGGCGCATGGCTGCCGTCGGGCACGATGTGGATTCGCCAGGCCAGCCAGACCGCCAGCAGCGTGAATCCGGCGGAAAGCCAGCCGACCCAGTCGTAGCCGGTCAGCGTGCCGTCCGCCGCACGGCCGATGATGAGCCCCGCCACGAAGGCCGCGACACCCGAGCCCAGCTGCTGTACCGACGCGTTGAAACTCATGAAACTGCCGCGCAGCCGCGGCGACACGCTCCCCGTCACCAGCGCCATGGCCGGTCCGAATCGGCCGGGTACGAACACGAAGAACATGACGGTTGCGGCCACGACCCAGGCCAGCGGCACGCGCGGCAGGTGGGTGGTCACCAGGATCGGGAACAGTGACAGCAGGGCGAGGACCGTGAACACGCGCTTCTTGCCGTACTTGTCGGCCAGGTATCCGATCACCTGCGCCGTGAACAGGGTGGTCAGCCCGCCGGCGAAGTAAATGTACGGCAGGTCCGCCTCGGCGATGCCCACGTTGGCGACGTTGTAGGGCGCGATGAACGGAACCACGGCAAAGACGGAGAGCATCAGTGCGACGATGAACGCGAAGGCGGTCAGATGGTTGCGGTCGCCGAATATCGCGCGGAACTGGGCCCGCGGATTGCGCCGTGGCGCGTCCCGGACGTTGGCATCGAGCGGCGGCAACACGCGCCAGGTGACCACGCCGACTGCAACGCTCAACGCAGCAAGCGCCAGGAACGGCATCCGCCACGAGTATTGCGCCGCGAACCACAGCCCGACCGGCACCCCGAGCACCGCCGCCAGCGAAAAGGCCGACGCGACCAGCGCGGTGCCCCGCGCGCGGCGCGAATACGGCAGCACGTCGGCAACGATGGTCATGATCAGGGCGCCGATGACCCCGCCAAATATTCCGGCGACGATCCTCGCCAGCAGCAGCAGCGGATAGTTCGGCGCCAGGCCGCACAGGGCCGTCGCCACGATGAACCCGGCATACATCGCGAGCAGCGCACGTTTGCGGCCGAAACGGTCGATCCAGAACGCGGAGACGAATCCGCTGGCGGCAGCGGCGAACGTGTAGGCCGAGACGAGCAACGCGAAACGCTGCGGGTCGAGCGCGAAGATCCGCATGAACTGCGGGCCCAGCGGCATCATGATCATGAAGTCCAGCACATGCGTGAACTGCATCGCCGACAGCGCGAGCAGCAGCGGGAGTTCGCGCGGATGACGGGACGCCGCGCGCAGGGGACCCGACGGTGCGGCGGAGGTAGGCAAAGGGATAGGAGGTAGGCGTGTCCGGACGCGACCCCGCACGTAACTGACCGCGGGTCATTTGCAGTATAGCATTGGCGCCATTCGCCAAGGCACCTGACGGCACTGGACAAGTTTCGCGTCCGCGGTAGATGCGCCCCTCCTGCGCGGCTATCATGCGGCGTCTGCACGTCGCCGTCCCTGACCCCCACTTCCCATGCTGCCATGCTGATCAGCTGTGTCGCCTACCAGAATGGCCGCAAGCTTGCCGATATCCCGACGGAGGACATCAGCGAGTACGTGAGCCGGCCCGACTGCTTCGTGTGGGTTGCGATGTTCGAGCCTTCGCCGGAGGAACTCGACGAAATGGCCGAGGAGTTCGGACTGCACGAACTCGCCGTCGACGATGCGCGCCATGGCCATCAGCGGCCCAAGATCGAGGAATACGGGGATTCCCTGTTCGCGGTGCTCCACACCGTCGAGCACGTCAAGACACCGGGAGGCGACGACGAGCTGCTGACGGGCGAGGTCGATGTCTTCGTCGGACGCAATTACGTGCTCTCGGTGCGCCAGCGGACGCAGGTCGGTTTCGCCGCCGTGCGCGGCCGCGCCGAACGCGAGCCGGAGCTCCTGCAGCATGGCTCCGGATTTGTGTTCTACGCGCTGATGGACAACGTGGTCGACCGCTATTTCCCGATCCTGGACGGCCTGGAAACCGAGCTCGAGGAAATCGAGGAACAGATCTTCGTGCGCAACACCGCGCGCTCGAACATCGAGTCCCTGTACGCGCTGAAGCAGAAGCTGATGATACTGAAGCACGCAGTGGATCCGCTGATGGAGGCGACCGGCCGGCTGTATGGCGGTCGCGTGCCGCAGATCTGCGCCGGCATGGGCGAATATTTCCGCGACGTGTACGACCACCTCCATCGCATCCACCTGGCGATCGAGGCGATCCGCGACATGCTCACCACGGCCATCCAGGTCAACCTCGGCATGATCTCGCTGGGCGAGAGCGAGGTGACCAAGAAACTCGCGGCCTGGGCCGCCATCATCGCCGTGCCGACGATGGTCGCGGGGATCTACGGCATGAACTTCAAGAACATGCCCGAACTCGACTGGGCCTGGGGTTACCCTGCGGCCGTCGCCTTGATGCTGATCATCGACGTGTGGCTCTACTTCAACTTCAAGAAAGTGAAGTGGCTGTGAGTTAGGGCCTGTCCCGGGGTCAGCGGGGCCGGTTCGCCGCACGCTGCGCAGCCGCGGATTCGAGCGCGGAAACGGGAATCACCTTTCCGCCCGGCGCTACCGCGGGCCAATCCGGCTGCAGCGTCACATGCTCTATCGCGAACTCCCGTGCGAGCATCCGCTGCGCGCCGGCCAATGTCTGCGGCCACGCCGAACCGTCTGCCAGCGCGATGTGAGCCGACAGCGCCGCACGTTCGGCGGTCATGTTCCACACGTGCAGGTCATGCACGCCGGTCACTCCCGGCAGGCGGGCGAGCGCGTGGCCGATCGCGTTGTAGTCAAGATGCGCGGGAACGCCTTCCATCAGCACGCCGGTCGACTGCTTGAGCAACTGCACCGTCGAGCGCAGGATCAGCAGCGCGACGACCAGCGACAGGATGGGGTCGATCGGCATCCACCCGGTCGCGACGATCACGCCGCCGGCGATGATCGCCGCGAGCGAACCGAGCAGGTCCCCCAGCACGTGGATCATGGCGCCGCGTGCGTTGAGCGAATCCGACGCGCGCGACAGGAGCGCTGCGCAGACGATGTTGACGATCAAGCCGGCAATGGCGATGCCCAGCACCATCCCGCCGGCAACCGGCGCCGGAGCGAGCAGCCTGCGTACCGCCTCGATGGCGATGGCCGCGACCACGGCCAGCATCAGAATGGCATTGACGAACGCCGCCAGGACTTCCGCCCGCCCGTAACCGTAGGATGCGCGCTGCGATGGCGGGCGCCGCCCGACTGCGTTGGCGAAGAGGGCAAGACCCAGCGCCGCGACGTCCGTGACCATGTGTCCGGCGTCGGAGAGCAGCGCCAGCGAGCCCGCCATCCAGCCCCCGGTGGCTTCCACGACGGCGAAGCCGGCGGTGAGGAGCAGCGCCCACCACAGCGCGCGCCTGACGTCCGGCCCTCCGGCCGCGTGCGCCGCGCCGTGCCCATGCGACCCATGTCCATGCACATGGCCATGGACGTGAGGATGGGCTGGCGAGCCGGGCGAGGTCATGGTGCGCAGAAGCAAACCGCCATTGTGCCTTTCCCGCTCTGGCCTCGGCTACATCTGCTTGAACAGGTGGGCATAAGCCCGCGACACAGCCACCTGTTCCGGACGGGTCTTGAGCTTCAACGTGACGCGACCGGTCAGGTCGCGCGTGGTCGTGCTGACGTGTCCCAGGTTGACGATCGTCCCGCGGTGGACCTGCCAGAAACGGTCGGGGTCGAGTTGTTCGCCCAATTCCTTCAAGGGTGTGCGGATCAGCGCTTCGCCCTCGGCCGTGAATACGCTCGTGTATTTGTCGTTGGCCTGGAAATAGCTGACCTCTTCCACCGCGATGAGCCTTACCTGTGCCCCTGCGGATGCGCGTATCCAGGCAAGGCGCTCCGGCGCACCGTTCGCGTTGCGTTGGATCGGCGCGAATCTGGCGAGCACCGCCAGCGCTGCCTGCAACTCGGGAGCCGTATCCGCCTGCAGTTTCGCCTTGAGCCGCGCCACGGTTTCGGCGAGACGCTCGTCGCCTACCGGCTTCAGAAGATAGTCGACCGCCGCGTGCTTGAACGCGTCGACCGCATACTGGTCGTACGCCGTCACGAACACGACATGCACGTGCGCCGCGGCCGAGCGCGCGACTTCCAGTCCGGTGAGGCCCGGCATGCGAATGTCGAGGAACGCGATGTCGGGCGCTTCCGCCATCATCAGCGCCTGCGCCTGCGGGCCGTTGGCGGCCATGCCGACGATCAGCAGTTCCGGCCACAGCAAGGCGAGGCGTCCCGCCAGGAATTCCGCGAGACGCGGCTCGTCATCGGCGATGACGGCAGTGGGTCGTGCAGCGTCCTTCATCGCCTCATTGTGGCGCGACAGGCAGCGGCAGCGCAATGGTCACGCGCGCGCCCGCCGGGGGATTGTCCTCGATGGTCAGCCCTGCCTTGGCGCCGTAGACCGCCGCAAGCCGCGCGCGCAGGTTCGCGAGACCCAATCCCGTGGAATCCCCGGTGCGCCTTGCGCTGAATCCCAGTCCCGTATCCGTCACGGTGAGCACCAGGCGGTCGCCATCGCGCCGGGCGGCAATGGCGATCCTGCCCCCCTCGACCTTCGGCTCGAGTCCGTGCTTGATGGCATTCTCGACCACCGGCTGCAACAGCATCGGCGGCAGCGGCAGGTCCGCAAGATCGGGAGCAACGTCGATCGCCCAGGTCAGGCGCGGTCCCATGCGCATCGCGAGGATGTCGAGGTACGCGTTGAGGTGGTCGATCTGCGCCTGCAGCGTCCCGCCGCCGTTCGCCGCGGCGGCCGTAGACCGCAGCAGGGCAATGAGACGCACGAGCATGCCTTTCGCTGCTGTCGCGTCCGTGTCGATCAGGCTCACCACGTGCGCCATCGTGTTGTAGAGGAAATGCGGCTCGACCTGGGCCTCGAGGAGTTGCATGCGGGCGATCGCGGTTTCCCTTTCCGCGGCGGCGACGCGCGCCTCATCCTGCGCAATCCGCAGTTGCGCGCGCGCCGCGCGCTCGCGCGGGAGGAGGATGGCGAACATGATGCCCGACAGGACCAGCGAGAGCAGCGCGATGCTCAACGCGCCGCGCGCCGTCAAGAGCATTGTCTGGAGATCGCTCCAGCCCAGTATCGTGGTCGCGATCCAGTACCCGAGGTAGACGCCCACCAGTGGAATCACAAAGAAATAGATGGCGCGGAATGTGAACGACGCGTTCGGCGCCACCGGCACCACGCGGAAGGCGATGGCAAAGAGAAACTGGATGGCGTATCCGACGCAGTGGGCGAATACCAGGTTGACCATCAGCATCCTGGCCAGCGGGATCCGCAAATTGAATGCCAGCATGAATGCGGTGAAGATCAGGGCCAAGGCGGTGTTCCAGATCGCGGTGTAGACCACGTCGCGGAAGAAGCCCTGTTTCCAGCGGCGGAACCACGGAATCATCTCCAGCGGATGGCGCGTCATCGTTTGCGCGACCGCGGTGTCGATTTCCGTGCAGTTGGGGCCGGTCGTTGTTCGGGAAGCGCTCATGGTTCGATTCCTGGCGACGAGTGAGGCTGGCGCGCATCTTTGTCCGCATCCGGATTCCGGGTAAGCACGCTGCGACGAATCCACCCTGGCACAGCGCGAAGGGTCGGCAGCGTTCGCCGGCGGCAGCGGATGATGGCGCCCGAATCCGGGGTCATGTTCGACCGTCGAGCCGGATAGGGCTGGCGCTTTCCGGCCGCCGTGCAGACTTGTCCGCGTAAAACGCCGCAATGCGGGACATGTCCGTGGTGACGTCGCCGGTCAACTCGATGGCGCCGCCCACGCCGACTTCGCGCCGCCGATAGTCGATGAACGCCAGCGCCAGAGGCACCTCCGCCGCGCGCGCAAGGTGGTAGAACCCGCTTTTCCAATGCCCGGTCAGGCTGCGCGTGCCCTCCGGCGCGACGACCAGCCTGAAGTCGTCGTGCAATGCGAACTCCGCGGCGAGCCGCGCTATGACGCCGGTGTGGCCGCTGCGATCGACCGGAATGCCGCCCCAGCGCCGCAGCCACGGGGCCAGCGGCGTCGCGAACAGCGACTCCTTGGCGATGAACCGGAAGTGCACGCCGACCAGCCATTTCGCCATCAGGCCGAGCGGAAAATCCCAATTGGACGTATGCGGGTAAAACACGACGACGCAGCGCAGCGGAACGGGTTGCGCCAGCACGACACGCCAGCCGGCCAGCCTGAGCATCCAGCCGGCAAAGCGCGCTCGGAAACCGTGCACGAGCGGGGCGTCGACATAGGGGGCGGGCGGGAATGGGCTTGCGGGCACTGGGCCTCTGGTGCCGGGGCTTCGCGACGGACCCGTTTGGCACGCGCGCAGTATAGGGCCTGTCTGCCGGTAAAATGCGAGCGGTGAACGGTTCCCTGCCCTCCCTCGCCGACCGCATCGACGCAGTGCTGCCGCAGACCCAATGCACGCGCTGCGGGTTTGCGGCCTGCCGACCCTATGCCGATGCCATGGCGGCCGGCTCGGCTGACCTCAATCGCTGCCCGCCAGGCGGCGCACCCCTCATCGTCGCCCTCGCGGCACTGACCGGGCGCGCACCAAAGCCCCTCGCTCCGGAATGCGGTGAGAACGGACCCCTGCAGGTAGCCGTCATCGACGAGGCGACGTGCATCGGCTGCACGTTGTGCATCGACGCCTGTCCGGTCGATGCGATCGTCGGCGCGCAAAAGCGCATGCACGCCGTGCTGCCATCGTTATGTTCGGGGTGCGCGCTGTGCGTCGCGCCCTGCCCGGTCGACTGCATCGCGCTGCGTCCGGCCGCGCGCGACTGGACCGACGCCGACGCGGGCCTGGCGCGGGAACGGTTCGTCCGCCGCGCGGCGCGGTTGGCGCGCAACGAACGTGTTGCCAGGCGCGCGGTCTCCGGCGAAGTCGCCACCGCGGACCCTGACCGCGCACGGCGGCAGGCGACCGTGGCGGCCGCGCTCGCGCGGGCACGCGCGCGGCGCGAGGCAGGCACGTTGGTGAAACCATGACATCCCATCGGCACGCAAATGCAAGCCCCGTGCTCGTGTCCGTCGTACTCACGCTGCTGCTGAAGGCCCCCTTCGCCATGAGTCAGACCCCTTCCCCGGACTTTTCCGAACGCCTCGACCAGCTTTGGGAATTCAGCAAGCCCGCCGAATCCGAGCAGCGCTTCCGCGCGGAACTCGCCAAGCACCCTGCCGATTCGCGCGAAGCTATGGAGACCGCCACGCAAATCGCGCGCACGTTGGGATTGCGGCGCATGTTCGCGGACGCCGACGCGATACTCGATACCGTCGCGCCGAAACTCGACCGGCTTCCGGTGCGCGTGCGTATCCGCTACCTGCTGGAACGCGGCCGCACACGCAATTCCTCTGGCGACAAAACTGCGGCGATTCCATTGTTCAAGCAAGCCGTCACGCTGTGGGAACGCGACACCCTGCCCGGCGCGGATTTCTATCGCATCGACGCGTTGCACATGCTGGGAATCGCGACGCCACCGGCCGAGCAGCTGGACTGGAATCGCAAGGCGCTGGCCGCAGCGGAAGCATCGTCCGATCCCCACGCGCGCAGCTGGGCCGGATCGCTCACGCACAACATCGGCTGGTCCTATTTCGACGCGGGCGACCCGGCCACCGCGCTCGTTTACTGGCAGAAGGCATTGCCGATCCGCGAGGCCCAGGGCAATGCCGAGAACATCCGGGTCGCCAAGTGGACGATCGCGCGAGGGCTTCGCGCGACAGGAAGGCTCGACGACGCGCAACGGATCCAGATGGACCTCGTCGTCGAAACCGAAAAGGACGGCGAACCCGACGGCTACATCTACGAGGAGCTCGCGGAGATCGCGATCGCACGCGGCGACAAGGACGCTGCGGCGCCGTGGGCAGCGAAGGCGTACGCGCTGCTGAAGGACGACGGCAATCTCAAGGCCAACGAAGCCGCGCGCCTGCAGCGCCTTGCGGACCTCGGTGCCACCGCGGCCAGGGCCAAATGAATCCGGCCAAGCGGCGGGAGATTTTCGAACGCCTGCGGGCGCTCAATCCCCATCCGAAGACCGAGCTTGCGCACCTGTCCCCGTTCGAACTGCTGATCGCCGTCGTGCTTTCCGCGCAGGCGACCGACAAGAGCGTCAACAAGGCCACCGCCCGCCTCTTTCCGGTCGCCAACACGCCGGCCGCCATCATGAAGCTCGGCGTCGACGGACTGATCCCGTACATCAGTTCGATCGGGCTTTTCCGCAACAAGGCGAAGAACGTCGTCGCGCTGTCGGAGATCCTCGTCCGCGAACACGGCGGCGACGTCCCCGCCACGCGCGCGGCGCTGGAAGCACTGCCGGGGGTCGGGCGCAAGACCGCCAACGTGGTCCTGAATACCGCGTTCGGCCAGCCGACCATTGCCGTCGACACCCACATATTTCGTGTGGCCAATCGTACCGGCCTGGCACTGGGCAAGGACGTCGACGAGGTTGAAAGGCGGCTGGAAAGATTGGTCCCCGACGAGTTCAAGCAGGATGCGCATCACTGGCTTATCCTGCACGGCCGATATACGTGCGTCGCGCGCGGACCGAAATGTCCCGAGTGCGCGATCCGCGACCTGTGCGAGTTCCGCGGCAAGACGAAGGTGCCCAAGCCGGTATCTCCGCTGAAGAACTGAAGCGTCCATGTTCAATCCGTCGCGCGATGAAGCCCGGCGCTTCCTGATCGACGTCTGGTTGAGACGCCGGGCGCAGCAACCGCTGTCGGCGCTGGAGCGCGTCGCCGCCGACCTGATCGCGATCCATCCGGAATATCACGCGACCTTAGAGCATCCGGACCGGCATGCCGAACGCGATTATTCGCCCGAGTTGGGCGACGTCAATCCGTTCCTGCATCTGTCGCTGCATCTGGCCGTGGCCGAACAGCTCGCCATCGACCAGCCGCCCGGCATCCGCGCGCAATTCGAGCGACTGCGCGTTGCGCGCGGCGACGAGCATGCAGCGCTCCACGCAGTGCTCGAATGCCTGGGAGAAGTGCTCTGGAACGCGCAGCGGCAGCGCACGCCACCCGATGCCGCACTCTACCTGGCTTGCCTGGAACGGCAGCGGTAGACGCGCGCGGCGCGCGAATGGTTGGTCAGCCGATCTCGATGCGACGCGTAACCCACCCGACACGGCACGAACCGGCCCGGACCGTCATGGCGCCGCGACCGCGCACCACCCACGAGACCGTGCGCGCGCCGGTGGTGCCCCGGGACTGCATGTAATACAGCGCGCCCGAACCGTCGTACAACCCACGGCCCCAGCCGTCGAGATGACCAATCTCGCGGTGGGCAAGGTTGGGCTCGGCCAGTTCGCAGCCCTCGCAGCTCACCTCGGCCCACAAAGGCTCGTTGTGCGTGAGCGCCTTGGCCGAGGCGAGGATGAACGTCGGCAAGTAGCCGTGGTTGGCGACGGTGACGGTCACGCGGGTCAGCGGTGACGACGGTGCCGACGCAAGCGCGGTGGTCTCGACCGCCTCCACGACGACCGCCGGCGCGAGCGCGGCGGTGCGCAGGAAGTGCGCCGATTGCGCCGTGCACACACCCGGCATCTCCGACGGCGGCGGATTCCACAAGCCGATGCGGGGGTCGATGCCGCCGACTTCAACCTTGCCCAATTGCGGATGCGTGAACGCGCGCCAGGGCAGGATCGACCGGCCCTCGTTCTTGTCCCGGTCCCATGCGGCGATCTTCAGCATGTCGGCGCGCGTCAAATGCGTGTAGTTGTCGACGAAGCGTTTCTTCCGCTCCAGCCCGGCCTGCTTGAAGAGGTCCCACAACTCGACGACGTAGGCAACGGCACCGCGCTGATGATAGGCGTAATCGGTGAGGTCGCCGTGCAGCGGCGTGTCCGGTTCGTAGGTGAATTCCTCGCTGCCGGACACCATCGGGTAACCGGTGATCTCCTCGGCCCAGGCGCCGAGCTGGCGAAACAACGCGAGATCCTGCGGATTCATCTTGGTATCGGGCTTGTCGCCCAAAGGGCGGATGAACACGCCACCGAATGTATGCAGGTTGAGCCAGAGGTAGATCTCGGGATGCGCAGCGGTGAACTCCACCACCGAGCGCGACTCGACTTCGCTCAACGGATAGGCGCCCGCGCCCTCCTGCTTCGCGTCGGGCGCCCAGAAGTACGGAAAATTGCGGTTGAGGTCGGTCTGGTTGTCGGAAAGGAAGTACGGCGACGGCACGTTGCTGCCGTCGAAGTTCTCGATGACACCCTCGGGATAGACCTTGTAGTACGGCGGCTGGTCGTCGATTTCGCGCGGCAGCAGCAAGCCCGGAAATTCGGGGGACTCGACCAGTTCGCCGCCAGGATCGCGCACGCGCATCGCCAGAGCCATCCCGTCGCCGTCGACGTCCCCGCCGCGCCAGTAAGCGTGGGCCTTGGCAGGCCTCTCGTCGCGCGGAATGGAGCGCACGTAGCGGCCGGTGGTCAACACCGCTTCCGCGCCGTCGGGCGACATTCGCGGCAGCACGTAGAACCTCACGTCGCGCAATCGGGCTTCGACGGTGGCGGACCGATTCGCGTCGGATTTCGCGTCACTTGGCCGCACGTGCAGGCGCAGGATGTCCTCGGCAATCGCCAGTGCCACGCTCGAGCCGCACAGCTCGCTGGCGTGCATGTTGCCATCGACCCAGGCGCTCGGCCGCGCGCGGTCGGGATCGGGTCCTAATGTCAGCAGCCACAGTTCGCGACCCTCGGGCGTAGTGCCGATCGACGTCACGCGGCACAAGTCTGGAAACGCACCGGCCCACGCGCGGACTTGCTGCGAAAGTTCGGCGTAGGAAAGGAAGCGGTCGCGGAATCCCAACGATAGTTCATCCAGGCGAGCGGACGGATTAGTGGTCATGGCGGTCTCTGTTCCAGGCGTAAGGCACGGCGAGGACTCCAAAATGCAAACCGCATTGTGTCACGGCAATGGTGCGTCAATGCCCGGCCTCCAGCCACGCCAGCGCCTCGGCGTGGGCTTGCTCCCACGCGAGCTTCGCGCCGCCGGCGCAGCCGTCGGCGAAGGCCGCGTCGCCCAGCGCTGCGCGCGCGCGATCGATCGGCGGGTCGATCGCCATCGCGTCGACCGGTTCGGCATGAAAGTCCGTCTGGGAAGCATAGGCCTGCCCGGCGCCGTGAAATCGCGCGGCGACCGCAAATTCCCGGGCGATGCTGGCCGCGGCGGCGCACAGTTCGAGCATGATGATGAAACTGGGCCGGTCAGCGCGCCCCAGCGCAGTGCGCATCGCCTCGACGAGACAATGGCGTGCGCCGGACAGGTCGTCGCGCTGGACCGCCACCAGCGCCAGGTTGATGAGGTCGTTGAAGATCTCCTTCTGTGCTCCGACGGCGCGCGCGGCGGTCAGGTTCTCCGCGTACGCCCGTTCGGCACCGGCAAGGTCGCCCTCCCGGCGCAACAACTCCCCGAACAGGTGTCGTACACGGCGCAAATGCAGGCCGCCAAGTTTCACGGCAAACTCAAGGGACTCATCGAGGCAGATGCGCGTCTCTGGGAGTTCGCCTCGCGCGTTGTGGATTTCAGCGAGTCCCTGCAATGTTCGCGTGATCTGCGGCTTGTCATCCAGTTTCCGGGCGATCGCCAGCGCTTCTCGATACGAAGCCAGCGCTTCGTCGTAGCGTCCCAGAAACAGGTCGATCGACCCCAATCGCTCCAGCGCTTCGCAACGCGGAACGCTGGGTTGCAGTGCACCGACACGGCCAAGGGCCTCGACAATCATCCGATGGCCCAGCCCGAACATTCCCTTGAGGTCCCAATACCGTCCCATGGCGTCCATCAACTCGAGACCCGGAATGGCCAGTTCGGGATAGAGCCCGCAGGCGCTGTGCGCGGCAAGCAGGTTTTCGTGGTCCGCATCGATCTGCTCCAGCCAAGCGTCAGTGACACCCGTTTCCAGTGACTCCGCCCAGGAGCCGGTGGCCAGTTCGACGAAGAATTTCGCGTGCCGCACGCGCGCGTCCTCCAACCCTCCCGCTTCTTCAAGCTGGTCCAGCGCGTACTGCCGCACCGTCTCGACCATCGTGTAGCGCGACTCAGCGCCCGCTTCCCGATCCAGCGCAATCAGCGACTTGTCGGCCAGCCGCGTCAGCGTGTCCAGCACCTCGAATTCGTCGGCGCCGTCAACCGAAACGGCCGTCGCGGCAGCAAGCGACCATCCGCCGACGAAGACGCCGAGACAACGCAGCAGCGCCTGCTCGACCGCGGTCAGCTGATCGTAGCTCCATTGCAGCGTCGCGAGCAGTGTCCGCTGCCGCGGCAACGCGCGGTTGCCGCCCGTCAGCAGGCGGAACCGATCGCTCAGTCGCGCGCGAATGTCGCGGAGCTTCAGCATCTTCACCCGCGCCGCCGCCAGTTCGATGGCCAGCGCGATGCCGTCGAGCCGGCGGCAGATGTCGGCCACGATCGGCGCATTGGCCGCGTCGAGCTGCAGCGAGGGGTCCGCCAGCCGCGCGCGATCCATGAACAGCGCGACCGCTTCCGAATTCTTCACGTCCTCGAGATCCGCGCCGGACGGCATACGCAGCGACCGCACGGTGAAAATCTGCTCGCCCGCCAGGCCCAGCCCTTCGCGGCTCGTGCACAGTACGACGATGCTGGCGCAGCGTCCTAGCAGCGTCTCGACGAGTGCAGCCGTCGCGTCCAGGATGTGCTCGCAGTTGTCCAGCACCAGCAGCGCGCGGCGTGCGGCCAGGTGCTGCGCGACCGTGTCGAGCAGCGGCCTGTCGCCTTGGGGGCGAAGCCCGAGCGCAGTGGCCACGGCCAGCGGCAGTCGCTCTCCTTCCTGCAGGGCGCCCAGGTCGACGAACCAGACACCGTCGGAAAAGCGTTGGAGTTCGTTGCGCGCCACTTCGATGGCGAGACGCGTCTTTCCCGCGCCGCCGATGGCGGTCAGCGTGAGCAGTCGCGTCTGCCCCAGCAGCCGCTCGCATTCGGAGATTTCCAGGCTGCGCCCTATGAACCGTGTGACCGCCTGCGGCAGGTTGTTGGGCGTGGCAGCCTGCGAACCGAGCGCCGGAAAATCCCGGCGCAATCCTGTCGCAACGACTTGCCACAATCTTTCTGGCTCGGCAAAGCCCTTAAGCCTATGCTGCCCCAGGTCCTGCAGCACCACGCCTGCGGGCAACGCGTCCTGCACGAGCATGCGGCAGCTTCCCGAAAGCAGCACCTGTTCGCCGTGAGCGACCGCCGTCACCCGCTGCACGCGGGCCAGCGTCCGGTAGCCCACATAGTCGACCGCATGGCCGTCGCCGTCGTTCGCGCGCGCTTCGCCGGTGTGCAGCCCCATGCGCACCTTGATCGTGGAGGGCGACCATGGCTCGGATTGCATCGCGCGCTGGGCGCCGATAGCGGCATGCAACGCCTCGTCGGCCGTGTGGAACGCCACGCAGAAGCCGTCGCCGATGACCTGGAACACGTGGCCGCAGTGCGCCTGCATCGCGTCCCGCAGCAGCGCGTGATGGCGCGCGCGCAACGCTTCCCATACCGCCGGGTGCGCCTGTGCGATGCCGGTACTGTCCTCGATGTCGGTGAAGAGAAAGGTCACCGTGCCGCTGGGAACGGGTGTCATGCCACAGCCCTCTGGCTCACGACGAGAAAAAGGCGCCCCGCAGGCGCCTCTTCTCGAACGTGCAGCGCAATCACACGCGCCCCGCCCCGTTCACATGCGCGATTGCAGGACGGGAGGCAGCGACGCGAAGTACGCGCTCACGTCGTCGATATCCTTTTGCGTCAGGCCCGCGGCCATCCCGGCCATGATCGGGTTCTTGCGCGCGCCCGACTTGTAATCGCGCAGCGCCTTGGCCAGGTAGTCCGGATATTGGCCGGCCAGCTTCGGATAATCGGCAATGGTGCTGATGCCGTCCATGTTGTGACAGGCGGCGCACACTTCCTGCGCCTTCTTCCTGCCGGCGTCGATGTCGCCGGCGGCGGCGTGGCCGGCAGCCAGCACGGCGGCAACGGCGAGAACTGCGGGGAGGTATCGGCTCATGTTCATTTCACCGCCGTCTGCAGCGGGGCCTGCGCATAGTAGGCGGCGAGGTCCGCGATATCCTGGTCGGAAAGCGTCGCGGTAATGGCGTCCATGGACGGGTGGCTGCGCTGGCCCGCACGGTATTCCTTGAGTGCCGCGATGATGTACGCGGGATGCTGCCCGGCGATCTTCGGCACGTGATACACCTCGGGATAAGCAGTGCGCCAGCCCAGGATACCGTGGCAACCCTGGCACATCTGGACCTTCTGCGAGCCTTTCTGGGGATCACCCGCAGTCGCGGCGGTTTGTGCCCGGGTCTGCGTGGCTACCACCGAGGCCAGTGCGGCCGCGGCCAGCGTCGTGAGCAACGTCAATCGTGTCATGGTTTCCGTGGGTTGGTTCAATGTCGGCGCAGTCCGGCGCACGCGGGCTTGCAGGAACCGGTTCGGCAGAAGCCCCGCGATTTTAGGGGGCATGGCACCGGGAGGTCAAACCCGGCGCCGGCCGCCAATCATCTTTCCAGGAACTTGAGCTTCTCCCGGACGTCTTTCCAGTCGTCCGCGTCGGGCGGGGCCGGCTTGCGTTCGATGATCGGCTTCCACAACTTGGACAATTCGGTGTTCAGCGCCTTGAATTGCTGCTGGTCGGACGGCACGTCGTCTTCCGCGAAAATGGCCTCCACCGGGCATTCGGCGACGCACAGCGTGCAGTCGATGCACTCGTCCGGATCGATGACCAGGAAATTGGGCCCCTCGCGAAAGCAGTCAACGGGACAGACGTCCACGCAGTCGGTGTATTTGCAGCGGATGCAGGATTCGGTGACGACGTAGGTCATGGCCGGCTCAGTGACGAAACATCATTGGCAAAGCATGCAGAATCCTTGAATTTTAGCAGATCGGCCCCCATCGTCGGCTATACATCCGGCAATCCTGCCCCGGACCGTGCGTCGTGACTTGCATCAACCCGAAGCTTCGGCTACCGTTACCCCAAGCGAGGCGCCGGCGCGTTCCGGGAGGCGCATTCCCCAGAGAGGATTTTCCATGAGTGCTGCAATCAAACACGTTTCCGACGCCACCTTCGACAAGGACGTGCTGCAATCGGGTCACCCGGTGCTGGTCGACTTCTGGGCGGAATGGTGCGGCCCGTGCAAGATGTTCGCGCCGGTCTTGGACGAAGTAGCCAAGGAATATGGCGGCAAGATCACCGTCGCCAAGCTCGATATCGACGCCAACCCGGCAACCCCGGGCAAGTACGGCATTCGCGGCATCCCGACCGTGATCCTGTACAAGGGCGGGGAAGCCCATGCGCAAAAGGTCGGCGCGCTGACCAAATCGCAGTTGACCGCATGGATTGACAGCAACATCTAACCGCTATAATCTCCTACCCGTTAAGCGCGGAGCGCGGCCTCGACGCAGCAACAGGCGACGCCCCACTTACTGCCCTCTGTGGCCGGAATGGTTGCCGGCACAGGTGCCAGCAGGCCAGACACCACCAAATTTACCTGTAGCGCCCCGGGCGCCGCCCTGTTGCAGTTCGCGGCGCCCCGGTTCCGAACCCGCCTCCCGGTAGTTCATCGCGGTCCACCGCGCGCCGGCAGCACCGGCCCGCCCTCCCCAAGCCGTTCCCCTCCTGCACCATGCATCTATCCGACCTCAAAGCCAAACACGTATCCGAACTCATCGAGATCGGCAACTCGAACGAAATCGAGGGTGCCAACCGGATGCGCAAGCACGACCTCATCTTCGCGCTCCTGAAGCAGCAGGCGAAGAAGGGGGAGTCGATCTTCGGCGGCGGCGTGCTCGAAGTGCTGCCCGACGGCTTCGGCTTCCTGCGCTCTCCGGACACGTCGTACCTCGCCAACACCGACGACATCTACATCTCGCCGTCGCAGATCCGCCGCTTCAACCTGCATACGGGGGACACGGTCGAGGGCGAAATCCGCACGCCGAAGGAAGGCGAGCGCTATTTCGCGCTGGTCAAGGTCGACAAGGTCAACTTCGAAGCGCCGGAGAACGCCAAGACCAAGATCCTGTTCGAAAACCTGACGCCGCTCTTCCCCGACGAGCCGATGGTCCTGGAACGCGACATCAAGGCCGAGGAGAACATCACGGGCCGCATCATCGACATCGTCGCGCCCATCGGCAAGGGCCAGCGCGGCCTGCTCGTGTCCAGCCCCAAATCCGGCAAAACCGTGATGCTGCAGCACGTCGCGCATTCGATCGCCGCCAATCATCCCGACGTGATGTTGATCGTGCTGCTGATCGACGAGCGCCCCGAGGAAGTGACCGAGATGCAGCGCTCGGTGCGCGGCGAGGTCGTGTCCTCGACGTTCGACGAGCCGGCCACGCGCCACGTGCAGGTCGCCGAAATGGTGATCGAAAAGGCCAAGCGCCTGGTCGAGCACAAGAAGGACGTCGTGATCCTGCTCGACTCGATCACGCGTCTGGCCCGCGCCTACAACACCGTCGTGCCCGCGTCAGGCAAGGTGCTGACCGGCGGCGTGGACGCCAACGCCTTGCAAAGACCGAAGCGCTTCTTCGGCGCGGCGCGCAACATCGAGGAAGGCGGCTCGCTCACGATCATCGCCACCGCGCTCATCGACACCGGCTCGCGCATGGACGACGTGATCTACGAGGAGTTCAAGGGTACCGGCAACATGGAAATCCACCTCGACCGCCGCATGGCCGAGAAACGGATTTACCCCTCGATCAACGTCAACCGCTCGGGCACCCGGCGCGAAGAACTGCTGCTGAAGCCCGAAATCCTCCAGAAGGTCTGGATCCTGCGCAAGCTCCTCTACCCGATGGACGAGCTCGAGGCCATGGAATTCCTGCTCGACAAGGTCAAGCAGACCAAGACCAATTCCGACTTTTTCGACAGCATGCGCCGGGGATAGAGACTCTCTAATTCATTGTTTCGTCGAGTTTTCTACGGACTGCTTGGCTTCGCTGGGATGAGCCCCCATCTTGCGCAGCAGCGCCAAAACGCGGATAATGTTGAGTTTTCCGCGGTCGTCGCCCTTTCCGGCGAAGACATGCGCGAACTTGGCAGCAAAACCGGGGCGGCGCGCTGGCGACTCTTTCGCCGGGCAAGCGGGTCCACTGGAAAACGAGGACAGCATGAAGGACGCCATTCACCCGAAATACGCGGACACGACCGTGACATGCAGTTGCGGCAACACGTTCGTCACCCGCTCGACCGTGGCCAAGCCGATCCACATCGAAGTCTGTTCGGCTTGCCACCCGTTCTATACTGGCAAGCAGAAGGTGATGGACACCGCCGGCCGCATCGACAAATTCAACCAGCGCTACGGCACCAAGGGCGCGGCCAAGGCGGAGCCCACCGCGCCTGCGGCCTGATTCGCGGCAGTTGGAACGCGGGCGACGGAAGAGGCAGCTTCGGCTGCCTTTTTTTCTTGCCACCGGCTTTCCCGTTCGTCGCGCAGCATGTCGGTTCCGCCCTTATTCGCCCGGTTTCCACTGCCCTTCCACCCACTTTCCACTAAGCTCGCAGGATTTTTCCCAGGTTGGGCTTGAAGCCCCATGCGCGCCCCCAGACCCTATACGCCGGAACCGGTCGACCCTGAAGAGGTCAGTCCATCGGGACCTCTGCGCGCCTTCAAGCAGTTCGGCCTCGTGCTGCTCTGTGCGGCCTGGGTCTGCATGGGCCTGGTCGGGCACGACCCCTGGAAGACCGAGGACGCAATCTCAATCGGCGTTGCCGCAGAGATGGTCAACCGCGGCGACGCCCTGGTGCCCGCACTCGCAGGCGAGCCGTACCTTGCCCGGCCGCCGCTGATCTATGCTTCCGGCGCGCTCGCCATCCGCGCGTTGTCCCCGCCGCTCGAGCGCCACAATGCGGCGCGCGTGGTGGCCGGGGTGGCACTCGCGCTGATCCTGCTCGTCACCGCCCAGGCCAGCCGCGAACTGAACGGCCGCGCTCTGCGCTGGCTGCCGGTGCTCGTCCTGATCGGCAGCGTCGGTTTCTGGGACCGCGCCCACGTGCTCTCCCCGGAGTTGGGCGGCACCGCCGGAGTCGCGGTTGCACTGTACGGATTCGCGCTGGCGTTGCGGCGACCGGTGGCCGGCGGCATTGTTTTGGGAGTCGGCGTGGCACTCGCGTTCCTGAGCCGCGGGATGCTGGGTCCGGTGTGGCTGGTCGTTTCGGCCCTGCTGCTGCCTCTCGTCGACAAGCCCTGGCGCACCCGTGCCTACGGTTTGACGCTGCTGGTCGCGCTCTCCGTCGCGCTGCCGCTGGCGTTCAGTTGGCCGCTGGCATTGCACATGCGCGACCCTGCGCTCTTTGCCCAGTGGTGGAAGGGCGAAACGCTGGGCAATTACATCGCGTTCTTCGGCAACGATGGCGAATTCGCGCCCGGCTACTACCTCAAGAACCTGCTCTGGTTTGCCTGGCCGTCGCTGCCGCTGATCCTGTGGACGCTGTGGACGCGCGGCCGGGGCTTCAACGGCGGATTGCGTGATCCCGGCGTGCAGGTGCCCGTCGTCGTGTCGCTGGTGATCCTCTCGAGCCTTATTGTGATGCCCGACCCCAAATTGGCCTACGCCATTCCGCTGCTCGTTCCCTTCGCCCTGTTGGCCGCCCTCGAGGTCGACTCGCTCAAACGCGGATATTCCGGAGCGCTCGACTGGTTCGGCATCCTCACTTTCGGGCTGGTCGCACTGATGGCGTGGGGCTTCTGGATCGACGCCTATCTGCATGGCATGTCGCCGCGGGTAGCGCAGTTGTTCCGCGACACGGAATCCGGCTTCCATCCATCCTTCCACCTGGGCGCGATGCTTTCCGCGGTCCTGCTCACCTTGCTCTGGATCATGCTGGTGCGCCCGGCACGGCGCTCCAATCGGCGCGCAATACTGAACTGGGCCGCAGGCGTGACGTTGATCTGGGGGCTGGCGACCACGATCTGGCTGCCCTATATCGACTCCCGCCGCACCTACCGGAATGTCGTCGAGAATGCTGCCATGCACCTGCCCCGGAGCGGCTGCGTGGCAAGCCGCGACCTGAGCGAACCGTCACGCGCTCTCTTCAATTATTTCTCGGGGCTCACGACCGTGCGCGAAGAAGTTCAGCCGCAACACGACTGCACGGCGCTGCTCATCCAATACAGCCGGCAGGCCACGCAGGCGCCACCGCCCCCGGGCTGGACGCCCGCATGGGACGGCCATCGCCGCGGTGACGACACCGAGCGCTTCGTTCTGTACACGAGAAAAGCCAGATGAAATTCTTCGACGAAGCCACCATCGAGGTCATTGCCGGCGACGGAGGCAATGGCGCCGCGTCGTTTCGACGTGAGAAGTACATACCGCGCGGCGGACCCGATGGCGGTGACGGGGGGGCCGGCGGCAGCATCTGGGCCGTGGCGGATCGCAACATCAACACGCTGATCGACTATCGCTATGCGCGCATCCATCGCGCGCGCCGCGGCGAAAACGGTCGCGGCGCCGACCAATACGGACGCGGTGCCGATGACATCGTGCTGCGCATGCCGGTGGGAACCGTCATCTCCACCGATTCGGGAGAGCGGCTGGCCGATCTGGCGACCGATGGTGCACGCTGTCTCGTGGCCAAGGGCGGCAAGGGGGGACTCGGCAACCTGCATTTCAAGTCGAGCACCAATCGCGCGCCGCGCCAGTTCACCAAAGGCGAAGAGGGCGAGCAGAGGAAGCTCAAACTCGAACTCAAGGTGCTGGCCGATGTCGGCCTGCTCGGCATGCCCAACGCCGGGAAGTCCACGCTGATCCGCGCGATCTCCGCCGCGCGGCCGAAGGTCGCCGACTATCCGTTCACCACGCTGGCGCCCAACCTGGGCGTGGTGCGCACGTCGGAGGCGCGGAGCTTCGTCGTCGCGGACATTCCGGGACTCATCGAAGGCGCCGCCGATGGCGCGGGTCTGGGCCATCGCTTCCTGCGCCACCTCGCGCGCACCCGCCTGCTGCTGCATCTGGTCGACCTCGCGCCTCTCGACACGGAGGCCGACCCCGTGCACGACGCGCGGGCGATCGTGAAGGAATTGCGGCGCTACGACGAGGCGCTGTACGAGAAGCCGCGCTGGCTCGTGCTGAACAAGCTCGACCTGATCCCGGAGGAAGAGCGCGAGGCGCGCGTCGCCGCGTTCGTGAAGGCCTACCGCTGGAAAGGTCCGGTGTTCGCCATCACGGCGATCAACGGGGAGGGCTGCCGCGCACTGATTTTCAGGATCCAGGACTGGCTCGATGCGAACCGAGTCCCTGCCGCCAAACTGGCTGCGGACGCCGCCGCCGATGAGGTTCCGGTCGTCGTTTCGCCCGCACCGGTCAGGACGCGCCGGCGCCGCGACCTCCCTGCCGACACATGAGCGTGGGCACCGGTTCCGTAGTCGCAGGGGCCAGGCGCCTGGTCGTCAAGGTCGGGTCGAGCCTCGTCACCAACGACGGGCGGGGGTTGGACCACGCCGCGGTCGCGCGCTGGGCCGAGGAGATCGCGCAGTTGCGGCGCGACGGCCGCGAAATCGTGCTGGTGTCGTCCGGCGCCATCGCCGAAGGCATTGCGCGGCTTGGCTGGACGGTGCGGCCGAAGGCCATCCATGAATTGCAGGCCGCGGCCGCGGTCGGACAAATGGGCCTGGTGCAGGCCTATGAAACCGCGTTCATGCAATTCGGGCTGCATACGGCGCAGGTACTGCTCACCCACGAAGACCTGGCCGACCGCCGCCGCTATCTCAACGCGCGCACTACGTTGCGCACGCTGCTCGGTCTCGGCGTCATCCCCATCATCAACGAGAACGACACCGTCACGACCGACGAAATCCGGTTCGGCGACAACGACACGCTGGGGGCGCTGGTCGCGAACCTGGTCGAGGCGGACGTGCTGATCATACTTACCGATCAGGAAGGGCTGTACACGGCGGACCCGCGCAAGCACCCGGACGCAACGCTGGTGCGGGAAGCGCGCGCCGGCGACGCAGCGCTCGAAGCGATGGCGGGCGGCGCCGGAAGCGCGCAGGGGCGTGGCGGAATGCTCACCAAGGTTCTCGCGGCCAGGCGCGCCGCGCGCTCGGGCGCCTCGACCGTCATAGCGTGCGGGCGGGAGGAACAGGTGTTGACCCGGCTCGCGGTCGGCGATGCCTTGGGCACCCTGTTGATCGCGCCACCCGAGGCACTGGGCGCGCGCAAGCAGTGGCTCGCCGATCACGTGCAACTCGCCGGCAGGCTGGACCTCGATCCCGGGGCGGTGACAGCGCTCGCCAGCGGCGGCCGGAGCCTGCTGCCGATCGGCGTGGTGGCCGTTGCCGGCACGTTCGAGCGCGGCGAAGTCGTCGGCTGCTTCGCGCCCGACGGCCATGAGATCGCGCGCGGCCTCGTCAATTACAGCGCGCAGGAAACGGCGCGCATTTTGCGCCGCCCCTCATCCGAAATAGAATCGATCCTGGGCTATGTCGACGAAGCGGAGCTGATTCACTGCGACAACCTCGTGCTTTTGGGTGAAATCCACGGCATATGAAAGGGGCAGCCTCGCCGCCGGCACCGGTTGATCCGACCCCGAGTGTCCGTAGCAATCCGCGTTGTCGTGCGGCGG
>Ga0209048_10000854_pt1 | contig 32462 bp, 28 predicted proteins | sample FrelakmetCRP12CR_FD_187146 | JGI IMG/M metagenome (GOLD analysis project Ga0209048, IMG submission 187146) | Freshwater lake sediment microbial communities from the University of Notre Dame, USA, for methane emissions studies - CRP12 CR (SPAdes)... | ecosystem: Environmental > Aquatic >...
GCGGCGGTTCCGCGACGGCTGCCGGCTCCGGCGCGCCGCCGGCGATCGGCCCCTACGGCGGTCCGCGCATCCTGATTACGCCGGGCCTGGGCGAAGCGCTGGGCCGCCTGCAGCATGGCGAAACCGGCTTCGATTTCGGCGGAACGACCGTGCAGTTCTCGGGCCTGCAGCAGGACATGCACAACGTCCTGCGCGACGTGCAGGATTCGCCGCTCGGGGCGCGTGCCAGCCCGCTCGAATCGATGACCATCGAGCTGGTCGCGATGCTGTTCGATTTCATCTTCGAGACCAAGGACCTGCCCGACAGCATCAAGGCGCTGGTTGGCCGGCTACAAATCCCGGTGTTGAAGGCGGCGATGCTCGACGGCGCATTCTTCTCGAAGAAGTCGCATCCGTCGCGCCTGCTGGTCAACGCGCTCGCGCATGCGGGCATAGGCTGGTCCCCGACGATGGGGCACGACGATCCTCTGTACCGGAAGATCGAGTCGATCGTGCATCGTGTTCTCGACGAATTCAGCGACGACATCGGCTTGTTCGACACGCTGCGCGAGGACCTCGAGGCGTTTCTCACCACCGAGGAGAAGACCGCCGAAGTCAACATCCAGTCGAGCGCGGAGGAAATCAATCAGCGCGATCGCCGCGAAATCGCGCAGATGGTCGCCCGGTCGGAGATCGAGCGGCGCCTCAAGGATCACGCTGCGCCCAATTTCCTGGCGAGCTTCCTGCGCGACAAGTGGCACGACACGCTCAGCCAGCTCTACCTGCAGGAAGGCGAGGAGAGCGAAGCCTGGACCTCGGCGCTGGCGACGCTCGACGACCTGGTCTGGAGCGTGCAGCCCAAGCGCGCGATCGACGATCGCAAGAAGCTCGTCGCGATGCTGCGCAACCTGCTGCGGCGCCTGCACGGCGGCCTGCACAACGTCGCCTGGGAACCCGGTGAGCGCGAGCAGTTCATGTCGAACCTCGTCGCGGCGCACGCCGCGGCGGTGAAATCGAGCCTGGCGTCGGTGCCGATGCCGACCACCGCGGTTGCGGAAGCCGCGGCGGCTGCGGCCGACGAAGCCACCGCCAAGGGCGATCTGGAAACGGCCACCAAGGCGCGCGCGCTCGCTGCGGCGATGGCGCCGGCGCCGCCACCCCCGCCGGCGCCGGAAGAAGCCGAGGCGCTGCAGGACCGGTTCGCGGAAATCGCCGGCAGCCTCGAGCGCGGCATGTGGGTCGAGTTCGAGGGCGACGACGGACAGCTCGCGTTTGCGAAGCTCGCTTGGGTGAGCCCGCTGCGCGGCACCTACCTGTTCACCAATCGGCAGGGCCAGAAGGCGGTATCGCTGACGGCGGACGAGCTCGCAGAGCGATTCCGCAAAGATCGCGCACGCATGGTCGAAGCCGAGCCGCTGGTCGACCGTGCGTTCACGAGCATGCTGGCGACCATCGAAGAGAAATTCGGCGGCGACGCCGTAGCCGTCCCGCACCCGGCCTGAACCGGGCGCGGCGCTCAGCCGCTCGCCAGCGCTGCGGCGATCTCGGCAACCAGTTCGGGCCCCTTGTAGATCAACCCGGTGTAGACCTGCACCAGCGTCGCGCCGGCGGCGAGCTTTTCCCTCGCGTCGGCGCCGGACATGATGCCGCCGACGCCGATGATCGGCAGCGCGCCGGCGAGTTCGGCGGCGAGCGTCCTTATCACCGCGGTCGCTTTCTCCCTGAGCGGGCGCCCGGACAGGCCGCCCGCCTCGTTCGCGCCGGGCAGTTTCGCGACCGCGCTGCGATCCACCGTGGTGTTGGTGGCGATGACGCCGTCGACGCCGTGAGCGACCAGCGCGCGCGCGATCCGGCGCAGGTCGGCGTCGCCGAGATCCGGAGCGAGCTTGATCGCGATCGGGGTGTACTTGCCGTGCTTCTGTGCGAGCTTGGCCTGCTCAGCCTTCAGCGCGGCCAGCAGCGCCTCCAGCGCCGCGTCTTTCTGGAGCTCGCGCAGCCCCTTGGTGTTCGGCGATGAGATGTTGACCGCGACGTAGCTCGCGCGCGCATAGACGGCGTTCAGGCAGTACAGATAATCATCGGTCGCGCGTGCATTCGGCGTGTCGAAATTCCTGCCGATGTTGAGGCCCAGGATCCCCCCGTGCGTGGACCCGAAGCGAGCGCGCTCGACGTTCTTCAGGAAGCGCGCGACGCCGTCGTTGTTGAAGCCCAGGCGGTTGATGAGAGCTTCCGCCTCGGGAAGGCGAAACACGCGCGGCCGAGGATTGCCGGGCTGCGCCCGCGGCGTGACCGTGCCGCATTCGATGAAGCCGAAGCCGAGCGTCGCGAGCCCGTCGATGTGCGCGGCGTTCTTGTCGAGTCCTGCCGCGAGTCCGACCCGGTTGGGAAACGCCAGGCCCATCGCGGTGACCGGCGAGCCGCGCACGCGCGGCGCCAACGCGCGCGCCACGCCACAGGCGGTGGCGGCATCGAGGCCCGCCAGTGTGGCGTCGTGCGCGGTCTCAGGATCGAGCGCGAACAGCAGCGGGCGCAGCAATGGATAAAACATGGGCTGCGGGAGGGGAAGTGGCACGGGAGAGACGCGCGACAATGATACCATCCGCCGCAATCCATGGATTCGAAGCCACTGTCGTCGCGAGCGACATCGCCGCCCTGGCGAGTCGCGGTGTTCGCCTTCGCCATGGCGCTCGCGACGCCGTCGGCGCGCGCCGCCACGCAGGCAGAGACAGGCTATGCCGAGCGCGCCGACGTGAAGGCATTCATCGCCGATCTGGCCGCCGGCGAAGGCTTCGACGCAGCGGCATTGCGCCGGGTTTTCGCGCAGGTGCGCGCCCAGCCCAAGGTCATCGCGGCGATGTCGCGTCCCTTCGTTGCGCCGCCGATGTGGTACGACTATGCGCCGCAATTCCTGGGTCCGGCCCGCGTCGATGCCGGCGCTGCGTTCTGGCAGGCCAACGCCGCGGCGCTCGCGCGCGCCGAGAACGAGTTCGGCGTTCCCGCCGAGATCATCGTCGCCATCATCGGCGTCGAGACCTTCTACGGCCGCAACACCGGCTCGTACCGCGTCATCGATGCGCTGACGACGCTGGCCTTCGACTACCCGCGGCGCGCGGAGTTCTTCACCGGCGAGCTGCGGCAATTCCTGCTGCTCGCGCGCGAGCAGAATGTCTCGCCGCTGCTGCCGCGCGGATCGTTTGCCGGCGCGATCGGCCTTCCGCAGTTCATGCCGGGCAGCATTCGCGCCTACGCGGTCGACTACGGCGGCGACGGCCACATCGACCTCGCCGGCGATGCGGTCGACGCCATCGGCAGCGTCGCGAACTACCTCGCGCGGCACGGCTGGCGGCCCGGACAGCCGGTCATGGAAGCGGCGCAGGTGGACGGCGCCGATCGCGACGTGGTGCTGCGCACTCTCGATGGCGGGATGGCCGAGCGCCGGTCGCTTGCCGAGTGGGTGAATGGCGGCGTGACCGGTTTCGCGATTCCCGGCGATCTGGCCGCCGACCCGGTCGGGCTGCTGATGCTCGAAGAGCGCGCGGGCCCGACGTACTGGGTCGTCTTCAACAACTGGTATGTGCTGACGCGCTACAATCGCAGCCGCCTCTATGCTTCGGCGGTATGGCAGCTGGCGCGGGCACTCAGGGACGCGCGCCCGGCGGCCATCGGCGCGCGCTGACGCGCCGCCTTCAGCGGCGTTGCTGCAGGGCGCGCACGTGCGCGATCAGGCCGCCGGTCGATGCGTCGGCGCCGTCGACCGGCGTGCCGTCGCGCAACGCGGTCGCGAGCGGCCCGGCGAGCGCCTTGCCCAGCTCGACGGCCCACTGGTCGAAAGGGTTCACGCCGAGCATGACGCCTTCGACGAAGGTGCGATGCTCGTAGAGTGCGAGCAGCTGCCCGAGGCGGCGGGCGTTGAGCTCCGGCATGAGCAGCGTGGTCGACGGCCGGTCTCCCGGACAAACGCGGTATGGCGCCTGCGCCTCGACGTTTTCCGGGCTCATGCCCGAGGCCGCGAGCCGGGCGCGCGCCGCGGCGAGCGACAGGCCGTTCATCAGAGCCTGCGCCTGCGCGAGCGCGTTGGCGACCAGCGTGTTCTGCTGGTCGCCAAGCGGATGCGCCGCGCGCACCGGCACGATGAATTCGACCGGAACGCTCTGCGTCCCCTGGTGCAGCCATTGGAAAAATGCGTGCTGGCCGTCGCTGCCGGTGCCACCCCAGAGCGCCGCCGCCGCGCTGCCGTCGAGCGCGGAGCCGTCGCGGGCGACCGACTTGCCGTTGCTTTCCAGCACCAGCTGCTGCAGGTGTGCCGGCAGGTGCGCGAGCGCATGCGCATAGGGCACGATCGCGCGTTGCGTGTGACCCAGCGCGCGCGAGTTCCATACGTCGACCAGCGCCAGGAGCACGGGCAGGTTCTGCTCCAACGGCGCGCTGCGGAAGTGGGCGTCGACACTCGCCGCCCCGGCGAGCAGGCCGACGAACTGCTCCCATCCGCAGCGCATCGCGATCGCCAGGCCAGCAGCCGACCACAGCGAATAGCGCCCGCCCACCCAGTCCCAGATCGGCAGCACGTCGCGGCCGGCCACGCCGAACGCGCGCGCGGCCTCGGCATTGCCGGTGATCGCGACGAAGTGCGGCGAGAGTGCCGCACCGCCGCCAAGCGCGCTGGCGAGCCAGTCGCGCGCAGCGTGGGCGTTGGCGAGCGTTTCGACGGTCGTGAAGGTTTTCGAGGTGACGATGAACAGCGTCGTCGCCGGGTCCTGCCCGGCCAGCGCGCGCGTCAGGTCCTCGGGATCGACGTTGGACACGAAGCTGACGTCGACGCCACCCGAGCCCGGCGTGCGCGGCGCGCCGAGCGCGTCGCACACGAGCCGCGGACCGAGATCCGAGCCGCCAATGCCCAGGTTGACGACATGGCGCAGCGGGCGACCGGTCGCGCCGACGCGCGTGCCGCTGCGCAACTGCACGGTGAGCTCGCGCATGCGCGCTTGCGCCGCCCGGATCGCGGGCATGATGTCGCTGCCGGCGACGAGCAGCGGCGTGTCGTTCTGCGCCCGCAAGGCGGTGTGCAGCGCCGGTCGCGCTTCGGAAAGGTTGACCTTCTCGCCGGCGAACAGCGCCGCGATCCACTCACCGAGGTTGCGCTCGCGCGCGTGCGCGATCAGCAGCGCGATCGTTTGCGCAGTGACGCGCTGCTTGGAGAAGTCGGCCAGCCAGTAGTCCCAGGTGAGCGACAACTGCGCGAAGCGCTGCGGGTCCTCGGCAAACAGCGCTGCGATCGAGCGGCCGTCAAGCGCACGGCGATGCTCGGACAGTGCCCGCCAGGCGTGAGGTAGCGAAGGGTCGCGGGTCATAGAGGAGGGGATCGGGCGGTATCGGAATGGTGCTGCGGCACCACGACGGTGCGCGTGAGCATAATGCATTGGGAGCGCCTTGCAAACTCGCTAGAATCGATGTCGGGATCGCCATGGATGCCACGACCGACAAGGACCTGCCGCTCAAGGAGGACACGCGCCTGCTGGGTCGCCTGCTCGGCAACGTCCTGCGCGCGCAGACCGGCGAGGCGGGGTTCGCGCGCGTCGAAGCGATCCGCCAGACCGCGATACGTTTCCGGCGCGCGGGCTCGGGCGACGCACCCGCGGTCAAGCGCGAGTTGGAAGCGCTGCTCAATGTGCTGCCCATCGGCCGGACGCTCGAAGTCGTGCGCGGGTTTTCGTACTTCTCGCAGCTGGTCAACATCGCCGAGGACGTGCATCAGACCCGGCGGCGGCGCGCGCATGCGCTGGCCGGTTCGCCACCGCAGGTCGGCAGCGTCGCGCGCACGCTCGAGCGTGCCGCGGCTGCCGGGATCAGCGGCGCGCAGCTTGCGCGCTGGTTCGCCGACGCGCTGGTCGGGCCGGTGCTAACCGCGCACCCGACCGAAGTTCAGCGCCGCAGCATCCTCGACTGCGAGCGCGAGATCGCGCGGCTGCTGCAGTGGCGCGACCGCGTCGTGTTCACGCCGGAAGAATCCGACGAATTCGAGTCGGCCCTCTACCGTCAGGTGCTCGCGCTCTGGCAGACCGCGATGCTGCGCCTGTCGCGGTTGCGCGTTGCCGACGAGATCGAAAACGGCCTGGCCTTCTACCGCTACACCTTCCTCACCGAGATTCCCCGGATCTACGCCGCGCTCGAGGAGCGCCTGCAGCGGGACTTTCAGGTTCCCGAGGGCGAGCGCCTGCCGCCCTTCCTGCGCATGGGCTCATGGATCGGCGGCGACCGCGACGGCAACCCGAATGTCGTAGGCGCGACGCTCGAACACGCGATCGACGCGCAGGCAAGCGTGGCCTTTGCGCATTATCTCGACCAGGTGCACCGGTTGGGCGCGGAGTTGTCGCTGTCGACGCGGCTGGTCACGCCGACGGCCGACCTTTTCGCGCTGGCAGCCGCCGCCCACGACAGCAATCCGCACCGCAAGGACGAGCCCTATCGCCAGGCGCTCGTCGGCATTTATTCGCGCTTGGCCGCGACTGCCGAGTCGATCGCCGCGTATGTCGCGCCGCGCGCTCCGCAGGCCAGGTTGGCACCGTACGCGACCCCGGCGGAATTGCTCGCCGATCTCGCCGTCATCAGGCGCTCGCTGGCTGGTCACGGCGCCGCGCTGCTCGCCGCAGGCCGACTCGAACCCCTGATCCACGCGGTGGAAGTCTTCGGATTCCATCTCGCCGCGCTCGACTTGCGCCAGAACGCCGACGTGCACGAGGTCGTGGTCGGCGAACTGCTCGCGCGTGCCGGCGTCGACGCCGATTACAAGCGCTTGTCTGAAGCGGCGCGCGTCGCGCTGCTCGTGCGCGAGCTGTCGGGACCGCGCCTGTTCTATTCGCCGCATCTCGAATATTCGGCGCGCACGACCTCGGAACTGGAAATACTGCGCGTCGCCGCGGCCATCCACCGGCGCTACGGCGCTGCGGCGCTGCCCAACTACGTGATCTCCAAATGCCAGTCGGTCAGCGACCTGCTCGAAGTCGGCGTCATGCTCAAGGAGGTCGGCCTGCTGCGCGGCAACGCGCTCGCGCTCAACATCATTCCCCTGTTCGAGACCATCGACGACCTGAGGAATGCGGCGCCGATCATGCAGGCCGCCTTCGAGCTGCCCTGCTACCGCGCGTGGCTGGCCGGACGCGACGACTGGCAGGAAGTCATGCTCGGTTACTCGGACAGCAACAAGGACGGCGGCTATTTCACCGCCAACTGGGCGCTGTACCGGGCCGAACTCGCGCTCGTCGAAACATTCAACGCGCACGGCGTGAAGCTTCGCCTGTTCCACGGCCGCGGCGGTAGCGTCGGCCGGGGTGGAGGGCCGAGCTACGATGCGATTCTCGCGCAGCCCGCGGGCAGCGTGCGCGGCGGACTGCGCGTCACCGAGCAAGGCGAAATCATCGCCAGCAAGTATTCCGACCCGGACCTCGGGCGACGCAATCTCGAGACGCTGGTCGCGGCGACCATGGAAGCGAGTCTCCTCGACGCGGAAAAGCTCGGCGCGCGTGCGCGCGACTATTACGCGGCGATGGACGCCATCGCCGCGCACGCCCTGGTCGCGTATCGAGCGCTGGTCTACGACACGCCGGAATTCGTAGCGTACTTCCGCGCGTCCACGCCGATCGCCGAAATCGCCGAACTCAACATCGGCAGCCGGCCCTCGTCGCGCACGGCATCGACTCGAATCGAGGATCTGCGGGCGATCCCGTGGGTGTTCAGCTGGGCGCAATGCCGGCTCATGCTGCCGGGCTGGTTCGGCTTCGGCGCGGCGGTCGATGCGTGGCTCGCCGATGCGCCGGACGGGCTGGCGCTGCTGCGCGAGATGCACGCGCACTGGCCGTTCTTCAAGAGCGTGCTGTCGAACATGGCGATGGTGCTGGCCAAGAGCGACCTGGCGGTGGCGTCGCGCTATGCCGATCTGGTTGCCGACGCAAAGGTGCGCGAGCCGATCTTCGCGCAGCTGGCCGCCGATCATCGCCGGACGATCGAATTGCTGCTGGCGATCACCGATCACGAGTCGTTGCTGCAGGACAACGCGACACTGGCGCGCAGCATTCGCGACCGCTTTCCCTACCTGGATCCGCTCAACCACCTGCAGGTCGAGCTGCTGCGCCGGTATCGCGGCGGTCAGACCGACGAGCGCACCAAGCGCGCGATTCACCTCACGATCAACGGCGTTGCCGCCGGCCTGCGCAACAGCGGTTGACGTTCCCTCGCCCAGCGACCATCGGGGTCCGGTCCACATGGCGACAATGCAGGTCGGTACTTGAAGGCCCCGAAGTCCCTCCTCCTTGAATAACCCGTGTCAGCGCCACAAGGTCATTGACGATCGCCGGTTACCGTTTATAATGCGGGTACCGATTATAAATGCGGTATCCAGATGCCTGCCACCCCCCGCCGACCCTACGCGCACCTGCTGCATACGCGGGGCGACGCGCCACCGCGGCTGACCGCCCGCCAGCGGCAGATCCTCGACTGGATCCGGGGATTCCTGGAAAGCCGCGGCATGCCGCCGACGCGCGCCGAAATCGCGGCCGGGCTGGGTTTCTCGACACCGAGCTCTGCGGAAGATCACCTGCAGGCGCTCGAGAGAAAAGGCGTGCTGGAAATGATTCCCGGCACCGCGCGCGGCCTGCGGCTGATCGACCCGCCGGGAGTGCCGATCCAGGGGACGCTGCCACTGGTCGGACGCGTTGCCGCCGGCAGTCCGATCCTCGCGCTCGAGCACATCGAGGCAAGCTATCGCGTCGATCCCGCGCTTTTCACCCGGCGCGCCGACTACCTGCTGCGCGTGCACGGGGCGAGCATGAAGGACGCGGGGATCCACGACGGCGACCTGCTCGCCGTGCACAAGACGGGCGAGGCGCGTCAGGGGCAGATCGTCGTGGCGCGCGTCGACGACGAAGTTACCGTCAAGCGCCTGCGCCGCAAGGGCCACGAGGTCACGCTGCTGCCGGAAAATGCCGACTTCGCGCCCATCGTCGTCGACACCCGCACGACGGCGTTCGCCATCGAAGGCGTTGCGGTGGGACTGGTGCGTGACGGCAGGCGCTGGTGACGCCATGAAAGCGACCGCTCGCGCCGCTGCGGCGAAGCTCGAGGACCTGCCCAACGTCGGCAAGGCACTTGCCACCGATTTGCGCGCCATCGGCATTCGCGCTCCCGCGCAACTCGGCGGCAAGGACCCGTATGCGCTGTATGCCAAGCTCAATCGCGTGACCGGCACGCAGCACGATCCCTGCGTTCTCGATACGTTCATCGCCGCCGTACGTTTTGTCGACGGCGGGCGCGCCCGGCCATGGTGGGCGTTCACCGCCGAACGCAAGCGCACGCTCGTCGCGCGCGCACGCAAGAAGAGCTGAGCGCCCCGCTCTCCGAAAGGTCGCTGCGCGGGGTGCACGGATTTCACTTCAATTCCCGTCCGCTTCGCGCGCGCCGCTTGCGTTGCACCCGGTGCGCGGTCTGCGGCGCTGTTCATGCCCGCGAACGCTTGCCTTGCGGCCGCTCGTCTATAATGCGCCATTGCTCGACGCGCCGTGTTGCGCGTGCGGGCAATCCAGACCAACGCGATGCGCATCCTGCTCAGCAACGACGACGGATACTTTGCCCCAGGGCTTGAACGCCTCGCCGCCGACCTCGCGCCCTGTGCCGAGCTGACGATCGTTGCGCCCGAGCGCGACCGCAGCGGCGCCTCCAATTCGCTGACGCTCGACCGTCCGCTTACGGTGCGGCGCGCTCCGAACGGCTTCATGTTCGTCAATGGCACGCCGACCGACTGCGTGCACCTGGCGGTCACGGGCCTGCTCGGCGAACTTCCCGACATGGTGATCTCGGGCATCAACCTCGGCGCCAACATGGGCGACGATACAATCTACTCCGGGACTGTCGCCGCCGCGACCGAAGGCTACCTGCTCGGCATTCCGTCGATCGCGGTGTCGCTCGCGAGCAAGTTCGGCCGCCATTTCGAATCCGCCGCGCGGGTCGTCGTCGAGCTCGTGCAACGCCAGGCCCGGCATCCCTCGGGTGCATGGCTGCTCAACGTCAATGTGCCCGACGTTCCGGCTGCGGAACTCAAGGGCTTGCGCGTCACGCGCCTGGGCAAGCGGCACAAGGCCGAATCGGTGATCAAGACGCAGACGCCGCGCGGCGAGACCTGCTACTGGGTCGGCGCCGCAGGTGCGGCGGCCGACGCCGGCGAGGGCACCGACTTTCACGCCGTCGAAGCGGGTTACGTGTCGCTGACCCCGCTGCAGATCGACCTCACGCATCACTCGGAACTCGCGCAGGTATCGCGCTGGCTCAACGCTGAAATGCAGCACGCGTCCGCATGATCGCCGGAGTCGAGAAGTTCGACGGCATCGGCATGACCTCCGCGCGCACGCGTGCGCGCATGGTCGAGCGGCTGCGCGAGCAGGGCGTCCGCGACGAATCCGTCCTGGCCGCGATGGGCACCGTGCCGCGGCACATCTTCGTCGAGGAAGCGCTGGCGATTCGCGCCTACGACGATTCGCCGTTGCCGATCGGCGCGGGGCAGACGATTTCGCAGCCCTACGTCGTTGCACGCATGACCGAGCTCCTGCGTGAGGGCGGCACGCGCCGGCGCGTGCTCGAGATCGGCACCGGTTGCGGCTACCAGACCGCGATCCTGGCGCTGGTCTTCGACGAGGTCTACACCGTCGAGCGCATCGGCGCGCTGGTGTCCAAGGCGCGCCGCAACCTGCGCGCGCTCAAGCTCAACAACGTGCGCATCAAGCACGGCGACGGATCGACCTCGCTCGGCGAGGATCTGGCTGTCGATGGCATCATCGTCACCGCAGCGGCGCGCGAGATCCCCACCGCGCTGTTTGCGTACCTGAACGTCGGTGGCAGGATAGTGCTGCCGCTGTCCGGCCGCGGCGACGACGACCGCGGCGCGCAGTTCCTGACAGTGATCGACAAGTCGGCTACGGGCACGCGCGAGCAGACCTACGACGCCGTGCGCTTCGTGCCGCTGCTTCCGGGGCTCGCATGATCGGGCGAGATCGCGGCATTGCGGTTGCTTTCGCCGTCGCGCTGCTGCTGGCCGCGTGCACGAGCCGCGCGCCGGCTCCGGTGTCGGAGCGCTCGCCGCTGTCCACGTACATCGGACCCCCGCCGCCGCCGCTGGCGCCGGCGGCGCGCGAGCGCGAACCGGCGCCGCCACCGACGTATACGGTGAAGCGCGGCGACACGCTGGCGCAGATCGCGCTCGACAACGGCCTCGACTATCGCGACCTCGCGGCCTGGAACAATCTCGACAACCCGAACGTGATCCGCGTCGGTCAGGTCCTGGTGCTCGCCGCGCCTGGTCAGGCGACCGCGGCGCCGCCCGTCACCGGCAGCGCGGTCACGACGCCTCTGGTGACGGCGCCACCAGTCGCGCCCAGGGTCGCGGAGACCGCGCCGGGTCCGGCGGCTTCGGTCCTGCCTTCCGGCAGGGGCAATACGGCAACGCTGAAAACCGAGCCCAAGGCGCTGAAGTTGCCGTATTCGGAACAGGCACTCGCGCAGCTGCAGGCGCACGCGGCGCCGGCCGCGGCCACGCCGGTGGCGCCGCCACCGGTGCCTCCCGGCCCCGTCGTGGCCACGCCGCCAGCCGCGACTCCGGGCGCGCCACTCGCGCGGCCGGATGCGGCACGCGTTCCTGAAATCGACGACGACAAGATCGACTGGGTCTGGCCGACCGGTGGCAGGCTCATCGCGGGATTCTCTGACACGGCGAGCCTCAAGGGCATCGACATCGCGGGCAAGGCCGGACAGCCGGTAGTGGCGAGCGCGGCGGGCAAGGTCGTCTATTCGGGATCGGGGCTGCGCGGCTACGGCAAGCTCGTCATCGTCAAGCACAACGCCACGTACCTGTCCGCCTACGCGCACAACCGCGAGATCCTGGTCAAGGAAGGGCAGCAGGTCACGAAAGGGCAACAGATCGGCGAGATGGGTGACACCGACGCCGATCAGGTCAAGCTGCATTTCGAAATCCGACGCCTGGGCAAGCCCGTCGATCCGATCAAGTACCTTCCACCCGCGTGAGCACGCGATGGCGCGTTCGGTGAGCGATGACGATGGCGTCCCTGCGCCAGTAGAGCGCGACACGCTGACGCAGGAGCTGCCGCTGGACATGCCGCCGGTCGGCGTGGGCTCCGACTTCCTCAACGACGTCACGCAGATCTACCTGAACGAGATCGGCCAGAGCCCGCTGCTGAGCGCCGAGGAGGAGCTGGGCTATGCGCGCGCCACGCGCGAGGGCGATTTCCCGGCGCGCCAGAAGATGATCGAGCACAATCTGCGGCTGGTCGTTAGCATCGCCAAGCACTACCTCAACCGCGGGCTTACGCTGGCCGACCTGATCGAGGAAGGCAATCTCGGGCTCATTCATGCGCTCGAGAAGTTCGATCCCGAGCGCGGCTTTCGCTTCAGCACCTACGCGACGTGGTGGATCCGCCAGTCGATCGAGCGCGCGATCATGAACCAGTCGCGCACCGTCCGCCTGCCCGCGCACGTGGTCAAGGAACTCAACGTCGTCCTGCGCGCGTTGCGACATCTGGAAACGCACGGTCTGCTCGGCCAGGACCGCGAGCCGACGCTCGATGACGTCGCGCACCTACTCGGCAAGCCGGTCGAGAAGGTGCGCAAGGTGCTCGGATACAACGAGCACATCACCTCGCTCGACGCGCCGCTCGAATCCGACGCCGGCACATCGGTGGGCGACCAGCTTGCCGACGACGACACGCCGAGCCCGGAACTGCTGCTGCACAACACCGAGATCGAAGCCTGGGTCAAGCAGTGGCTCGATGAACTCTCGGACCGGCACCGGGAAGTCATCGAGCGCCGCTACGGGCTCAACGGCCAGGACGTCGCCACGCTGGAGCAGCTGGCGCGTACGCTGAAAGTCACGCGCGAGCGCGTGCGGCAGATTCAGGCCGAAGCACTCGACAAACTGCGCGCGCGCCTGCGCCGGCGCGGCCTGTCGCGCGACGCGCTGCTCTAGCGGGCGCTAGCCCGATCCGGTCTTCAGCTGGCGCGCGCCGGGAAGCGCGTCGACGCTGGTGCGCAACTGCGCGAGCAACGCGGCGCGCCCTGCCTGGCGCGGGCCGTAGTGCAGACGGGCGTACGATTCGCCGATACGGCGCAGGAGTGGGCTCCAGCGCGGCCAGCGCAGCGCCGCGCGATCGGCAAAATCGAGCGGACCCTCGTCGGGCCGGCGCGCAAGCCCGGCGCGCGCGAGCCGCCGGCAGGCGCGCCTCCACAGCGCTGTCTCCTCATCAGTGCTGTCGCGACGCAGCTTCGAGATCCCGAGGATCGCCAGGCTCCAGAAGCAGGCCATCCCGATGATCATCAGCGCCAGCTGCAGCGGATGCGCATTGTCGACCCCGAATTCGCTCAGCAAATCACGCTGGCGATCGATATTGAAGCCGACGACGCCGCGCTGCCATCCATAATTGATGGCATCCCAGTGCAGTCTTAGGTTCTTGAACCAGGTCATTTCCATGCGCGCGAGATACGGCACCTGGTCGCTGTTGGGCAGCGCCGCGCCGAGCCCGCCCTCGATGCGCGAAGGCGCGACCGCAGCAGTGGGGTCGAACCTCTGCCAGTGCCCGTCGACGAGCGCCTCGGCCCACGCGTGCGCGTCCGACTGGCGCACGATCATGTAACCGCCGCCCGGATTCATTTCCCCGCCCTGGTAGCCGGTGACCACCCGCGCAGGAATGCCGGCAGCGCGCAGCAGCAGGACGAAGGCGCCGGCATAGTGCTCGCAGAAGCCGCGCCGGGTGTCGAAAAGAAAGGCGTCGACCGGGTCCTGGCCGAGCAGCGGCGGGGCCAGCGTGTAGACGTAGGGTTCGTTGTGGAAGCGGTCGAGCACTGCCGCGATGTATGCCTGATCGGAATCGACGCGCGCGCGGAGCTCGCGCGCGAACGCCGCGGTGCGCGCGTTGTCGCGCGGCAATTGCAGATTGTCGGTCGCGTCGCCGGCCATCGCCAGCACGCTGCCGCGCAGCACCGAGCGCTGCGTGTAGCGCACCGTCTGCGTGACCGTGTTTCGCGAGAGCAACTGCTGGTCGAAGGTCAGGTGCGCGATCTCGTTCAACGGTCCGGCGGTGGTGGCGTCATCGGCCGGGGGGCGCGGCAATGCCGCCGGGTGCTCGAGCGCGAACAGCCAGAGCTTGCCGTGCGGTTCCAGCGTGACCGTGTAGTCGATGACCGGGCCTTCGCGGCGGGCGAAGGTGCCCGTCTGCAGGCGGAACAGCGCACTCCATTCGCGGCCGTTGAAGCGCGCCAGCACCGGCCCGCGCCAGTACCGGTCGGGCGGCGCGGGCGGAGTCCCGCGAAACTCGACCCGGAAGGCGACTGCGTCGGACAGCGACAACTCGCTTATCGATCCGGGTGCCATGCGCTCCGACAATCCGGTGCGCGCACCGGCGTCCGCGGGCGAGCCCCAGAGCGGACCGGCCAGCCGCGGAAACAGCACGAACAGCAGCGCAGCGAGCGGGATACCCTGCACGATCAGCCGCGCCGGCACGGCGAGCTGCGCCGTCCACGAGACCGGCTGCCCCGACGCGCCGCGCAACGCCGCCAGCGCGCCGCCCAGCGCGAGCAGCGTGGGGAGCCCGAGCAGCGCCGCGAGAATCGTCTGCGCGTAGAAGAATTGCGTGACCGCGAGAAACAGCCCGAGGCAGATGAGCAGCGTGCCGTCGCGCGTGCTGCGCGATTCGATGAACTTGATGCCGACCAGCACGTACAGGAACTCGACGCAGGGATCGCGCGCCAGGAAGTACCCGAGCTGCACGCGAATGCCGACCGCGACCGCCAGCGCCAGCAGCGGCAGCAGCACCGTTCGCGACTTGCCCGCGGCGAGGCTGCGTTGAGGCAGCAGCGCCCGCGCGACGACCAGCCCGGTGCCGGCGATCGCCACCCAAGGCAGTACATTCACCCACAGCGGCACCTGCGCGCACAGCAGCAACGCCGCGAGCCAGTACGTTTGCGCCGTCGTCAGCGGCAGCGCCGCTTTTTTCGTGCTCATGGCTCGAACAGCGCCAGCGCGGTCAGCGCGCTGCGGCGATGCCCCGCACCCTGTCCCTGCGGCAGCTCTTTGCCCGGCAGCCGCATCGAGAAGGCGCGCGCCTCGCGTTCGGCGGCGAGAATCCACGCGGTGAAGCGCGACAGCCGGACCTCGACGTCGAGCGCGGGGGGGAGATCTGCCCAGTCGAGCTCGAGCGCACCGCTGCCGCCGGCACCTTCGAACTGCTTGGTGTACCAACCGGCGCCGCGGGCGACGGCTTTCCAGGCGATGCGGTTCGGCGGGTCGCCGTTCACATAGTCGCGCAGGCCGGCGAGTTCGGCGTCGGAAGGCTGTGCCGCGCGTCGCGCCTCCGATCCCTGACGGCCGGTCGGCAAGGCCGGAGGTGACGCTTCAGGTGCAGGATAGACGCTGGCCGTCAGTGGAAAGTGCACGTAAGCCCAGCCGCGCCACAGACCGAGCGGAAAGTCGCTGGCCAGCGTCACCCTGCCCAGCGGCAAGCGGCCGCGCCGCAGTGCCGGCACGGTCACGCGCACGGGGCGGGTTGCGCCGGCCGGCAGGTCGGCGATGACTGCGGCTCCGTCGCGCGCGGCTACGCTGATGCCGGTGCGGTCGCGGCTGCCGCTGGCCAGCGACAGCGTGAAGTCCATGCAGCCCCCGGCGAAGGCTTCTCCGGCGACCATGGGCGAGAGGCTCAGCCCCGCCAGATTGCGGAAGGTCGCCAGCAATGCCGCCGCAACCATGCCGCCGGCCAGGAAGGTCAGCGCGTAGCCCAACGCCAGCGCGTAGTTCATCGACGTCAGCAGCATGATCGTCAACGTCGCGATCACCGCCAGCCCACGCGGCGTCGGGAGGATGTAGATGCGGCTGTGGCGCAGGACGACGAGGTCGAGGTCGGCAGGGCTCACGCGCCAGAGACGCTGGCGCCAGCGCGAGGCTAGGGTCGGCGCAGTGAGTGCGGAGGACACGGGGCGATCGGCCCGCGGGCCGGAAATCTAGGGCAGCGGGACCGCGCGCAGCAGCGAAAGGGCCTGCGGACCGCCGGCGCGTATGCTCCCCGCGAGGCGGTGGCCGGCCACCGACGGGAAGACTGCCTGCACGTCTTCCGGCAACACCATCGGCCGGCCCGCGAGCAACGCCCACGCGCGACTGGCCGATACCAGGAGCAGGCCCGCGCGTGGCGACAATCCGCGTTGCAGTCGCGGGGCGCCGCCGCCGGTGCCACGCGATGCGGCGAGCAGCCCCTGGATATAGTCGAGCAGGGCAGGCGCCACGTGCACCGCGGCGGCTTCACGCTGCCAGGCGACCAGCGTGGCCGCGTCGGCGCACGCAGTCAGATCGGGGATGCGCGCGCGGCGATCGCCCGACACCAGCAGCTCGCGCTCGGCGGCGGGATCGGGATAACCCAGCTCGATGGCCATCAGGAAACGGTCGAGTTGCGATTCGGGCAGCGGATAGGCGCCGATCTGTTCGGTCGGATTCTGCGTCGCGATCACGAAAAACGGCTCGGGCAAGGGCCGCGTCGCGCCGTCGATCGACACCTGCCGTTCCTCCATCGCTTCGAGCAGCGCGCTTTGCGTCTTGGGCGGCGCGCGATTGATTTCGTCGGCCAGCACGATCGAATTGAAGATCGGTCCGGAGTGGAAGCGAAAGGCCTGCGTCGCCGGGTCGAAAATCGACACGCCAAGCACGTCGGTAGGCAGCAGATCGCTGGTGAACTGGATGCGCGAGTAGTGCAGGCCCAGCGTGCCGGCGAGCGCCTGCGCCAGGGTCGACTTGCCGACGCCGGGAATGTCTTCGATGAGCAGGTGGCCGCGCGCGAGCAGGCAGGCCAGCGCCAGCCGGAGCGGCGTCTCTTTGCCGACGACGATGCGACCGAGCTCGGCGAGCACGCCGGCAAGGCGCTCGGGTACGGGAACGGCGTGGGTCTGGGCAGGACGGAGGGTCATCCCAACGGTTCGAGCAAGAAAGGTGCCACTATAGAACGCATTGGCCGGCTAGTCATCCACGCCGGCGCCGCGCTACACTCCATTCGTCCGTTCGCCGGCGGCGTTCCCGCCGGCCGGGGCGGTCGCGTTCACTCGATGCCGTAGCGCCTTGACCACCGCGTTCATCACGCATCCGACCTGCCGCCAGCACGACATGGGCGACCACCATCCGGAGTGCCCGCAGCGCCTGGACGCGATCACTGATCGCCTGATCGGTGACGGCATCGACGGCTTCGTCGTGCACCATGACGCGCCCGAGGCGACGCGCGAACAGCTCGAGCGCGCGCACGCCCCGCGCTACATCGACGCGATCGAGGCGGCGAGCCCGGCGATCGGCATTCATTACGTCGATCCGGATACCGCGCTCAATCGGTATTCGCTGACCGCGGCGCGCCACGCTGCCGGCGCAGTGGTGCTCGGCGTCGATCTGGTCGCCGGCGGCGCTTACCAGAATGCCTTTTGCGCGGTGCGCCCTCCTGGCCACCACGCGATGCGCGACCGCGCGATGGGCTTTTGCCTGTTCAACAACGTCGCAGTCGGCGTCGGCCACGCGCTCGCCGCGCACGGCTTCAAGCGCGCCGCCGTGGTCGATTTCGACGTGCATCACGGCAACGGCACCGAGGACATATTCGCAAGGGACCCGCGGGTGGTCATGGTCGGCACCTTCCAGTACCCGCTGTATCCGTATTCGGGCGTGGAACCCGCCGGCCCGAACATGCACAACGTCCCCTTGTCGCCGGGCAGCGGCAGCGACGCTTTCCGCAAGGCGATGACCGAGTTCTGTCTGCCGGCGCTCGAAGCGCACCGCCCCGAGATCGTTTTCGTTTCCGCGGGATTCGATGCGCATCGCGAAGATCCGCTGGCCAACCTCAAGCTGGCCGATGCGGACTTCGCCTGGGTCACCGCGCAGATCATGGACGTTGCGGAACGCCATGCGGGCCGCCGGGTGGTGTCGACGCTGGAAGGCGGCTACGCGCTGCCGGCGCTCGGGCGCAGCGCCGCAGCGCACGTGCGCACGCTCATGGAGCGGTAGCCGGATGCAGCGTAACCGGCAAACGGCAGCGCCGAGTCCGCGCAGCGTGTCGCGATCCGCGCGACGCGACCCAACCGGATGTACGCGCTCGAAATCATGCGTCGGCGCGGCTTCCTGAGTGCGTGCGCAGCGATCGCCGGCGCGACGCAGGTCGGCGCCGCGGCACGGACCTGGGCGGCAACGCCGCCGCGCCTGTACTCGCGCTCGCTGCTGGTGGACGCGAACTCCCAGCCGATCAAGGCCGCGCGCATCGAAGCGCGCACGAACTACGTGTTCAACTACCCATTCGGCGGCACACCGTGCTTCCTGCTCAATCTGGGTCGGCCGGTCAGCTCGAAGGAAGGCTTGGTGCGCGCCGACGGGGCCGCCTACGCGTGGACCGGCGGCGTCGGGAAGGGGCGCGCCATCGTCGCCTATTCGGCGATCTGCGCGCACAAGCTTGCCTACCCCGCGCGCGAAGTGAGCTTCATCCGTTTCCAGCCAGACCGCTCGCCGACCGCCGAGGGCGGCGTCATCCACTGTTGCGCCGAGCACAGCGTGTACGACCCGGCGGCGGGAGCACGCGTCGTCAGCGGTCCGGCGCCGCAGCCGCTGGCGGCGATCCTGCTCGACTACGATGCCGCGCGCGACGAGCTCTACGCGCTGGGAACGATCGGTGCCGAACAGTTCGAGGCGTTCTTCAGCAAGTACGATTTCAAGCTGGCGATGGAATACGGCGCCGGGCGCCCGCGGCAGCAGGTCGGCGCAACGACCGCGGTTCGCGAGCTCGCGCAGTACTGCCGGCAGACGATCCAGTGCTGACGCGCGTCTTGCCACGCGCCGCCGCCGCGGGCGCGCCTCAGGGCGCGGCCATGCGCACGTAGCCGGGTTGCGCCTCGACGCGCGCCAGCCAAGCCCGGATCGCGCCATAGCGCGCCAGATCAAAACCGCCGTCGCTCGCCACGTGCGTGTACGCGTAGAGTGCGATGTCGGCGATGGTGTAGGCGCCGCCGACGAAGAAGGGCGCCTGGGCGAGTCGCATTTCCATCACGTCGAGCGCGCGATAGCCCCCCTCCATGCGCGAGTCCGCCAGCGCGCGCTGAGACTCGGGATCGGGATGGAGGCGGCGCAGGTAGCGGGCCACGGCGATGTAGGGCTCGTGGCTGTACTGTTCGAAGAACAGCCACTGCAGCATGCGCGCGCGCAGCAGCCGGTTCGCCGGCATCAGCGGCGTACCGTCGGCAAGGTAGTACATGATCGCATTCGATTCGGGCAGGAACGCGCCGGCTTCGACTTCCGCCACCGGCACCTTCCCGTTGGGATTCATCGCCAGGAATTCCGGCGTCCGCGTCGTACCGTCGCGGGTATCGATCTCGCGCCATTCGTAGGGCAGGTCGAGCGCTTCGAGGACCATGCGCACCTTGTGGCAATTGCCCGAAGTCGACATTCCGTGAATTTTCACCATCGCTTGCTCTCCCGGCGAACCCATGCTATCGCCTCGTCGACAGGCAACAAGTGTAATCAATTACCCTACAATCGGTGCAGTTTGCGCAAGCCGTTGGAGCGAGTCCGATCGACCCGGCGCGCGACGCGCCTGACATCAGCCACCGCATGCCCGAAATCGTCAACCCCGTCCCCGCCGCCGTCATCGAAGTGCGCGACCTGCGCAAGTCGTACCGGCAGGTCGACGCGGTCAGGGGCATCAGCTTCGCTGTCGGCCGCGGCGCGACGACTGCGCTGCTCGGCGGCAACGGCGCCGGCAAGACCACCACGCTGTCGATGCTGCTCGGCGTGCTGACCCCCAGCGGCGGCGCCATCCGTATCCTCAGCGAAGACATGTTGCGCCATCGCTACCGCGTGCTGCCGCGTATCAACTTCACCTCGCCGTACGTCGATCTGCCGAAGCGGCTGACGGTCAGCGAGAACCTGCGCGTCTACGCGCGCCTGTATGGCGTGGAGAACCCGCGCTCGCGCGTCGACGAGCTGGCGGAGGAGCTCGATCTGGGCGAATTGCTCAAGCGCCCGTACGGCAACTTGTCCGCCGGCCAGCGCACGCGCGTCAGCCTTGCCAAGGCGCTGCTCAATCGTCCCGAGGTGCTGCTGCTCGATGAGCCGACCGCATCGCTCGATCCCGACGTCGGCGACCGCGTGCGCACGCTGCTCGAGGACTACCAGCGCAAGAGCGGCTGCACCATGCTGCTCGCGTCGCACAACATGGGCGAGGTCGAGCGCATGTGCGACGAGGTCATCATGCTGCGCGCGGGGCTGGTCGTCGACCAGGGGTCCCCGGCAGCGCTGCTCGAGCGCTACGGGCGCGGCAACATGGACGAGGTGTTTCTCGACATTGCGCGCGAACGGGTCGGTGCCGAAGACACCATCGCCGCGAGCGATCGCATCGCGCGGAGCTTGTCGTAGCCGTGGCTCTCGGCGTCGCTGGCAGTTCGCTCAATCGTATTCTCGCGCTGGTCGAGAGGCACGCGTTCCTGCTGCTCAAGTCCTGGCCGCGGCTGCTGTCGATGGCGTACTACCCGACGGTGACCATGATCATGTGGGCATTCGTCACAGTCTACTTGCGCCCGACCAACAATTTTCTCTCCAACGCGCCGGGACTGTTCATCGGCGCGGTGCTGCTTTGGGACATCCTGTTTCGGGGCCAGTTGGGCGTCTCGCTGACCTTCTTCGAGGAGATGTATTCGCGCAACCTCGGCAACCTGTTCGTCAGTCCGCTCCGGGCATGGGAGCTGATCGCCGGGCAACTGCTGATGAGCCTGCTGCGCACGCTCATCGGCGTCGGCGCCGCGTGCGCCTTCGCATGGCTGCTATTCCACTACTCGATCTTCTCGCTCGGCTTGCCGCTGATCGCCTTCTTCGTGAACCTGATCGTGTGCGGGTGGGCGATCGGCCTCGCGGTGTCGGGTATGGTCCTGCGCTGGGGCCTGGGCGCCGAGGAGCTGGCGTGGGCGGCGGTGTTCCTGCTGGCGCCGGTATCGGGGGTCTACTATCCCATCGGCGTGCTGCCGGGCTGGCTGCAGCTCATCGCGAAGTGCATCCCGACGAGTTACGTTTTCGAAGGCATGCGCGCGCTGCTGCTCGACCAGAGCTTCCGCTTGGAACTGTTCGTGCAGGCGCTGGCGATCAACGGCGCCTTCATGATCGCGGGGATCGCGCTCTACCTGTGGGCGATCGGCTATGCGCGCGAGCACGGGTTGCTGTTGCAGATGGGCGAATAGGATCAGCCGAGCCGTACCGAGATCAGCAGCCACGTTTCATCGGCAACTCCGCCAGGAATGGGAATCCAGTGGCGTGCGGCGAAAGCGACCGGATCCCCGCTTGGCCACTCCTCGAAACTTCGCCGCTATCGCGGCTCGTTGTCGCGGGGACGACGATACAAACCGCAGTAGCGCGCGCACTACGGCGCATCGATCAAAATCGCAGCGGCGACCTTCCGGCCCTCGGCGGCGAGGATGTTGAACGTCCGGCACGCCGCCGGCGTGTCCATCACTTCGACGCCGATGCGCGCGTCGGTCAGCGAGCGGGTCAGGCGGGGATGGGGAAAGCGGATGGTCATGCCGGTGCCCAGCAACACCACCTCGGGCGCGAGCGTCGCGAGGCCGGCAAAATCCTGCGCACTCAGCGCGTCGAAGCCGCCACTTGCCCATCCGGTGACGATCTTTTCGGGCGTGACGACGACGTTTTCGCGGTATTCGACGACTCCCAGACGCACGTAGCCGGGGCCATGACCGGTGAATGCGTTGCCGGAAGCCGTGCTCAGATGAAATTTCAAGCCGGGAGACTCCACTCACATACGCCGCTGCAGCGATGGCGCATAAGGTATTGTGCATTGCGGTAACTGTCTAAGTCCGCTAACATTATAACGTCGTCTCCCTCTTCTACGTCGCTCGGACGGTTCCGGGCGCTTACGATAGAAAGCCCGCATGGCCTCCTCCCCCGCAGTCGAATTCGCGCGCCTGAAGCGCCTTCCGCCGTACGTATTCAACATCACGTCCGAACTGAAGATGGCCGCCCGCCGCCGCGGCGAAGACATCATCGATTTCGGCATGGGCAATCCCGACGGGCCGACGCCGGCGCACATCGTCGCCAAGCTGGTCGAGACCGTGCAGCGCCCAGACACGCACGGCTACTCGGTGTCGCGCGGTATCCCGCGCCTGCGGCGCGCCATCTGCCAGTGGTACCAGCGGCGCTGGGGGATCGAATTCGATCCCGAAAGCGAAGCCATCGTCACCATCGGCTCCAAGGAGGGCATCGCGCACCTGGCGCTGGCCACGCTCGGGCGCGGCGATACGGTGCTGGTGCCGAACCCGAGCTATCCGATCCACATCTACGGCCCGGTGATCGCCGGAGCAGACATCCGCCAGGTGCCGCTGGCGCCCGGGATCGATTTCTTCGCCGAGCTCGAACGTGCGATCAAGATGAGTTTCCCGAAGCCGACGATGCTCATCATCAATTTTCCGGCCAATCCGACGGCGCAGTGCGTGGAGCTGCCGTTCTTCGAGAAGATCGTCGAGCTGGCGAGGGAATACGCCATCTATGTCGTTCACGATCTCGCCTACGCCGACATCTGCTTCGACGGCTGGAAGGCGCCGTCGATCATGCAGGTGCCGGGTGCGCGCGAAGTGGCGGTCGAGTTCTTCACCATGTCCAAGAGCTACAACATGGCCGGCTGGCGCATCGGCTTCATGGTCGGCAACAGGGACCTGGTACACGCGCTGTCGCGCATCAAGGGGTATCACGACTACGGCACTTTCACGCCGATCCAGGTCGCGTCGATCGCCGCGCTCGAAGGACCGCAGGACTGCGTGTCGGAAATCGCGATGACCTACCAGAAGCGCCGCGACGTGCTGGCGAAGGGCCTGCACGAAGCATCGTGGATGGTGGACATTCCCAAAGCGTCGATGTACGTGTGGGCCAGAATCCCGGAGCCGTACCTGAAGATGGGCTCGTTGGAGTTCACCAAGAAGCTGCTGGCGCAGGCCAAGGTGTCGGTGTCGCCGGGCATCGGCTTCGGCGAGTTCGGCGATGAACACGTACGCTTTGCCATGATCGAGAACGAGTCAAGGACGCGACAGGCGATTCGCGGCATCAAGCAGATGTTCCGCGAGGACGGGCTGCTCTGATGGCTGCGAACGCGCCCATGCAGCCCATGCGCGTCGGCATGCTCGGCATGGGCACGGTCGGGCGCGGCACGTGGGATGTGCTCAACCGCAACGCCGAGGAGATCGCGCGCCGTGCGGGACGGCCGATCCGCATCGTCAGGATCGCGACGCGTACTCTCGAACGCGCCCGCCAGGCGTTGAAGGGCGCGAAGGGCGTTAAACTTGGCACCGATCTCGACGCCCTGGTGCGCAGCGCGGATGTCGACATCGTCGTCGAGCTGATCGGCGGCATCGAACCGGCGAAATCGCTGGTGCTCGCCGCCATCGGTCAGGGCAAGCACGTCGTCACCGCCAACAAGGCCCTGCTCGCGAAGCACGGCAACGAAATCTTCGCCGCGGCGCACAGGGCGGGCGTCATGGTGGCCTTCGAGGCGGCGGTCGCCGGCGGCATTCCGATCATCAAGGCCCTGCGCGAGGGGCTGACCGCGAACCGCATCGAATGGATCGCCGGCATCATCAATGGCACCAGCAACTTCATCCTCTCGGAAATGCGTGCCACCGGCGCGTCCTTCGCCGACGTCCTCGCCGAGGCGCAGAAACGCGGCTACGCCGAGGCCGATCCGACCTTCGACGTCGAAGGCATCGACGCCGCGCACAAGCTCACCATCATGTCGGCGATCGCCTTCGGCGTGCCGATGCAGTTCGACAAGGCGTACACCGAAGGCATCACTCGCCTCACGCGCGAGGACATCCGCTATGCCGAGGAGCTCGGCTACCGCATCAAGCTGCTGGGTATCACGCGGCGGGCGTCGGTGAACGGGCGCGAGGGCATCGAGTTGCGTGTGCATCCGACGCTGGTGCCGGAGAAGCGCCTGATCGCCAACGTCGAGGGCGCAATGAACGCGGTGCTGGTCAAGGGTGACGCCGTGGGGCCGACGCTCTATTACGGCTCCGGGGCGGGCGCCGAGCCCACCGCGAGCGCGGTCATCGCCGACCTGGTCGACGTCACGCGCATGCACACCGCCGATCCCGAGCATCGCGTTCCGCATCTCGCGTTCCAGCCCGACCGCCTGTCGGCGACGCCCTTCCTGCCGATGGGCGAGGTGCAGACCAGTTACTACCTGCGCATGCGCGTGCTCGACCGTCCGGGCGTGCTCGCTGACATCACGCGCATCCTCGCCGATCGCGACATCTCGATCGACGCGATGATCCAGAAGGAGCCGCCCGAGGGGCAGGACCGTACCGACATCATCATGCTGACACACAACACGATCGAGAAGAACGCGGTCGCAGCGATCGCGGCGATCGAAGCGCTGCCGACGGTGAGTGGCAACGTGGTGCGCATCCGGCTCGAGGCATTGAACTGATGCGCTACATCAGCACGCGCGGCGGCATGTCGCCGCAACCCTTCACGGCGATCCTGCTCGAAGGGCTCGCGCCGGACGGTGGCCTGGCGGTGCCCGAGAGCTACCCGCGATTCACTGTGCCGGACCTCGCGCGACTGCGCGGCCTGGGCTACCGCGAACTGGCGTTCGAGATCCTCTCACGCTACATGGACGACATCGCGCCCGGCGAGCTGCGTGCGATCATCGAGCGCACGTACACGGCCAAGATCTTCGGCAGCGACGAGATCACGCCGCTGGTCACGCTCGAACCCGGGCTGCACCTTCTGCGTGCATCCAACGGGCCGACGCTCGCCTTCAAGGACGTGGCGCTGCAACTGCTGGGCAACCTGTTCGAGCACGTTTTGGGGCAGCACGGCGCGACGCTCAACATCCTCGGCGCCACCTCCGGAGATACTGGGCCGTCGGCCGAGTACGCGATGCGTGGCAAGCGCGGCGTCACGGTATTCATGCTCTCGCCGCTGGGCAAGATGAGCCCGTTTCAGGCGGCGCAGATGTACGCGCTCGCCGACCCGAACATATTCAACATCGCGATCGACGGCGTGTTCGACGATTGCCAGGACATCGTCAAGGCGATCGGCGCCGACGCGGCGTTCAAACGGCGATACCGGTTGGGCACCGTCAATTCGATCAACTGGGCGCGCGTCGCCGCGCAGATCGTGTACTACTTCAAGGGCTATTTCGCGGCGACCCGCAGCGCCAGCGAGGAAGTCTGCTTCGCGGTGCCATCGGGCAATTTCGGCAACATTCTCGCCGGGCACGTCGCCCGGGCGATGGGTCTGCCGATACGCAAGCTCATCCTCGCGACCAACGAAAACGACGTGCTCGACGAGTTCTTCAAGTCCGGACGCTATCGGGTGCGCAGTGCCGGCGAAACGCGGGCGACGTCGAGTCCCTCGATGGACATTTCCAAGGCGTCGAACTTCGAGCGCTTCGTGTTCGACCTCACCGGCCGCGACGCGGGCATCGTGCGTGCCCTCTGGCAACAGGTCGAGCGCTCAGGCGGCTTCGATCTCGCAGGCACGCCGCTGGCGATGAAGCTGCGCGCCGCAGGATTCGTCTCCGGACGCAGCCTGCATGCCGACCGCGTCGCCACCATTCGCGCCGTTGCCGATCGCTACGGCATCGTCGTCGACCCGCATACCGCGGACGGACTTTGCGTCGGGCTTGCCCACCGCGAGCCGGATGCCGCGCTGATCTGCATCGAAACCGCGCAGCCCGCGAAATTCGGTGCGACGATTCGCGAGGCGCTCGGCCGCGACGCTCCGCGGCCGGCTGCATACCAATCGCTCGAATCGCTGCCGCAGCGCTTCGCGACGCTGCCGGCCGAGGTCGAAGCGGTCCAGGCGTACATTGCCGAGCATGCGCAGGCCTGAGGCGCTCGCGCGGCGCTGCCGGTGATATCGATGCTGCGCGATCTTGTTCGCAACCTCGTCGCCGGCGCCCGCATGGTGTTCGGTCGCCCCGTTACGTTACTGTCGTTTCGCGTCGGCGTACCGCAACTTCTGGTCCTGTTCCTGGTGTCGGCGCTGCTCGACATCGCCGTCGACGCGTCGCGCATCGGGCCGGGCGCGCAGTTCACGCCGGCCGGCTTGGTCGGCGAGGGTTTCTTCGGTGCGCTGCTGATGCTCTTCGCGGCGTCGCTCGCGCTGGCGTTTCGTCAGCCGGGCTACGCGTTGGCGCTGCCGATCGTCGTGCTCGCCGGCGAATGGCCACTGCAGGTCGCGCGCATAATCATCGCGGTCGGGGTTGGCGAGCATCCGGGGTCGATCGGCGCGGCACTGCGCGCCGAACAGGTCGTGATGTTGTGGACGCTGTACTGGCTGTGGCGTTCTGCCGCGGTGAGCCTGGCTCCGCAGCGGCCGCGCTTCTGGCTGCGCTCACTCGCCGCGCTGGCCTTGCTGGCGACGCCGTTGTGGTTTGGCGGGGCATTGTTGCCCGACGCGGGCTGGTGGCAGGAGCGCGCGACCGCACTGCCGCGCGATGCCCGCTATCCGAGTCCCGCGTCCGAGGCGGCGCTGGCCGCACAGCCGCAATTGCTTGCCGACGCGCTCGACGATCTCGACGACGAGCGGCCGCGCGAGACCGACCTCTACTTCGTCGGTTTCGCGCCCTACGCCAGCGCCGACGTCTTTCGCAAGGACATGGAAGTCGCGCAGGACCTGTTCGACGACCGCTTCGACACCGACGGCCGGTCGATCGTACTGCTCAACAATCCGGCGACGGTGCTCGAACAGCCGCTGGCGACGGTGAGCAACCTGCGCCTCGTGCTCAAGGAGATCGGTGGCAAGATCGATCCCGAGGACGACGTCGTCATGGTCTACCTCGAAGGCCACGGCACCGCTGCCCACAAGCTGACAGTCGAGTTTCCCCCGCTGGAACTCGACCAGCTCACGCCGCAGACGCTGAAGGGCGTGCTCGACGACGCGGGCATCAAGTGGCGCATCATCGTCGTCTCCGCGTGCTACTCCGGCGGCTTCATCGAGCCGCTGCAGGACGAGCACACGCTGATCATGACTGCGTCGGCGTCCAATCGCAGGTCCTTCGGTTGCGGTATCGACAGCAACGCGACGTATTTCGCGGACGCCCTGTTCCAGCACGCGCTGCGCTTCGAGGACTCCTTCCTCAGGGCGTTCGACGTGGCTCGCACACGCGTCGCGAGGCACGAAATCGAGGAAAAAGTCAGCCCGCCCTCCGATCCGCAGGTCTTCGTCGGCGAGGCGATGGCGGCCAAGCTGCCGAAACTCGAGGCAGCGCTGCGGGCGCGGCGGGCCGGTAACACCATCTGAGCGCACACGACTGCCCGCAGGCGATGTTGGTAGAATCGTGCGTCCTGCCGCCAGGCGCGCCGGTTCGTGAAAGACCTGCATGGCCCCCAATGACGCCAACCCGCGCCCGCTCGCGGGCCTCAAGGTTCTGGAACTCGGGCAACTCATCGCCGGCCCGTTCGCGGGGAAGGTCTTCGCCGAATTCGGCGCCGAAGTCGTCAAGATCGAGCCACCTACCGCGGACGGCCATCCGGGTGGCGATCCGCTGCGGCAATGGCGGCTGCTGCACAAAGGTACCTCGCTGTGGTGGTACGTGCAGGCGCGCAACAAGAAGTCGGTGACCGTGGACTTGCGCCGCGCCGAGGGGCAGGAAATCGTACGGCGCCTGGCGCGCGACGCCGACGTCGTCATCGAGAACTTTCGTCCCGGAACGCTGGAGAAGTGGGGCGTCGGCTACGCAGCGCTGTCGGCGATCAATCCGGGGCTGATCATGGTGCGCCTGTCGGGCTTTGGACAGACCGGTCCCGACAAGGATCAGCCGGGCTTCGGCGCGATCGGCGAATCGATGGGCGGCATGCGCCACGTCACCGGCTTTCCGGATCGCCCACCGGTGCGCATGAACATCAGCATCGGCGATGCGCTGGCGTCGCTGCACGGCGTGATCGGCGCGCTGATCGCGCTGCATCATCGGAACTGCAACGGCGGCAAGGGGCAGGTGGTCGACGTCGCGCTCTACGAGGCGGTGTTCAACATGATGGAGAGCCTGGTGCCGGACTACGACCTGTTCGGCGAGATTCGCCAGCGCATCGGCACCGGACTCACCAACATCGTGCCGTCGAACACGTATGCGACGCGCGACGGCCAGAGCGTGGTCATCGCCGGCAACGGCGACAGCATCTACAAGCGCCTGATGCACGCCATCGGCCGCGATGATCTTGGCCAGGATCCGCTGCTGGCCACCAACCTGGGCCGCGTCAAACGCACCGCCGACATCGACGGCGCGATCGCCGCGTGGGCCGCCGAGCACGACCTCGCGGACATCCTCGCGATCCTCAAGGCGGCCGACGTGCCGCACGGCAAGATCTACACTGCGGCCGACATCGTCAACGATCCGCAGTACCTCGCGCGCGACATGATCCGGCAGATGACCTTGCCTGACGGGACCAGGCTCAAGCTGCCCGGGATCGTCCCCAAGCTTGCCGACACGCCGGGCAGCATGGAATGGGTCGGGCCGGAGCTGGGCGCGCATACCGACGAAATATTGCGGCGTCTGGGATACGGCGCCGACGACATCGCGCGGCTGCGCGCCGCGGGCACGATTTGACGGTCAGTCTCGCGCACGGAGGTGGCAGATCATGAACCAACGCATATTCATCCATGACGTCGTCGCGCGCGACGGCCTGCAGATCGAACCGGCGTTCGTGCCGACCGAGCGCAAGATCGAATTGATCGACATGCTGTCCGCCACCGGTGTGGCGAAAATCGAAGCGACGTCGTTCGTCTCGCCCAAAGCGGTGCCCAATCTCCGCGACGCCGCCGAAGTCATGGCCGGGATCCGCCGCAACCCGGCCGTGACCTATGTCGCGCTGGTGCCCAACGCGCGCGGCGCCGAGCGGGCATTGTCCGCCACGGTCGACGAGATCGTGCTGGTCGTCTCGGTTTCGGAAACGCACAACCGCGCCAACGTGCGCCGCAGCGTGGCCGAGTCCTTCGCCGGTTTTGGCGCGGTGTTCGACGTGGTGCGCGGCAGCAGGCTGAGCGTGGTCGGTGCGCTGGCCACCTCGTTCGGCTGTCCCTTCGAGGGAGTGATTCCGGTGCAGCAGGTACTCGACGGCGTCGCGCGCTACGTCGACCTGGGCGTCGTCGGAGTTACGCTGGCGGATACGACCGGCATGGCGAATCCGCGCCAGGTCGAAGCGCTGGTGGGCGCCGTGCGCGCGCGCTGGCCGCACCTGGATGTCGCGCTGCACTTCCACAACACGCGCGGCATGGGCCTGGCGAACGTGCTCGCCGGACTTGCCGTCGGCGTGGTGCGCTTCGAGGCTTGCCTCGGCGGGCTCGGCGGTTGCCCGTTTGCGCCGGGCGCGACCGGCAATATCTGCACCGAGGACCTCGTGCACATGCTGCAGTCGATGGGCTACGACACCGGTGTCGACCTCGATCTTCTGCTCGCCGCGTCGCGACGCCTCGGCGAGATCGTCGGGCACGAGCTGCCGGGACAGGTGATCAAGGCAGGCAAGTCCACCGACCTGCATCGGCCACCCGCGAGCCTGGGCGCGCAGGAGCAGCGCTGGCAGGCCGGCGCGCAACCGCGTTGACAGCCCCAAGTCGCTGTGTGAGCATCGCCGCTCCAATCCTGCATCGATGCCGTTGCCAGCACGCGACCCGACGTGCGCAACTTCCAAGTCCTGGTCACCGGAGGAATCCATGAAATTGCTGCGCACGCTTTCGTTCGCCCTCGCTGCTGCGGTTTGCCTCGCCGTTCCCTTCGCCGCACAGGCCCAGGGCAAGATCGAGAAGCCGAAGGTCAGCATCGCCGTCGGCGGCAAGTCCGGGTTCTACTATCTGCCGCTGACGATCGCCGAGCGTCTCGGCTATTTCAAGGACGAAGGCCTCGACGTCGAGATCAGCGATTTCGAGGGTGGATCGAAAGCGCTGCAGGCGGTGGTGGGTGGCAGCGCGGATGTCGTTTCCGGCGCGTGGGAAAACACCATCGACCAGCAGCCGAAGGGCCTCAACATGCAGGGCTTCGTGTTGATGGGGCGCTATCCGGCGATTTCGGTCGGTGTCGCCAAGGCGAAGGCGGCGACCTACAAGTCGCCCAAGGATCTCAAGGGCATGAAGATCGGTGTCAGCGCGCCGGGATCGAGCACGAATCGGATGGTGTGGCACCTGCTGGCCATGGACAGCCTCAAGCCCGACGACGTCTCGATCATCGGCGTCGGCAGCTCGTCGGGCGCGATCGCGGCGATGAATAGCGGCCAACTCGACGCGATGTCCAACGTCGATCCCGTGATGACGATGCTCGAGACATCGGGCGCCGTGGTCATCGTTGCCGATACGCGGACCGCTAAAGGAACCGAGGCCGTGTTCGGCACCCCCGACATGCCGGCGGCTTCGCTCTATGCGCCGATCAGCTTCATCCAGAAGAACCCGAACACCGTGCAGGCGCTGACCAACGCCATCGTGCGCGCGCTGCTCTGGCTGCAAAAAGCAACGCCGGACCAGGTGGTCGCGACGGTGCCACCTGAATATCTGCTCGGCAACAAGGCGATTTACCTCGACAGCTACAACAAGGTGAAGGCCGCCTACTCGCCGGACGGACTGTTCAACGATGCGGGTGCACAAAATACGCTGAAATATCTCGCGGCCTTCAATCCGGCGATCAAGCCCGCTGACACGAAGCTCGCGCAGACCTACGACAACAGCTACGCGCAAAAGGCGCTCGCGAAGTACAGGAAGTAGCGGCAGGCCAGAACGCGCGGACGATACGGAACCCGAATGCGCCGATGAGTAGTCCCGCCCTCCTGCTGGAGCGCATCACCTGCACGTTCGCTTCGCGCGAACGACAGGGCGAACGCTACACCGCTGTGGCGGAGACGACCGTCAGCGTCGGCAAGGGCGAATTCGTCTCGGTGGTCGGGCCGACGGGCTGCGGCAAGTCGACACTTCTCAACGTCGCCGCCGGCCTGCTGTTTCCGTCCGCGGGCAACGTTCGTGTCTCCGGCGAGCGGCTCACCGGCATCAACCGGCGGGCGGGCTACATGTTCCAGGCCGAATCGCTGATGCCATGGCGCAGCGCGCTCGACAACGTGCTCGCCGGGCTGGAGTTCGCGGGGGTCGAACGCGGCGAAGCCGAGCGCCGCGCGAGGGATTGGCTTTCGCGCGTCGGCCTGAGCGGATTCGAAACGCGCTATCCGCACGAACTCTCCGGCGGCATGCGCAAGCGCGTGGCGCTAGCGCAGATGCTGATCCTCGATCCGGAAATCATGCTCATGGACGAGCCGTTCTCGGCACTCGATGTGCAGACCCGACAGCTGATGGAGAACGAACTGCTCGAGCTGTGGTCGGTCAATCGCAAGTCGGTGCTGTTCATCACGCATGACCTGGAGGAGGCGATCGCACTGTCGGATCGGGTGGTCGTGCTGTCCGCTGGTCCGGCCACGCGGCCGATCGCCGATTTCGTGATCGACCTGCCGCGGCCGCGCGACGTCAACGAGATCCGGCTCACGCCGCGCTTCGTCGAGCTGCACGGCAAGATCTGGCACGCGATGAAGGACGAGGTGCTCAAAGGTTATGCGCAAAGCCGCAAAGCCTAGTGCCAGGGTCTCGCGTGGCAGGCTGGCGCTGTACCACGCGCTGCTGCTGGGCGGCATCTTCGGGTTCTGGTACTTCATGACCGAGCCCGGACTGATCACGCCATTCTATTTCGACGACCCTACGCGCGCGAAGTTCTTCTTCGGTCAGCCGATCGAGGTGTTAAAACGCATATGGACCTGGTTCGTCGGCGGCAGCATTTATCTGCACCTCGGCGTCACGTTGCTCGAGACGTTGCTCGCGTTCGCGATCGGTACGTTGCTCGGATTGCTGTGCGGGCTCTGGCTGGCGCTGGCCCCGACGGCCTCGACCCTCGCGGACCCCTACATCAAGGCGATGAACGCGATGCCGCGCGTGATCCTGGCGCCCATCTTCGCCGTGTGGTTCGGGCTGGGCATCACGTCGAAGGTGGTGTTCGGCATCACGCTGGTGTTCTTCATCGTGTTCTTCAACGTCTACCAGGGCGTGAAGGAGGTGAGCCCCGTCGTGCTCGCCAATGCGCGCATGCTGGGGGCTTCGGGCAAGCAACTGTTGCGCTACGTCTACCTGCCGTCGGCCACGAGCTGGGTGTTCTCTAGCCTGCACACGTCGATCGGGCTGGCGTTCGTCGGTGCGGTGGTCGGCGAGTACCTGGGTTCCGCGCGCGGCGTGGGCTACCTTATTCACCAGGCCGAGGGCGTGTTCGACATCGACACGGTGTTCGCGGGCATCTTGGTGCTGACGATCTTTGCGCTGATCCTCGACTTCATCGTCACGCGCATCGAGAATCGATTGCTGGTTTGGCGGCCGGGGACCGCCGAAACCGAAGAGCTTTGATGCGGCGCGTGAACACTGA
>Ga0209048_10000855_pt1 | contig 32415 bp, 33 predicted proteins | sample FrelakmetCRP12CR_FD_187146 | JGI IMG/M metagenome (GOLD analysis project Ga0209048, IMG submission 187146) | Freshwater lake sediment microbial communities from the University of Notre Dame, USA, for methane emissions studies - CRP12 CR (SPAdes)... | ecosystem: Environmental > Aquatic >...
AGTCACTCTTCACCTCGAGGTTGCTGGCTGGGCGTGAGACTTCCGCACCGGGAGGTGACATAGCGCGTCACGTTCAACAAAGGCAAACGGCCCAGCATCCTGCCAAGCCGTTGACTGGCTCATGCATGGCTCGTCCCAACGACCAAGGGACTATGTGAAGTTTGGTCGTGCACCCTGAAGGGCCAAGGCATACCTCGAGAGGGGGTGGTAGGCCGTGTTGGGATCGAACCAACGACCAAAGGATTATGAGTCCTCTGCTCTGACCAACTGAGCTAACGGCCCGCTGCGGCGCATTGTAGGCAGCGCAACGTGCCGTCTACTTCTGGCTCAGCGCGTTGGAGACCAGACGCGAAGTGATGTCGACGATCTGGATCATGCGGTTGTAGGCCATGCGCGTGGGTCCGATGACGCCGAGCGTCCCCACCACCTGTCCATCCACGACATACGGCGCCGAGACGACCGAGAGCTCCTCGAATGGCACCACCAGGCTCTCGCCGCCGATGTAGATGCGCACGCCCTCGGCGCGGCTGCTCACGTCGAGCAGGCGCATCAGCTGGGTCTTGTGCTCGAACAGGTCGAACAGCTTGCGAAGGCTGCCGAGATCGCTGGAGAAATCCTGCACCGCGAGCAGATTGCGCTCGCCGGCGATTACCACCTGTTCCTGGCTGTCGGCCAGGGCCTCGCTGCCGGCCTGCACGGCTGCCTGCATCAGCGCGGTAATCTCGACGCGCAGAACGTCGACCTCGCACTTCAGACGCTCGCGCACCTCGTCGAGGGTCAGACCGGCATAGTGCGTCGTCAGGTAGTTGCTGGCTTCGATGAGCTGAGCCTGGGTGTAGTCCTGCGCTGTGAAGATCACGCGGTTCTGCACATCGCCGTCGGGTGCCACCATGATCACCAGCACGCGCCGCTCCGACAGGCGCAGGAACTCGATGTGGTGAAACACGCTCGGCTTGCGCGGCGCGGTGATCACGCCGACGAAGTGCGAAAGGCTCGACAGCAGCTGCGCCGCGTTGGCGATCACGCGCTGTGGCTGGTCGGCCTGCAACTGCGGCTCGGGCCGCGACGGGTCAACGCTCAAGGCCAGTGGCTGCGCGGTGAGCATGGTGTCGACGAACAGCCGGTAGCCGCGCGCCGTGGGGACGCGCCCGGCGCTGGTGTGCGGGCTGGCGATCAGACCCAGGTCTTCCAGGTCGGCCATCACATTGCGGATGGTGGCCGGCGACAGCTCGAGCCCGCTGGCCCGCGAAAGCGTGCGCGAACCCACCGGCTGGCCGTCTGCAATGTAGCGTTCGACCAGGGTCTTCAGCAGGGTTTTCGCGCGCTCGTCGAGCATGGTTTTCATTCTAGGTCGGGACTCGATTCTGGGGCTCGCCAACGCGGGTCGCTGTGGTGTAATCCCGCGCATGCCGACCCGCTTTCGTCATGCCGCGCTCGTGGGCAAGTACCAGGCCGAGGGCATACGCGAGGTGCTCGAAGACATCGCGCAGTTCCTGATCCGCCAGGGGCTGGACGTGTCGCTCGAGAAGCAGACGGCACTGTCTACCGGCATTACCGGCTATGGCGCGCTCGAGCCGGCCGAACTCGCCCGCGAGTGCGACCTGGCTGTTGTGCTCGGCGGAGACGGCACGATGCTCGGCATCGCGCGCCAGCTGGCGCGCTTCGGCCTGCCCTTGGTGGGCATCAACCAGGGGCGACTCGGCTTCATCACCGACGTCTCCGTGGGCCAGTTCTCCGACGTGCTCGCGCCGATGATCGCAGGCGACTACGAGGTTGAGCACCGCAGCATGCTCGAAGGCGGCGTGCATCGCGACGGCGAGACGATCTTCGAGGCTCTGGCGCTCAATGACGTGGTGGTCAGCCGCAGCCACACGGCCAGCATGATCGAACTGCGGATCGACATCGGAGCCGAGTTCATGGCCAATCTGCGCGCCGATGGGCTGATCATTGCCTCGCCGACCGGATCGACGGCCTATGCGCTATCGGCCGGCGGACCGATCCTGCACCCCGGCATCGCGGGCTGGGTGCTGACGCCGATCGCGTCGCACACGCTGTCGACCCGCCCCATCGTGCTGCCCGACATGAGCGACATCACGGTCGAGATCATCGCCGGTCGCGACGCCAGCGTGAGCTTCGACATGCAGAGTCTCGCAAGCCTCCTCCCCGGCGATCGCATTCGCGTGCGCCGCTCGCAGCACCAGGTGCACTTCCTGCACCCTCGCGGCTGGAGTTACTACGCCACGCTGCGCAAGAAGCTGCACTGGCATGAGGGGGAGTGATGTCGACCCCGAAGAAGCCGCCTTTGGCGTCGCCCCTGCAGGCCGTGCCATGTTGATGCGCCTTACCCTGCGCGACTTCGTCATCGTGCCGGAACTCGAATTCGAGCCCGGCGTGGGCTTCTCGGTGCTGACCGGTGAAACGGGCGCCGGCAAGTCGATCCTGGTCGACGCGCTGCAGCTCGCGCTCGGCGGCCGCGGCGACGTCGGCGTGGTGCGCGAAGGAGCGGCGCGTGCCGAGATCGGCGCCGAGTTCGACCTGCCGCCAAGCCTCGTGCCCTGGCTCGAAGAAGGCGGCTTCGAGGCACAGGATCCGATGAACGACCGTTTGTTGCTGCGCCGCGTGATCGACGCCCAGGGCAAGAGCCGCGCGTGGATCAACGGCGGCGCGGCCACGGTGGCGCAGCTGCGCGAGGCGGCCGATCACCTGGTGGACATCCACGGCCAGCATGCATGGCAGAGCCTGACGCGAAGCGCCTCGGTGCGCGCCCTGCTCGACGCCTTTGCCCGTATCGATGTGTCGCCACTGGCGCTGGCATGGTCGCGCTGGAAGGCGGCGGGCGATGCGTTGCACGACGCGCGCGCAAGACAGGCCGACCTGGAACGCGAGCGCGAACGCCTGGCCTGGCAACTCGGTGAGGTAGACAGGCTCGCCCCCGGCGAAGACGAATGGGGCACGCTCAACGCCGACCACTCCCGCCTGTCGAATGCCCAGGCGCTGATCGAGGCAGCGCAGAGCGCACTGGCTCTCGTGTCCGAGGCCGATGCCAGCGCCGACGTGCTGACGGGGCGCGCGGCCGATGCATTGAAAGCCGTGGCCGCTCACGACGCGCAGCTGGTCTCCGTGATCTCCGTGCTGCATGATGCCCAGGCGCAGTTGCAGGATGCAGCGCATACGCTCGCCGGTTACCTGCACCGCACCGAACCGGACCCCGAGCAGCTGCGAATTCTCGACGAACGGGTATCGGCCTGGATGGCGCTGGCGCGGCGCTACCGCCGGGTGCCACACGAGTTGCCGGCGCTGCGCGCGCAGTGGCGCGACGAACTGAAGGCGCTGGACGCGGCGGCCGACCTCGCGGCGCTCGAGCGAACGTTGACAGAGGCGAGCGCGGTCTACAAGGCCGAAGCGAAGAAGGCGACGCAGGCGCGACGCCGTGCGGCGCCGCAGTTGTCGGCTGCGGTCACGCAGGCAATGCAGCAACTCGGCATGGCCGCGGGCCGTTTCGAGGTGGTTCTGCACGACACCGAGGCGCCGCAGTCGTTCGGCGTCGAGTCGGCCGAGTTCCTCGTCGCGGGTCACGCGGGCAGCACACCGCGACCGCTGGCCAAGGTGGCGTCGGGCGGCGAGCTGTCGCGCCTCGCACTGGCGATCGCCGTGACGACGAGCCAGCTCGCGAACGACCGCGACGCGGCCGGCACGCTGATCTTCGACGAGATCGATGCCGGCATCGGCGGCGCCGTGGCCGAAGTCGTCGGACGGCTCATGAAGCAGCTCGGGCAGGACCGCCAGGTTCTTGCCGTGACCCACCTCGCGCAGGTGGCGGCCAGTGCCGACCATCACTATCTTGTGTTCAAGGCGATCCAGGGCACCGCCACCGTCAGCAGCTTGAAGGCAGTCAGCGGCGAGGCGCGGGTGGCCGAAATCGCCCGCATGCTCGGCGGCGAGCGTCTCTCGGGCACCAGTCTCGCGCACGCGCAGGAGCTGCTGGCGGTCGCCGCCGTCGAACCGGCTGCCCGTCGCGGAAGAGGGCGCACATGATCACTGCCAGTGCCGGGACGAACCCGCTGCGCCAGGTCGTTCTGGTGACGGGCATCTCGGGCTCGGGAAAGTCGGTGGCGCTGCATGCGCTAGAGGACGCTGGCTTCTTCTGCGTCGACAACCTGCCGCCCGAGCTGCTGCGCGACTTCCTGCGCCTCGAGCACGAACGGTCTGAGCGGCGCGTGGCGATCGCGGTGGATGTGCGCAGCGCCGGCTCGCTGCCGCATCTGCTGCCGCTGCTCGCGCAGTTGCGTGACGAAGGGGTCGCGATCAACACGGTCTTCCTCGACGCCAGCACCGATGCCCTGGTACGGCGCTTCTCCGAGACACGGCGGCGCCATCCGCTGTCGACAGAACGCCCACCGGCGTACGCAAGGCGGCGCGAGGACATGGAGCCCGACGGACGCCGTCTGCTGACCGACGCGATCGAACTCGAGCGTGAGCTTCTTGCGGGCGTGCGCGAAGTGTCGACTGTCATCGACACCAGCCAACTGCGACCGACCCAGCTGCGTCAGTGGATGCGCGAGCTGGTGCAGGCCAGCGGAAACCGGCTCACGCTGGCGTTCGAGTCGTTCGCGTTCAAGCACGGCGTGCCGCTGGATGCCGATTTCGTGTTCGACGTGCGGGTGCTTCCGAATCCGCACTACATCCGAGAACTCCGCCCGCTCAGTGGGCGCGATCCGGCGGTGGCCGATTATCTTAGTGCGCAGCCCGAAGTGACCGAGATGCTGGCGCAGATCCAGACCTTCCTCGCACGCTGGCTGCCGGCGTTCGTCGAAGACCAGCGCAGTTACCTGACGGTGGCCATTGGCTGCACCGGCGGCCAGCACCGCTCGGTGTTCTTCGCTGAAACCCTGGCACGCCATTTCGCGCCGCAGGCTGCGACGACGCTGCGCCACCGGGAGCTGGACACGCGCGAAGCCTGATTTGCGGTCGTGCTTCCCCGATCTGCCGGGGTTTTACATTTTCGGGTCGGCTTCGAGCAATCGCCTCAGCGGCGCCGGCAGGGCGACGGTCGCAAGGTCGGCGCGAGCGACCCAGCGCCCGTGGCCGAGCAGTGTGACCGCCGGTTTTCGCGGCAGCTGCGCGCGCCGCGGATGCAGAACCCAATCGAAGTGCGTGAGCGCGTGCTGGATCACCGGCAACGTCTCGAGCCGGACACCCAGCGCGAGGGCGATCGCCTCCAGCGCAGGCTCGTCGTCGTGCAGCGGAAGCGTCCAGAGTCCGCCCCACACGCCACGATCGGGGCGCTGCTGCAACCAGACGCGGCCACGCCATTCGAGCCACAACCACCAGTTCTCGCGCCGCGTGCGCCCGGGCCGGCGCGTCTTCAGTGGGTAGCGCTCAGGCGTGCCTTCGCGTCGCGCCCGGCACAGCGCGGCGACCGGGCATGACTCGCACGCAGGTGCACGCGTGCTGCAAAGCGATGAGCCGAGATCCATCAAACCCTGCGTGTAGCGCTCGATATCGCGTTCGGGCAGCAGCACGGCGGCCTTCGCCCAGAGCGCGCGCTCTGCCGCTGCGCCGGACAAGTCGCCGCCAAAGCCGAGCACGCGCGTCAGCACACGTTTGACGTTGCCGTCGAGGATCGCGACTCGCTCCCCGAAGCAGAACGCTGCGATTGCCGCCGCGGTCGAACGGCCGATGCCGGGCAACTGCATCAGTTGTTCGCTGCTGCGCGGGAACCGTCCGCCATGTTCGGCGACGAGCAGTTGCGCGCAGCGGTGCAGATTGCGCGCTCGGCTGTAGTAGCCGAGTCCGCTCCACAGCGCGAGCACCTCGTCTGGCGACGCCGCGGCCAGCATGGACACGTCGGCAAAGCGGCGGAGGAAACGCTCGTAGTATCCGAGTACCGTCGCGACCTGGGTCTGCTGCAGCATGATCTCGGACAGCCACACCCGGTAAGGATCGCGCGTGTTCTGCCACGGCAGGCCGTTGCGCCCATGGCTGCGCTGCCAGGCGATCACGCGCTCGGCGAAGCTTTCCACCTTGAACGCATTTGTCACTTCAGGCCTGAGGCTGCCGGCGTGGAGCCAGTCCCGGCAGCGACGAACGCCGGAAGTCCAGGACATCGAGGTTGCCGGCGGACGATATCGTCATATGGTGTGGCGGGCGCCGCGGAAGTGCCGAGGCATGGTAGCGCAGCGACTCGCGCCTCGAAGCCGCCGAGACTTCTGCACAATGCCCGGCGTATCACGCAGCGTTGCCATGTCCACGGACGGGTTCCTGGCGGTTGGCGTCGTCCTCAGCGGCGCTGGCAGCGCGGGCAGAAGTAGCTCGCGCGCTGCGCCTGGACGATGCGGCGCACGCGAGCGCCGCAGACACGGCAAGGTTCGCCACCGCGGCCGTAGACCTGAACCTCGTTCTGGAAGTCACCGGCCACGCCGTGCGCGTCGCGAAAGTCGCGCAGCGTCGAGCCGCCGAGCTCGAGGGCATGTGCCAGAGTGTCGCGGACCGCCGCGGCGAGCCGCTCGCAGCGGGGCCGGCTGAGTGTGTTGCTGCGCGTTCGAGGGTCGATGCCGGCGGCGAACAAGGCCTCGCACGCATAGATGTTTCCTGCACCGACGACGACGTCGCCCGCCAAAAGCGCAAGCTTGACCGCCCCGCTCCTGCGCCGCAATCCGGCATGTAGGGAAGCACCGGTGAAGGCCGGATCGAACGGTTCGAGACCCAGCCCCGACAGCAGCCGGGCGGCCGCTCCCGTGTCGATTGCGGGCGACCACACGACGGCGCCGAAACGGCGCGGGTCGGTCAGGCGCAATGTGCCTCGCGACGTGACGAGGTCGAAATGGTCGTGCGCGCCGGGCGGCTCCACGCTGTCGGCGAAGCGCAGCGACCCGGACATGCCCAGGTGCATCAGCAATCCACCGCGTTCCAGCGGCAGCCACAGGTACTTGCCGCGCCGACTCACTTCGCCGACAGCCTGCCCGAGCAGCGACTCGCCCGCGCAGCCCAGCGGCCATCGCAACGGCTTGCCCAGCCGCACCGCGGTCACGCAACCGCCCACGATGCGCGGTCCGAAGCTCCGCCGGGTGACTTCGACCTCGGGCAATTCAGGCATCTGGGAATTATTGCGGACGCGCTGACTCCACCATCGTTCGATGGAGGCTGCCTCCAATGACGGCCCACTAGAATGAATCGCTGTTTCAGGAGCAAGCCGATGCCGGCCCGATCTGTACGTCTCAATGTGGCCCTCGCGCTGGCTCTGGCGGGAATCTGCCTGCTGTTGGCGCCTGGCGCCCATGCCCAGGAAGATGGTGCACCAGTCGCCAACTCCAACCTCACCGCGCCGCTGTTCTACCAGTTGCTGATCGGCGAGATCGAATTGAGCGAAGGCGCTGCCGGAACCGCCTTTGACGTGGTGCTCGACGCGGCGCGCAAGACGCGCGAGGAGCAATTGTTCCGTCGCGCGACGGATATCGCGCTGCAGGCTCGCGCCGGAGATCAGGCATTGGCAGCGATCCAGGCCTGGCGCAGCGCGCTGCCGACATCCCTGGAAGCGCTGCGCTACCAGGTGCAGTTGCTCGTCGCGCTCAACCGAGTCGCGGAGACGGTCGAGCCGCTGCGCTCGTTGATCGGCCTGACGCCGGCGACCGAGCAGCCGGTGCTGATCGCCGCGTCGCCGCGCTTCTATGCCCGCGCGGCCGACCGCCGCTCGGTGGCGACAGCGCTCGATGCGGCGCTCGCGAGCTATGTCGTCGCTCCGGCGACCGCCACTGCCGCCCGGGTGGCCATGGGGCGCGGCTGGCTTCTCGCGCAAGACACATCGCGCGCCCTCGATCTGGCGCAAAGGGCGCATCGCGACGACCCGGGCGCGGAGGGACCAGCGCTGCTGGCGATCGAACTGATGCAAGGCGCAACCGCTGCCGAGGCGATCGTCACCGGCTATCTCGCCGTAAAGCCTGACGACATCGCGGTCCGCATGCTCTATGCGCGCGTTCTAGGTGTAATGCAGCGTCACGCCGACGCGATCGCGCAGTTCGAGATCGTCGCCCGCGCCGACCCGAGCACGGCCATGGCCTGGCTCAGCCTCGGCGCGCTGTATCTGGAATTGCGCCAGGCAGCGCAGGCGACCGCAGCATTGCAGAAGTACCTGCAGCTCGCACAGGCTGGCGCCCGGACCGCGTCTTCGCAGGAAGCGGCCGATGCGGACGACGATGACGAGGAGCGTGCTTCCGATGCCGGCCCGATCCAGGCCTACTTGCTTCTGGCCCAGGCCGCCGAGATGCAAGGCGACTTCGCGCAGGCAGAACGCTGGCTGGCCAAGGTCGACAGCCCGCAGCGGGCACTCGAGGTACAGGTGCGGCGGGCGTCGCTGCTGGCGCGCCAGGGCAAGCTGGACGAGGCGCGCGCGCTGATCCGCAAGGCGCCCGAGAAGACGCCCGAGGACGCCAGGGCCAAGCTGCTCGCCGAAGCGCAGATGCTGCGTGACGTGAAGCAATGGGCCGAGGCCTACGCGGTGCTCGCCGCGGCCAACGAGAAGTACCCGAGCGATGCAGACCTGCTCTATGAGCAGTCGATGCTGGCCGAGAAGCTCGACCGCATGGCCGAAATGGAGCAGTTGCTGCGTCGGGTCATCGAGATCCAGCCGGGCTACCACAACGCCTACAACGCGCTCGGCTACTCGCTCGCAGATCGCAACCTGAGACTGGAGGAAGCGCGCACGCTGATCCGCAAGGCACTCGATCTCAAGCCCGGCGAGCCCTTCATCACCGACAGCCTGGGCTGGGTGGAATACCGACTCGGCAATCGCAATGAAGCGGCGCGGCTGCTACGCCAGGCCTACCAATCGAGGCCCGACACCGAGATCGCCGCCCATCTGGGCGAAGTGCTATGGGTCAGTGGACAACGCGATGAAGCGCGGCGCATCCTGCGCGACGCGCGCAGCCGTGACGCCAGCAACGACGTGCTTCGCGAAACGCTGGCGCGGCTGCAAGTCGACCTGTGAACGCGCCCGGCCAGCGCGCGTCGTGGCCGCCGACCCTGGGTATCGGTGCGCTGGCAGTGGCCGTCGCGGGTACGCTTGCCGGCTGCACTTCGCTGCGCGAGCCCGGCGTTGACACGCTCGCAGGGCGTCTCTCGGTCCGGGTGGAGGGCGAGTCCGGCGAGCCGCTGCGATCGCTCGCTGCCAGCTTCCTATTGCTTGGCGACGCCGAGCGTGGCAGCCTCGACTTGTCGACTCCATTGGGCACGTTGCTGGCGCAGGCCCGCTGGTCGCCCGAGCAAGTGCTGCTCATCACGCCGCAAGGCCGCATGCCCTACGCCGACCTGACTGCGCTGACGCGCGATCTGCTCGGCGAGTCTTTGCCGGTGGCGGCATTCTTCGATTGGCTGCGGGGCCGGCCCTGGCCCGGCGCGGCGAGCAGCGCCAACCGTCCTCCCGAAGAAGCGGGCTTCGTGCAGCTCGGCTGGCACGTCACACTGGCACGCTTTGATGACGGCTACATCGCGGCGCGCCACCCCGGACCGCCGGTGGTGACCGTGCGCGCCATGCTGGACAGGCCATGAAGGCGCTCTACGAACTGCCGGCGCCAGCCAAGCTGAACCTCTTCCTGCATGTCGTCGGGCGCCGCTCCGATGGCTACCATCTGCTGCAGTCGGCGTTCCTGCTGATCGACTGGTGCGACACGCTGCACGTCGAGAGGCGCAGCGATGCTCGCCTGGCCCGCCACGATCTCGGCGCGCCGCTGCCAGCCAACGACCTGTGCCTGCGTGCTGCCCGCGCCCTGCAGCGCGAAAGCGGTTCCGGGCTCGGCGCCGACATCTCGATCGTCAAGCGCCTACCCGCCGGCGCCGGCATGGGCGGCGGCAGTTCGGACGCTGCGACAACGTTGCTGGCGCTGAACCGCCTGTGGCAGCTGAGTTGGCCGCTGGCACGCCTGCTCGCGTTGGGGTTGACGCTGGGTGCCGATGTTCCCTTCTTCCTCGGCGGCGAAAATGCCTTCGTCGAAGGGATCGGCGAACGCCTGACCCCGATCCATCTGCCAGCGCAGTGGCTGGCGGTGGTCAAACCCGGCGCGAGCGTCGAGACGCGCGCTGTCTTCGACAGCCCGCTACTGGTTCGCGATAGTCAGGCTGTTATACTTGACGGCTTTCTTGCAGACGCAAGCGCGAGCCGTGGATTCGGCCCGGGCAGCTTCGGGCGCAACGACTTGCAGCCGCCGGCGATGAGCCAGTGTGCCGAGATCGCCGAAGCCAGCCGATGGCTCGAGACCCGCTTCGGCAACAGCCGCATGACGGGTTCCGGCAGCGCCGTGTTTGCAGGAGCGGGCACAGGCGCCGAGCCCGTGACGGTTCTGCCGGTGGATCTGCCACCGGGCTGGGCCGGGCGCATGTGCCGCAGCCTGGAGCAGCATCCCCTGCGAGGGTTTGTCGAAGGCTGAGTACGGTTGCAGGTTGCCGGTGCAGGCCGGCGACCGGTGTAGGGGAGTCGCCAAGTTGGTCAAGGCATCGGATTTTGATTCCGACATGCGAGGGTTCGAGTCCTTCCTCCCCTGCCAGAATCCTGATCCCCGGTACGCACCTGGGTGCGTGCCAGGGTGAGCCCGGATGTGCGAGCGGGTGCTCGCACGCCCTAGGGCCAGTCGAGCACCCCCCGATCTTGCGGCCTCGGGGGCTGAAACGGAGTGAGCGTGCTTTTCAATACCGTTCTGTTCACTGGCAATGCCAACGCTGCACTGGCACAAGAGATCGCCACGCACCTGGGCATCGAACTCGGAAAGGCCTTGGTCGGGCGATTCTCGGACGGCGAGGTCGACGTCGAGATCCAGCAAAACGTGCGCGCCCGCGACATGTTCGTCGTACAGCCCACCTGCGCGCCGACGAACGAGAACCTGATGGAGCTGTGCATCATGGTAGATGCACTCAAGCGCGCCTCCGCGCGCCGCATTACGGCGGTGATTCCCTATTTCGGTTATGCAAGACAGGACCGCCGGCCACGCTCGAGACGCGTGCCAATCAGCGCCAAGGTCGTCGCCAACATGCTCGAAGCCGTTGGCGTCGAACGATTGCTGACGATGGATCTGCATGCCGACCAGATCCAGGGCTTCTTCAACATACCGGTGGACAACATCTACGCCTCACCGGTGCTGCTGTCCGATCTGAAGAGCAAGAACTACGACGACCTGGTCGTCGTTTCACCCGACGTCGGTGGCGTGGTGCGAGCGCGTGCGCTGGCCAAGCAGCTCGGTTGCGAGTTGGCGATCATCGACAAGCGCCGCCCTAAGGCCAACGTATCCGAGGTGATGCACGTCATCGGTGAGATCGAGGACCGCAACTGCGTGATCATGGACGACATGATCGATACCGCCGGCACGCTGGTGAAGGCTGCCGACGTGCTGAAGGAACGCGGCGCCAGGCGCGTGTTTGCCTACTGCACGCACCCGGTCTTCTCGGGCACGGCGGTCGAGCGCATCGGCGCGTCGCAGATCGACGAGGTCGTCGTCACCAACACCATTCCGCTCAACGAAGAAGGCCACGGCTGCCGCAAGATCCGCCAGCTGTCGGTCGCCTTCCTTTTTGCCGAAACGATACGTCGCATTTCCGACGGCGAATCGGTCACGTCGCTGTTCTCGGACCAGAACAACAACTTCTGATCCGCGAATTGACATGACCACCCCTAGACACCTTCGGTGTCGTCCCCCGCTGGGATCAGCCCTCTTGGGGCGGCCCGGCGAGGACTGAGGGCTGCGCTTCACTGCACAGCCCATTCGCGAGTCGCAAGACTCATCACTTGGGGAGCCTGGTCGCGGGCACCCAGCCAATTGGAGAAGCCATGAAATTCACAGCTTACGAGCGCACCAAGCAGGGGACCGGAGCGAGCCGCCGCCTGCGCAATGCCGCCAAGGTGCCCGGCATCGTCTACGGCGCGGGCACTCCGGCGATGATCGAACTCGATCACAACGCCCTCTTCTTCGCGCTGAAGAAGGAAGCCTTCCACAGCTCCATCCTCGAGATGGAACTCGGCGGCAAGACCGAGCAGGTGCTGCTGCGCGACTACGCGATGCACGCGTTTCGACCGATGGTGATGCACGTCGACTTCCAGCGCGTCGACGCAACGACCAAGATCACGAAGCGGGTGCCGCTGCACTTCGTCAACGAGGAGATCTCGCCGGCGGTGAAGACCGAGGGTTGCCTCGTCAACCACGTCGTCAACGAACTGATGATCCAGTGCCTGGCCGCGCAGCTGCCGGAGTTTCTCACCGTCGACCTTGGCCACCTGACTACCCGCGGCCAGACGTTGACAGTCAATGACCTGAAGCTGGTCGAGGGCATCAAGGTCGTGACGCACGGCAAGCCGAACCCGGTGATCGCCAGCGTGACGGCGCCGGCAGCCGAGGAAGCTGCGCCCGAAGAGGCAGCGGCAGTCGTCGCCGCACCGGTCGCCGCCCCTGCCGCGCCGGCCAAGGGCAAGGCCCCGGCAAAGGACAAGGAAAAGGCGAACAGGAAGTAGTCGCCGCAACCTCCGCTGCATTGATCGAGCCCCGCCGCCGCGGGGCTTTTCTTCGGCCGGCGCTGCGCGCCCTTGGCCCGCTGTCGATGCGATGGCATCGATAATCCCGCCATGATCCGACTGCTGGTGGGGCTCGGAAATCCGGGGCTGGAGTACGAGGGGTCGCGGCACAACGCGGGCTTCTGGTGGCTCGATGCCGCGGCCCGGTCGTTGCGCGCCCGGCTGGCCCCCGGGCAGAGCTACTACGGTCTGGTGGCGCGCGTCAACCGGCCCAACGGACCACTGTGGTTGCTCGAGCCGATGACCTACATGAATCTCTCGGGCAAGTCAGTGGCCGCGTTGGCGCGATTCTTCAAGATCGAGCCGAGCGAGATCCTCGTCGCCCACGACGAACTCGACCTGCAGCCTGGGCAGCTCAAACTCAAGCTCGGCGGCAGCCCGGCCGGTCACAATGGATTGAAGGACATCCACGCGCAATTGGGGACACCAGACTATTGGCGCTTGCGGCTCGGCATCGGCCACCCCGGCGTCAAGTCCGAGGTGATTAACTACGTGCTGCGCAAGCCGACTTCCGACGAGCGCGCGGCGATCGAGAAAGCCATTGCCCTGTCGCTCACCGCGCTCGACCTGTTGCTGGACGGTGACATGCAACGCGCGACGATGAAGATTCACGCCAAGCCGGCGCGGCCGAAACCGGCTCGCCCCGAAGCGGACCGCGGCGCCGAACCCGAAGGTGCATTGGGCGCCGACAAGGAGTCCACACCATGAAGATCTCCGCCCTCGGGGCCGGCGCTTTGATGGTGTGTGCTGCCCTCGGCGCCGCCGCGCAGAAGGTCTACCGTTGCGGGCCGGATGCGAGCATCTACCAGCAGGCGCCCTGCGCAGACGGCCAGGCGGTCGACGTCAGCGACCCCCGCACCGCAGAACAGCGCCAGCAAGCGCAGGAGCTTGCGAAGAGTGATGCCAGGGCTGCCGCAAAGTTCGACCGCGACACGACAGCCGCCTCGTCGACGCAGAGCGACAAGGCCAAGCCCGAACCCGCCCGCAAGGACCGTGCTGCCAGCAGCCCGAGGACCACATCGAAGAAGCCGGATTCGCCGTCCAAGCCACTCGTGTTCCTGGTACCCATGCCCAGGGGCGCGGCATCTGTCGTCAAACCGCAGCCGCTGTCAGCGCTGTCCGAGCTTCGCCTTCGTCGGCACCAGTCGGAGGTACCTGGCCCACAGCGATTCGCGGCTCTCCAGGTGCGCCGGATCGACCGGGATGCAGTTCACCGGGCAGACCTGCACGCACTGAGGTTCGTCGTAGTGACCGATGCACTCGGTGCACCTGGCGGGGTCGATCTGGTAGATTTCGGGCCCCATCGAGATGGCCTGGTTCGGGCACTCAGGCTCGCACACATCGCAGTTGATGCACTCGTCGGTGATCAGCAGCGCCATGCCCTCGCCCCTTCACTCGCTCTCGGGCGCTTCGCGCGTGCGCGCCCGCAGGCGCTGGTGGACAGCGGGTGAGACGAACTTCGACACCTCGCCACCCAGCATCGCGATCTCACGCACGAAGGTGCTCGAGATGAACTGGTACTGGTCCGAAGGCGCCAGGAACAGGGTCTCGACCTCGGGCATCAGCTGTCGGTTCATGCCCGCCATCTGGAACTCGTACTCGAAGTCGCTCACCGCACGAAGGCCGCGCACGACGACCTTGCCGGCGTTCTCGACCACGAAATCGCGCAGCAAGCCCCTGTAGCTGATGACCTCCACGTTTGGGTATTTCGCCGAAAGCTGCTGCGCCATGTCGAGCCGTTCGTCGATCGTGAACATCGTGCGCTTGTGGTGGCCCGCCGCGACAGCCACGATCAGTCGTTCGAAGAGCCGGCTGGCGCGGTGAATCAGATCCTCGTGACCGAGCGTCATCGGATCGAAGGTGCCGGGGTAGACAGCGGTGAGGCGGGTAACGGACGTCAATGCGCACTCCTGTTCGCTTGGGACCGGCTGGGCTGGTGCCGCAGTCTATCTCTCGTCGGACAACCGGTCCCGGCGCAGCAGCAGTTGGGCATGCACCGCGCCTGCGCGCGTATGGCGGACCGGGCGCAGTCCGACGGCCTCCAGTGAGTCGGATGGCCATTCGACGTTGGCCTCGAGGTAGACGAAACCACCGGCCACCGGCAAGTGTGCCGCAGCCGCGAGTGCGGCCTCGAAGAGCCCGGCATCGAACGGCGGGTCGAGGAACACGAGCTCGAAGCGAACCGCCTCGCAGCGCGCCATCCAGGCCAGCGCGTCTGCGCCTTCGATGCGCACTTGTTGGGCCTTCAGGCGTTCCCGCACATCGCGCAGTTGGCGCAGCAGCGCCGGATCGCGCTCGAGCATGACGACCTCGGATGCACCACGCGACGCCGCCTCGAAGCCGAGCGCTCCGGTACCGGCGAACGCATCTAGGCAGCGCCAGCCGGAGAGATCCTGGCCCAGCCAGTTGAAGAGCGTCTCGCGCACGCGATCGGGTGTAGGCCGCAGGCCGGGGCGGTCGAGCACCGCGAGCTTGGTGCGTTTCCACTGCCCGCCGATGATGCGCACCTCGTGCGCGGGCCCCCGACGCGCGGCCAGCATCACTGCCGCACCGTGATGCCGCGACTCGCCATCAGCGCCTTGGCCTCGGCAACCGTGTGCTGCCCGTAGTGGAAGATGCTCGCCGCGAGAACGGCGTCGGCGCCGCCAAGCTGGATGCCATCGGCCAGATGATCCAGCGTGCCGACGCCGCCGGACGCGATCACTGGCACGCTCACCGCGTCGCTCACGGCACGGGTGAGTTCGAGATCGAAGCCGGCTTTCGTGCCGTCACGGTCCATGCTGGTCAGCAGGATCTCACCCGCGCCATGCTCAGCCATCCGTCGCGCCCACGCGACTGCGTCGAGATGGGCGTTCCTGCGCCCGCCGTGGGTGTAGACGTCCCAGCCCGGGCCCCTGGTGGCGAGATCCTCGCCGACGCGGCGCTTGGCATCGATGGCCACCACGATGCACTGCGCGCCGTACTTCGCCGAGGCGTCGCGAATCACCTGCGGGTCGGCTACCGCCGCCGAATTGAAGCTCACCTTGTCGGCCCCGGCGTTGAGCAGGCGTCGGACGTCGTCTACCGTGCGCACGCCTCCGCCCACCGTCAGCGGAATGAACACCTGCGATGCGACCGCCTCGATGATGTGCAGGATGAGGTCTCGCCCATCGCTGGTCGCGGTGATGTCGAGGAATGTCAGCTCGTCGGCGCCCTGGTCGTTGTAGCGCGCGGCGATCTCGACCGGATCGCCGGCGTCACGCAGTTCAACGAAGTTGACACCCTTGACGACGCGGCCCCCGGTGACGTCGAGGCAGGGAATGATGCGTTTGGCGAGCATGGTCGGATCGGCCGTTCGGCACAAGGTGGGATGGCGAAGCCCCCGTACTGGGAGGCGAGACAGCTCAGGCGACGCCGGCGAGTTCGTCGGCGCGCGCCTGAGCCGCGGCGAAGTCGAGTTCGCCGCTGTAGATCGAGCGGCCGCAGATCACGCCTTCGATGCCCTCGTGCTCGACGGCGCACAGCCGTTCGATATCCACCATGTTGCTCAGCCCGCCCGAGGCGATGACGGGAACGGTCAGCGCCCGCGCGAGCCTGACGGTGGCGTCGATGTTGATGCCCGTCAGCATGCCGTCACGGCCAATGTCGGTGTAGATCACGCCTTCGACGCCGTAGTCCTCGAACTTCTTCGCCAGGTCTACGACCTCGTGGCCGGTGAGCTTGCTCCATCCATCGGTCGCGACCTTGCCGTCCCGGGCGTCCAGGCCAACGATGATGTGCCCGCCGAACGCCGTGCAGGCGTCGTGCAGGAAGCCCGGCTTCTTCACCGCTGCGGTGCCGATGATCACGTAGCTCAGCCCGTCGTCGAGGTAGCGCTCGACGGTGTCGAGATCGCGAATGCCACCACCGAGCTGCACCGGGATCTCGTCGCCGACCTCGGCCAGGATCGCACGTATCGCCGCCTCGTTGATCGGCTTGCCGGCGAACGCCCCGTTCAGATCCACCAGGTGCAGCCGGCGCGCGCCCGCCTCGACCCAGCGCCTGGCCATCGCGGCCGGGTCTTCGCCGAAGGTGGTCGAGTCGTTCATGTCACCCTGCTTCAAGCGGACGCACTTGCCGTCCTTGAGGTCGATCGCGGGAATCAGCAGCATGGCCGGGGATGGGAGTGGAACGAGGAAGTGCGGGTGACGCGGTGCTCAGACCTGCCAGTGCAGGAAGTTGCGATACAGGCGCAGGCCGTACTCGGCGCTCTTCTCGGGATGAAACTGCGTGGCGAAAATGTTATCGCGTGCCACGGCGCTGGTAAAGCGCGCACCGTACTCGGTCTCACCCACGCTGTGGCGCCGCTCCGACGGTCGGGCGTAGAAGCTGTGCACGAAATAGAACCAGGCGCCATCCGGCACGCCCGCCCAGAGCGGATGGCGGCTCGCGCCCTGGCCCGATTGCATGACCCGGTTCCAGCCCATCTGCGGCACCTTGTAGCGACTGCCATCTGGCTGCAGGCGCCCTTCGAGCTGGAAGCGCAGCACCTCACCGCCGATCAGTCCGAAGCCGGGGGTCGGCCCTTCCTCGCTGCGCTCGAACAGCATCTGCATGCCGACGCACACGCCCATCAACGGCTTGGCCACCGCCGCCTCGAGCACCGCGTCGAGCAGGCCCGACTCGCGCAATTCGCGCATGCACTCCGGCATCGCACCCTGCCCGGGCAGCACGATGCGCTCGGCTGAGCGGACTTCGTCCGGACTGGAGGTAACGATGACTTCGACGCCCATTCCAGCCGCCACATGCAGTACCGCCTGCGACACCGAGCGCAGGTTGCCCATGCCGTAGTCGACGACGGCGACCGTGCGCTTCATGGCCTGCGAACCATCTACAGACTGCCCTTCGTCGAAGGAATCGCCCCACCCAGGCGCGGATCGATCTCGAGCGCCATCCGCAGTGCGCGGGCGAACGCCTTGAACACCGTCTCGCACTGGTGGTGTGCGTTGTCGCCCTTGAGGTTGTCGATGTGCAGGGTGACCAGCGCGTGGTTGGCAAAGCCCTGGAAGAACTCGAAGGTGAGCTGGCTGTCGAAACCGCCAATCATGCCGGCCTTGAATGGCACGTCCATGTGCAGCCCCGGTCGTCCCGAGAAGTCGATCACGACGCGAGAAAGTGCCTCGTCCAGGGGGACGTAGGCATGGCCATAGCGGCGCAGCCCGGCCTTGTCGCCGACGGCCTTTGCGACCGCCTGCCCGAGCGTGATGCCCACGTCCTCGACCGTGTGGTGCCCGTCGATGTGGAGATCGCCGCGGGCCTCGATCTCCAGGTCGATCAGGCAGTGGCGCGCGATCTGGTCGAGCATGTGGTCGAAGAAGCCAATGCCTGTGGCGAGCGTCGCCGCGCCGCTGCCGTCGAGATTGACGCGCACGCGAATCTGCGTTTCCTTGGTATTGCGCTTCACCTCTGCAATCCGGTCTGCCATCACAGGCTCGCTTTCAGGGCTTGGATCATCAACTCGTTCTCCTCCGGCGTGCCGACGGTCAGGCGCAGACAGTTGGCCAGCAGCGGGTGCAGGCCGGCGATACGCTTGACGAGCACGCCGCGTCGCTTCATGCCCTCGAAGGCCCGGTTCGCATCGGGCACGCGCGCGAGGATCATGTTCGCCTCGCTGGTGAACGGCGTTACGCCCGGCATTTTCGCCAGCGCTTGCTGCAGGCGGTCGCGCTCGTCGCGCAGGATCGCGGCCTGGCGCGCGTACTCGTCGGCATGCTCGAGCGCAAAGAGCGTCGCCTCGGCATTGAGCACGCTGACGTTGTACGGCGGGCGCACCTTGTCGACTTCGTCGATCAGCGCCGCGGCGCCGGCCATATAGCCCAGGCGGACGCCGGCGAGGCCGAACTTGCTCAGCGTGCGCATCACCAGCACATGCTCATGATCGCCCATGCGCTGCATCCAGGTGCGCGACGAGAACGGTTGGTAAGCCTCGTCGAACACCACCAGCCCGCTCTGCGCACCGACCGCGGCGACGATCTTGTCGACGATCCGGTCGTCGAACAGATTCGCCGTCGGGTTGTTCGGGTAGGCGATGTAGGTGATCGCCGGGCGGTGCTGTTCGATTGCCGCCAGCATCGCGCCCTCGTCGAGCTCGAACCCGGCCGTCAGCGGCACGCCGACGAACCTCAGCCCCTGCAGCTTGGCCGACATCTCGTACATCACGAAGCCGGGCAGCGGCGCGAGGATCGTGTTGCCCGGCACATCGCAGGCCATCGCGAGCAGGCTGATCAGCTCGTCGGAGCCGTTGCCGAGCATCAGCTTGCAGCCCGACGGAGGCTTCACGTAGGCGATCAAGGCGGCGATCACTTCCGCCACGCATTGCGTCGGGTAGCGGTTGATCGCCACGCGGCCAAGCCGTTCACCGAGCTCGCGCTGCAGATCGGGCGGCAGGCGGAACGGATTTTCCATCGCGTCTAGCTTGACCAGGCCCTCGCTCGGCTGGATCGCGTAGCCGTGCATCGACTGCACGTCTTGCCGGATGACGTGTCGCAGGCGCTCCAGCAGGCTCGCGCTCATCGTGCCGCCTTCTTCGTCAATCGCATCTCGGCCGCCTGCGCATGCGCCTGCAACCCCTCTCCGTGGGCGAGTTCGGCGGCGATCGGGCCCAGCACCTGGGCGCCGGCCTGGCTGACCTCGATCAGGCTGCTGCGCTTCTGGAAGTCGGTCACGCCCAGTGGCGACGAGAAGCGCGCCGTGCCCGAGGTCGGCAACACATGGTTCGGCCCGGCGCAATAGTCGCCCAGGCTCTCGCTCGTGAATGCGCCGAGGAAGATCGCACCGGCGTGACGCAGCAGCGGCTCCCAGCGGTGGGGTTCGCCGCTCGACACCTCCAGGTGCTCGGGCGCGATGCGGTTGCTGACCTCGCACGCTTCGTCCATCGAGCGCGTCAGGATCAGCGCGCCGCGGCCCTCGAGCGAGGCACGGATCACCTCTCGCCTCGGCATGCCGGACAGCAGTCGCTCGATCTCGGCATGCACGCGCTCGATATACGCCGCATCGGGGCTGAGCAGGATGCTTTGCGCCAACTCGTCGTGCTCGGCCTGGCTGAACAGGTCCATCGCGACCCAGTCGGGCGGCGTGGTGCCGTCGGCAAGCACCAGGATCTCGCTCGGGCCGGCGATCATGTCGATCCCCACCGTGCCGAAGACATGCTTCTTCGCACTCGCCACGTAGGCGTTGCCGGGCCCGGTGATCTTGTCGACCCGGGGCACGGTCTGCGTGCCGTAGGCCAACGCTGCGACGGCCTGCGCGCCGCCGATCGTGAATGCGCGCGTGACGCCCGCCACATGGGCCGCCGCCAGGACCAGGGCGTTGCGCTCTCCGCGCGGAGTGGGAACGACCATCACGATCTCCCCGACCCCGGCAACGTGCGCCGGTATGGCGTTCATCAAGAGGCTCGATGGGTACGCCGCCTTGCCGCCCGGCACGTAGATTCCCACGCGGTCGATCGGCGTGACCTTCTGCCCGAGCAGTGTGCCGTCGTCGTCGCGGTAGCTCCACGAGCGGCCGCCGTGCTCGAGCTGGCGCCGGTGGAAGCTTCGGATGCGCGCCGACGCGGCCTGTAGCGCATCGCGCTGCGTTGGCGTGATCGCGGCGTATGCCGCGGCGAAATCCTGCTGCGTCAGCTCCAGCACCTGCATCGAGGGCGCATCCAGCGCGTCGAAACGCTGCGTGTATTCCAGCACCGCCGCGTCACCGCGCTCGCGCACCCCGGCCAGTATCTCGGCAACGCGTTGTTCGATCGCCGCGTCGGTCTGTGCCGACCAGTGCAGCACGCGCCCGAACTCGGCTTCGAAGGTGGCGGCGCGGGTGTCGAGGCGGCGGATCTGGACGCGCATGCGGCTACCTCGCTTCCTTCGGAATGGCGCTTTCGAATGCATCGATCAGCGAGCGCAACGGCTCGCGCTTGAGCTTGAGCGCCGCCTGGTTGACGATAAGGCGGGCCGAGATCTTCATGATCTCCTCCACCTCGACGAGACGGTTGGCCTTGAGCGTGCTGCCGGTCGACACCAGGTCGACGATGGCATCGGCCAGGCCGGTGAGCGGCGCCAGTTCCATCGAGCCATAGAGCTTGATCAGATCGACATGCACTCCCTTGTCGGCAAAGTGCTCTCGCGCGCATTGTGTGTACTTGGTAGCCACGCGGACGCGCGAACCCTGCCGGACCGCAGCCGCATAGTCGAAGTCGGCGCGCACGGCGACGCTCAGGCGACAGCAGGCGATCCGCAGGTCCAGCGGCTGGTAGAGCCCCTGACCACCGTGCTCGAGCAGGATGTCGTGCCCGGCCACGCCCAGGTCGGCACCGCCGTACTGCACGTAGGTGGGCACGTCGGTCGCGCGCACCAGCACCACGCGCACGTCGGGCCGCGTGGTGGCGATGATCAGTTTGCGCGACTTCTCAGGATCTTCCAGCACCTCGATGCCTGCAGCCCTCAGCAGCGGAAGCGAATCGTCGAAGATGCGACCTTTCGACAGGGCCAGGGTAATCATCCTTTCACCCTTTCGATATCGGCTCCGATCCCGCGCAACTTGGCTTCCATCCGGTCGTAGCCGCGATCCAGGTGGTAGATGCGGTCGACCACCGTCTGGCCCTCGGCCACCAGACCGGCGATCACCAGGCTGGCTGACGCGCGCAGGTCGGTCGCCATCACCGTCGCGCCCGACAGCGACCCGACGCCCTGCACCAGCGCGACATGCCCGTCGATGTCGATCCGGGCGCCCAGCCGCATCAGTTCGTTGACGTGCATGAAGCGGTTCTCGAAGATCGTCTCGGTCACCCGCGCCGTGCCGTCGGCGATGCAGTCGAGCACCATGAATTGGGCTTGCATGTCGGTCGGAAATGCCGGGTACTCGCTGGTGCGAAAACTCACCGCCTTGAGTCGCCCGTCGCTCTTCACGCGAATCCAGCCGCGGCCTTCGGCGGTTCCCGATTCGATGCGCACGCCGGCTTCGCGCAGCTTGTCGATCACCGCGTCGAGGTGTTCGGCGCGCGCGTCCTTCAGCAGCACGTCGCCACCGGCTGCCGCCACGGAGCAAAGGAAGGTGCCGGCCTCGATGCGGTCGGGAATGATGCGGTGCTGCACGCCATGGAGTCGCGCCACCCCCTGGATGCGGATGCGGCTCGTGCCGTGGCCCTCGATCCTTGCTCCCATTGCGATCAGCATCTCGGCCAGGTCGGGAATCTCGGGCTCCTGCGCCGCGTTCTCGAGCACCGTCTCGCCGTCGGCGAGCGTGGCGGCCATCAGCAGGTTCTCGGTGCCGGTGACGGTGACCATGTCGGTCGTGATCCGCGCACCCTTCAAGCGCTCGGCCCTGGCGATGATGTAACCGTGCTCGACGCTGATCTGCGCGCCCATCGCCTGCAGGCCGCGGATGTGCTGGTCCACCGGACGCGACCCGATGGCACAGCCGCCGGGCAGCGAAACGGTGGCCTCGCCGAAGCGTGCCAGCAGCGGCCCGAGCGCAAGAATCGAAGCGCGCATCGTCTTCACCAGGTCGTACGGCGCCTCGGGCGTGGTGAGACTGCCGGCGTCGAGCAGCACCTCGTCGCCCTGCGTGGTGGAGCGTTCGGCGGTGACACCCATGCTGCGGAGCAGCTTGAGCATCGTGCTCACGTCCTGCAGCTGCGGCACGTTGGCGAGCCGCACCGGGTCGGCCGTCAGCAGCGCGGCGCACAACTCGGGCAGTGCGGCATTCTTCGCGCCCGAGATCGAGACCTCGCCTTTCAGGCGGCGGCCGCCGCGGATCAGGAGTTTGTCCATGCAGTGGATTCGCTGCGCTGCAACACGGGGCCCTGGTCACACGCCGCACCGGGCGCGGATCGGCCACCCGCGGCGCCCCGCAGGTGGATGTCAGTGGTGATGAGCCTCGTCCGAGGCGCCCTGCGCGGAATATTCGGCCGGGGTGAGCGTCTTCATCGACAGCGCGTGGATTTGCTCGCGCATTCTATCGCCCAGCGCCGCGTAGACGCGCTGGTGCCGCCGCACGCGCAGGAGCCCTTCGAACTCGGCCGAGACGATGGTCGCGAAGAAATGCCGTCCGTCACCCTCGACGGTGAGGAACTCGCAGTTGAGTCCGGCGGCGATGTATTCGCGCACTTCGGCGACAGATGGTTCATGCATGGCGCCGTCATTGTAGGTTCAGCCCCGGAGCCGGCACGCTATAGTGGCCGCAGACAGGCCTGTTGCGAGGGATGACATGAACGTGCTGCAGATCACCGCCATGGCTGCCATTGCGCTGTTGGTCGCGTGGACGGTGATCGCCTTCAACGCGCTGGTGCGACGGCGCAACGAGATCGGCAATGCCTTTGCACAGATCGACGTGCAGCTCAAGCGCCGCTATGACCTGATCCCGAACCTGGTCGAGACCGCACGCAAGTACCTGCAACATGAGCAGGGCACGCTCGAGGCCGTGGCCGCTGCGCGCAACGGCGCGAGTCGCGCCGCCGACGCGGCGCGCAGGCTGCCGGCCGACGCCGCGGCCATCGGCGCGCTCGCCGGTGCCGAAACGGCGCTGGCCGGGACGCTCGGTCGGCTGATGGCGGTGGTTGAGGCCTACCCCGACTTGAAGGCCGACGCGACGATGCGCGAGCTGAGCGAAGAACTCGCACACACCGAGAACCGTATCGCCTTCGCCCGCCAGGCCTTCAACGACGCCGTGCTCGACTACAACAACGCCGCGCAGCAGGCGCCCGCGAATCTCGTCGCTGCGCTGTTCGGCTTTCGACCGGCGGCGATGCTCGAATCGACCCAGGCCGAAGCGGAGCGACAGCCGCAGCGCGTGCGCTTCTGACAATGCTCTTTCGGCGCCACCAGGAAGCTGCCGAGGCCGCCACCTGGGGGATGCTGCTGGCTTTCGCGGCCGCGCTGGCCGTGCTGGTCGTGGCCACGAACCTGGCGCTGGCGTTGGCCTGGCGGCTGACGATGCCGGTGGCCGGCGGCTACCCGGCGCTCTTCTTCGAGACCAATACCGCCGTCGTGCTGATGCTCGTGCTCGGCGGTTGCTGGATCGAGACCCTGCGCCTGCGCGAAGGAGGCGCGTATGTGGCCGAGCGCGCCGGTGCAAGGCCCGCCGAGACTGCGGCGCACGAGCGAGACGGCGCGTCGGAGCGCCGGCTGGTCAACGTGGTGCACGAGATCGCCCTGGCCGGCAGGACCAGGCCGCCGGCAGCGTGGCTCGTGCCGCGCGACGAGACGATCAACGCCTTCGCCGCCGGCTGGACGCCCGAGGACGCGGTGATCGCCGTCACGCGGGGTGCGCTGGAGCGCCTGACACGCGCTGAACTGCAGGGCCTGGTGGGTCACGAAATGAGCCACCTCGTCAGCGGCGACACGCACCTGCACATGCGGCTGATCGGGCTCGTCTGGGGCCTGCAGATGGTGTACGGATTGGGTTGCACGCTCGTTGAGCGCGACGAGCGCGGCAACCTGCACGCGGGCGTGATCATCGGCGTGGTACTAATGGTCGTAGGCTACGCGGGCTGGTTGGCCGGCCGCTTGCTGCAGGCCGCCGTGGCTCGACAGCGCGAGTTTCATGCCGACGCATCGGCGGTGCAGTACACCCGGACGGTGGACGGCATCGGTGGCGCGCTGCGCAAGATCGCCGGCCTGCCCCCGCTGCCGCGGCCGCGCCCACCCGAGAGCCTGACGCATCTCTGGCTGGCCGAGGCTGGCGAGGCCGGGACGTTCCGCAGCCGCTGGCTGGCAACGCACCCGCCGATCGCGCAACGACTGCAGCGCCTCTATGGTCGTCCGATGGACGCGCTGGATGCCCCGCTGCTGCCACCTCCGGCCGACGAGGCCCTGCTGGCCATGGCGCCACCCACTCCGGCCGACGCCGCAGCCGATCAACCGGTCCGCGGCGCGGCCATGGCACTGACTGTGACTGTGAAGCCTGCCACCCAGGACGAGCGCGACGCGATGCAACGTGCCGCACTCTGGCGCGGCCGCGGCGAACGCCATGCCGCCTTGCTGGCTTGGCTGATCGGCGATGCTGCTGACGAAGCGTCGTGGACGGCATGGCGGGAGCGGGTCGGCGGCGCATCCTTCATCGAGCGACTACGCAGCGACTGGCTCACGTTGCGGTCGGCGGCGCGCTGGCAGGTCTTCGACTCACTGGTGGAGCACACGCGCGACGCCGGCCCCGTAGACCGCGCGACCCTGATCCGTGCGGCGCGCGGTCTGGCGCTCCACGGCGCGGCACGAATGCGCCTGCTGCTGCTCCGGCGTGCGCTGCGCGGCGCCCCGCCGTCGCGCGGCCGTCGGGCTCTGGAAGAGTTGGGGCCGGCGCTGAACGCCGCCAGCGGCCTGCTCGCCGTGGCGCTCGGCGCGCCAGGTGCGGCTTGGGCTGCCGGGCTCGGGCGCCCGGCCGGTTCGGCCGAGGCGGGAGCGCGCTGGCGCGCTTTCGGGCTGCGGCGCCTGCACGCGATGGAACGTCCACGCGTCGCGCGCGCTTGGTGTGAAGCCGCCGCCGCGGCAGCCCTGCTGCAAGATTGCGCCACGGCCGACGTGCTCGCCGTCGCCTGCCGGCTGCTCGACAGCCCGCTGCCACCGGAACTGGAGAACCGCTAGCCGCGCACCTTGTAGCCGATGCGCAGCAGGTGCAGGCACAGCGCGCAAACCACAGCGAGACTCGTGACGACGACAGCCAGGCCGACCCAGGGCGATACATCGCTGACACCGAAGAAGCCGCGCCTGAAGCCGTCGATGATGTAGAAGAACGGGTTCAGGTGGCTCGCGCGCTGCCAGAACGCGGGCAGCGAGCCGACCGAATAGAACACGCCGGAGAGAAATGTCATCGGCATGACGATGAAGTTCTGGAAGGCCGCGATCTGGTCGAACTTCTCGGCCCACAGCCCGGCCACCAGGCCGAGCGCTCCCATGATTGCCGCTCCGGCGGCAGCGAAGGCGAGAATCCACCACGGTTCGGTGATGTGAAGCGGCGCGAACCACAGCGTGACGAGCAACACACCGGCGCCGACCACGAGCCCGCGCACCACCGACGCGCCCACGTACGCCAGGAACCAGGCCCAGTGGCTGAGCGGCGTGACCAGCAGCAGCACCAGATTGCCGGTGATCTTGCTCTGGATCAGCGACGACGAACTGTTGGCGAACGCGTTCTGCAGCACGCTCATCATCACCAGGCCCGGAATCAGGAAACTGGTGTAGCCCACGCTGCCGTAGACCTTCACATGGTCTTCGAGCACGTGGCCGAAGATCAGCAGGTACAGCACCGCCGTGAGCACGGGCGCAGCAACGGTCTGGAAACTCACTTTCCAGAAGCGCAGCACCTCCTTGTAGAGCAGTGTGCTCGTGCCGGCAAACAAGTCATGAGTCATGCCGCCACCTCCGCGATGGCGTCGCAACCTGGGTCGCAAAGCGTCGATGGCTCAGCCGCCCTTCGCTGGTCGATGCCCCACCGGGGCCCTTCGAACTTCGCTTCATGCGGCCAGCCCCGGCACACTCTGCATGATCTCGAGAAACACGTCTTCCAGGTCGGCGCGCCCGATCTCGAGATCTTCCACCTTCACGCCGGCCGCGCGCAGGCGCGCCAGTATCGCCTCGACCTCCACCACGTCGCGGGCAGCGACCTGCACGACACGCCCGGTCAGGCGCGCCTTGGCCGCTACGCTTTCGGGCAGCGTTTGGTCGGTCTTGAAGCGCAGCATCGTGCTCGCCGTGCCGGCGAGCAGTGCCGAAGTGCGGTCGAGCGCCACCACGCGGCCCTGCTTGAGCATCGCGATCCGCCCGCACAAGGCTTCGGCCTCCTCGAGGTAGTGCGTCGTCAGCAGCACCGTGTGGCCCTGCTTGTTGAGCCCCGCGATGAAGCCCCACAGCGTCTGGCGCAGTTCCACGTCGACGCCCGCGGTCGGCTCGTCGAGCACGATCACCGGGGGGCGGTGCACAAGCGCCTGCGCCACCAGCACTCGCCGCTTCATGCCGCCCGAGAGCTGGCGCATGTTGGCCGTCGCCTTGTCGGCCAGTCCGAGGCTCTCGAGAAGTTCGTCGATCCAGGCGCTGTTGTTCTTGACCCCGAAGTAGCCGCTCTGAATGACGAGCGACTCGCGCACCGAGAAGAACGGGTCGAACACCAGCTCTTGCGGCACGATACCGAGCTGCCTGCGCGCGGCAGCATAGTCGCCGACGACCTCGTGCCCGTGCACGGTGACACGCCCACCGGTGGCGCGCGTCAAGCCGGCGAGGATGCTGATCAGCGTCGTCTTGCCGGCGCCATTGGGTCCGAGCAGACCGAAGAACTCGCCCCCCTCGATGTCGAAACTCACGCCGTCGAGCGCACGCAGTTCACCGTTCGTGCCGCCGCGAGGACCGGGATAGATCTTGGTGACGGACTGGAAGGAAACAGCGGGCATCGGGGGATCGATTGTAGGCAGCCCCCGGCCCCGGGAGCTGACGTGTGTTCCTCGAACTGGCCTGCGGGTTCCCATCGTGGGGCCGGTGCGACGATGGTGCTAGATTGCCCGGATGCAAACCAAGAAGCCGCGCCGTACCGCAGAACGCATCCTCGAGGTCACGCTCGAGCTGTTCAACCGCCACGGCCTGCCCAATGTCTCGACGACGTTGATCTCGGCCGAACTGAACATCAGCCCCGGCAACCTGTATTACCACTACCCGGCAAAGGACGAGTTGATCAATTCGTTGTTCGACCGCTACGAGCGGGCGCTCAATGAGTTGCTGCCTGCGGCCGACGGCGTGCGCAATGTCGAGGACGCCTGGCTGTTCTTTCACATGCTGTTCGAGCTGATCTGGCAGTACCGCTTCCTGTACCGCGACCTGAACGACCTGGTGTCGACCAACCGTCGTGTGGAGACACACTTCCAGTTTGTGTTGAAGAACAAGTCGCAGGCGGTGCAAGGCCTGCTCGGCGGGCTGGCAAGCAGTGTCGCAATGCGCATTGACAAGAAGACTGCCGAGACAGTGGCGACGTCGATGGTCGTGGTGCTGACCTACTGGCTGAGCTACGAGTACGTACGAGAACCGCGCCGCGCGCTCGAGCCCGAAGCCGCCAGCGCTTCGATGATGCGGGGCGCCTTCCACGTGCTGAGCCTTCTTGCACCCTATCTCGAACCGGCCCAACGCGAACACCTGCAAACGCTTGCCAGCCGTTACGACAAGACCTGAGCTTTCGCCCACAACGACGGAGACAACGATGGCCAAATGGACCGCCTTTCCCCACGACGCTGCCGCGTACACCTACGACCTCGCAACACTGAAGAAGAAGTGGGCCCAACTGCATGCCGGCGACGCCGAGCCGCTGCCGAAGGGCGACAAGGTGCTCGCGGCGTGGGCGCTGTTCCATGCCGGCGAGTTCCAGAAGGCGTTCGACGCGGGACTGAAGGCTGGCGGCGCCGGCATCACCGTGGCCAACAAGGCGCAGGCGATCTACGCCAACTACCTGGAAAGGAGCGAGAAGACCAAGCTCGCGATGTTCCAGGAAGTGGTGGCACGCGCTGAAGCACAGGCCGCAGCCGACCCGAAGAACGCCAACGCTCACTACTGGATGGCCTACGCGCTGGGCCGCTACAGCCAGGGCATCAGCGTCGTCAAGGCACTGGCACAGGGCCTAGGAAGCAAGGTCAAGGCTGGGCTGGAGACTGCGATCGCGCTGTCGCCCAAGCACGCCGACGCTCACATCGGGCTCGGCACCTTTCACGCCGAGGTCGTCGACAAGGTGGGCAGTCTGCTGGGGCGTACGCAGGGCGCGAGCAAGGACGCGGGCCTGAAGATGTTCAAGGAGGCACTGAAGCTCAACCCCACGTCGGCGATCGCCATGGTCGAGTACGCCAATGGGTTGGTCATGCTCGAGGGCGACAAGAAGATGAAGGAGGCCGAGAAGCTCTACGCCGACGCTGCCGCCTGCAGGGCGATGGACGCGATGGAGAGGCTGGATGTGGAGATGGCCAAGGCCGAGTTGGAAGAGTGACCAGCCCGAAATGCAAGAACCGCTGAAAGGCCAAGCCTGAAAGCGGTTCGGGTGTTTTTCAACGATTTTGGTTGCGGGGGAAGGATTTGAACCTTCGACCTTTGGGTTATGAGCCCAACGAGCTACCAGACTGCTCCACCCCGCGATTGAGGCAGTAAGTTTAGCACAGCCCGTGCATGACTCGCCCTTCAAAGACCTGCCAAATGCAGGGTCCGGCCGAACTGCTCTGCGTTCTGGAAACCGATCACGCGCGTACCTGGAATCTCGCGTGCCTGGGCATCGAAGAACAGGGTCCCCGGCGGCCCGAAGAGCTGAAAGCGTTTCAGCAACTCCCGAGCCTGTGCGTCGTTGGCAGTGACGTCGGCCTTGAGCAGCAAGGCGCCCGCCAGGCGTGCCTGAACGGCAGGGTCGGAGAACGTGAAGCGCTCCATCTCCTTGCACGAGACACACCAGTCGGCGTAGAAGTCGAGCATCACCGGTCGTCCGGCGTTACGCAGTGCCAGGTCCAGGTCGGTCACGCCGTGCACCGGTACGAAATTCACCGAGAGCGACGGACTGCGGCTGCCACCGCGCAGCTGTTCCAACGGCTGCAGCGGGTCGCTTCCGCCCGAGGCTGCACCGACGAACTGGATCACGCCGATCACCCCCGCCACGGCGGCCACGACCATTCGCCACAACGGCCGCCGGCCGGCGCGCCGGAATTCAACCAGGGCCACGGCACTTCCGACCAGCAGCGCACCCCAGAGTGCGAGCGCGAGCTCGGCGGGCAGTACGGGTTGCACGGTCCAGATCGCCACGCCGACCAGCAGCACACCGAAGAACTGCTTGACTCCTTCCATCCACGCGCCTGCGCGCGGCAGCAGGGCACCTTCGGAAACGCCCAGCACGAGCAGCGGCACGCTCATGCCGCAGGCCAGCGAGAAGAGGGCGGTACCGCCGAGCGTCACGTCGCGCGTCTGGCTCAGATAGACGAGCGCTCCGGCAAGCGGCGCCGCGACGCAGGGGCTGACCAGGAGCGCCGAGACGCCGCCCATCGCGAACACGCCAAGTACGCGCCCGGCCGGAAGCTTGTTGCTGGCCCGGTGCACATGGCCGTGCAGCGCGTGCGGAAGCTGCAGCTCGTAGAAGCCGAACATCGATGCGGCAAGCACCAGCAAGCCGATGGCGAAGCTACCCAGCACCCAGGGTGTCTGCAACGCTGCGGCCAGCCCCTCGCCGACCAGCCCTGCCGCAATGCCGAAGCCGGTATAGACGAGCGCCATGCCGAGCGAATAGCTCGCAGCCAGCGCCAGCCCGCGAAGGCGCGATACGTCGGCGCCCTGGCCTGCGATGAGCGACGACAGGATCGGCACCATCGGCAACACGCAGGGCGTGAACGAGAGCAGCAACCCAGCAATGAAGAACACCCCGACGACGGGCCAGAACCGGCCACTGCGCAATGCGACGTCGACCCGTGTGCCGCCATCGGGCGCTGCTGCAGGACTGGTCGCCGCTGACGCCCGATCGGCACCAACGGCGTCCGCTGCCGGCAACACACGCACGCTACCGTCGCCGCCAAAAGCTGCCAGGCTGACCGCGACTTCCTGCTGTTGCGGCGGGTAGCACAGCCCGCGGTCAGCACAGCCCTGGCTTCCCACCTTCAGGCGGAATTCGCGCTGCGCCTGCTGCACCGGCAGCACGATACGCACCAGGCCGCGGTGGGTCTCGACATTCTTCTGGAAGGTTTCATCGAACTTGGTCGTGCCAGGCGGCAATGCCGGGTCGCCGAGCGTTGCGTCCGCGGCTTCGAACCTGAACTTTTCGCCGTAGAGGTAGTAGCCCGGGGCGATGTCGAAGATCAGCTCGAGCTGGCGCCCGTCCATCGCCCTGGCACTCAGTGCGAAGGCGCGCTCGGGTTCGAGGAAGTCGTCGGCCGCGCGGGCGAACAGCGAGGCGCCCAACAGCAGGATCGGAAACAGGAGGAAGCGCAGCGGGCGGCAAGTCAGCATGGTCGTCACGACGGCAGGGTGAAGTCTGCCCCTTTTCAGGGAGCCGCGAGGCTGGGATAGGTTCCCTCACCACGCCTAGCCAAAGAAGCGTCGGCGCGTCAGCACCAGCGCGATGAAGTATCCACCCGCAGCATAGGAGGCAAGCAGCGCCATCGGCTGCAGCACCCGGGGCGGCCAGTGTCCGATGATCAGCGGCCGCACCAGTTCCACCGCTGCTGTCAGCGGCAGCACGTAGGCCAACTGCTGCAACCACCCGGGCATCTGCTCGATCGGAAAATAGACGCCGGAGAGAAAAGTCATCGGTGTCATCACCAGAGTGAAGTAGTAGGTGAAGAAGTCGTAGCCCTGCGCGACCGCATTGAAGACGAGCGCGATCGATGCGAACGTGATGCCTACAAAGCCCAGGACCGGCAGCGCCAACAGCATTGTCGGTTCGCGGCTGATGCCGAGCAGGAAGATGACCACGATGATCGCGCTGACCGAGAGCAACGCCTTCAGCGCTGCCCACAACATCTCGGCGAATACGATGTCGTCGAGCGCGACCGGCGCGTTCATGATGCTGTCCCATGTCCTTTGCACCTGCATCCGCGAATAGGCTGAGTACAGGGCCTCGAAAGTCGCGGCCAATGCAGCGCTGACTGCCACGCTTCCCGAGGCGAGGAATTCGATGTAGGGCAGGTCCTGCACCTGTCCCACCAGTGATCCGAGTCCGTAGCCGAACGCGACGAGCGTGATCAGCGGCTCGGCGATGTTGCCGATCACGCTCGGCCCGGCGAGCTTGCGCCAGACCAGCCAGTTGCGCAGCAGCACCGGCCAGAAGCGCAGCGACACGCGGGGAGCAGCGTAAATGGGGATCAGCATGCTGCGCAAACTGCCTCAGGCATCGTCACGAATTTGCCTCCCGGTGAGCTTGAGAAACAGATCCTCAAGATTGGCCGGGCGGTGCAGCGTTCGCAACCCGTCCTGCTCGGCTAATGCCTGCAACATCGGCCTGGGTTCGCACAGGTAGAAGAACACCGTCTCACCGCTGTGCTCGACGCGCTGCGCCAGGTGGCCATGGCGATCGGCAGCCGCGCGCGCGCCTTCGCCATAGACCTCGACGACGTCGCTCTCCAGATGCTCGGCAATCAACCCGCGCGGTGTGCCTTCGGCGATGCTGCGTCCGTTATCCATTACCAACAGGCGGTCGCAAAGCCGTTCTGCCTCATCCATGAAGTGCGTCGTGAGCAGGATCGCCTTGCCCTGCTGCAGCAACTGTTGCAACCGTTCCCACATCAGGTGGCGGGCCTGCGGATCGAGCCCAGTGGTGGGTTCGTCGAGCAGCAGCAGGTCGGGGTCGTTGATCAGCGCTCGAGCGAGACTGAGTCGCCGCTTCATGCCGCCTGAGAGCTCACTCGGCTTCGCGTGGGCCTTGGCCTGCAGCGCAGAAAACTCGAGCAACCTGGGAATTCGCGCTTCGATCGTCTCCTTCGGCAGTCCGAAGTAGCTACCGTAGACACGCAGATTCTCGGCGCAGCTGAAGTCCGGGTCCAGGCTGTCGAGCTGGGTGACGACGCCGATGCGATTCTTGGCGTCCCGAACCTGCCGCGGAATCGGCAGCCCGAAGGCCTCGATGCGTCCCGCGTCCGGCGCGACGAGGCCAAGGCACATGCGGATCGTCGTCGTCTTTCCGGCGCCGTTGGGACCGATCATGCCGAGGCACTCACCGGCCTTGACGTGCAACGACAAGTCATCGACGACGCTGCTATTGCCGAACTTCTTGCTCAGGTGCTCAACGCGGAGGAGCGACATGGGTGCGAGTGTGCCAAACAAGTATCGAGCGCGTCGATCGGGTAGGAGGCGGGGTCACCCCCGCCGTCCTCCCACACCACCGGACGTGCGGTTCCGCATCCGGCGGTTCATGATTGAACCTGGAAGTGCCGGTGG
>Ga0209048_10000856_pt1 | contig 32375 bp, 27 predicted proteins | sample FrelakmetCRP12CR_FD_187146 | JGI IMG/M metagenome (GOLD analysis project Ga0209048, IMG submission 187146) | Freshwater lake sediment microbial communities from the University of Notre Dame, USA, for methane emissions studies - CRP12 CR (SPAdes)... | ecosystem: Environmental > Aquatic >...
ATGGCGGGGCCGGCGTGGCGCGTCGAGGAGGGCGATACCCTCGCGCTCAAAGTGCACGTGCAGCCGGGTGCGAAGCGAACGGAATTCGCGGGCGTCCACGGCGAGGGCGCGGAGGCGCGGCTCAAGGTCCGGCTCGCCGCCGCGCCGGTCGACGGCAAGGCCAATGCGGAGCTGCTGCGCTTCCTTGCCGCCGCATTTCGCGTGCCGCTGCGCGCGGTGACGCTCCTCCGCGGCGATGCCTCGCGTCAGAAGACCGTGCGCATCGTGCGTCCGGCGCTGCGCCCGGATCGGCTGTGGAGCGAGGCCCGCCAACGCTGATCGGCGCGCACGGCGCGCTATCCGCCCTCCCGTGCGGCCACCGCGTTCGCGAGTCGCACGAAGTCCGCGACGGCCAGCGTCTCGCCGCGCGCGCCGGGGTCGATGCCCGCGGCCGTCAGCGCGGACGCGTCGCAGATGGCCCTGAGAGCGTTGCGCAGCGTCTTGCGCCGCTGGCCGAAGGCCGCCGCGACGATGCGCGCGTGGAGCGCCTCGTCTGCGATGCGCGGTCTCCCCTCGCCCAGTGGCACGAGCCGCGCGACCGCCGAGTCGACGCTGGGCGCCGGCTGGAACGCGCCGGGCGGTACCGTGAAGAGCCGCGTCACACGGAACTTCGCCTGCAGCATGACCGTCAGCCGGCCGTAGTCCGCGGTTGCCGGCAGCGCGGTCATCCGCGCGACGACTTCCTTCTGCAGCATCACGTGGATGTCGGTCAGCTGCGACTCGAAACGCGCGAGGTGAAAGAGCAGCGGCGAACCGATGTTGTACGGGAGGTTGCCGACGACGCGCAGCGCCGGGCCGAGCGTCGCGAAGTCGAATTCCAGCGCGTCCGCGACATGGAGCGTCAGGCGCGCGCCGAATTCGGCGGCCAACCGCGCCGCGAGATCGCGATCGATCTCGATCGCGGCTAGATGGCCGGCGCGCCCGACGAGCGGCCGCGTAAGCGCACCGAGCCCCGGCCCGATCTCGACGAGATTGTCGCCCGGTTGCGGTGCGACGGCCTCCACGATCTTCGCGACGTAGTGCGGGTCGGCCAGGAAGTTCTGCCCAAAGCGGCGCCGTGGCTGATGCTTGTCCAAGGTTGTCGTGCCGCTTTGGTTCAGGCCAATGCGCGTCAGCGCGTCATGCCGGAGCCAAACCGTCTTCGCGCCTGGCGAGCGTGCACGCGTTCAGGTCCGGCAAGCGGATCGCGGCGCGCGCCTCATCCGCGGCGCGACGCTACGCGATGGGCGAGCTCGATCGCGAGCTCCACCGCGGCGAAGAGGCTGCGCGGATCCGCGCCCGCCGCCTTGCCTGCATCGGCCGCCAGGTCGAGCGCGGTGCCGTGGTCCACCGACGTGCGGACGAAGGGCAGCCCGAGCGTCACGTTCACGCCGCGCCCGAAGCTCGCCGCCTTCAGCACCGGCAATCCCTGGTCGTGGTACATCGCGACGATCGCGTCGTAGCACCCAGCGATCTCGGGCACGAACACGGTGTCGGCGGGCAGCGGTCCCGTCACCGCGTGACCCCGCGCGCGCGCAGCGGCAACGGCCGGCGCGATGACGTCGATTTCCTCCCGGCCGAGGTGCCCGCCCTCGCCCGAGTGCGGGTTCAGGCCGCAGACCGCGATCCTCGGCGAGGGGATCGCGAACTTCGCGTTCAGCTCGCTCGCCACGATGCCAAGGGTGGCCTCGACCGCCTCGCGCGTGATCGCCGCCGGCACGTCCTTCAGGGCGATGTGCGTCGTCACCAGCGCGACCCGCAGCGGCGCGGCCCCCTCACCGCCGACGAGCATCATCACGACGCGCGGGGTGTGCGTGCGCTGCGCGAAGAATTCCGTGTGCCCCGCGAAGGGAATGCCGGCGTCCATCAGCACGCTCTTCTGCACCGGCGCCGTGACGAGCGCGGAAAACATTCCGGTCGCGCAGGCGTCCGCCGCGTGCTCGAGCGTCGCCAGGACGGCGTGGGCATTCGTCGGGTCGGGGCGGCCGGGCGTCACGGGCGCCGCCACCGGCTGGTGCCAGATTTCGACGCCGCCTGCCGTCGGCGCGAACGACACGGGGTCGTAATCGGCGTATCGCGGGGCGGCACCGATGCGCGCGGCGCGCGCGACGAGCAGCTCGCGGTCGCCGACGATCACGAGGCGCGCGGCAAACGCGTGCTCGCGATGCCGCAGCGCCAGCAGGGCGGCGAGCTCGGGTCCGATGCCCGCCGGCTCGCCGACCGTGACCGCGATCGTGGGTCGACTGCCCTGATCCGTCGTCGCGCCCGTCATGCCGGCCCCACCGTTGCGACGTCGATGCTGGTGGCATCGCCGAAGATCTCGACCGTGACGCCTGCCTTGGTCCGTATCGCGTAGTTGCCGTCGGGTCCGGCCGCGATCGCCGCCTGGGCGAAGCCGTCCAGCGGCCGCGCCGGCCGGCCGAACACCCACAGCTGCTCGAGCGGCGCCGCGGCGTCGATCTCGCCCGTGTGCTGTACGGCGCGGCCGAGAGGCAATGCATCGCCTTCGCGTCCGAACACCGGAAACTGATCCAGCGCGGCCTTGTAGCGAAGCACGCGCTGGCCGGGAATACGCTGCCGGGAATTGAGGTCGTACCACGCGCCCGGCGGGAGCGCGACCTCGACCTCGCCTCCTTCCCGGACGATGGGCGCGACGAGCAGCGTGTCGCCGCACATGAACTGCGTTTCGTGCCCGCGCAGGAGCGCGTTGCCCGGAAAGGCGAGCGCCATCGCCCGGGCCACGGGCATCCCGGTCGCGACCGCTTCGGCGACCAGCCGTTGCAGATACGGAATGAGCCGGTAGCGGAAAGCGAGCCACTTCCGCGCGACGGCCTCGGCGTCGGCGCCGAAGGCCCAGGGTTCGCGCTCGCCGAGGCCGTTGATGCGCACGTGCGAGCCGAAGATCGCGGCCTGCAGCCAGCGCAGGTAGAGCTCCGCCGTCGGTGCGTGCGAGCCGTAGAAGCCGCCGATGTCGGAGCTGTGGTACGGCACGCCGCTCATCCCCCACGACAGCCCGCCGCGGATCGACGCCGCCAGGCCTTCCCAGTCGCTCTGCGGTTCGCCGCCCCACTGGACCGGACAGCGCTGGCTGCCGGTCCAGCCCGCGCGCCCCCACACCAGCGGCGGGGCGCCGTCTTCGGGTCCGAATTTTCCGGTCGCGTCGAAGACGCACTGGTTGTAGAGGAGCGGATAGACGTTGTGGAGGCGCGCGCCCGCGTCGCCGTTGAACGCCCACGCGTCGTCGGGCACCTGCTCGCCGAAATCGCACAGGATGGCGTCCACGCCGTCGGCGAACAGCGCGGCGTGGGCGTCGCGCCACCACACGTACGCGCCGGGATGCGTGAAGTCGACGATGCCGCTTTCCGGCAACGGCGTCGGTGCGTGGCCGGACCGTCGGGCTGCGGGCGCGGCATCCCAGCCGTAGATGTACGGCTCGCCGTCGGCCGTGGTGAGCAGGTACGTGCGCGACGCGAGCTCGGCGAACAGCGGCGAGTGGACCGACACGTAGGGATATTCCCACACGCAGACGCGCAGGTCGTGCGCCTTGATCGCCGCCAGCGCGGCGCGCGGATCGGGAAAGCGCGCGGGATCCCATTCGAAGTCGAAACGGGTGTCGGAGGACCACGCGGCGCCGCCGTCCAGCGTCAGCACGTCGCAGGGGATCCTGCGCGCGCGAAGCTTCGCAGCCACCTCGGCCGCTTCCTCCGGCGTCCGGTAAGGGGCGCGCGAAACCCACATGCCCAGGCTCCACGCCGGGACCTGCGCCGGACGACCGGTGAGCATCGTGTAGAGGTCGAGGATGCCGGCCGGCGTGTCCGTCGCGAAGAGGAAGAGATCGAGCGCCTCGTCGTCGACCTGCATCGCGTACGAGCGGTGCGACCATTCGGGAAAGCCGACTCCGTGGGTGACGCTTCCCGGCGTGTTCAAGAAGACGCCCCACGCACCCCGGCCCGTGCCGGGGCTCCACGCGAACGGCGCGTTCTTGTACGAGAGGCCGGTGTTGACGCCCAGCGCATCGACGACCTGCGACCGGATCAGCTGTCCGCGCTTGTTCAACGGGCCGAACTTCTCGCCGAGACCGTAGACCGGTTCGCCCGACGCGAGCGCGAACGCGGCGGTCCACTGCCCGCCCTGCCGGACCCGGCCGAAGCCCGGCAGCCGCGTCCGGCCGTGGAAATCCTCGTCGGTGATCGAGCACGCGACCGCGTTGGCGCGGTGCAGGAGACGGAAACGCAACGGCGAGCCGGAAAGCTCGAGGGTCGTTTCACCGGCGGCGAACGTCCAGGCGCCGCCCTCGTTGTGCGCCACGGTGCACGCCTTGGATCGGCCCGTCACGAGGCCGTAATCCGGAAGCGTGTTCGGGCCGATCCGCAGGCGGAAGACACCCGGCCCGTAGCACGTCACTTCGAGAATGTCGCCGGTGGACGTCGCGAACGCGGCGCCCGTCGCCGATGCGCCCAGGCTCTGCAGCGCGTCGAGGCGGAGGAAGGACGTGGCGTCGAACTGCATGCGTGGCGGGGGGCGGGCCGTTACGCGCGCGTCACCCGGCAAATGCCGGCTCGGGCAGGCCCGGCACGTCGACCGGCATGGCGAAGAGGCCGCCCGACTGCGGCAGCCGCGCGAGCTCGTCGGCCACGCGCCTCTGCCGCGCGCTGGTGACGTAGAGCGTCTTCAGGTCGGGGCCGCCGAATGCGCACATCGTCGGGCATATCGCGGGCACCGGGAACCCGGCCAGCACGCGCCCGTCCGCGGCGATCCGCAGCACCCTGCCGCCGCCGTAGAGCGCGATCCAGTAGCAGCCGTCGCGATCGACGGCGGCGCCGTCCGGGCGGTCGCCGGCGGCCGTGAAACGCGCGAGCACGCGCGGGCTCGAGGGCGTCCCCGACGCGGCGTCGTAGGCGTAGGCGCGGACGACCTGCGTCGGAGTGTCGGTGTGGTACATCGTGCGGCCGTCGGGGCTGAAGGCGAGGCCGTTGCTGATCGTCATCCCGGCGAGCAGGCGGGTCTGCGTGAAGTCGGGATCGAGGCGAACGAGCGCCGCCGAAGCGGCATCGCGCGCCTCGTTCATGTAACCGACGAGAAAGCGCCCGCGGGGATCGCAGCGGCCGTCGTTGAAGCGGTGGTGCGCGGGATCGTACGGCGCGTCGGCCACCTTTCGGGTCAGGATGCCGTCGGCGTCCGCGAGCCAGAACCCGCTCCGAAGCGCGACGACGAAACCCCCGTCGCGGCGCAGCGCGAAGCAGCCGATCGACTCCGGCATCGGCATTGCCGTGTTGCGGGTGGTCGCGGGATCGAACCGGTTGAGCGACGGCGCGTTGATGTCCACCCAATAGAGGACCCGCTCGCGGCCCGACCAGACCGGGCATTCGCCGAGGCTCGCCCGGCTGTCGAGGACGCAGCGCAACGGCGAGGCGCTCACGGTGGTGCTCGTCACGTCAGAGCCCGGATGCGGCCGAGGTAATCGCGCGCGCGGCCGACCATGAAGCTCATGTCCGACCCGATGGCGACCCACGAATATCCGTAGTCGATGAACTGGCCGACGAGCTCAGGGGTGAAGCCGACGATGCCGCAGGGCTTGCCGATCCGGCGGCAGGTCGCAGCGCCGGCGGCGAGCCTTTCCTGCACCGCCGGATTTCCCATGTCGCCCAGCAATCCCATCGACGCCGACAGGTCGGCGGGTCCGATGAAGATCGAATCGATCCCGGGAACCGAGGCGATCTCCTCGAGTTGCCCGAGGGCCTCCAGCGTCTCGATCTGCACGATCACGCAGATCTCGGCGTTGGCGCGCTTCAGGTAGTCGTCGACCAGGCCGTACCGGCTGCCCCGGTGCGATCCCGCGACGCCGCGGACCCCCTCGGGCGGGTAGCGCGTGTGGGCCACGGCGCGCCGCGCCTCGGCGGCGTTCTGCACGAAAGGCAGGAGGAGCGTGAGCGCACCGGCGTCCATCACCCGCTTGATCATCACCATGTCGTTCCACGGCGGGCGCACGATCGCCTGGGCCGGCGTACCCGCGATCGTTCGCAGGATGCCGATCATCTGCGGCACGTCGATCGGCGTGTGCTCCATGTCGACGACGAGGAAGTCGAAGCCCGCGAAGCCGAGCGCCTCGGCCGTCGCCGGCGCGCCGCTCGACAGCCAGGTGCCGACGGGCGCCTTGCCCGACGCGATCGCGTGCTTGAAGCGGTTGACGGGAAGATCCACGGGGTCTCCGAAGAACGCGGTTGTCGCCATCGGCGCCGGCACGCGCCGCGCCCTCGCTCGGGATGCTCGCGGGCCGCCCGGATGCGGTCGCGGCACGGGTCCGGCATCTCGCCGGATGCGCCGATTCTACCCCGGCCGATCCGGCGATGCCGGAACGAAGAGTGCCGGCCGCCGCGCCGATCGTCGCCGCGCAGCGGGTCGCCGCGGGCGCGCCGGGCCGGGCGCCGGACCGGCCGTTTTCGGATAACATCTGCCGATTGCCACGCGGACACGCCATGCGCTTCGAAGGCACCGATACCTACGTCGCCACCCCCGACCTGATGCTCGCCGTCAACGCGGCGATCGCGCTCGAGCGGCCGTTGTTAATCAAAGGCGAGCCCGGCACCGGCAAGACGATGCTCGCCGAGGAGGTCGCGCGCGCCCTCGGCCGGCCGCTGCTGCAGTGGCACATCAAGTCGACGACGAAGGCGCAGCAGGGCCTGTACGAATACGACGCGGTCTCGCGGCTGCGCGATTCGCAGCTCGGCGACGAGCACGTCGGCGACATCGCGCACTACATCAAGCGCGGCGTGCTGTGGGAGGCGTTCGAGGCGAGCGCTCCGGCCGTCGTGCTGATCGACGAGGTCGACAAGGCCGATATCGAGTTTCCGAACGACCTGCTGCGCGAGCTGGACCGGATGGAGTTCTACGTCTACGAAACGCAGCAGACGATCCGCGCCGCGCACCGGCCGCTCGTCGTCATCACGTCGAACAACGAGAAGGAGCTTCCCGACGCTTTCCTGCGCCGCTGCTTCTTCCACTACATCCGCTTTCCCGACCGGGAGACGATGACGCGGATCGTCGACGTCCACTTCCCGGGCCTCAAGAAGGCGCTGCTGGCCGAGGCGCTCGAGGTCTTTTTCGGACTGCGCGAGGTGCCGGGGCTGAAGAAGAAGCCCTCGACCTCCGAGCTCCTCGACTGGCTGAAACTGCTGCTCGCCGAGGACATCCCGCCCGAGGCGCTCAAGAGCGCCGACCGGAAGATGCTGATCCCGCCGCTGCACGGCGCGCTCCTGAAGAACGAGCAGGACGTGCACCTGTTCGAGCGCGTCGCGTTCATGGCCCGGGCCGGGCGTTGAACGGACGTGCACAGTCGGCCCCCGCGCGGTCCCCGCGTCCCGGGGATCGCCGCCGCGTCGGGCCGGGACCGTTCCCGGCCATGGCTTCGTAAGGGTTCGCCTTGGCCTTCGTCCTGCCCGTGACGCTGGAAGGCCGCCGTGTCCGTTTGGAGCCGATGACCCGCGCTCGGGCGGCGTCGATCGCCGCGGCGCTCGGCGCGGCGGCCGCCGACGGTGCGATGTGGGAGTCGAAGGTGACGACGATCCCGCGGACGGAAGGCATGCGAGCGTACGTCGACCAGGCGCTCGCGGAGGTGGACGCGGGCGTCTCGATGCCGTTCGTCACCGTCGACCGCGCGACCGGCAAGGCCGTGGGAACGACCCGCTACATGAACATCGAGGCGCCGCACCGCCGGCTCGAGATCGGCACGACCTGGATCGGGAAATCGTTCCAGCGCACGGCGATCAACACCGAGGCGAAATACCTGATGCTCAAGCACGCGTTCGAGACGCTGCGCTGCATAGCCGTCGATCTGCGCACGCACGAGAGGAACCTGCAGTCGCGCGCGGCGATCGAGCGCCTGGGCGCGAAGCTCGACGGCATCCTGCGCAATCACCGGATCCTGCCCGACGGAAGCCTGCGCAACACCGCGACCTATTCGATCATCGACGCCGAGTGGCCGGCGATCAAGGCCCGGCTGGAGGCGCAGTTGGAACGGTAGGGGCGGAGGTGCCCTTTCCCATGCTGATCGGCTTCTTCCTGCACCTCAAGTCCGCGCGGCTGCCGGTGTCCACGCGCGAGTTCCTGACGCTGCTCGAGGCGCTGCAGGCGCGCGTCGTCTCGCTGTCGATCGACGACTTCTACCATCTGGCGCGCGCCTCGCTGATCAAGGACGAGGCGCAGTTCGACCGCTACGACGTCGCGTTCGCGACCTATTTCAAGGGGGTCGATGCGATCTTCGATATCCGCGCCGAGATTCCCGAGGAGTGGCTGCGCAGGGAGTTCGAGCGGCTGCTCTCGCCGGAGGACAAGGCGAACGTCGAGGCCCTCGGCGGCTGGGAGAAACTGATGGAGACGTTCCGGAGGCGCCTCGAGGAGCAGAAGGCGCGCCACGCGGGCGGCTCGAAGTGGATCGGCACCGGCGGCACGAGCCCGTTCGGCGCCTACGGCTACAACCCCGAGGGCATCCGCGTCGGGGGTGAGGGCGGAAACCGGAGCGCGGTCAAGGTGTGGGACGAGCGCACGTTCCGCAACCTCGACGGCGACGTCGAGCTCAACACGCGCAACATCAAGGTCGCGCTGCGCCGCGTCCGCCGCTTTGCGCGCGAGGGCGTGCCGGAGGAGCTCGACATGGACGGGACGATCGCGGGCACCGCGAAGAACGCCGGCTGGCTCGACCTGCATCTGGTGCCCGAGCGCCGCAATCGCGTCAAGGTGCTGCTGTTTCTGGACGTCGGCGGCTCGATGGATCCGCACGTGCGCGTCTGCGAGGAGCTGTTCTCGGCGACGAAGACGGAGTTCCGCCACCTGGAGTACTTCTACTTCCACAACTGCGTCTACGACTACGTCTGGCGCGACAACGCGCGCCGCAACCGCGAGCGCGTCGCCACCTGGGACGTCCTGCACAAGTACGGGCCGGACTGGAAGGCGATCTTCGTCGGCGACGCGGCGATGAGCCCGTACGAGCTCGTGCAGGCGGGTGGGTCCGTCGAGTACGCGAACGAGGAGGCGGGCGTGGTCTGGCTGAAGCGCATCGCCGACCATTTCCGCCGCGTCATCTGGTGGAATCCCGAACCCCCGCGCGCATGGGAATACACGCGCTCGACGCAGATCGTGCTGCAGGCGGTCGGCCCGCGCATGTTTCCGCTGACGCTCGACGGCATCGCGCGCGGGATCGACGCGCTGCGCCACTGAAAGGTGGGGTCAGACTCGACTTCTCCGGCGTCATTGGCGGGACGGTAGCGGTCGTGCGGAAAGTCGGGTCTGACCCCACTTTTCAGCCGTGGCAGGTGGCCGCGGTCGCGCTGCTCGGCGGCGATCCGTTTGCCGTGCGCTGGGCCAACCTCGGCGGCACGTCGCTCAACGGCACGTGGAAGCTCGATGCGAGCGCGGGCCGCTACTTCGTCAAGACCAACGTCGCGTCGCGTTTTACGATGCTGGAGGCGGAGGCCGACGGGCTGCGCGAGCTCGCGCGGGCCGGGTCGATACGCGTGCCGGCGCCCGCGGCATGCGGCAGCGCCGGCGACGCCGCCTTCCTCGCGCTCGAATGGCTGGACTTCGCCGTCGGCGGCCGCGACGCGGCGCTCGGCTCCGCCCTCGCGCAACTGCATCGGACCACGGCGAAGGCGTACGGCTGGCACCGCGACAACACGATCGGCACGACGCCGCAGCAGAATGCATGGACGCAGGGCTGGCCGGCGTTCTTCCGCGACCGGCGCATCGCCCCGCAGCTCGCGCTCGCGGCGCGCAACGGGCACGGCGGCGCTCTGCAGCGCGAAGGCGAAAAGCTGCTGGCGGCGATCCCGGCGCTGCTCGCGGGCCATGCGCCGGCGGCCTCGCTGCTGCACGGCGATCTCTGGTCGGGCAACGCCGCGCGGCTCAAGTCCGGCGAGCCGGTGCTCTTCGACCCGGCCGTCCACTTCGGCGATCGCGAGACGGATCTCGCGATGACGGAGCTGTTCGGCGGCTTCGGCGCCGACTTCTACGCAGCCTACGCGGACGCGTCTCCGCTCGACCCGGGTTACCCGGTGCGCCGCATGCTGTACAACCTCTACCACGTGCTGAACCACCTCAACCTGTTCGGGGATGGCTTTCGAGAACAGGCGAAGGCGATGATCGGGAAGCTCCTGGCCGAAGCGCGCTGACCCGCCCGGGTCCCCGCTGCGGCCCTGCGCGTCGGGCTCGATCCCGGTCCGGCGGAGCGACGAGGCGCAACCTGCTTACCGCCAACGGCGGTCCCGAGCAAGTCCGGCTGAAAGCGAAGCGCTCGATGCCGCAATCGCTTCGAAACCGCCGTTGCGCTCCCCGTACCAACGAACGGCAAGCGCTCCGACAAGGCGTCTCGTGCAGGGAAGCGTTACGTTGACTCCTTCCACTCGATCCTCAATACTTAGGGCCTGTTGACGCTACATTCACATGAGCGTGACCTCCAGAATGGGCGCAATCGAGGCGCCAAGCGGAGCCGGGGCAGGTCCCCCGGCGAGCATTGGCAACGCTGAGTGCGCCCATTCTGGAGGATCACCTTCCGGGGCGCGGCCCTTGCGGCCGCAGGGCGTCGTTGTACGCACGTGGCGTGGCGCACACCACGCGGCCTCGCGCGCGCCTAGCCCTGCGGCCGCAAGCCGCGCGCCGCTCGTGCGCATTTAGTGTCAACAGGCCCTAATCCGCCGCTGCCGCGGGTCCGCGTGGAGGATCCGAGCACGGTCGGCTTTGGCCGCTGCCGCCTCGGTACGGAATTGACCATCGGCATGTCGGCCTATGGCAATGCCGCCACGACCCGTCGCGCGCTGCAGGCCCTCTTCGCCAGCGCGGAGGGCGACTTCGAATTGCTCCTGGTGGATGACTGCTCCCCGGACAAGGGCGAAATCCGCTCGCTGTTCCTGCAGACCGCCGACGAGCATCCCAACACCCAGGTCTTTTCGTTCCCGACGAACCGCGAGTACAGTGGCAGCCTGAACGCGATTCTGTCGCACGCCTCGGGGCGCTGGGTGTTGTTCCTCTCGAATGACATCTTCGTCACGCCTTCCTATCTCCGCGAAATCCTGCTCATCGCCAAGTCGGATCCGGGACTCGGCATCGTGCGGGGCTGCTCCAACTTCGTGGACAACGGGATGCCCACGCACAATGTCCCCACGCCCGACCTCCGCAGCCTGGGTGACTTGTTCAGCTTCGCGGAGAGCGTCGCTGTCCGTTGGAGCGGTCAGCATGTTCCCGACGCATTCCTGACCGGAGATGCCTTCCTCGTGAGCCGGGCTTTGCTGGACAAGATCGGTACCTTGGATCCGATGTTCTACGGCTACTTCGCCGACCACGATTTTGGCGTGCGCGCGCGGATCGCAGGTTTCCGCGCCGTCCTCGCCCGAGGAGCCTTCGCGTACCACCAGACTGCCGCGAACTTCAGTTACTTGCCCGAGGCGGAGCGACAGGCCAAGATCAACCGCCGTTGGTTCCGAATCATGGAGAACTGGGCCCGCTTCAAGCTGAAGTACGGGATGCCGGTGGAGGAGCTCTACGAGACCATCGTCAATGTGCCCTGGGAACGCCTCGCCTCGGAGCCCTTCGACCCGGCCAAGCACTTCATTCCGCCGCGCGACTATGGGCAGGATCGCATCCGGTGACCGCGTGCTCCACCCGCAAGCGCCTGCCCGCAGGACCGAGCGTTCGCTTTGCCGACGTCGGATGGGGGGCGGCGATTGCATTGAGTTGATGGCCTCGGCACTACGGAGGTAGCCATGGAACGCATCACGATGTCGGTCGACGAGACGCTGGCCCGGGAATTCGACGCGCTGATCGCGAAGCGCGGCTATGCGAGCCGGTCCGAAGCCATGCGCGACCTGCTGCGCCGGGAGGTCGAGGCGAACCGGGTGGCATACGAGGCGAAGTCGTTTTGCGTCGCGAATCTCTCGTATGTCTACAACCACCATGAGCGCGACCTCGCCGAGCGCCTGATGGCGTCGCAACATCATCACCACGACCTCGTCGTGTCGACCATGCACGTGCACCTCGATCACGAGCACTGCCTCGAAAGCGTGATCCTCAAGGGTCCGACGGCCGCGGTCCGCGCCTTCGCCGGCGCAATGCAGGCCGAGCGCGGCGTCCGCCACGGCCAGGTGAACCTGGTGACGGTGGAAACCGGCGACGCGCACGCCGGACAGGGTGCCCACCATCACCACGGCCACCTGCACCTGATCCCGCGGTCCTGATCCAGATCAAAGTCCGGCCTCGTCCGGCGCTTGCCGGACGGTAGGAAGATGTGCCACATTCTTCCTAACGCCTGCCGCGCGCAGGAGAGTCCCCGATGGACCCACTTCCCGCCACCTGGACCGCGCTCTGCGTTCTCGCCTTCGCGCTCGGTGCGAAACACGGTTTCGACGCCGACCACCTGGCGACGATCGACGGCCTCACCCGTTACAACGCCCGCACCAATCCGGCGCTCGCGCGGCTGTGCGGCACGCTGTTTTCGCTCGGGCACGGGCTCGTCGTTTGCGGTGTCGCCTTCGCCGCGGCGTCGCTGACCATCGGATGGCGGGCGCCGGCATGGCTCGAGGCGACGGGCGTGGGCGTCTCGATCGCCTTCCTGTTCGGGCTCGCCTTCCTCAACCTCCGCGCGGTGCTGCTGACCGATCCGCTCGCGGTGGTCGCACCGGTCGGGATCCGGTCCCGCCTGCTCGGCCGCTTCCTGACCGTCCGGCAGCCGTGGGCCGTTGCCGCCGTTGGCATGCTGTTCGCCTTGTCGTTCGACACGATCTCCCAGGCGACGCTGTTCGCGCTGGCGGCGGGACGCTTCGGCGGCGTGGCCGAGGCACTCCTGGTCGCGGGACTGTTCGTGCTCGGCATGCTGGTCGTCGACGGTGTCAACGGTGTCTGGATCAGCGGGCTGATTCGCCGGGCGGACCGCACCGCGGTCGTCGCCTCGCGCGTGATGGCGCTGACGGTCGCCGGCCTCAGCCTGACGGTCGGCCTGTTCACGGTGGCCAAAGTGCTGTTTCCCGCCGTCGACGCATGGGCCGAGGGGCGCGAGCTGCTCTTCGGAGGCGCGGTGGTGGCCGGGGTGCTGACGGCCTTCACCGTTGCCATGCGGGTCGCCCGGCGTCGCGTGCCCGTCCCCGCCCGGGGCTGAGCTCGCCGATCCCGGGCCGATTCCCTGTCCGGACGGTGCGAACTCCGCCCTGCCGCCGGGCACGGGCGCCGGATCGCCGACGGCCGTGCCGCCGGTGCCGCGGACTCAGAACCCGAGCGCCCGGGCGCCCTGGTAGAAGACGAAGCTCGCGAGCCACGCGAGCGAGAGCGGCCACGCCACGGCGAGCGCCGTGAAACGCAGGCTCTTCGCCTCGTCGCGCAGCGTCGCGATCGCCGACAGGCACGGCGTGTAGATCAGCGTGAAGATCATGAAGCTCATCGCGCCGACCCAGTCGAGCCGTCCGGCAAGGGCGCCCGCGAGCTGATCGGTCCCCGCTCCGAGGACGACCGCGAGGCCGCCCAGCACGATCTCCTTCGCGACGAAGCCGAAGATCAGCGCGATCGACATCAGCGGGTCGATCCCGAGCGGCCCGAAGACCGGCGCGAGCGCCGCGGCGAGCCAGCCCGCGGGCGTCTCGGGACCGGCCGGAGCGGCCCCCGGCGGCAGGTGAGTGAGCACCCAGATCAGCAGCACGCCGGCGACGATGAAGCCCGACGCGCGGCGCAGGAAATGCGACGTCGCGCGCCACGCTTCGGCCGCCACCATCGAGAGCGTCGGCAGCCGGTAGGGCGGAAGCTCCATCAGCAGGGGCTCGCGGCTCGCGTAGCGGCGACGCCACACGAAGGCGGTGAGGAACGCGGCGGCGAAGCTCATGAGGTAGAGCGAGAACAGCACGAACGGTGCCGCGGTCGGGCTGAAGAACGCCGTCGTGAGGAACAGGAACACCTGCAGGCGCGCCGAGCACAGCGAGAACGGGATCACCAGCATCGACAGGAGCCGCGCCGCGCGGTTGCGCACCACCCGGGTTGCCATCAGTGCGGGAACGTTGCACCCGAATCCCATCAACTGCATCACGAACGTCCGGCCGTCGAGCCCCAGCCGTCCCATCAGCGCGTCCATCAGCCAGGCCGCGCGCGACAGGTAGCCCGAATCCTCGACGAGCGCCATTGCGGCGAAGAACACCGCCATCAGCGGCACGAACGTGACGACCGTGCCCACGCCGTCGACGAGGCCGTCGAGGACGAAGCTCCGCATGAGCGGCGGCGCGCCGGACAGCAGGGGCGCGAGCGCGCCGTTCTTGAGCGCGTCCTGCAGCCACTTCATGGCGTCCTGCAGGGGAACGCCTATGCCGTAGACCGCCTGGAACACGACGAACATCGCGGCGAAGAAGAGCGGGATGCCGAGCCAGGGGTGCAGCAGCACGCGATCGAGGCGCGCGGTCGCGCCCGCGGGCAGCACGGCGGGCATCCGCACCGCCAGCGCGCAGAGGCGCGCGGACTCGCGCTCGCGCACGTCGCGCGCCGGGACTGCGCCGAGGTCCGCGACCACGGGCTCCGGATGCGCGCCGAGCAATGCTGCCAGCGCGCGCTTGGCGTCTTCCATGCCCCGGCCGTACTTGGCCGAAACCGAAACGACCGGGACGCCGAGCTCCGCGGCTAGGCGGGCGGCGTCGATCGTGACGCCTAGGTGCACCGCCTCGTCGGCCATGTTGAGCGCGACGACGAGCGGCACGCCGGTCGCCTTGAGCGCGAGGACGAGCGGCAGCTGCAGCTCGATGCGCGTGGCGTTGACGACGGCGACGATCGCGTGCAACGGGACGGTCGCGAGGAATCGCTGCACGACCGCCTCATCGTCCGTGTGTCCCTCGAGCGAATAGATGCCGGGCAGGTCGGCGAGCCGCACCATCGTGGCGCCCAGCAGCACGCGGGCGGTCATCACTTCGATCGTCATGCCCGGCCAGTTCGCCACGCGCGCGCCGGCGCCGGTGAGCCGGTTGAAGAACGTGGACTTCCCGGTATTGGGCGGGCCGACCGTCGCGACCTGACGGGCGCGCGGGCGGGCGCCGACCGCCTCCGGCCGCGGGCTCAGCCGCGGCGGGCAGCAGGCTTCCACCGGCGGACGTGGTCGAGCAGGATTGCGCGTGCGTCGGCGCGGCGGATCATCAGCTCGGTCGGCCCGATGCGCAGGTGCAGCGGGCCGCCGAACGGCGCCCGGCGCAGCACCGCGACGCGCCTGCCGGGCATGAGGCCGAGCGCCGCCATTCGCTCGCCGGCCATGCCTGTGGCGTGGACGGCGGTGATCGCGGCGGAATGGTCGGCGGCGAGGCGGTCGAGCGAAAGGTTCATCGGCGGGGTCCGTTGCTAATGATTCTCATTTTCCACGAGCACAGGCACCCCCCGCAAGCCGTGCAGGCGCGAAGCTTGATCCGGATCAAGCCCGCGGCCGCCCCTTCGGTGCCGATGCCTAGGCGGCCAACCGATCGATCGTGGCACCGCGTCCCGCCATGAAGGCGTCCCAGCCGACCGCGAGGGCCGCCAGCATCCAGACGATCACCGGTCCGCTCGGCAGGTCGAGCGCGGTCGACAGGAGAAGACCGGACGCGTAGCCCGCGAGCCCGATCGCCCACGCGGTCGCGCGGCGGTACCGCGCCATCCGGCGCGTCGCGAGCGGCGGCACGATCAGCGTCGCGAAGACAAGGTACAGCCCGACGAGCTGCACCGATATCGTCACGGTGAGCGCGAACAGCACGTAGAACCCGGAGCGGCCGAGGCGTTCCCGCCAGCCGAACCAGAGCGCCAGCACGAGCGCGTAGACGAGCGCGGCCCAGAGCAGCCGGCTTGGCTGGACCCAGAGAATCTGCCCGACGAGCAGATCGCGCAGGTGCTCGCTGCCATGGACGTTGCTGGCGAGCAGCAGGACGCCGCCGGTGGCCGCGAGCACGAACACGACGCCGATGACGGCCTCCTGGACGTCGGGCCAGTTGCGCTCGGTCCAGGTGAGGAGAAGCGCGCCGCCGAGCGCGGCGGCCAGCGCCGCGACCTGCACGGCGATGCCCTCGGCCTCGAATCCCATGCGGTCGGCGAGCAGCACGCCGCAGCCGGCGATCTGCGCAATCGCGAGATCGATGAACACGATGCCGCGCGCGAGCACCTGCATGCCCAGCGGCACGTGCGTCGCCGTGACGATTGCACCGGCGGCCAGCGCCGGCAGCAGAATCGAGAGCTCGATCGCGCTCAGGTTCATTGCATCCCCTTCAGCAGCCTGGCGATCGTGTCGTCGAAAAGGCCGTAGAGATCCTTCGCCGCATCGTCGCCGCCGACGGTGAACGGCAGCGCGACCGCGTTGATCTTCGCCCGCTCGGCCATCCACTGCGACGCGCGATCGCTCTGGTACGCGGCGCGGATCACCATCCTGACCGGCTGTCGCTGTAGCGTGGCAAGCACTTCCGACAGGTGCGCGGTCGTCGGCTCGACGCCCGGCTTTGGCTCGAGCGCGGCGATTTCCTTGAGCCCGAGCCACGCCTCCAGATACGTGAATGCCTTGTGCTGGACGAGGATCGGCGCGCCGCGCAACGGCGCGGCCTGCTGCTCCCAGTTCGCGACCGCTGCTTTCCAGCGCTCGGCGAACGCCTTGTAGCGCGACTGATAGTAGGCGGCGTTCGCGGCATCGAGCTCCGCCAGCCGCACCGACAGCGGGCCGGCGACCCGCGCGATGTTGCGCGGGTCGGTCTGGATGTGTGGGTTGCCCCCCGGGTGCACGTCGCCTTCGGCGCGGTCAAGGCGGACCGGCTTCTCCAGCATCGGCACGTGCTGCGTCGCCTCGAAATAGCCGGGCTTTCCCGGCTGCACCTTCGGGTTGCCGGCCTGCAGCAGCACCAGCGGCAGCCATCCCACTTCGAGCTCCGCTCCCGTGGCGACGACGAGGTCGGCGCCCCGCGCGCGGGCGATGAGGCTGGGCCTTGCCTCGACGTGGTGCGGGTCCTGCAGCGCATTGGTCGCCGTGTAGACCTTGACCTTGTCGCCGCCGAGCTCCTCCGCCAAGGCGCCCCATTCGGGGACGGTGGCGAAAACGTTGAGCACCGCCGCCGCCGGTGCCGCGATGGCGAGCATCGCCAGCAATGCCGCAGATTGCAGAAAACGGTTCATTTCGGTCCTCTCAATATTTGTGCGCGCCGTGCGCGCCCAGGCTCAGGATGTACTGGATGAACAGCTGGTTGTCGGTGAAATCGGGGCGAGTCCTGCTCTGCTGCCACTGCACCCGGAAGCGACTGAACTCCGACGGCGTGTAGTCGAGCATCAGCGAGTAGCGTTGCGGATCGTAAGAGGGCGACGCGAGGTACGCCCCGTTCGCGCCGTAGTCCAAGCGACCGGGATCGAGCCGGTCGTAGCGTGCGCCGACGCGCCAGGACGGCATGAACTGGTAGACGCCTTCCGCATACCAGCCGTTCTGGCGTGACGAGTAGCCCGACGTACGGGTGAGTCCCAGCGCGCCGTCGCTGTCGTAGGTGAGGTCGCCGTTTTCCCGGCGCCAGAAATACTCGGCCTGGAGCTTGAAGTTCGTGTCCTGCGCGTTGCCGTTGGGCGCGTACTTCCACACGAAGTCGGCGATGGCCAACTGGCTTCTGCCGCTGAAGCCGATTTGCGCCTCGTTGCCCTTGGTGTCGGCTTGCACGTACTGGCGCCCCTGCGGCCGCAGCCCCAGCCATGACAACCCGGCGCGCCAGCTGTTGCTCGCGCCGACGTCGCCGCCCGCATGCACGTAGGCGGCGACATCGCCGATGCCGTTCCGGTTACGTTCCGCACCGGGAAAGTTCGCGCCGTCGCCGACCTCCGCACCGAGCTCGACAAACGTGTCGGTGGGCGCGATCCACTTGAGCTGCAGGCCGTCGCTGGTGAACTGCCCGCCGAGGAACGCCTGGTAGGGAAGCGGGGCGTCGTAGAAATCCCATACATGCTGGTGCTGGTCGTTGAGATAGCCGATGCCGGACTTGAAGCGGCCGAATTTCGGCGTCAGCCCTTCCGGCAGCGCGGTCAGCACCCCGTACGCCTCCTCGACGGAGATGGTGTTGTCCGGCGTCAGGCTGAAGATCAGGTTCCCGTAGACCTTGTCGTCGACGTTGGCGCTCAGTCCCAGCTCCGATTCGGCGATGCTGAACCCGCGTTTCGCCGGGGCGATGTCGCCGCTCGGCACGAAGCCCGCGATCGCGTATCGCTTTGGGCCCTGCGAAAGGTTGGCGTAGACGCCCTGCAGCACGACCGAAATTGCCGGGTTGAAAGCGCCGATCCCGGACGCCGGGGAAGCGGGCGCTGCGGCCGTGACGGGTTCCGGCGGCACCGCGGCGGCGGCGGTGACCGACGCAGATGCAGGTGCAGGCGCCGCGACCTTCCCCTCGGCGTCCTGCAGCCGCTGCTCCAGCGCGCGGATGCGTGCTTCGTAGCTTTCCTTGAGCTGCCTGATTTCGTCGCGGATCTGCGCGAGATCGGCATCGGAGGCGGCCTCGACATCGGCCGCCGACAGCAGTGCGAGCGCCAATGCGCTGCGCACCAGAAGGGATCTGGACATGACCTGCTCCTCTCGTGGGTCCGGGATGCGCCGCGACGCTCGCGGCGAACCTGAGCGCCTCAGAGAAGGGCGGGTGGGGCGCGGCTGTCGAACCAGGAAAGCGCGGCGGCGCCGCGCGAGATGAGCGCAAGGGTGGGACGTCCGGCCGGTGCCGCGCCCGGCGCGATGGCCGCGGCCGCATTCGCCGCGGCGTCGGTACCGCCGGCGAGCAGCGCGCACTCGGCGCACGCCGAGCTCTGGCCGGATGGCGTCTGGACGCCGACGTCGTGCGAGCGCGTCAGTAGCGGCTGAAGGTGCTCGAGCGCGTGCCGCTGCGCCTCGTGCTGCATGCCGACGAGCAGCAGCGAGAGCAGGCAAGTGAGGGCGATTCGTTGCATCGTGTCGGTGTCCAGGTCGCCGCGATCGACGATCCGTGGGGCAGTCTACCGCACGCGGCCCGGCGCATGGCTCGGCCGGGTGGCTGACCCGAGCCGGCGCTCGCGCGGCCGGCGGGTCGCGGGAAGCGGGGAAGAGGAAAGCGGCGAGCGGGGAGCGGCCGGCAGGCCCGGTGCGTCCGCTACATCGCGCTGCCCGCGTACGTCGGCGCGAGGACCGCTTCGGCCGCCAGCGTCGGCTCCTTGATCGTGATCCGCCACAATGTGCGCGGATCATCCGGAGCGGTGAGCGTCGCCGAGTGCAGCAGCGACGCGTTGTCCCACACGACGACGTCGCAGACGCGGTAGCGCAGGCTGTAGCGGTACTTCGGCTGCGTCGCGTGCGCGGCGAGCTCGTCGAGCAGCGCGCGGGCTTCCTGGTCGGGCATGCCGACGATGCCGAACGAGCTTCCTGAGACCGCGTAGAGCGACTTGCGCCCGGTCACCGGGTGCGGCCGCGCGATCCTGTGCGTGATGAGCGGCATCTTCGCCTTCTGCTCGGCAGTGAGAGGCGATGCCGCGGTGCGGCTCTGCTCGTCGGTGTCGTTGCGGTTGCCGTAGTGGTGGATCGCGACGAGCGGCTCGATCCGCTGCTTCATCGCGTCCGGCAGGTCGTCGTACGCCGCCTGCTGGTTGGCGAACAGCGTGTCGCCGCCGACCTTCGGCACCATGAGCGAATAGAGCGTTGTCGCGCGCGCCGGGACCTGCAGGTACGAATAGTCGGTGTGGAAGTACGAGCCGGCGTCCTGCAGGCCGGTGGGCTTCCCGTTCTTCTTCACGTTGGACAGGATCAGGATGTTCGGGTCGTCGGGATGATGGAACTGGTCGATCACGTGCGGCTCCGGCGGCCCGAACCGGCCGGCGAACGCTACGAACTGCGCAGGTGTCAGCGACTGGCCGCGCAACACCAGCAGCTGCCCCGCGAAGAACGCGCGCTCCAGCTCGGCGAATGCCGCATCGGTGAGCGGGTTAGAGAGGTCGACGCCCGAGGCTTCGAGCCCGAAGCCCGGGCAAAGGGGTTTCAGTGTCAGCATGGCGATCTCGGATGCAACGAAGGAGTTGTTCGAAGGCGACCGGCCCCGCATCGCGCCGTTTCGCGCGCGGACGCCGAACCCGAGACCTCATTTAACGAATGCCGGCATCAGTTTGCGCGGCAGCCACAGGATGAGGTCCGGGAAAAGGATCACGACCAGCAGGACGAGCAGCATCGGGATGAAGAGGATCGCCGTGTCCTTCACCGCGTCCTTGATCTTGATGCCGCCGATCGAGCAGGCGATCATCAGGCACAGCCCGTACGGCGGTGTCACGAGGCCGTAGGCGATCGAGATCACGCCGATGATCGCGAAGTGGATCGGGTGCATGCCCACCTTCGCGGCGAGCGGCGCCAAGATCGTGCCGACGATGATGATCGCCGGGATCGCATCGATGAAGCAGCCGATGAACAGGAAGGCGGCCGCGGTGATGAATCCGACGCTCGTGATGCCGCCGCCCAAGGAGGCGACCGCGTCGACGACGAGCTGCGGGATGTGGAAGTAGGCGAGGATCCAGCCGAACGCCGAGGCGGTGCCGATGCAGAACAGCGCGATGCCGGCGAAGCGCGCCGAGTCGTACAGCGTGTGCCGCAGCTGCTTGCCGTCCAGGTTCCGGTAGACGATCACGCCGAGGAACATCGCGTAGAGCACCGCAACCACCGACGCTTCGGTGGGCGTGAACAGCCCGCCGACGATGCCGCCAACGATGATGCCGGGCGTCAGGATCGGCAACACGGCGGCTGCACAAGCCGACACGAATTCACGCACGGTCACGCGCTTGTAGACGGGGTAGTTGCGGCGCTTGGCGTAGATGTAGACGGCGGCCATCAGCGACAGCCCCATCATCACGCCGGGTACGACGCCGGCGATGAACAGCCCGCCGATCGAGACCGAGATCACGCCGCCCCAGACGACCATGAGGATCGACGGCGGGATGATGACGCCCATGACAGCCGCGCACGCGACGAGCGCCACCGTGAACGACGTGTCGTAGCCCTGCTTCTTCATCGCGGGAATCAGGACGCCGCCCACGCCCGCGGCCTCGGCAGTCGACGACCCGGAGATTCCGGCGAAGATCATCGACACCAGCACGCTGACGTGACCGAGCCCGCCGGGCAGGTGGCCGACCATGGCGCGCGACAGGTTGATGAGCTTCTCGGTGATGCCCGCGCTGTTCATCAGGTTCGCGGCGAGCATGAAGAACGGGATGGCCAGCAGCAGGAACGAGTTGTACGACTTCAGCATCTCGTTCAGCAGCAGGAACGGCGTCAGCCGGTCGTCGATGAAGAACACCGGAACGCATGCGAGCCCCAGCGCGAACGCCACGGGGACGCGCAGGATGATCAGCGCCGCGAAGATGCCGAAAAGGATCAGCGCGACTTCAAGCGGTCCCATCGCGCCCGTCCACGTAGAGCTTGATGTCGTCGCCGATCTTTTCCAGGAGGAAGAGGAACCAGCAGAGGCCGGCGAGCGGCCACGCGATGTGGATCGACAGCATGTTGATGCCGGTCATCTCGGAGCTCTGGTCCCAGCCGAACATCGCGAAGCGCCAGCCGAACGCGATGAAGACCAGCGCGACCAGGAACATCGCGACGTGGACGATGATCCTGGCCACGGCCTTGCCGTGCGCGGTCTTCGGCGTGGGGAGGACGTCGACGTCGAAGTGCGTGCCGTCGCGTACGGCTATGGTGGCGCCGAGCATGATCAGCCATATGAGGCAGAAGCGGGCGGCCTCCTCGGTCCAGATGTAGCGGGGAACGAAGTCGATGAAGCGCGACGCGATCTGCAGCGTCACGGGGACGATCATCACGCCGATCAGCGCGGTGAGCAGGACCCGGAGGGCCCGGTAGATCAGTGCGTTCAGCGCGCGCATCGGCGAATTCCGGCGGAAGGGTCAACGAAACGGGACGGGGGCGGACCCCCGTCCGGCACCGCGTGCCGCGCGCGTTACTTGATCGCGTTGACCTTGTTCAGGATCGCCGTCGCGTCGATCTCCTTCGCGTACGCCTGCTTCACGGGCTCGGCCAGCTCGAGCAGCTTCGGCCGCTCGGTGAACACCCACGTCTTGAGCTTGCCTTCCTTCTCGAGCTTGACGAGCAGCGCCGCATCGCCGGAGGACTCGACGTCGCGGCCGTACTTGCCCGCCTCCTGGCCGGCCTTGAGGATCGCCGCCTGCAAGTCGGGCGGCAGCTTCTTGAACGTCTTGGCGGAGAAGCAGATCGGGCGCACGGTGATCGCGTGCTGCGTGAGCGAGATATTGGGGCCGACCTCGTAGAACTTCATCGCCTCCATCCCCGCTGCCTCGTTCTCGGCGCCCTGGATCACGCCGGTCTGGATCGCGTTGTAGACCTCGTTGTAGGCGATCACCGAGGGCTTGGCGCCGATCGCGCCGAACATCTGCGTCTGGATCGGGGCGCCCATCACGCGCATCGAGAGGCCCCTGAGCTCTGCCATGTTGCGCACCGGCTTGTTGGCGATGATGTTGCGCGTGCCGCCGCCGGCGTAGCCGATGATCATCACGTCGGCCTTCTTCGCTACGTCGTCGACGATCGGCTGGAACGCGTCCGAGTCGAGCACCTTGTTCCAGTGGTCGAGGTCGCGGAACAGGAACGGCATGTCGAGGAGCGGCGCCGCCTTCGCGAACGTCGACATGTGCGCCGGCGAGACGACGCCGTAGTCGACCGAGATCCCCTGGTTCATGTACGCGAAGTAGTCCTTCTCGAGCCCCAGCTCGCTGTTCCGGTGCAGCACGAAGACGACCGGCTTGCCGTAGTACTTGGCGGTCAGCTCCTGGAACTTGAGCAGCGCCTTGTTGAACGGGTGGGTGTCGTCGAACTGGACGGCGCCGTGCAGCGTTATCGGTGCCTGCGCGCCGGCGGAGAACGAGACGGCCAGCGCAATCGCGGCCAGGCAGCGCATCGCTGCGCGAATCGGGTGTCGCATGGATTCCTCCTCTGGATCGGGGCCCACCCAGCGCCGGCGCCGTTCGTTGCGGCCGCAGCGTTCTGGTCAGGTGGTCGGACCAATTGAACAGGGTTGACGGCGAACTGTCAACGCGATTCGCCTGCTGCTCTGCAGCAATCCGGCTGTTCCAACGGTCGCCGCCGCGGCGCGCGGCCAAGGCCGCTTGCGCCCGGCGATCGATGCTGACGGAGCGCTCAGTTCTTCTGCGCCGGCGCGGCGCCGGTCGTCAGCGCCTTGACCTGCGCCTTCACTTCCTGCGTCTGCTTCCTGCCGGACTTGTCCTCGAACGTGAGCTTGAGCGTGACCGTGTCGCCCTCCTTCAGCTGCGCGACGAGGTCCAGCAGCATCACGTGATAGCCGCCGGGCTTCAACTCGACCGCCTTGCCGGCCGGCAGCGGAAGCCTGTCGACGGCGCTCATCTTCATCATGCCGCCTTCCATTTTCATCTCGTGGATCTCGACGATCTTGGCGGCCGGCGATGCCGCATCGACGAGCGTGGTGTCCGCTGGCGACTTGAGCTGCATGAACGCGCCGGTGGCCTTCTGCCCGGCGACGGTGCCGCGCACCCACGCATCGGTGACGCTGACCTGGGCGTCTGCGGATTGGGCCTGCGCGAGGCCGGCGGCGAGGACGAGCAGGGCTGCGGCAAGGCGGTTCGATCTCACGAAATTCTCCTTGGAGGCGGCGGCAGCGAGGCGCCTTGGAAGCGGTGCGCCGCAAGCGGGAAACGGCAGTCGACGACCGCGCGGTCGGCGGATTCTACGCCTTCGGGAACCCCGCCGGCGCGGGACGCGGCGCCCGCGGACCAATATTAGAAATCACATGAGCATTTCCGGGCAACTCATGGTTCCGGAACCAAATTCGCCACATCTTTCCTGGCGAAATTTGATCCAGGTCAAGGAAATTCGGAACGGTTCCGGACGGCGATTGCCCACCACCATCCCTTGGGCTACCGTTCGCTCGAGGTACAACATATTGCGTTCCGTGCGCGGCCTAGGGAGGCCCTTCGCGCACCGGGAACCGGAGGAAATCCATGGCGCTGGATGCGGTCGCCCCAGCCAAAGGGGGGGTATCTTCGTCGCCGCCGGCGCTGCCGGCGCAGGTCATCAAGCGCGACGGGCAGCGCGTCACGTTCGAGCTCTCCAAGATCGCGTCGGCGATCGCGCGGGCGGGCGCTGCGACCGGCGAGTTCGACGCCGGCGCGGCCGCGCAGCTCGCCGACGCCGTTGGCCGCGTGCTCGCGCACCGGCACACGGGCGGCGTGCCCGACATCGAGACGATCCAGGACTGCGTCGAGCACACGCTCGCCGCCGCCGGCTGGTTCCACACGGCGCGCGCGTACATCGTCTACCGCGACCGCCACGAGCGGCTGCGCGCCGACCGCAAGACGCTGGTCGACGTCGCCGCGTCCGTCGACGAGTATCTCGAGCAGAAGGACTGGCGCGTCAACGCGAACGCGAACCAGGGCTACTCGCTGGGCGGGCTGATCCTCAACGTCTCCGGCAAGGTCGTCGCCAACTACTGGCTCTCGCACGTCTACGCGCCGGAGATCGGCCGCGCGCACCGCGAGGGCGACGTGCACATCCACGACCTCGACATGCTCGCGGGCTACTGCGCCGGCTGGTCGCTGCGGCAGCTGCTGCACGAGGGGCTGAACGGCGTGCCCGGCAAGGTCGAGGCGGGCCCGCCGAAGCACATGTCGAGCGCGGTCGGCCAGATCGTCAACTTCCTCGGTACGCTGCAGAACGAATGGGCGGGCGCGCAGGCGTTCTCGTCGTTCGACACGTACATGGCGCCGTTCATCCGCCGCGACGGGATGAGCTATGACGCCGTCAAGCAGAGCATCCAGGAGCTGATCTACAACCTCAACGTGCCCTCGCGCTGGGGCACGCAGACGCCGTTCACGAACCTGACGTTCGACTGGGTGTGCCCAGAGGACCTGCGCGAGCAGATCCCGGTGATCGCCGGCGACGAGATGCCGTTCGCGTACGGCGACCTGCAGCCCGAGATGGACATGATCAACCGTGCGTACATCGAGGTGATGACGACCGGCGACGCCAAGGGGCGCGTGTTCACCTTCCCGATCCCGACCTACAACATCACGCCGGATTTCGACTGGGACCACCCGAACTGCGAGGCGCTGTTCGCGATGACGGCGAAGTACGGGCTGCCGTACTTCCAGAACTTCCTGAACTCGGAGCTCAAGCCCAACATGATCCGGTCGATGTGCTGCCGGCTGCAGCTCGACCTGCGCGAGCTCCTGAAGCGCGGCAACGGGCTCTTCGGCTCCGCCGAGCAGACGGGCTCCGTCGGCGTCGTCACGATCAACTGCGCGCGCATCGGCTATCTCTACGCCGGCGACGAGATCGGCGTCTACGAGCGCATCGACGAGCTCATGGGCTTTGCTGCGGACAGCCTCGAAGTGAAGCGCAAGGTGATCCAGCGGCTGATCGACCAGGGGCTCTTCCCGTACACCAAACGCTACCTGGGCACGCTGCGCAACCATTTCTCGACGATCGGCGTCAATGGGATCAACGAGATGATCCGCAACTTCACCGGCGGCAACGACGACATCACGACGCCGTGGGGCCACGCGTTCGCTGTGCGGCTGCTCGACCACCTGCGCGCGAAGATCGTCGCGTTCCAGGAGGAGACCGGGCACATGTACAACCTCGAGGCCACGCCGGCCGAGGGAACGACCTACCGCTTCGCCAAGGAAGACCGGAAGCGCTGGCCCGACATCCTGCAGGCGGGAACGAAGGAGACGCCGTACTACACGAACAGCTCGCAGCTCCCCGTGGGCTTCACCGACGATCCGTTCGAGGCCCTGACGCGGCAGGAGGAGCTGCAGACCAAGTACACGGGCGGCACCGTGCTGCACCTGTACATGAGCGAGAAGGTGAGCTCGGCTTCCGCGTGCAAGGCGCTGGTGCGGCGCTCGCTCGAGCGCTTCCGGCTGCCGTACATCACGATCACGCCGACGTTCTCGATCTGCCCGAAGCACGGCTATCTCGAGGGCGAGCACGAGTTCTGCCCGAAATGCGACGACGAGAAGCTCGCCGAGAAGCGACGCAGGCTCGCCGCCTGAACCTACACCACGCGCAAGCTGGAGGAGACGACATGAACACGATGACCGACGCGAAACACCTGTCCTGCACGATCACGCTGAGCGCCGAGGAGCGCCAGCGCTGCGAGGTCTGGACCCGCGTGATGGGCTACCACCGCCCCGTCGCTTCGTTCAACATCGGCAAGAAGGGCGAGCATTGCGAGCGCCGCTTCTTCGTCGAGGAGCGCGCCCGGCCACACCGCTGAGCGCGTCTGCCGTTCCCGTCGAGGCCGCGATGTCGGACGGCGCCGCCGCCGTGCCGAACCCGGACCGCGCGGGTGGTTTGCGCGTGGGCGGCTTCGTGCCGTTCACGTCGACCGACTATCCGGACCTGCTCGCCGCCGTCGTGTTCTGCCAGGGCTGCCCGTGGCGCTGCGGGTACTGCCACAATCCGCACCTCATTCCCGCGCAGGGCGACGACGAACGCGATTTTGCGCGGATCCTCGCCTGGCTCAAGTCGCGGCGCGGTCTGCTCGACGCCGTCGTGTTCTCGGGCGGCGAGCCCACGGCCCAGGCCGGACTGGCCGACGCGATCGCGGCGGTGCGCGCGCTGGGCTTCGCGGTCGGGCTGCACACCGGCGGCGCGTATCCGCGACGACTGGCGCAGGTGCTTCCTCATCTCGACTGGGTCGGCCTCGACGTCAAGGCGCCGTACGACGAATACGCAGGTCTCACCGGTGCCGCCACCAGCGGCATCGCGGCGATGGCGAGCCTCGATCTGGTCCTCGCCTCCGGCGTCGCGTACGAGGTGCGCACCACCGTGCACCCGGCGCTGACCCCGAGCGCCGCATTGCTGCGTCTCGCGCGCGAGCTCGCCGAGCGCGGCGTCGCGCGCTGGGTGCTGCAGCCTTTCCGCGCCACGGGATGCGCGGACGCGTCGCTCGTCGCCGCGGCGCCCCCGGGCAGCGCGGTCGAGCCGGCGCTGCTCGCGCGGCTTTCCGCGCACGTTCCCGCAATCGAAGTCCGCGGCTGACGCACGCGCCGGAGATCGGCGCATCCACGTCGCCGCGGCCGGCGCGCGGCCTGGTACGCCCGGCCTAATCCGTTTGGCCTAAGCGATCGCATCGCGTCGATACAAATCGACGCAGCCTGTCATTTCCTACAGGTGCGTGTCCGCGCGACGCGCATTACCGTGTGCTCGCGTCGACGTCGAACGCGTGCACTAGCGCAAGCGTGGAGCGCGTGGCCGATGTCCGACGCGTATCGCGCGACTCGATCCGGAAGGTGAGCGCGCGTGTCCGGCGCGACGCGCGCGCCGTGTCGCCGAACCAACGACTCGGGAGAACACGTTGGCCTGTCGATCTCCGAACGAATTCCCCGCGACGCTCCGGCGCGGGCATGGCGCGTCGCATTTCGCGCCCAGTGCCGCCGTCGATCCGCATCGGCTCGCGCGAAGGCTCGCATGGGCTCTCTCGTTCGCGGGCGCTGCGATCGCAGCGACGACCGTGGTCCGCGCGGCGTCGAACGTCGTCCAGTACACCTACGATGCGGCCGGCAATATCACGACGATGAGGCGCGCCAATCCGGCGCCGATCGTGATCTCTGGCTTCGTGCCGACGTCCGGTCCGGCCGGAACCGAGGTGACGCTCGCAGGTGCGGGGTTCTCGTCGACTCCCGCCGCGAACGGCGTGACGTTCAATGGCGTTGCCGCCACGGTCAGCTCGGCAACGGCGACCGCGCTCACCGTCATCGTGCCGCCCGGCGCGACCACGGGCCGGATCGCCGCGACGGTGGGGGGCTATACCGCCACCAGCGCGCAGGACTTCTTCGTCACACTGCCCGGCGCGCCTACAATCGCCGGGTTCACGCCGGGCGCGGGGTCCAGCGGGACGGCGGTCGTCGTCCGCGGCACGAACTTCAATCCCGCGACGGGCGCGACGTCGGTCAGGCTCAACCAGAATCCCGCGAGCGCGACCGCGGTTTCGCCGGCGCAGCTCAGTTTCGCGGTGCCGGCTGCCACGGGTTCCGGGCGGATTCGCGTCGCGACCGACGCCGGCAGCACCGTAAGCGACGCCGATTTCGTCGTCCCGCCGGCCGCGATTGCCGCGAGCGACATCGTCGCAACGGCGCGGCTCGTGGCCGACGGCCCGGCGCAGGGCATCGGCATCTTCGCCGTCAACAAGTACGGCCTGCTCCTGTTCGACGGTAGCGCAGGAGACTGGCTCAGCCTGCAGTTCGCCAATTTTGCGGTCAATCCAGCCGGCGCGACGGTCGCGTACACGGTCTACAAGCCGGACAACACGCCGCTCGCGAGCGGCACGCTGTCGCCCTGGAGCCTCGCGGTCCACCTGCCGCCGTTGCCGTCGGTAGGGACCTACGCGGTGCTGCTCGGCACGGGCGGCGCGCAGGTGTCGCTGGACGCGCGGCTCGAGAGCAACCGCTTCATTCCCGCCGACGGGACGGCATTGACGGTCGCGCGAACGACGGGGCAGACCACGCGCGCGCTGATCGCGGCGGTCGCCGGCGATGCGAAGGCGCTGACGATCTCGGGCGTGGCGACGACCCCCGCGAACGCCAATCTCGAATTCACGATCGCCTTGCCCAACGGGGGCACCTTCCGCAAGGGAGGCGTGTCCGGGCTTGGCGCCACGACGCTCCTGCCACCCTACTCCGTGACGGGGACGCACTCCGTCGTCGTCGCGCCGACGATCGTGACGACGCAAAGCGCATTCCGGGTTGCGCTCGATGCCGGCGTTGCGCTGCCGGCCGACGGCGCGGCGCTCCCCGTGGCGATCGCGAACCCGGGCGAAGGAGCGCGTCTCAACGTGGCCGGGACGGCGGGGGACAACCTGGGGCTGGGGATCACGGCGCTGGTCCTCACGCCCGGAACAGCCTCGAACGCGAGCCTTTCGGTGTACAAGCCGGACGCGACGCTGTTCGCGACCGGCGTTTGCTTCACGGACGCCACGCAGTGCTCGGCCAATCTGACGAACCTGCCGGTGACCGGCACCTATGCCGTCATCGTGCAGCCCGCGAAAGGTTCGATCGGGACGATGCAGGCCTGGCTTTCGCACGATGCCGGCGGGACGCTGGTGCCCGGCGCGCCGCTTGCGCTTGCGCTGGCGCGCCCCGGCCAGAACGGCCGGCTCACGTTCGCGGGCGCGGCCGGCGCGCTCGTGGCGATCCAGGTGCGCGGTGTCGCGATGTCGCCGGCGGGGCAGGGACTCTTCGTGCTGGTCAGCAGGCCCGACGGTTCGACGCTCGCGTACACCCACCTGACGGGACCCGGACAGACCGTCGTCGCGCCACCGCTGCCGGTGACCGGAACGTACACGGTTTTCGTCGAACCGGAATCCGCCGGGAGAGGCGCGGCCACCGCCACGATGGAAGTGCTGCTCGACCCCGGCCGCAATCTCGACGTCGATGGACCGATGCTCACCTCGACGATCGATGTCGCAGGCGGCAGCGCGCGCTTCACGTTTGCGGCAACGGCGGGGCAGAATCTCGGGCTCGGCATCGCGGGGATGACATCGAATCCGGCGACCGCCGGTCACACGCTCACCGTCTACGGGCCGAGCGGCGCGCAGGCCGCCTCCGCCCTCTGCTCCATGCAGAACGGCGGCTGCTCGCTCACGCTCGCCAGGCTCCCGGCGACGGGCACCTACGGCGCGATCCTGCAATCCACGCAGACCGGCAGCGTCACCTTCGCAATCGCGCTGTCGTCGGAGCTCGCGGGAACGCTGACCGCCGGCGGGGGCGCCTTGCCGATCGGCCTCGACCGGCCGGGGCGCAAAGCCCGCCTGAGTTTCGCCGGCACCGCAGGACAGGCGCTGCGCCTCAACGTGTCGGGCGTCGCCATCACCGGCGCGCCCGGCAATGCGTTCGCGTCGGTGTACAAGCCCGACGGGTCGGCACTCACGTCGCTGGCCCTCTCCAACGGGGTTGTCGCAGGAGCCGACCTGCCGGTGCTTCCCGCGACGGGCACCTACACGCTGTTCGTCGACCCGCCGGCGGGGGCGACGCTGAGCGCGACGTTCGCGCTGGCGTCGCGCTGACCGGCGAAGGCGAGCCATTCGGGGGAACGCCATGCCATCGCAAATCATCGGTCGCTGGTTCTTTGCACTGGCGCTGGTCGCCGCCGCCTGCGGCACGGTCGGCGCCCAATCCGTGGACACGCGCTGCATTGCGGATGGCGGCGTCGCGGTATGCAGCGAGCCGGTCGCGGTCGCGGCCACGCCGGGAACCGCCGTCGACGGCGAGATGTGGTCCTATGCCCTCTGCGACATGGCGGGGGCGTACGCATCGCGCGAACGGGCCTGGTGCCTGGCGTTCGGCGGTGCGTGGGGCGCGAACGGCTGCAGCGGCGCAAACCCCGTCTTCGATCCGGACATCGTGCCGGTGGCTAGCGCTTTCGAGCGCATCGTCACCAACGCATGTCAGCTCAACGTCGCCGATTCCGGCTGGGGGCAGACCGTCCCCTACAACATCCTGTGCTGGGTCGGCGGACCGGTCACCCAGAACGGCAAGACGATCGTCGACTACCGGAAGCTCGACTTCAGCGGCCTCGCGCCCGGCGCGACCGGGTGCAACCTGCCGTGGAGCGGCACCGTGTACGCCCGCAAGGCGCGCAAGCTCGCCTGCCCGCAGGGGTACAACACGCGCACGAAAGCGAACGGGGATCTCGAATGCTGGAGACTCCCGCCGCAATGCTCGAAGGCGACGACGTCGGGCAATCCGGTCAATCTGCTGGACGGCTGCAAGCTGCAGCGCGAGGTCGACTACCGGTCGCGCGCGCCCGGCGGCCTCGAGGTAGAGCGGTATTACAACAGCGCGGGGTACCTCCGCTTCGACGCCGCTCCCGAGAGAACGACCGACGTGTGGCGCACGACCTGGGACCGTCGTCTGCTGCTGCCGCCGGCGACCGGCAATGTCCTGGCGTATGCCCAGCGCGCGGACGGCTCGCTGCAGGTGTTCCTTCCGAACGGGCGCGAGATGCACAACCAGCAAGGCGGCGCGTCGGCGCGCCTCGAGCCGCTGACGGACGCCGGCGGCGCGACGACCGGGTGGCGCCTCACGACGGCGGACAAGGACGTCGAGCTGTACGATGCCGCCGGCCGCATGCAGTCGGTCACGCTTCGCGCGGGGTGGAAGTACGCGCTCGCATACGACACGAGCGGGCGCCTGCTGACGGTCACCGACACGTTCGGCAATGCGCTGACGTTCGGCTACGATGCGCTGGGCCGCTTGGGCGGCTTCGTCGCTCCGGGGAACCGTGCCTATCTCTACGGATACGACGCGGCCGGGCGGCTGACCAGCGTGACGTATCCGGACGGCGCCGTGCGCATCTATCACTACGAGAATGCGGCGTTCGTGCATGCGCTCACCGGAATCACCGACGAGAACGGCCAGCGCTACGCAATCTGGGCCTACGATTCGGCGGGGCGCGCGACGTCGTCGCAGCACGCCGGCGGCGCCGAGGCCGTCACGCTGGTCTTCGGCGCATACTCGGCAACGTCGAATACCGGAAGCACCCGCGTCGTCGACGCGTTCGGGACGGCACGTGTCCACGACTACCAGGCCGTGGGCGGCATCCTGCGGATCAGCCGCATCACCCAGCCGTGCCCGGGCTGCACCGGCACCACCGCGTCCTACACGTACGACGGCAACGGCAACATCGCGACCTACAAGGACTTCAACGGCAACCAGACGAGCTTCACGTACGACCTGGTGCGCAACCTCGAAACGGCACGGATCGAAGCCTTCGGGACGCCGCTCGCGCGCACGATCACGACGCAGTGGCATCCCGCGTACCGGCTGCCGACGAAGATCACGGCGCCCTCGAGCGTGACCGGCGTCGCCGAGGTGACCGATTTCGGCTACGACGCGCAAGGCAACCTGCTGCAGAAGACGATCACGGCAGGCGCCCTCTCCCGGCAGTGGAACACGACCTACAACGCGCTCGGCCAGGTGCTGACGATCGACGGGCCACGTGCCGACGTGGCCGACGTCACGACGTACGTCTATTTCGACGCGAGCGACCCGTGTGCAACCTGCCGCGGCAACGTGAAGACCGTCAGCAACGCGCTCGGGCACACGACCACATTCGACGGTTACGACGCCGACGGCCAGCCCACGCGGATCACGGATCCCAATGGTGTCGTGACGACGATGGGGTACGACGTCCGCGGGCGACTCACGTCCCGCACGCTCAATGCCGGAAGTCCGGCTGCGGAAACGACGACCTTCGCCTACGACAACGTTGGGCAACTGGTCCGGGTCACGATGCCCGACGGCAGCTTCCTGCGCTACCAATACGACGCCGCGCATCGCCTGACCGAGGTGGCCGACGGCCGGGGCAACGT